>Ga0181520_10003481_pt1 | contig 27573 bp, 27 predicted proteins | sample PEATcosm2014_Bin_29_FD_132451 | JGI IMG/M metagenome (GOLD analysis project Ga0181520, IMG submission 132451) | Peatland microbial communities from MTU Mesocosm Facility, Houghton, MI, USA - PEATcosm2014_Bin02_30_metaG | ecosystem: Environmental > Terrestrial > Soil > Wetlands > Peat | place...
CAGTAATCGCACTTGTGCCCGCAGCCGCGATAAGGATTGGCGGCAAAGGGCGCATATTCCCCGGCCTTTCCCTTCGGGGCGTAGATGAAAGTGCAGTTCTTGAGCGCCTCGAATGCATCAGGCCCCTCGTCAGTGGCGTTCATGGTAAGAACTCGCAACTGGTTCTTAGCCACGGGAGACCTGCTTCCAAGTGCGCGGATTGCCGATGCGTGCGTAATAGTACGTTGCTGATGCTGCCGTGGTGGCCTTGCGAGTAGTGTTTGCGATCTCCTTCATACCTTCCTCTTTCCCTTTTTCTCATCGCGTAAGACTCAGCGATTGCGCTTGTTACTCATTCATGGTGCGCCCTGTTCGGGGTCGATTCAACGATTGAGTGACTGTTTGGACGAAACACGATTTGTTTCGGGGGAAACAAAAGAACTGCCTACTAAATTCGGCGTAGTTGCTACAGTCAAGGTTAAAATTGTGCTAGCTAAGCACCGGAGGAATACACGATGTCGCCCGTTTCGGTAGGACGATTGGTTGACGGAGAATTGGACGTTACGTACGTCACTAACCAAGAGTTGGAAGAACACCCCGAGCATGCTATCGGTGTGCTCATATGTGCGCACTGGTATCGTTGCTTTGACATGGTGCACTCAGAGTTCGCTGAGCCACCCGCTGAGTTCTTCGAATTTTTGTGGGACTGGGTTTATCGCAAACCCCAGTTGACCCGACGGGCTGGACTAGAGTTGGCGCTTCAACAAAACAATTTGCGGGATGTGCATCTGGCGGTGATGCGGATTAGAAAGCGAGGCCGACCGATTAAGTCCCGGCACACTGCCATTAAAGCCTTGTTCCGCAAGATATATCTGGGTAAGACATGGAAGGAAGTTACTCTGCGTCTTTGCCAATGCGGGGACTCCCATGACGATGAACTCAAGCTGAAAAAGTGCCAAGAGAACATTGAGTCTGGGGCAAGACATCTTAAGGCGGAGCTTAAAAAGTATGGCATCGTTTTTCCGCCAGCGTACAAAGCTGATGAACCACGTGTAGCAGTGAACCCAGACCTGCCGAAGATTGCAACGCTAGAGGAATCCAAGGGCGCACTGAGGGTGCCGGACGAGCCTGCGCAACAGCACCCGGCGATAGCAATATTGCTAGATGGCGAACCAATGCCTGTGATACCAATGGACGGCGATGAGAGTGGCGCCTTGAACCTATTCAATCCGTGGGTAAAAGGTTGGATGCCGCTGTGGTTCCCAAGCATGATAATTCGTGGGTCGAAACCGATTCGGTCAGTGTACCTCGACTCGGAGCAGAGATATATCTGGTTCGATAAGACGTTCAAGCACTTCGCGGGTTCTGATTGGCTCCTGAAAGGCGATCTAGGGTCGAAAAGGAAGGTGATAGCTGAAACCCTGCTGCTGATGTATCGTGCCGCACGGGATGAGAAATTGCCTGATCTAGCTGATTTGTAACCACTGAAATCCAAGCGCATTTCTGCTTCCATCTACACCGTTCCGGGCTGAACTCCGGAACGGTTTTTTTACGTCAAGATTTCTTTCCCCCGAAACAAATCGAGTTCCCCTGAAATGCCACCCGTCCACACATATTTCTCCTACACCTGCGGTCTAATTGGGACAGATCAGCCGTACGCGAAAAGGAGAAGAGCATACATGAGACTGCGTGAAAGGTTGCACACAGGATTCGTCGAGTACTTCGGACGGCAGCCATCGGAGTACGAATTGAATGAGGCCGAGCGTGGCTACCGCGATCAGCAGATGCATGACGCCGTCCTGAGAGCTTCAGGGCTTAAGGCGGAGCAACTCGCAGCGGCGTTCGAGGCCGACATGGAAGAAATTGCCCGTGGCATTTCGGGGCTTCCGGCGAAAGTGCACTAGTCCGACATGGAATTCTTATCCTGCAATGGCATAACGCCGCCTCGTTCCTGCCCGCAAGGTGGGACGGGTAAATATACAGCCGCTTGCGGTGCGGAAAACCGTATGGGGGTTTTATGCTTGTCACCTGAAAATTGGATTTCGCCAGAGGAGCTGGCGCATACTCTTAGTCTCTCCCCGGCGACACTCGCTGGCTGGAGATGCCAGAAGACAGGCCCCGCCTATCTCAAGGTCGGGCGGAAAATTTGGTACCTGAAAGATCGCCTGAGCGCATGGCTCGATACGAAAGTGCAGGAGACAACAGATGGCGCTGAGAAAGCGATACGGGCAGTGGAGTTACAGATTCAAGGTGGACGGCAAGGAGTACAGCGGAACAACAGACTTGGCCGCCACAAAACAAAACGAGACGCGAGCGAAGGAAATCGAGGCTGAGCATCGTCTGGCGCTGGTAGACGGGCGTAACCCGACGCGCCGTGTGGTCGTGCGCGAATTCTGTGACGCTGCCAAAGAGTTCTTGAACTGGGCGCGGATGGAGTACAGGGCTCACCCCAACAGCCACAAGAGAATCGCCACGAGCTTTACGAGCGCGACCGAGTTCTTTGGTAAGGAGCCCGTCTCCTTGATTTCTGAGAGCAGGATAGAGGCGTTCAAGGTATGGCGAGTCAACGAGCACGAGATTCGCGACATAACGCTTCGCCACGACTTGCATGCATTGTCCAAGTTCTTCGGGTATGCGATCAAACAACGATGGACTCGGGAGAACCCCGTGCGCAACGTTAACATCCCGTCTGATGCCGATGCCGTGAGAATGCATATCATCACACCCGCCGAGGAGAAAGACTACTTTCTGCGCACGGCGAAGAACAAGAATGTTTGGGACTTGGCGCGGCTAATGCGAAATCAGGGCATGCGTCCTGAGGAGGCCCTCTCCCTCGGCAAGGCGGACATAGATCTCGAACGAGGACAGCTCCACATCCAGTACGGGAAATCCAAGGCAGCGCGTCGAACGCTCGATCTGACCTCCGAGAGCAGATCTATCCTTGCACGGCGACTGGAGAAGCACCCGAAGCGGAAGGATTCACCGTGGATTTTTCCGTCCCCGACGAAGCCGGGAGAGCACATTCAGCGTCTGAATCGTGGGCATGACGCAGCCATCAAAGAGGACGAGAAGAAAGGGCGCAGTGCTCTCAACTTCGTGCTCTACGACTTCCGGCATACCTTCGCCACCAGACTCGCCCAAGCGGGTGTTGATCTAGCTACGCTGGCGGCAATCCTCGGCCACAGCTCCATCCGAATCGTCCAGCGGTATGTGCACCCGACTGCGGAACACAAGCGGCAAGCAATGATGAAGTACGAGCAGACCCTCATTTCTATTGAGGATTCCGAAGCCGAGGGCAGCGAGACCCGCACAAATTGAGGGGTAAATGTTGCAGTCCGCTTTTAGTCCGCTTACGTGCCCAAATGTGCCCGATTTTGCCCAATTTTCCACGATTTTGCCACAATGAGACAGACGTCAGGATTTTTATGAACTACTGTAAAATCAATGATTTACGGGGGAGATTTGGAGGCGCGGGCCAGAATCGAACTGGCGAATAAAGGTTTTGCAGACCTCTGCCTTACCACTTGGCTACCGCGCCCTTCTAACGAGGGTCTCTAAACCTAGCGGAAGGCGAGGGAGGCAGCCTCCAGCATGGCAAACCCTCGCACGGAGGCGAGGGTTTTAGAATCTCTGGAGCGGGAGACGGGATTTGAACCCGCGACTTCGACCTTGGCAAGGTCGCACTCTACCACTGAGTTACTCCCGCTCGACTGTTTAATCTTAGACAAAGCACTTTGCTCTGTCAAACCATCCGAAGCTTTGGCCTGTGGATTCTCCGCGTATTTACTGCATTGCGCCTGACCACTGCGGATCCAGCTCCGGCCCGACCACTTGGCCATCCCGGAAATGCAGAATGCGATTTCCAAATCGCGCGGCTTCGGGATTGTGCGTGATCATCAGCACGGTTTGTCCAAGTTCCTGATTGGAGCGTTGCAGCATCTCCAAAACCGCTTTGGAATTCTGTGTGTCAAGGTTCCCGGTTGGCTCGTCGGCCAGCACGATCGCCGGTTTGTTGATCAGTGCTCGAGCCAGGGCAACGCGCTGCTGTTCGCCGCCGCTCAACTCGCTGGGGCGATGGTCCAGGCGCTTGTCGATGCCCAGAAGGCAAGTGATGTTTCGGAAATAATCCGGATCGTGGTTGGCGGCGTCGCCGGCAATATCGCGGGCAATTTGAATATTGTCGCGGGCGGTCAATGTGGGTAGAAGATTGAACTTTTGAAATACGAAGCCAATTTTCTTCCGCCGCAGGTGGGTGCGCTCGGAGTCCGTGGTGTGAGCAAAATCGATCCCATCGATGAACACTCTTCCGGAATCCGCCTGCGCCAATCCGCCGAGAATGTAGAAGAGCGTTGACTTGCCGCTGCCCGACGGGCCCACTACGCTCAGGAATTCGCCCCGCTCAACTTCAAAGGAAACACCTCGCACCGCAGGCACGTCCACTTTGCCGATGCGATATGTTTTTGTGACATTCTCAACTTGAATAATGGCTGCCATGGGTATGCTTGTCATCTTACACGACCAGCACGCAGCCCCGCCGTCTGTTGCCCGGCGGCGCATTTACCGGGCGAACGGGTTCGCTTGTCCAGCCAGGTCATACTCGTCGCTTAACAAGCCCGGGCGGAGCGCGCGATGGCAGCAGGCGCTGCGTTGCGGGGGCCGCGGCGCTTCACCAGCAGAAGGCGGATGCGCTCCAATAGCTCCGCCGGTGCAAACGTGCCTTTTCGCAGCAGGAGGTTAGCCGGCGCGTCAGTATGGAGGACCCAACTCTGAGCGCTCAACAAAATAACCGGAATTTCAGGAGAATGCGCTTTGATGCGCACCACCAAATCCTTCGCGGGAGTATCCGGCAGATAGACGTTGCTCAACACCAGGTCCACGCCGCCTTGATTGAAAATACTGATCGCTTCTTTCGCGGTGTTGCACGTCACCACTCGGTAGCCGCGGGTTTCAAGGGTGAGCTTCTGGATGGAAAGGCTTTCCTCGTCGTCCACGCACAGGATCGTCTTCTTTACGGTCATCGTTGAGGGCTCTATTCTCCTGCGATCCGGAGTGCATGGATCTTCTACGATGTGGCGCATCGTTCAGGATTTGAAACGGTGCTGGAATCCTACGGAGAAGGCCGCCTTCTGACAAGTGCCCAGTTTGCCAATTGCACTTCTGGTCATGATGCTGAAACCTACCGAAGGCCAAAAGCCGTTGAAAGCAAACACGTGGCTGTTTATCGCAATACAAACTCGCCGCGTGCCATTTCCACAACTCCTCCGCCCACGCGAACGTCGGTAACGCCCACATCGGTTTTTCTTCCGCGGATTTGCAGGAAGCTGGGCCGTCCAATCTCCAATCCCTGCTCGATCAATCCTTGCGCCTCGCTTTTCAGTACGCCGTGCTGCACCGCCCAGGCCGTGCAGCATCCCGCGGCCGAGCCGGTTGCAGGATCTTCACCGTTATAAAACTGCATGCGCGCGTGCAAGGTCGCACTGGGCGTCGCAGTCTCCCGCGAAACAAAATAGAAGAATTTGCCTGCGTGTTCTTTGGTGAATGCGCTCGCGCTCTTCTGGTCCACTCGCAATTCCCGCATGGCAGCCAGAGATTTCAGTGCCACGATGGTGAATGCCGTGCCGGTTGAAACCGTCTGGATCGGCAGCGACGTGTCGATAAAATCCAGCGGCACACCGGTTGCGCGGGCCACCTCTTCCGCCCCATAGATCTCGCCGAACTCCGGATCGCGCTGTCGCATCTCGCCCACCAGTTGCCCCCCGGCGCCGGACGTAAAGCTCACTGGAATCTTCCCCACGTTCAACTCCAGTTCCACCACATCTCCTCCACGCTGCTGGCGCAGACACCAAGCCGTTCCCAGCGTTGGATGTCCGGCAAAGGGGAGTTCCTCTTGAGTGGTAAAGATGCGCACCCGAACGCCCTGTGTGCGCTCCACCTTTTCGTCGCGAGGCAGAATGAAGGTAGTCTCGGAGAGATTTGTTTCCTTGGCCAGCGCCTGCATCTCTCGGTCGCTCAGGCCTCGTGCATCGGTGAACACCGCGAGTTGATTGCCTTCGAGCGGTTTGTGAGTGAACACATCGAGCAGTACGTAGGAATAGGAGCGTCCATTCATGCAGGTTTCCTCGCCATCAGGTTATCGCATCTGCGCGTTTGGTGAGCCATTCCAGAACGCAACACCAAAGAATGAGGCGCCGATTTTATTCAGCGCCTCATGGCTTTTCCGCTCACTCGCGATAGCACTAGACCGATGGTATCAGAGAGTTCCAGGATAGGTGGCTCTGAACCAAGCACCTTCCGTCCAACCGGCTGTGGCCAACAGGCCCAGCCAAGAGGAACGGTACGATAAGCGGTTGGCCTCTGATACCGATGGATTGCATTTCGCGCCGAGCTCGATTCCAGCTTCTAAGAGTTCGAGATAAGTAAGAGTCTGTGTTGGTGCTTCCAAAACTGCGCTATTCGTAACGTGCCTCCTATTGCATACTTCTATGCTTTACTCTACGCCTGCGCAATCGCCGCCCGGCGCATTCGCGTGAGTTTGCGGTCTCCACGTGACCCGGCTCACTGCCATGCATGCCTGAATGGCTAAAACCAAGTGCGATTGCTCTCTTTTTCCAGGCGAAAGGATGGCAGAGCGCAGATCGCCCATAAATTCAGTTACACGCAAAACGCCGGACGATTTCTCGTCCGGCGCTTTGCAAAACTGCTTGGAAACCGAGCAACTCAGCAAATTCGCGGCAACTGTTCTCCGCTCAGCATATCGATGATGCGTGTGGTGCCGATGCGGCTGTTCATCTTCACCAGCCCGCCACGCTCTTCTGAAACGCGGCCAATGACCACCGCGCCTGCCGTATGCTGATCGGTACGCAACAACTCCAGCGCGTGGGCAACTTCGTTCTCCGGCACAAAGACGATCATGCGGCCCTCGTTGGCTAGGTACAGTGGATCGAAGCCGAGCACTTCGCACGCCCCGGCCACGTCGTCGCGCACCGGAATCTTTCCCTCATCGATGATGATTTGCAGTCCGGTGGCTTCCGCAATTTCGATCAGTGTGGTGCCCAGCCCCCCGCGAGTCAGGTCGCGCAGGCAGTGTACTCCAACATTGCCGGAGATCAGCTTTTGCACCGCGCCATTCAGTGGAGCGCAATCGCTTTTAATCTGAGACTCAAACTCCAGCCCCTCGCGCAACGCCATGATCGCAATGCCGTGTTGGCCAACGTCGCCGCTGAGCAGCACCACATCGCCGGCCTTCACGCTCGAGGGAGCGATCGTCAGCTTATGTTCCACAATGCCCACGCCCGCCGTGTTGATGAACACGCCGTCGCCCTTACCGCGATCGACCACCTTGGTATCGCCGGTCACCAGTTGCACGCCGGCAATTTCCGCCGACTGCTTCAGGCTCTGCACCACCGCCCAGAGCGTTTCCATCGGCAGCCCTTCTTCGAGGATCAGGCCGCAGCTCAAGTACACCGGGCGTGCGCCGCACATCGACAGATCGTTCACCGTACCGTTAATCGCCAGCGAGCCGATGTCGCCACCGGGAAAGAACAACGGATGCACCACGTAGGAATCGGTGGTAAATGCCAACCGCGCGCCGCCCAGATCAAACACGGCGCCATCGTGCCGCGCATCCAGCAGCGGGCTGTTGAAGGCCGGCAGAATCATCGTCTCAATCAGTTGATGCATCAACTTGCCGCCGCCGCCATGGGCCAGCGTCACCGTTGGATAGTCGGTGATCGGCAGTGGGCAGCTCAGCGTAAAGTCCTTAACAGTGCTCATCGTTTATACCTTCCCTGCGGTCGCCAGTTCAGCGCGCCGATAGCGATAATACGCGGCGCATGCGCCTTCGTTGGAAACCATGGGTGCACCCAGCGGCTTTTCCGGCGTGCACTGTTTTCCAAAAGCTGTGCACTCATGCGGCTTCTTCTGCCCCTGCATGATCAGTCCGCTGATGCACAGTGGACTCTCCTCTGCCGTGTAATGGCCTACGTTGAAGCGCAGCTCGGCATCAAATTCCGCATACTCCGGACGCAGGCCCAGCCCGCTGGCTCCAATCTCTCCAATGCCCCGCCACTTGCGATTCACCACGCAGAACACTTCCTTCACGTAGTGCTGCGCCGGGTGGTTGCCGCCCTCGGTGACCGCCCGCGTGTACTGATTTTCCACCACGTGACGGCCCTCTTCCAGTTGCGCGATGCACATCGCAATGCCCTGAAGAATATCGAGTGGCTCAAAGCCTGTCACCACAATAGGAACCTTGTACTTGGCGGCGATCGGAATGTACTCGTCGTAGCCCATGATGGCGCACACGTGCCCTGCCGCCAGGAAGCCCTGTACGCGGTTGGTCTCCGAACCCAGAATCGCTTCCATCGCCGGCGGCACCAGAACATGCGACACCAGAACCGAAAAGTTCTTGATCCCCTGCTGCTTCGCCTGGAATACCGCCATGGCGTGCGCCGGAGCCGTGGTCTCAAAGCCCACCGCGAAGAACACAATTTCCTTCGTCGGATTTTCCTTGGCGATCTTCAGCGCATCCAGAGGCGAGTAGAGGATTCGCACATCGCCTCCGCGCGCCTTAATGCCGAACAGATCAACCTCGCTCCCAGGCACGCGCAGCATATCGCCAAACGAGCAGAAGATTACCTCCGGCCGCGCCGCAATCTGCACTGCCTTGTCGATCAGCTCCAGCGGCGTGACGCACACCGGGCAGCCTGGTCCGTGCACCAGTTCAATCTCTTTCGGTAACAACTCATCCAGCCCGAATTTCACGATGGCGTGGGTCTGCCCGCCACAGATCTCCATGATGGTCCAAGGCTGCGTGGTGATCCTTCGAATCTCCTGCGCATAGCCCTGCGCCGCCTTCGCGTCGCGATACTCCGATGAAAATTTCACTGCTTTACTCCTGGATCCGGCGTCAGGTCTCCCAACTCACCGAGTTCGTCCATCTCCTTCAAATAGCCGAAGACCTTGTTGGCTTCTTCCTCGTCCACCACGCTGATGGCCAAGCCCACATGCACCAGCACATATTCGCCAACCTTTGCTTCCGGAACAAAGGCCAGATTCACCGTCTTGATCACCCCGCCAAAATCCACGCGGGCCTCCCGGGTTATATCTTCTCCGCTAACGCTGACGATCATTCCTGGAACTGCTAGACACATTTCTGCTCCCTCGCGCTTTCCTCGAATCGCAATTTCCGTGCTGCCGCCACCACCTGTCCCAGAGCAATGCCCCCATCGTTGGGAGGAACTCTCTGGTGCCAATAGACCTTCACGCCCCCGGCTTCCAGTCGCGCCACCGTCAACTCGGTCAGTAATCGATTCTGGAAACATCCTCCGCTCAGCGCAACCGGCAGTCCCAGGTGTTGGCCAGCAACCCGGGCAATCATCTCAGCCAAGGTGTTGTGGAACTTCCGCGCCATCGCTTCCGGCTTCATCTTCAGTATAACGTCCGCCATCAGTCCCCGCACCAGGGGAGCCCAATCCAGCTCTGCTGGTGCCTCCTCGTTTGCAGGCGGAGTAATTTCAAATTCGTAAGCACTATCCTCCGCGCTCTGCGTGGCCAGCCACTCCAGTTCCATCGCGGCCTGCCCCTCATAGTGCGAGATCTGCCGCACTCCGATCAGCGAAGCCGTCGCGTCGAACAGACGCCCTACGCTGGAAGTCCACGGGCTGTTCAATCCCTGCCGCAGCATCTTCGCAACTACTCTTCGCTCGACCGCCGAGAACGCTCGCATCGGGCTGAGCTCCTCGCTGAGCCCCTCGCGCTCAAATATCCCTTCGCCCAGCGACTCGAATAGAACACTCAATCCGCAGCGCCGTGGCTCGCGCACTGCCCGCTCACTTCCTGCCAGCCGGAACCTGCGCAACCGGGCCACCCGCTCGTATCCATACTCGTCGATCTTCAAGAACTCGCCGCCCCACACGGTTCCATCCGGACCCCAGCCACTGCCGTCCCAAGCTACGCCGAGCGCCGGAGCCTTCACTCCGTTCTCCGCCATGCACCCCAGCACGTGAGCATAATGATGCTGCACCCGGACCGGATGTTCGCTCACCCGGTTTGCGTATTCGGTTGAGATGTAGTTCGGATGAAGGTCGCAAGCCACGATTTGCGGCTTCACCTCGTAAAGATCTTCCAGGCTCTCCACCACGCGCTCAAATGCCATGCTGGCCTGCGCGGTTTCCAGATCGCCTATGTGCTGGCTGAGAAACACCTGCCGCCCCACCGAGAGCGCAACCGTGTTCTTCTGGTGCGCGCCCACTCCAAGCACCGTCGGCATCTCCTCTTCCAGCATCACCGGCAGCGGAGCAAATCCCCGGGCCCGACGCATCACCATCTGGCGTCCGGCCATCACCCGCACAATCGAGTCATCCACGTGACGCAGAATCGGCCGGTCGTGCACCAGCAGCAGATCTGCAATCTTACCCAGACGCTCCACCGCCTCGTGCTCATCAATGCAGATCGGTTCATCACTCAAATTGCCGCTGGTGGCAATCACCGCAAAGCCCAGTGCCCGTAGCAGCAGATGATGCAGCGGCGCATAGGGAAGCATGACCCCCAGCATCGGATTGCCCGGGGCCACCGAAGGCGCAAGCGTGGATGTACCCTGTGCTTTGCGCTGCACCAGCACGATAGGAGATTCCGGCGAGCGTAACAATCGTTCTTCCAGCGGCGAGAGCTCGCACTCCCGCAGCACGTCCTCCGCCGAAGGACACATTAAGGCGAACGGCTTCTCCTCTCGATGCTTACGCTCGCGCAGTCTCCGTACCGCCTGTTCATTGCGTGCATCGGTCATCAGGTGGAATCCACCCAATCCCTTTACGCCCACAATCTTGCCCTCGCGAATTGCTTCGGCAGCCTCGTCCAGCGCCGCCGCGCGCCGGTTCAGCACCGCGCCTGTCATGCTCCAGAGCTCCAGTTGCGGCCCGCACTCCGGACAAGCGTTAGGCTGCGCGTGAAACCTGCGATTCCCCGGATCGCGATACTCGCGCTCGCACTCCGCGCACATCGTGAACTTCCGCATCGTCGTACGCGGCCGGTCGTAGGGCAGCGACTCGATAATCGTATACCGTGGTCCGCAGTTGGTGCAGTTGGTAAACGGATAGCCGAAGCGCCGGTTACCCGCCTCGAAGATCTCCCGAATGCACTCCGGGCAGGTCGCAATATCGGGCAGCACCAGCGCGGTCTTCTCTCCACCTTCGCTCTTGCGAATCTCAAATCCCGTGTAGCCGACGGGATCGGCAAAGCTGCTTTCCAGACTCTGAATGAATGAGATCGCAGGTTTTTCCCGCTCTACGCGCAGCAGAAATTGATCCAGCTTCTCCCGCGGCCCCTCCACTTCCACAAAGACCCCGCGCGCCGTGTTGTTCACCCAGCCGTTCAGCTCCAACTCCGCCGCCAGCCGATAGACGAACGGCCGGAAGCCCACGCCCTGCACCGCTCCGCGAATCGTCATCTTCAGCCGCGCGCAGGGCTGCTGGCCCTGTGCCGTGCCGATCACTTTCTGGTCTGCAGTCGCCAAGCTCCCTCTTTCCCTACCTTGCAACCATGAATCTGCGGATCCCTATCGAGCAGACTAGATTTTAGCAGTCGCTCCCACATCGATTTGTGATAGCAATCACCGATCCCGCCCGCACCAAGGCACACCGCGCCGGTGCTAGAATCGCTTCAGTCCCGGCGCTTCCGGAGTGGAATCCCCTTTCATGACAGCTTCTTCTACCGCCGCATCCTCCACACCCATTCCCATGCTCGATCTCAAGCGCCAGTATGTCACCATTCGTGAGCTGGTGCGCAGTGCCATCGACCAGGTCTGCGAATCGCAATCGCTGGTGCTGGGCGAGGAGGTTGCCGCCCTGGAGCGTGAAATTTCGGCGCACCTCGGTGCGGTCTCAACGGTGGGCTGCTCCTCGGGTACGGATGCCCTGTGGCTGGCTCTCGCCGCTGTTGGCGTCACTGCCGGTGACACCTTCATCACCACACCTTTTTCGTTCTTTGCCTCGGCCAGCTCCATCACGCGCTGCGGTGCCCGTCCGGTTTTCGCCGACATTGATCCGGCGACCTTCAACCTCTCACCGCTCGCGGTCGAGCACGCGATTGCGCATCGGCGTCCAATCAATCTTAAAGGCATCATGCCCGTGCATCTCTACGGCCAGTGTGTGGATGCTGACGCCTTCAACGCGGTTGCCGCCGTCCACCAGCTCGTGATCGTCGAAGATGCCGCGCAGGCTTTCGGAGCCACATGGAATGGGCGTCATGCCGGAACCCTTGGACGCACCGCAGCCTTCAGCTTCTACCCAACCAAGAACCTCAGCGCCTTTGGCGATGCCGGTGCCGCGACCACCATGGACAAGGATGTGGGCGAGCACATGAAGCGGCTGCGGAATCACGGTGCGGCCCGCCGCTACTATCACGAGGAGATTGGCTGGAACGCCCGCATGGACGCGATCCAGGGCGCAGTGCTGCGCATAAAATTGCGCTTTATTGAACAGTGGAACCAACGCCGCCGCGAGATCGCGGCCACCTACGATCATCTTCTCCAGCAAGCCGGACTCACCGGCGCTCGCGGAACATTTACATATGTCGATGCACCGCGTCCGCTTGCTCTGCCCGCCACTGCCCCGGCGGCCAAGCATATCTTCCACCAGTATGTAGTGCGCGCTCATCGCCGCGACGAGCTGCGCGGCTTTCTCCAGCAGCGTCAGATCGGCTGTGAGATTTACTATCCCGTGCCGCTCCACTTTCAGCAATGCTTCGCCTATCTCGGTCACAAGCCGGGCGATTTTCCGGAGTCCGAGCGCGCCTCTCGCGAAGTGCTCGCCCTGCCCATCTTCCCCGAACTCACCACAGCCGAGCAGCAACGGGTCGTCGGTGCAATCGCCGAGTTTTACTCGAAGCCGTAACTTCAGCGGCAAAAACCATCAACCGTCGTGGCGCTGAGTCTAGGAACCACTCATGCCGTGCGACGGACGGATTGATCCGCAATGACGGATTCATTGTCTATCGCAAACTTGTCCACCGTAACCTCAAACCGCACTAGCTTCTGCCTCAACCGCAACGCCACCTCGCGATATCTCTGATAATCCCGTGTCAGCAGCCCTTCATCGTATTCGCCTTCCATCGCCAGCGCGGCCATCTTGGACCAGCCCATGCAAAAAATTGTATAGGCCAACAGGTAAGGCGCGAGTCTTTCTGTGATGGCATCTCCCGAGCGCCTCTCGTATTCGCGAATAAACTGCTCGCGCTCCTCGCCCTGTAACTCCCATTCCACAATTGCCCCGGCCACGTCCCAGGCAATGTCGCACGGTCCAGGAAAAAAATGATTATCGCCATGAATGCCGGCATCCAGCTTCAGCAACTCTCCACCATCTGTACGAAGCCACTCGTGAGGCATCATGCGCCCATCGCACACCACCACGCGGTCAATCCGCAATCGCGACTCGGCCGCGCTGAGTTCCTCGCCGAACTCAAGCTGCCAGTTCCAGCGCAGCATCGTTTCGATCTCTGGACTTTGCGCGGCATCGCTGCCAAAGTGGGTGAACCGGAAGGCAAGATAATCAGCCATTCGTTCCAGCAGTTCAGCCGATCGGTCGTGCCGTTCTAACATCCGCCCCGGCACTAGCTCGTATTCGCCAAAGCCGCGCCGGTTGCCGAAATAGTGCGGCGCGAAGCCTCCAGCCGCGAGCAATCTTGCCCTCACGCCAATGGCTTCGCCGTAATGTCCAAAGCCCTCGAACTTGAAGATGCTCTGCCGATCGCGGCCGAGGAATTTGGCGGGCTCCAGCGGCGCCCACGAGGCAGGTATGGCGCTCTCCGCGCAACGGAAATGCCTGCGCCAGATGCCTCCCGAGAGACTTTCTCCCGCGCCCTCTGGAGACAGCGGCTCATTTTGCATGACGTGGAAGTGGTAGCGTGTCCAGCGCTCGGCGGCGTTCGTGGCGCGTAGCCCAGTAGGGTCCACCTCTCGACTCCCGGCCATATGGATGCGCTCGCCTTCTACGCCGCACAGGCTGACGGCCTCGGCAACCGCCAGAAAGGATGAGCCGCTGATCCCCGGCCCTTCGTCCACAATCAGAAAGTCGGCATCGCCAGATCTTCCGGATCTTCCAACCCAAGCGCACAACTCAGGCGTCAGCTCCAACTGGCGATCATAGGGGTGGCCCGTTGGACGGACCGTAATGCGTTCGCAACGCATCCCACGCAGGCGCAGCCACGCGCAGGCCACCGCGCTCAAGGCGACTCCGATGCTGCGAATTCCGATCACCGCGATGCGCGGCTTCAGCATCAGCGTGTCCAGCAGAATTGCAACCTTGCGCGGATGCAGCGCGTAATAGGAAAAACCCTCTTGCACCGCAATCTCATACCGGTCCGCCACGCGGAGCTGTTCCGTACATTGCAAAACTCCCAACAGCGAATCCCGTTGCCCGGTGAGGAACGCAAGGGCGACGCTATCGGTGATCTGCGAGGCAATGTTGCAGGACTCTGGACGGTAGGCCTCACTCCCCGCGTCATCCAGCAACGCGCATTCCAACTCCCCGGCGGCGATGAGCGATGCCAGTGCGCAGTCTTCGGCGCTCTGCTCTGGCGCGCTCCGCCAACGGCCAAGCGCACCGGACAGCGATGCAATCAGCGCCGGTCCGCTTACCGTGTGCCTGCCGTCGCGGAAGACGTAGGCATTCCAACCAGAGTTGTTCATGGCGCGTCGAGCGGCGGCCGCAAAACCGGGCGCCGCATCAGGCCGCTTTCTTCTTTTGGCCGCGAGGTGAGCGCGAAACGTCGCCTTCTTTATCGATGAAGTAGAGATACTGGTTGTCGCGATCAACCGCGTGCTCAACCAGGATCTTCGATTCACCTACCCCGCTCTTAGGCTTGTGGCAGACATTGCCCTGACCATCAATAAAGTACAGGTATTTCTTATAATCCCTGTGGAGGTCCAACTTTTTGATCTTCTCGGCCATCGCGGCATACCCCCGTGTTAAGGAGTAGGATTCATTTTGGCCCTGCGGGGATGGATTGCCCGGAGCGGAAGTTCAGATTCAGCTTCCATCCGGCAACTCCGGAAGATCAGCGTTTTCTCTTTGGGCGCGGGCTGGGCTTGCTATGGGTGGCATTTTTGCCGGGCGACTCTTTCTTCTTGGGCTCGTCGGGCGAGTGCGCGGCCTGCTGCGGTTGTTCGCCGGGAGCAAGCACCTGCCGCACAATGTTGCCGATGACCCGGTACTTGCGATCGCTGATCGAACCGTCCACGTTCTGCTTACGGATGGTGAACACCGGCATGGTGCCTTCGTTGCCGAAGTTTTCGGTGGAAACTCCAGCCGGGAAATATCCCACAATGTAGTGTTCGCGATACCCGGTTTCGTAGCGATGCTTCTTCAGATTCCAGGTAAAGACGCGGACCTGGTTGAAGTCGTAGGGAATCCCATCCTTATTTTCGTTCAGCAGCACAAGGTACTGAGGAATCGTGCCCTTCTCTTCGTCCTGCACGGTGTTGAGTACGAACGCCGCCTGGATGCGCTGGCCCTCGGCGTACTGCGCCACGTCGAGCGGGATGTCGAGGTCGACCATGTGCGCCAACACCCAGCCGACATGTCCCTGCTGATCGCGCACCAACCACCAATCGTCCATGGGCTTGGGCTTCGGCTCCTCCGCCGGAGCCGCGGGCACCGCCGCATGGTTTGAGGACTGGTTTGCGGATTGGTTTGCGCCTTGAGACGCCGCTGGCGTAGCGGTCGACGCCGCGTCCGGTGCGGCCTTTACCGATTTTTGAGACTGAGCCTGTGTTGGCGGAGCTGGCGGAGCGGGCTTCTTCTTCGGCTTGGGCTTCAGCGGATCGCCCGCAGCTCGGGCGAGCTCGGCCGCTCGCTTGGCGGCGATCTCTTCCGGAGTGGCGCGCCCGGTAGTCGAGCGCTTGAGCATCTCCACCTTGGAGTTTTCGGCGAGCTGATAAAGCGTATCGGTCTCACGCCCTGGGGTGACGTGCATGTTCAACTCGACGCGGGTAACGCCATGTCCTTCGACGGGCGTGTTGCGATTGTCTTTGCTCAACCGCTGGAACTGATCGTAGACCTCGCTGGGTACCAAGGCGCGCAACTCAATCCAGCCTTCGACTTTTTGCGCGGTGCGTACGCGCACAAAGCGCTTCTGGCGCTCGAGGACCTCGACGCGCTCCCCGTTTTTCACCGCGCCGACACGGTTGTAAACCGTGGCCACATGGTCGCGAAGATTGGCCTGGGGAGCGGAGACGTACATGGTTTCGCCGCCGCTGATCGGGCCTCCGTGTTTGCAGGCGGCGGCGGAAAGCAGCACCAGCAGAAGCGCGAGTCCAAAGGAAAGTCGCAGGGCGAGCAGACGGTAACGAGAGTTCAGGAGATACAAGGGCTTCATTCCAGATGAATCTCCACTATAAACCAGAGCGGCAGGGAAACGATTGACCTTTCAGTGAATGTTTGGCGAAGGGGGAGTGCGGAGGTAGTCAATGGCTGCGAGGGGCAGACAACGATTGGCGAGAAAGTAACTTGGTGATAAGCAGAGGCTTACAAGATGGGCAATCCTTCCGGCCAGACCGTGGGCCTGGCCGGGAGAGAGTTTCATTCCTCGCCGAAGTGAATTCCGATGGCGCGGGCGGTGTTGACCAGTTCACCGGCGGGGTCAACGGTCTTCATTTTTCCGATGGCTTCGGCGATGTCAACGAACTCGATCTTGTCGCCACGCAGCGCCACCATCTTCAGGAAGCCGCGTTGGGCGATGAGGTCGACGGCGGCGACTCCGAAGCGGGTGCTGAGAATTCGATCATAAGGCGAGGGCGAACCGCCGCGCTGGGTGTGGCCCAGCACCGTGACCCGGACATCCTTCTTGGCGCAAATCCCGATGGCTTCGCCGATCAGGTTGCCAACGCTGATGCCTTTGGGGATTGAGCCATAACGCTGAATGCAGTCCTGGCGAATTTCCTCCGGAACCTGCACGCCTTCGGCCAGGGAGATGATGGTGAATTTCTTGCCGAAGATATGGCGCTGGTTGATGTAGCCGCAGATGCTGTCAATGGAGAAGGGAATCTCCGGAATCAGAATGATGTGAGCCCCGCCGGCGATTCCGGCGTGGAGCGCGATCCACCCTGCGTCGCGTCCCATCACTTCCACGATCATGACGCGGTGATGCGATTCGGCGGTGGTGTGGATGCGGTCGATGGCGTCGGCGGCGACGTGAATGGCGGAGTCAAAGCCGAAGGTAACGTCGGTGGCGCAGAGGTCATTGTCGATGGTCTTGGGGACACCGACCACGGGCAGACCTTTGCGGGCGAGGTCGAGGGCGATCTTCTGGGTACCGTCGCCACCGATGACGATGAGGGCATCGAGGCCCATGGCTTTGGCGTTCTTGATGACTTCGTCAGAGAGATCGCGGACGCTCTCCTGCCCATCATGATTGACGCAATATTCGAAAGGATTGCCCCGATTGGTGGTACCCAGGATGGTTCCGCCGCGGGGCAGAATACCGCTCACGTCACTGAGTAGAAGGGGTCGGCTTCTTTCCGGCCAGATGAGTCCGTCAAAGCCGTCGCGGACGCCGATAACGTCATAACGATATTTGAGGATGGCGGTTTTCACCGCGGCGCGGATGACGGCATTGAGACCGGGACAGTCTCCTCCGCCAGTGCAGATGCCGATTTTTCTGATTTCAGCCATTTGATATTTTCTGAAAGGATTGCAAGTTTGACCCGAGAGTCATCGGAGGGAATTGTATATCAGCGGCAGAACACGCGTGCTGTATTGCGGGCACGAACCAGCAGGTATGTTCGAAACGGGAGGGGAATGCAGCACCGGGAAAAAGGTGCCGCATTCGCCAGGAATGAAGCCTAGAGGATGGTCTGGTTGAACGATACCGATGTGCCGGTGACGGTTGAGGGCGAAGCGGCAGCCCCGAAGGTAGCGGTGGCCGTAATGGTGAAGGGGGTGGCAGCGTTGATTACCGTCACTACACCGGCAGAGTTTACGGTGGCAATGGTGCCGGTGGTGTCACTGCTGGTCCAGGTGACGTACGGGGTGAGGGCACCACTTGCAGATAGGGTTGCGTCGCCGGAAAAGGTGGCGGTTGCAATGGCCTGAAAGGTTGTGCCTGCGGCAAAGGACGTAGCGCCATTTTGGCTTTCCACGCTGAGGGTGGCGGGAGCGGTTCCGATGTAGAGCACGACCGCGCAAGCATTGCTGACCACGCCACCGTCGGTTGCGGCGACCGTGGTGTTGCCGGAAGTCGCGCTGCCCGCAGTGAGGACGCCAGCGCTACTGACGGTAACGATCGAGGTGCTGGCGCTGGCCCAGGTAGCGGTTGTGGTGGTGGCCTGGGTGCCGCCGACCGTGCGCGAGGTGGCCCCCAGAGCAGTGTAGGTATCGGGCGGAGTGTTGCTAGCCTTTAGGAGGACCGCAGAAGGGCTGACGGTGACCGATTGAATGGAATTTGGGGAGACAAAAAAGTCCGAGCAGGAGCCGCAGAACACGATGAGTGCGAAAACAGGGAGCAGGCAGACGGTCTTGCGAAGCATGGGTTCCTCCGAAGCGATCATTGTAGTGCGTCTCCCCGGGAGTGAGTAAAGACGAGGGATTGCGAAATTCGAAAAAGGCCATTCAAACGGAGGGAAGAGCGGAATCGATTGCGGGTTGAGAAGCTTGGTGCGGGGCGGGAGACTTGAACGGAGCGGGGATTCTTCGCTGCGCTTCAGAATGACACCTCAAAACAAAGGCAAAGACAAAGGCAAGAGCAAAGGTGACGACAAAAGGAAGAGCCGTGGTGATCGATCAGACGGCTGGTGCGGGTTGGGCGGGATGCGATGCCAGCGACCAGTTATCGCGGCCATTGTGTTTGACCTGGTAGAGGGCTTGATCGGCACGTCCGAGAGCGACCTCCCAGTGTTCACTCTGGACGCTTGGGGAGAACAGGGCCGCGCCGATGGAAATGGTGAGGTGAAAGGTGGCCTTTCCCGGCACATCGACGGGAGTTTCGCGAAGGTGATGGCGAATCCGGTTGCAGATTACTTCCGCATGGGCTTCGGTCGACTCCGGGCAGATGATGACGAACTCTTCGCCTCCCCAGCGGGATACGACATCGGAGTTGCGCACGCAACGGCGCAGAATTTCGGAGAGTCGCAGCAGTGCCTGGTCTCCCACGTCATGTCCCCAACGGTCATTCACGTTCTTGAAGTGGTCGATATCGGCCATGAGAATGAGGGCGGTGTGACGGGCGCGGCGGAGGCGCTCGGTCTCGTGTTCCATGAACGGCGCGAGGAAGCGGCGGTTCTTGAGTCCAGTGAGAGGGTCCTCGAGAGCCTGCAGTTTGCGCGCGATGTTGATTCGCCAGAGTGACCAGGCGAGGGCGACGACGAGCAGGAGGCAGACGAGCAGGAGCACGGCAAGAGTGCTGGAAAGCTGACTGCGACGGCTGATGGTCTCTAGCTGGAACTGCTGATTGCGCTGTTCCTGGACCAGTTGCTGGCGCATTTTTTCGGCGGCGACGAGTTGACTGCGGGTGCGGAGATCGGTGATCTCCTCATCTTTGCGGTGCTGCTCGGCATCCGCCAGACGGAGCTGTTCCTGGCGTAGCAGGTTGAGGTTTTCGAGGCGATCACGCTCATCGCGATTGTGTTCTATCTGCTCCTGGGCAAGCAGGTCACGCCGCTCCTGTTCGGACTTCTCCAGCGCCAGGGTGGACTCCAGGCGGGAAAGGCTCTGATGATTGGTGTGCTCGTTCCATTCCTGCTGGGCATCTCTGAATTGCTGGTACGCGGTCAGCGCTTCAGGATAGCGGTGCGCGGCTTGGTACACCTGATACTTCTGTTCCAGGTTCTCTAGCTGGGAAGCGTGACGGCTCAGGTTTTCCGCAGCGGCCTGGTCGATGAGCGGAATCCCATGTTCCGCGTCGCCATTGAGGCCGAGAGCCAGGCCGAGCAGGCCCTTCGAGTAGGTGATCGCCTGCGCGTTTCCCGATTGCTGGGCACTGGCCAGCATGGCGCGGTCAGTGGCCAGCAGAGCGGGGTAGTTGTGACTCTGGAAATAGAGCTGGTGGTAAAGCGCAAAGGTAAAATGTTGGAGCCTGAAATCCGCGCGTGGGGCGATGGCCTCGGCGCGGTGGATCGACTCCAGCGCCTGGGTGAACTGCTGGCGAGCGATGAGGACGCGGGCTGAAGTCTCTTGCACGTTGAAGCGGGTGTTCAGGGAGTCGCTGGCAGAGGTGAGCTGAAGTGCCTGGGTGATGGAATCCTGTGCGGCATCGAAACGCTTCAGGCTGAGTTCCAGCTCGGCGCTATCGACTAGGAGCTGGGTAGGAATATGGCCGATGCGGCGGAAGATGGTACGGGCGTGCTGAAAACTGTCGAGGGCGCGATCAAGGCGTCCCTCGCTGATGAGCACAGCGGCATAATCGGCGTAATAGACGGCGACCTGCGAATCGGGTTGACCGCTGAGATGGCGTCCGGCAAGGTCATAAGCGGCATCGGCATCGACGTCGTCGTGGAGCTCTCGAAAGCCCCGGCCGAGGCTGGTAAATACTTGAAAATGAGGGAAGTGCGGTGCGAGCTGGGATTGCAAAGCGTGGTCACGTTCGAGGATCAAAGCACCGGTATCCTGAGCCCGCGAAAGCGTATCGGCCAGCTCGCAGTAGACGAGGCGGAGGGTGGTCTCATCGCTGACGGCGTCGGCGGTGGCGAGAATCCGTTGCAAATCAGTGGCTACGGCAGCCGAATCCCTGGCGGCCAGAGAGCTCTGCAGACGAGCGAAGCCGTGGGTTATTGCGGCGTTACGATCGCCATCGCGAGAGCCAGAATTGACTTCGGGGTGGCCGATTCCCGGTACGAACGCTACCAGTGTGGTGACTTGAGCGGACAGCAGAGCGGCGGAGAAAAGAAGCAGTGGAAGGAGCCGGGCCGAAAGCCAGAGGGTTGCGCCCGGAACACGAAACAGGGGTGGGCGCCACGGGGAAGGGTCCCCAAACGACGAAGCTGGCTTTCTTGTTCGCATGGATTACAAGAGACACAGTATAAGCCGGAGCCGGATTGAGGAGAAGAGAAAACGGCTTCGGGGACCAATGGCGGCAAGGCAGAAGAAATCCCCACCCGGCGGAGTGGGGATGTGCTTTCCGGGTGAGGTGGTTACGGCAGCTTAGGGCAACATTTTGCCGGTGGCAAGGTAGCGCTCGTGGAAAGCGTAGGCTTCGCCGAGCAGGTGCGGCGTGTGCTGTCCGTTGGCGCTTTTGCCGGCGCGCTCAAAGTAGTCATTGAGCAGCGGTTGGAAGGCGGGTGCGGCGCAGTTTTCGATGACGAGGCGGGCGCGCTGCTTGGGCGAGAGGCCGCGCAGATCGGCCAGGCCGTTCTCGGTGACCAGGACCTGGGTGTCATGCTCGGTGTGGTCGACGTGGCTGACCATGGGAACGATGGTGGAGATGTTTCCGCGGGCGGCCAGCGAGGGAGCCATGAAGATCGACAGGTAGGCGTTGCGCGCGAAATCGCCGGAGCCACCGATGCCGTTCATGATCTTGGAGCCCATGATGTGGGTGGAGTTGACATTGCCATAGATGTCCGCCTCGATCATGCCGTTCATGGAAATGACGCCGAGGCGGCGGATGATGCCGGGATTGTTGGAGATGTCCTGGGTGCGCAAGACGATGCTGCGGTGATAGTCGCGCAGATTGGCGTAGACCTGCTTGATCATCTCCGGGCCGAGGCAGAAGGCAGTGGCCGAGGCGGAAATCATCTTGCCCGAGTTGAGCAGGCTGATCATGCCGTCCTGAATGACCTCGGTGTAGGCCGTGAGGTTCTGAAACTTGCCCTGTTCGAGTCCGAAGAGTACGGCATTGGCGATGTTGCCGACGCCCGACTGGATGGGCAGCAAATCCTCGGGCATCCGGCCTTTTTTCACCTCCCACTCCAGAAATTCGAGAATGTGACCGGCGATCTTCAAGGAAGCTTGATCGGGCGCCTTGAAGGCGGAGTTGCGGTCCGGCGAACTGGTTTCGATGACGGCGACTACCTTCTCGATGGGGATGTGGAGGTAGGGACTGCCGATCCGCTGTCCGGCGCGGGTGAGAGGAATGGGTTCGCGGCGTGGCGGTGAGTCCAGTCCGTAGTAGATATCGTGCATGCCTTCCAACTCGATGGATTGCCATGAGTTGACTTCGAGGATGACCCGGTCGGCACACTCCAGCCAGGACTTGTTGTTGCCCAGGGAGGTGGAGGGAATGGCGCGGCCATCCTCGTAGATGGCTGCGACCTCGATGACCGCCATGTCGAGTTTGCCGAGGAATCCGTACTCCATGTATTGGCCGACGTGGCTGAGATGGATATCGATGTACTCCATATCGCCGTCATTGATGCGCTTGCGGACCGCGGGATCAGATTGATAAGGCAGGCGGACCTGCATGCCATTGGCGTCAGCCAAGGCGCCATCGAGTTCGGGACCGGTAGAGGCACCGGTGAATACGCCGACCCGCAAGGGATTGCCCTGCTCGCGGTCGCGATCCATGCGGCGGGCGAGGGCGGGGGGGAACTCCTTGGCATAGCCGGAGCCGGTGAAGCCGCTCATTCCGATGTTGTCGCCGTTGCGGATGAGCGCAGCGGCCTCGTCGGCGGACATGATGCGCTGGCGTAACTCAGGGTTGAGAACACGATTGTGCGATGCGGAGACCGTAACCATGGGAACCTTCCCGGAAATCGAAATAAATCAACGAGCTGGGATGTTGTTAGGCTATGGCCGGGAGCGGTATTCGTCAACCTCCGCCTGGGTTGGGAGCGGGTAAATGGAGGCAACGGGGAAGTCCCTGGACAGCATTCCTTTTTTGACAGAGGAGTGCGAGGCACTCATTTCTTGTTGAGATGGAGCGAGGCGGAGTTGATGCAGTAGCGCAAGCCGGTGGGGTTGGGACCGTCGGGAAAGACGTGGCCGAGATGGCCTCCGCAGCGGGCGCAGGTGACCTCGGTGCGGACCATGCCGTGGCTGCGATCTTCGTGCTCCTCGACGTTTTCCTTGCTGAGAGGATCGTAAAAACTGGGCCAGCCACAACCGGAGTCGAACTTGGTCTCCGAGGGGAAGAGTTCAAGTCCACAGGCCGCACAGAGATACACGCCGGGAGTTTTGGTCTCCGTGTACTGGCCGGTAAAGGCGCGCTCCGTGCCCTTTCCGCGAAGAATCCGGTACTGCTCGGGAGTGAGAGAACGACGCCATTCTTCATCCGACTTGCGAATCTTGTCCTTGGTGTCCATAGTCTCCATGCTCAGCGCTTTGATTGTATATGGAATGGGTTGGATGAGGCGAGTATCGAAAAAGCTGCCAAATTGGCCGCGGATGGGAGGACTCGCGCGTAATGGGGACGGATGATGAATTGGACTTTCATTTTTCTGCCCACGAGATTCGAAGTGGAAAAGGGTAGAGTAAGACGCGTGAGATGAAGTTGAAGTTAATGAATGAAATGGGAACAAAGGACAAATGACAGAGCTGAATCGAGTGCTGGCAGAAAAGGATGGAAGTGCGCGGCAGATTCGAGCGGTGCTGGGGTTCTTCGCTTCGTTCAGGATGAATGCTTGCGTTGGCGCAGCCGATGCGGAGATTGAGACTTGACAGCCGAGAGCGCAATGACGAACAACCTGCCGTTGCTGCGGGCGGAAAAGCTGCGGCTCGAGGTGGGGGAGAAGATGATTGTGCGCGAGGCGAGCCTTGCCCTGCGCTCGGGAGAGGTAGTGGCGATCACGGGGCCGAGCGGGGCGGGGAAGTCAAGCGTGCTGCGGTTGTTGACCCGGCTGGATGCGCCGACCGCAGGGAGGGTGTTGCTGGAAGGCGCGGACACCAGCCAAATGAATGTACACGAGTTGCGTCGGCGAGTAGGGATGGTGATGCAGTCGGCAAATCTGTTCCTGGGGACGGTGGCGGAAAATGTGCGCTACGGTCCGGGACTGCGCGGAGAGCGCATGAGCAGTGGCGAGGTGGAGGAGTTACTGGCAACCGTGGGGCTGAGCGGATACGGGGAGCGCGACGTGGCCGGGCTCTCGGGCGGCGAGGCGCAGCGGGTGTCACTGGCGCGGACGCTGGCGAATCGTCCGCAGGTGCTGCTGCTGGATGAGCCGACCTCAGCCCTGGACGATGCCGCGAAGCTGGTGGTGGAGGAAGCCCTGCGGGCGGCGATGGCGCAGATGGAAGGCGCGTGCCTGATCGTGACTCACGATGCGGCGCAGGCGGCGCGGCTGGCGCAACGCACGCTGGTAATGCGCGAGGGCGTGCTGCGGGACGATGCCGCGTCGGGCACGGATGCAGCGGCATCAGGGGGCGGAGATGTTTGAGCACGCGACGATTGATCCAAAGCTGCTGCATCACTGGATACATTCGCAAGTCGCGCTGGGGCTGGGGCAGGCAATGGTGGTCTCGGCACTGGCGCTGGGGGTGGCGTGGTTGGGGCATCTGCGCAAGCTGGAGCTAGGGCGGGAGACGGCCGCGGCCTTGGTGCGCGGGCTGCTGCAGATGCTGGCGATTGGGCTGGTGCTGGTGTGGCTGCTGAAGGGCGCAGCGTGGTGGAGCGTTCCGGCGTTGGCGACCATGTGCGCGGTGGCAGCCGGGATGACGCAGCGTAGATTGAATCCCAGGTTGAAACCCGGGTCGAAAGCTGGATTGGAATCCGGGGCGAAGCCGGTGGCGAACTCCTACTGGCTTTGCTTGCGGGCGATTGGAACGGGCTCGGCGGTGGTGATTGCGACGATGGCACTGACCCGGGTGATCGCCTTTAAGGCAACTGCCCTGGTGCCGCTGGGCTCGATGATTATTGCGAATTCGATGAACACCTGCGCGCAGGTTCTGGAGCGCTACGCGAGCGACCTGAAGCTGAACGCAGGCCGGGTGGAGGCGGCGCTGGCCCTGGGCGCAAGCTCGACGGTGGCGGCGCTGCCGTATGCGAGGAACGCTACCAACGCGGCGCTGATCCCGAGTTTGAACTCGCTACGCTCGCTGGGGATTGTGTGGATTCCGGGCTTCGCGGCCGGGATGCTGCTGACCGGTAGTGATCCGGTGTACACGGCGATTTATCAGTTCATGGTGATTGCGATGATCTATGCGGCGAGCGGAGTGACGGCCCTGGTGGCAGCTTCGGGATACGAGCGCGCAGCCTTTGTGGAGGAGCGTCTGGTGGTCGCAAGGTAAGCGAAAGTTGCGCTCCGGGCGGCGCGTTGGTTGTTACAATTCCGAATGGCTAAATTATCGCTGGTGTATGGGTTGAGGCTGCTTCCCGAAGGTGAGCTGGACGAGGTCGGGACGGGATCGATCAAGCTGAAGAATGGGCATGAAGTGCACGTCACCCTGCATCTGCTGGAGGGCAGCAAGGAAGAGATCGAGGCTCAACTGAAAGAGAGCATCGATGCGTTCTTCGATATCTATCCGGAGATACAGTAAGGGCGCGAGAGCGACAGGCGGAGATCATTACTTTCCTACTTGCGTCGAATAGCGGGCGCCCGGCCTTAATGCATTGAGATCAAAGTCGATTCGAGTTTGAAGACTTTGGGCCGCGCATGAGATTTGGGCATCACGGGGATGCTTCACTCCGTCCAGCATGACACCACTAAAAAAAGAAACGCTCTTAGCGGATCAACATCCAGATGGCAGCGAAGTGGCAACTGGTTCCGGCGAGGACCCAGAGGTGCCAGATGAAGTGCATGTACTTGCGCTTGGAGGCGTAGAAGGGGATTCCTGCCGAGTAGCAGACGCCGCCTCCGAGCAGCAGGGCAAAGACCGGATGAGCCAGCAGCAGGTACATGGACTTGAAGACAAAGATGGCGGCCCATCCCATGGCCAGGTACATGACGGTAGAGAGCACGGCGAACTTGTGCACGGCGACCGCTTTAACGATGACCCCGATGAGGGCACAGCTCCAGACGATGGCGAACAGCGTCCAGCCGAGGGCTCCGCGCAAGCCGATGAGGGTGAAGGGCGTGTAGGTTCCGGCGATGAGCAGGTAGATGGAGCCATGGTCGAGCGAGCGCATCACCCGGTAGGCCCGGGTGCGGCTGAGCGAATGGTAGAGGGTAGAGCTGAGATAAAGCAGAATCGCCGAGGCGCCAAAGATGGCCGAGCAGACGATATAGCGCGCGCCACCGACTTGAGCAGCGCGGACGGTCAACAGGACCAATCCGGCGATGGCCAGCGCCGCGCCCACACCGTGGGAGATGCTATTGGCGATCTCTTCGCCAATGCTCTGATCGGTGGCGTGCGAGTTTGCTTGCATATGTCCAATCCTACGCTTTGGGGACGGGAGTTCCGGTCCGGCACGGCGATGGTGACAAAGAAATTACACAGCGAAATTTCACAATGAAACGACAGACGGACGCATGCAATCTGCGTCCGTTGGCGTAAAGCGTTGTGCGGAAGTTACTTCTTTAGCGCGGCTTCGTAACGCTTGTTGACCTCGGCCCAGTTGACGACGCTCCACCATGCCTTGAGGTACTCGGCGCGGCGATTCTGATACTTGAGGTAGTAGGCGTGCTCCCAGACATCATTGCCCATAATTGGCTTGAGGCCCTGGGAGAGCGGGCTGTCCTGATTGGGAGTGGAGAGCACCTGAAGTCCGCTGGGGCCGAGTGCGAGCCAGGTCCAGCCGCTGCCAAACTGCTTGACTCCGGCGTCGTTGAGCTTTTCCCGAAATTGAGCGAAGTCGCCGAAGGTTTTGGTGATGGCATCGGCAATGGGGCCGGTGGGTGGGCCGCCTGCGTTGGGAGCCATGATGGTCCAGAACATGGTGTGATTGACGTGTCCGCCACCGTTGTTGCGAATGGCCCCGCGAACCGCCTCGGGTACCGCCGCCAGGTTGGCGAGAAGCTCTTCCGCGGACTTGCCTTTTAACTCGGGGGCTTTCTCAATGGCGGCATTGGCATTGTCCACATAGGCTTGGTGGTGCTTGTCGTGATGCAGGTGCATGGTCTGCGCGTCGATATAGGGCTCAAGCGCCTCGTACGCATATGTGAGAGCAGGAACTTCGAATGCCATCTTTCTGAATCCTCCACCCTGATGGATGAGAATTGCGGGGCGGGGGTTTCAAAATGTACTTAGCTTCAAGAGCAAGGTTTCAAAGTTTCGAAGGTTTCAAGGTTTCGCAGGTTAAGGGCAAAAGCAGAGACAACAACAACTTCAACTGCAGAGGCAACAGCAAATTCAACTACCCCATTTCTGCCAACAACGGCAGAAATGGGGCGCCGGTTCGCACCCTGTTCCACTTAGTACACATTTTCAGGCCAGCAACTAGCGCTTGATGAGCCACATGGCCCAGCCAGCTACCAGAACTCCGCCGATGAACCAACCGAAGCAGTAGAAGCCGTAACGGATCATCGCGCGGGTGTTGTCGCGCTGGGTGATTCCGAAGACGATGGAGGCGCAGATCGAGAAGATGAGGGCTGCGGTGAAGTGAGAAAAGTTGAGCGTCATTGTTTCTTCCCGATGGCGATGTGGTGAGCGTCAATCGCGGCGATCACGTTGAGCAGTCCGGCGCAGACCAGGAACTTGGTACCGTAATCAGCGGTGGCGCGGAAGATGGCACCCTCTCCCCAGTCCATGGTGCGGGCGGCGAAATAGAGCAAGCCATTGCCGAAGTCGCCGACGAAGC
>Ga0181520_10003482_pt1 | contig 27559 bp, 24 predicted proteins | sample PEATcosm2014_Bin_29_FD_132451 | JGI IMG/M metagenome (GOLD analysis project Ga0181520, IMG submission 132451) | Peatland microbial communities from MTU Mesocosm Facility, Houghton, MI, USA - PEATcosm2014_Bin02_30_metaG | ecosystem: Environmental > Terrestrial > Soil > Wetlands > Peat | place...
ATGCGGAATGAACGGCCGCGGTGTGAGTGTGTCCGTTCTGGCCCAGCCGATCATCAACGGCCCGCCTTTATGGGCGAACACACCGTGCTCCGCCGTGGCCGAGAAGCGGGCCGTCGCCGAAGCGGCGGTCGCTGAAGAGGCCCCACGTAATATAGGCGAAGTCGAATTCGACGTACCACGCGGCGACGTCCCAGTCCGCGACCGTCGAGGACGACCAATACCCGCCGCCGTCGTTGCCGGTGATTTCCGGCGGCCAGAATGAGCCGCCCTGCGGCGGGAGGACGCAACCGTTGCATACATCGCTCCAACAAGTCGAATCCGCACAACTGTCCGTCACGCCGCACGGGCCGCCCGTAACCGTCGCCGCGCAGTCCCGGATCAAGCTGCGAAGCTGGTCGATTTCCGGCAACTTCCAGTCGTTGTAGCCGGCCAACGTCAGGCCGTTGCAGTAAGTCTGCGCCTCCGCAAAGAGAAAAGGCGTTGACCCTACCGTGGCGCCATTCTGCCAAGTGTAACCGGTCGCCGGATCGGTCCAGCAAACGGAGACGGGCTGGCAGTCGCCGCCGGCGTCGCAGCAGCCGGGGCAGTTGTTCACATCGCACGTAGCGTCGTCGTCCGGCGAGGCGTCGTCGTTGTCGTCGTCATCGTCGTCGCCCGGCGTGGCGTCGTCATCGTCGTCATCGTCGTCATCCACGACCGCCGTGTCGTCGTCACCGACCATACTTTTGCTGCTGGACGAACGCCCGCCGCAGGAAATCAACAAGCCGACCGCCACGAACGCCAGGACGAACGCCGCCCAGAACGGATTTTTCATCGCGAACCTCCATCGCGCGCCGCCGCCGCCATGATTGAAAACAACACGCGCCGCTTACGCATCGTTCGCTCCGGCAACGACCGCGCGGCGGTCATTGCGGCGGGCCGAAGTGGAGGATCACGCCCGCGCCGGAATTGTAGTCATACCCTACCGCGAACACGTCTGACGGCGCGGATCCCCAGACCGAATAAAGATCTGCAATCGATCGGGTGTCCATGGGCGTCCACGACGAACCGTCATAGTGGAAAATGACGCCGCCATCGTTGCCGCCGACGGCGAACACGTCGCTGGACGAGGAGCCCCATACTCCAGAGAGACCTGCAATCAGTGCGCCGCCCATGCCGGACCAAGAAGAACCGTCATAGTGGAAAATGACGCCGCCATCGTTGCCGCCTCCGACGGCAAACACGTCTGACGGCGACGTGCCCCAGATCGATGCGAAAGAATTCTCATTGCCATTCACGATTGGCATCAACGACCAGTTCGACCCGTCGAAATGCGAAATCCCGCCATTGCCGCCAACAAACACATCGGACGGCGAAGTTCCCCACACGGTCAACAAGAAATCCGGGAATTCGCCATTTACGACTGACCAACGGACGCGGTCGAAGTGTCCGACTGCTCCGTCGAGGTCAAGGCCGTAACCGGCCACGTAGACGTCAGACGCGGACCACGCCCAAACCGCTTGCAGAAAACCGAGATTGACCGACGCCTGTATGACCGACCACGATGCCCCGTCATAATTAAGAATCGCGTTCCCGCCGACAGCAAATACCTCCGACGGCGAGGTTCCTGCGACAGCCCAGAGTGCGGATAATTGGTCATTACCACTCTTCATCTGTGACCACGAGTTCCCGTCAAAATGAAGAATCGCCGGCGTTCCGGCCGGCGCCCCATAATTCGGCCCCACGGCAAACACGTCACCATGCGAGGTTCCCCATACGGATCTCATCCCGGGAAATTGGCCGTTCGCTTCGGACCAGACCAAATCGTCATTGTCGTCGTCGTCCCCCGGCGACACGTCGTCGTTGTCGTTGTCGTCATCGTTCGGAGTCGTACCGTCGTCGTCGCCCGCCTGGTGCTGCGGCGCGCAGGCGCCGGCGGCGACCGCCACCGCCAGAATCGCCAGAAAAAACAACGCCAACCTCTTGTTGAATTTCATGGCGTCAACCCCGCCTTCTCATTCCGCATTCCGCATTCCGCATTCCGCATTCGCCGTTCCCCATTTGCGCTGCGCCGTGGTCATTGCGGCGGGCCGTAGTGGTAAATGACGCCGGCGTCGCTGAAAAAGTCGAAGCCTACGGCGAAAACGTCGGAGGGCGATGCGCCCCACACGTTGAAAAGGACGGGGAGCCCGCTCTCCATTACCGACCAGGAGGAACCATCGTAGTGCAATATCGCGCCATAATTATTTGAGTCCCCGGCGACCGCAAACACGTCCGAATGCGACGCGCCCCAAACGGCGTTCCCCCCACATGCCGGCGCGTCGCATTGCATCGCGGACCATGAAGAACCGTCGTAATGTATGATTGCGCCGTTTTGGCTGTTGCCGCCGATGGCGAAGACGTCCGAATGCGACATTCCCCAGAAGCCGACAACGTTGCCCAAGAACGTCCCGGCCCTCATCGGCCTCCAGAATAACCCGTTGTAATGAAGAATCGGGCCTTCGCCGTTATCTAAAACAACCCCGCCGGCGAATATGTCGGAACCGGATGTTCCCCAAACCGCCGAGAGGTAAGGCGGAACAGCGGGCATCAGCGACCAAGCATTTCCATCGTAATGCATTATCGCGCCGAAGGGCAGATTCGCGTGCGGTCCGCCCACGGCGTAAACATCGGTGGGCGATGCGCCCCACACCGAATACCAGTCATAATTCCGGAGATTCGCCATCGCTGACCACGATGAGCCGTCGTAATGCACAACCGTGGAGAGGTATCCGACGGCGAACACGTCCGAAGAAGACGAACCCCAAACGGAATAAAGCGTCTGTCGGACGTCGCCGCAAGGCATCGCCGACCAATTCGACCCATCATAGTGCATGATTGCCTCGACGTCCCCGGGATAGGTACGACCCACCGCAAATACGTCGTCGTGCGAGGTTCCCCACACGCCCCAAAGGTCGGGGAAATCGCCGCTCATCGGCGACCAAACGAAATCGTCATCGTTATCGTCATCGTCGTCCGCCGGAGATGCATCGTCGTTGTCGTCATCGTTGTCGTTGTCGTCATCGTATCCCCCCGGCGAAGCGTCGTTGTCGTCATCCTCCGCGGCAGGCGCCGCGTCGTCGTCGCCCGCCTGGTGCTGCGGCGCGCAGGCGCCGGCGGCGACCGCCACCGCTAGAATCGCCAGATAAAGCAACGCCAACCTTATACGGAGATTCATGGCGTCAACCCCGTTATCTCATTCCGCATTCCGCATTCCGCATTCGTGATTCCGCATTCCGCATTCGTCATTCCGCATTTGCGCTGCGGCGCGCAACTCCTGGCGACCAAAGCGAGAACGATCATCGCCGACAGGAACGCCAGCGCCGTAAAATCCGGCGAGGCATCGCGCAGCGTCGGGTGTTTGGCGGCTTCGGGCCGGGCAAAGAGCGGGCGAAGTCCGAGGCGGACGAACAAGGCGATCGTCTTGTCACGGCGGCGGTTCATCCAGTCCCCCTCATCCGGCAATTCGGCGCACGTCCGAACGTTCGCGGAAAGCGCGCAAAAGACCGTTCCAGCGGCCGAAGCATAGCGAAGCCCGCGGAAAGAAGCAAGAAAAACGAATGGGGATTGCGGACTCAACCACAAAGGCTTAGCGCGGCCCTTCGGGGGGATATAAAAGGGAGTTGCACAAACAACCCTTTTGATCCCGGGAGGATCCCATGAACGCTTTTGTACAGAAACACAGCGCGGTTGTCACGGGCGTATTGTCGGGTTTCGATCGGTTGGTGTTTCGCGGCACGTTGCGCGGCTTGCACGGGATTCCGGTGATGGAGCAGTACCGGCGGACGGTCAAGGACGACCTGCAATGGCGCGTCTTGCGCCGCGGCGTCGCCGACCTCCATCGCCGCGCCGCCGTCTCCGACGCGGCGAACCAGCGCTACGTGGACGCCCTGGCCGACGTCGACGCCGACCTGCCGCTCGGCCAACAACTGGACCGCTTGTCGCGGCCCACCACCTGGCATGGCTGCCGTTGCCGCGGCTTGAACCTGTGGGGCGACGACGCGCGCCTGCTGGCCGCGATCACGCGGGGCGAGTTCGTGCTCAACGGCTTCCGCAACCGCGATTTGCGAACCCATCTGTACGGCCCGCCCGCCCGCGACCGGAACGAGGAAAAGAGGCGCTCCGCCCGAGTCTCGCGCTTGCTCCGCCTCCTGCGCGCCCATCATCTCATCAAAATAGTAGTACAGATATCATGGCGCGGGCCGGGCGGCGCGCTTCATTTTTCCGGCGGCAGGTACACGTGGGTGCGATCGCCCAATTCGCGCAAACGGACGTAATCGACCACCTGATATTGCAACGACGCGATCTTCGACTTGTCGGCGATTTGCGTTTTCACGCGCAGGCAGCCGAGGTCGGCGAACCGCCGCAGGGCGTTTTCGACGATCATCTTGTGTACCGCCTCCGGGTGGTCGAGTTCGCCGACGCTGACCAGGCGCGCGCCCTTCTTGAGCGCCGCCTTGATCAGTTCCTTGTCGGTGAAGATCTCCGCCTTGCGCGTCAGCAAGGTGCGCGCGGCCAAGTGGTAGCTTTCCACGCACGCCTTGGCGACGGCGGCGAAGGTTTCGGCGGCGAACTTGCCCGCGTGCGTCAGCGCCAACCCGCGCGGCTGCTTTTCGATCCAGCCCTTGGCCTCGAAAACGCCGAGGGCGCGGTCGAAATCGGCGTGGTCGTCCGCCGCGGACCGGTCGGGCGACGGACCGAACACGAACTCGCGCTTGAGCAGCAGCATCAGGAACCGGAATTCCTCGAACAGGCTGTTTTCCGGCAACGCCTCGCGCGCGCCGAGCAGCGCCAGGGCGACCAGGCTGGCGAACTGGTGATGCGGCGCCGCGGCGTTGGCGTAGATGGTTAATGACAGCCGCTTGTTCTCGTCGAGAAAATAGAACGGCGGCTCCTCGCCCGTGTCGTCTTCTTCGAACGTGAGCGATTTTTCGGCGACCATCGCCGCGAGGATCGTGCCCAGGCCGACCTGGTTTTCGGGCATGACCGCGCCGGCGTCGGCCAGGTACTCGGTCAGCAGATCGCAGCGGCGGCTCACCGTTTCCGCGGGCACGCCGCGCCGGGCGCCGGCCAGCAGCGCCTCGGCGGCGACGGCGTAGGCCGTCACCGGTTGGCGTTCGTTGATGGCATGCACCACGCGGTGGGCGATCGTAGTGGCCACGTCGCGCCGGCGTTCGTCGTCGGAGCCGGCCCCGCCCTGGTTCCAGAGCATGTCGCCCAGCAGGATCGGCTTGCAGAAATCGATCCAGACGCGGCCGCGCGATTTGGCGAGCAGCCGCCGGTGGCGGATCATCGTGCCGAGGTTCTCGCCCTCGCTGGGCTTGCCGGCGGCCTCGTTGGTGTAGAAGCGCTCCTCGAAAATTCGCTCGTAACTGATCGACACCGGCACGAAGGCGACCTCGGTGCGGTTCGCGCCTGCCGCGGCTTGCAGCAGATATTGCAGGAAACCGGTTTTCGGCGGCAGCAGTTTGCCGATGCGGCTGCGGCCGCCCTCGACGAAAAAGGTGACGCTCAGGCCCTCGCGCAGGACGGCTTCCAGGTATTTCGTCAGGCACAGCGAATAAATGCGTTTGCCGCGGAACGAGCGCCGGATGAAAAACGCGCCGGCGCCGCGAAAGAGCGGGCCGATCGGCCAAAAATTGAGGTTGATGCCGGCGACGGTCAGCGGCTGCGGCGCCTGCTGCTGGTCGAGGACGTAGCCGAGAATCAAATAGTCGACGTGGCTCTTGTGCGAGGGCACGAAGACGACGGGCATCTGCCGCAGCACGCGGCGGACCTGTTCCAGGCCCGCGACATCGACCTCGAGACCCTGGTAGAGGCGCGGCAGCAGGCGGTCGAGCACGAACCGCAGGAAGCCGAGCGCCCGCGGGCGCAGATCGGCGGCCATTTCTTCGAGATAGCGGCGTGCGCGGCGGCGGGTCTCGATAAACGGCTCGTTGTTCTTCTTGCAGTACTCCATGAGCGAGGCCAGGAAGCCGCGGTCGTGCAGCACCATTTCAATCATTTCCGCCCGGCTTTTCCGCGCCGGCCCCAGCACGATGCGGCGTTCGGTCTCGATCCGCTCCAGCAGCGTCTGGCGGATGTGATAGGCGGTTTCCGGCTCCGGATCGACCATCGCCGGCACCTTCATGCCGACCGCTTCCTCGAGGTCCTCCAAGCTCTGCGGCTGCGCGGCCTTGACGTAAATATGTTTGCGATTGGTCAGGAACATCCAGAAGCGGCGCAGCCGGCCGGGGTTGTCCGACGGGCCGGCGAGCATATCCAGCATGGTGCGGGTTTCCCGATCCGGGCGGCGGCCGTAAATCGTCACCAGCGGCGCCATGATGATCGCGCGCTCGGTCTCCCGCCGAATCCGCATCAACTCCTGCAACGGGTCGAAACCGCGCCGCCCGCGCGAAAAGCGCCACGGCAGGCCGCCGAAACTGTGCAGCGGCAGCAGCATCGGAATCCGATTCGCCGCCAACTCCTCGACGAAACCGTTAGTGTACGGATTCGGATACCCCTGCCGCTCGAAAAAACTGACGATCACGCCGACGACGCGCCGCAACGCGGTCGTCCACGGCTGCCACAAGAAAACCGACATGTAATGGCAGAACTGCGGATACGGCAGGCCTTCGCGGCGCAACTTGTACGAGAGCAGCAGATAATCGAGCCGGCTCGGGCTGCGGATGACATAGCACAGCGCGCCCTTTTCCGCGGCGCGTTGGATCTCCGCACGGTCCGCGTCGCTGAACGAGACGTGGCCGAAGAAGAACTGAAAAATGCGGTCGAGCAGCCAACTGAAGCGGCCGTGCAGGATCGTGCTGTAGTGGTCGAACGAGCCGCGCAGAAAACGCCGGAAATGGCGCGGTTTGGCGCGTTCGACCGCCCTCGCGCCGTTGGACATCCCGCGATTATTGACCATGCCGAAAATCTAGCCCTTTCCGCGGCGCGTCGCAAATGCGGAATGCCGAATGCGAAGTGCCGAATGCGGAATGCGGAATGCCGAATGCGGAATGCGGAATGCCGGACCCATCGCACGAACCTGAGCGCTTCCGGCCACGCCATGGCCCGTCCACGTGGGTCACGTCGCAAGCAGTTTTTTCGGTCGTCCGACGCAGAATGGAGAATGGCGAATGGCAATTGGCGAATTGGCGACGCCCGATTAGGGCCCTGGGAACGGAAAAGGTAAATAGTCGGCCAGCGGCCGTTGAATGATGGCGCCCTGGGCGTCTTCGGTCAGGATCGTCACGTCCGGCGCGAACTCGGAAAGCATTTGACGGCAGAGGCCGCAGGGGGCGATCGGCGCCTGTTTTTCCGCGACGACCGCAAGGTGGGTGAATTCTCGTTCGCCGTCGGCGAGCGCGCGCAAGAGCGCGGTGCGTTCCGCGCAGAAGACCTGCAGCAGGCTGCGGCTTTCGACGTTGCAGCCGGTCGCTACCGCGCCGCTCGCCGCGAGCAGCGCCGCGCCGACCGGAAAACCGGAGACGGGCGCGACGGCGCGGCGCATCGCGCCGCGGGCCTGCTCGATCAACTCGCGGGCCTCGTGCGGCGGCAACAGACAATTCATGGCTTTAAAAATTTAATGCTGCGGGGCTCGGCGTGGGAGGATTGGGGAGGACACTTCGAACCGAGCCCCGCAGCCTATGTTTTCAATCACGCAACTACCGATTCAAATTATACACAAATCGCCGGCGTTTGCCAGCACTTTTTGCAGGTCCGGCGCATTTTTTTTCGGACGCCTACATGACGTCGCCGATCACGTACTGATCGGCGCTGCCGGACTCCAAGCGAGCGAAACGGATCTGGACGTCAACGCCGGGAAACCAGGCCGCCACGCGTTCCTTCGCTTTCTGCAAATCGTTGGAATGCTGCATTATTTCCGTATTTCGATCCGCGAACTGGAACTGGGCGTACGCGCCGCAATTTTCGTGATTGATCAGATAAATCGTCTTCACGGCGTGCAGATTGACCGACACGGCCAGGTCGCGGCGCAGCGATTCGTCGAATCCTTGCTGCGGCCGCACCAGATCTTGGATGGCGCCGCCGCGGGTGATCACGTCGCATTCGCCGCCCAGCGCCGAAACGAAACCCGCCGCCACGTTGCGGTCGTTTTTCCGTTGGTGCAGCCGAAAATCTTCGCAAATCACGACCGCAGCTTCGCAGGTGTGCGCCATGAATCAACCCTTTCGCGACACGTTTTTGCCCGGTTTCGCCGGCGATTTTTTCTTATTCGCTTTTTTCTTTTCGTTTGGCGGCTCATCGTCCAACAGCCGAACGATTACGTCAACTTGATAGTTGGCGACGACGGCCGCTTTCAGCACGCGCTCGGCGGCGTCGCGCGCCCCGCCCATTTGCCGTTGGCCGGCGGGCGTCTCGCGGCAGCAGATCGACGTCGCCAGCAGCAGCGCCTGCATAGTCTTTTCGAGCTGCTCCTTGTTCACGTAGGTGCGGCCTTCGTGAACGTTCGTGTACAAATAGCGCTGCGCCGCCGGATCTTGGAACAGCCGGCGAGGCCTTTCGACGAACGGCTCGTCGCCGCCGCCGAGCAGCAGCGCGCCGTGCGCCGTGAGCACGCGCGCCAGCAACGAATCGAAGTACGCGGCGGCCTCGTTTTCGCCGATGCCGCGGAAGGTCTCCACCAGGGCTTCGCCCAGCATCCAGTCGTCGAACGGCGCGTCGGCCGGGGCCGGCGGCGGCAGGAATTTTCCCGCGCGGCTCAGCGCGACCCAGGCGACGAGCACCGGTTCGAACGCCGCGAAATCGAAGCCAGGCAGCAGGAACGGCGGCGGCGCCGCGCCATCGGCCGGCGGCTCCGCCAGCCGCGCGCGCATTGCGATCAGCGCCGCCAATTCGGCGGACGCGGTTTTTTGCAGCCCTTTCAGGTCGACCGCGGACGCGGTGAAGTCGCGCGCCGCGGCCAAAAACACGGCCAGCGCTTGTTCGTAGCGCGGCAGCGCGTCGGACGCGCCGGTCAGAAACGCGCGCAGGTTGTCGGCGTTGAGCATTGCGCGGAACGGCGCGAGCACCGGATCGAGCGCGAGTTCGCGGTGCGCGGCGGAGATGTCAGGCACGCCGCGGCCGTCGAGCCGCAACGCGAGCCGCCCCCACGAACCGTCGGCGTCGTAGACCTCGCGGAAATCGAGGAACGCCTGGTACTGATAGCCTTGCAGCGAGGCGAACAGGCCGTTGTCGGCGAGATGCTGCGTATGGCGGAGATATTCGAGCCCGTTCTGTTGATTGCGAAACACGTAATAGATGTGCTCGTCCATGTTGAGCGCCAGGCTCTCGGCGAGGGTCCGGCGCACGAGTTTCTTGTCTTCGACGCCGCCCGCGTTGATGGCGGTGGACATCCGCAGCCAGCCGCTCGTCGTGCTGTACGCGTTGTTGTAGATGACGATCGCGCGTTCGCCGTCGGCGCGGTTGGAGTAGGCGAAGACATTCTCGTCGACCCAGCCCTCGGGCCGGAAGAAATCGTAGAACGCGAAGTTCTCGGCGCCGCTGAACAGCCGGCGGCGGCGCATCAGCGGGAAGATTTCCGTCTCGTGCCGCCGCACCATTTCCTCGTCGACCGTTTCGTCCCAGTACGCTCGGCGATATTCCATGCCGTACTTTTCGGTGAAGCCTTCCACTTGGCCGTGGCCGAACATCGGCAGGCCCGGCATCGTGACCATCATTACCGCGACGCCGAAATACTTGTCGCCGCGGCCGAACTGCGCGACGGCCGTGTCCTCGTCGGGGTTGTTCATGAAGTTGACGAAGCGCTTGAGCACCTCCGGGCTGAATTCGAGGACGTTCTTCACCGTCGTGCGGTACTTGGCGTTGTCCTCCATTTTCAGCATGTTCATGAACGAACTGTTGTAGACGCGGTGCATGCCCAGCGTGCGGACGAAGTAGCCTTCCATCAACCAAAAGGCCTCGGCCAGCAGCAGCGTGTCCGGCGCTTCGGCCGCGACGCGATCGACCACCTCGCGCCAGAATTCTTTCGGGAAAACGGCGTCGAATTGCTCTTTGGTCATGCCGTGTTCGGCGCGCGACGGGATCGCCCCGCCCTCCCCGGCCGGCGGGAACCAGAGGCGGTGGAAATGCCGCTTGGCGAGGGTCATCGCAGCGTCGAACCGAATGATCGGGAACTTGCGCGCGACGTGCAGGATCGTCTGAATTACCGCCTCGCGCACCTCGGGCAGCAGAAAATTCAACTGCGCCGTGTCGTTCCACGGCATATTTGTGCCGTCGTTGCCGTGGTAGATGAAGCGATGCTCGCCTGTCCATTCGTCGACGCGCAAGAAGGTCACCGCCGCGTCGCGCCGTTCCCAATAGCCGTCTTCGATCACCAGGCGCACGCGCGGATCGTCCGAGAGATTGGCGCCGCCGTAGCGATACCCGGGGAACGGCGGCCACGGACTTTGCAGGAACCATTGCGGGTGCTCGATCACCCACTTCGAGTAAATGCCCATGTGATTGGGCACCATGTCGCTGGCCAGGCGAATGCCCCGCCGCCAGGCGCGTTCGCGCAGGTTCGCGTACGCCGCCTCGCCGCCCAGGTCGTCGGCGATGACGTAGTCGTACAGCGAATACGCCGACGGCGCCGCCTCGCTGTTGCCCATGATCTGCTTGATTTTCTGCGACGCCGGCGAGCGCTGCCAGACGCCGATCAGCCACAGGCCGGTGAAGCCCCAGCGGCCGAGGCGGTCCAGTTCCTCGTCGGGCACGTCGGACAGCAGGCGGATGTGACGCCGATATTTCTTCGACAACTGATCGAGCCAGACGTACACGGTTTTCGCCAGCAGCACGACGTTCGACATCCAGTCGGCGTCGTGGCTGAACGCGGCCGGCTCGTCGTACAAATACGCGAAAGCGTCGCGGCCGAAGGTCAGCGCCGCGATCGCCCCCGGGCCGAAACCGCGCTGGCGCTCTTCCTCTTTAAGGATGTTGGCCGCAATCGCCAGCCGTTCGAGCAGTTCGGCCGGCAGAAACGAGGCCCAATTCTTCAGAATGAACTCCAGTTGCCCTTCGAGCGAATCGGGGCTCGCCGCCATCGGCGCCCGCAGCGCGGCGAACAACGTCAGGCCGATTTCCCGCACCGGCGGCTTGCTTTCGAAATAGCGGTCGAGACCGTCGACCAGCACCTGGTACGGCGCGTCTTTCCGCAGGTCTTCGTCGTCGAACAACTCGCGGGCCGGCCGGAAAGCCGGGTTCGCCATCGCCAGCGCCAGCAACGCCAATTCGCCGGAGAGGATTTCTTCGTTCGTCGCGCGCCGGTAGAGAATGACTTTCGTCGAGTCGCGCAGATAGTCGTCGGTCTTTTGCTTGTCGAGCGCGACGGCCTGCGGCGGGAAATGCCGCAGAAACGCCGGCGGCGGCAACTCGACGATCAGGTGGCCGCGCTGCTCGCCGGTTGCGCGCAGGGCGTCCGCGACGACGCCGGGTTGTTGTTCCACCCAATACAGTTCGACGATGTACCGCAAGACATCGTCAATCAGACCAATGGCGACCAATTGGCCGCCCTGAACCGGCTGCACAAAATGCGACGAAAGCCGTCTCTTTTCATTGATTTGCTGCGCCAGCCGCCGCGTGCCGTTGACGATCGACGCGGCGTCGCCGGGGCGGATCACCGCCGAGGCGGCGCGGATGTCCCAGCGGTTCCATGCTTTCCGCGACAAATGGAAGCCGAAAGGAAAATTACGGTCGGCAGCAGGGTCGTTTCGCGGCTCGGGCATCGATTCCTCCGGACGGCGTCGCACGCCGGTGCTCGGCGGGCGTTCGCGATGGGCTACGGTTAATTCAGGAGAGAATATAAGCCGTTTTTAGCGGAAACCAAGGTGGTCCGCGGCGGCGGGCCGAGCGACGCGGTCGGTCTCGCCTAGGAACTCTTGCCCGGCGTCGGACGCCGGCCGCGGATGGTCGAAACCAGCCCCAGCAACCCGACCAATTGGTCCGCCCAGCGGTCGCCGAGGGCGCTGCAGACGGCGGCGAGCAGCCGGTCGCCGCGAACGGCCGGCCACAGCCCGGGCGGATTCTTGGCGCCAATCGCCATTTCGACGGCGCGCACGAGGACGCCCGGATCGACTAGTTCCAGCGCCGTGCCCGGGTCGTCGTGGGCTTCCGTGCGGCCGTCCGTTTTTTCCTCGACGGCCGCGTGGCCGTTGCGCGACCGCAGTTGCATCGGCTCGACGTAGACGACATCGACGCCGAATGGCGACAGTTCCTTGCCCATCGCCAACGAGAACGCCTTGGCGCCATCGCCGCAGAGCCGGCTGACGGTTGGCGGCAGCGCCTTGACGCCGCCGGTGGTTGGGCAAATGTTGACGATGCGTCCCCAGCCGCGCACCCGCATTTGAGGCGCGAAGGCGCCAATCAACGCGACCATGCCCTGTAGGCCGCGTTCGAGTTGCGTGCACATGCTGCGCAACCCGGTCGACTCGGTTCCGTCGTTCTCCATTTCGCAGCCGGAGTTGTTGACCAGGACGTCCGGGCCGAGATTTTGCGTCCCGCGATTGATGCGCGTCTTGAACCGCGCCACCGATTCCGGGTCGGTCGGGTTCAGTTGGATGGTTTGCAACGGCAAGCCGTGCGCGTCCCGCCGCAATTCCTCCAGGGCCTTCCGTTGCGAGCCGGAAGCGTAAACGGACCGGCCCTTGCGCGCGAGCCGCAGCGCCACTTCCCGCCCGATTCCGTCCGTCGCCCCATGAACTACAATCGTTTGCGCCCCAACCATTTGCATCCCCCTTCGGACCGATCGAAATGCGATTGATTCCCCGTGCCGCCCGCGAGGCGGCGCGACCCCTACGACTCCGAGCACAGCGGCAAGAACGCCCGAAACGCCAGATGCCGCCCGGACTCCGCATAAACATCGAACCAGCCGCGGCGCTGCCGCACCAGCGCCTGCGTCGCCCGCAGTCGTTCATCTCCCGGATTCGACGATGTCGGATCGCCCGGCAGACACGACGCGCCATCCACCAGCCCGGCGCAATCGCCCGAGACGGTGAGCACTACGCACCGGCCGTGCGCCGTTTGGCCGTCCGCGGTGCAGCGGCAGCGATCGACTTCCGCGTTTTCCAGTTCCACCGCGATGTACGGCGACCGACCGTGCGCATTGCCGCCGTGCGACGTCGACTTCGCCAGCGCGCAACCGATCGCGTCGCTGACGTATAGGCAAAGGTTCGAAACGACCTTATCGAGAACCTCGGCCTCGAATTCGACGCGCCAGATCGATTCCGGACAAAACGAGTGCAGATTCACCCGCGTGTCCAGTTCACTTTGAATGTAAGCGGTCGCCTTCCGCACGATGGCGCCCGGATCCGCGGCGCGCGCGCTCACGGCCTGGCGCAGGCCGACGATTTTTGCCGATTGCCTGCCGCCTGCCGCCGATTTCCGGACGGCGCCGCCGCCGTTTTCCGGCGCGCCCTTGCGCTTGCGACGCTTGGAAAACCCCTCATCGATTGCGATCAGCTTTGCCATTGTACGCCCCCCCGAGAACCCCAGCGAACCCAGCGAATATGAAGACATGCTGGGAACGTACGCCTGAGTTCGCATCGGGGGCATCGGGGAAATCCTGTTTCGGGGGCGCCAAAAACCCGAAGCGACGGCTGATGGGAAGGTCCGGCCGGTTCGTCGCCCGGTCGGGGGCTCAGAATTCGAGCGAGGTGATGCCTTCGCGCAGCGCGTACTTGGTGAGCTCGGCGATGCTCGAAAAACCCAACTTTTCGAAGATTCGCGCGCGGTGCGACTCGACCGTCTTGACGCTGACGTTGAGGGTGTAGGCGATCTCTTTGGTCGTCTTGCCCTCGACCATGTGTTGTACGATTTCCAACTCGCGCGGCGTCAAAATCGACCGGGCGGAGCCGTTGGTCGTCACGCCGCGGGCATAGTCGTCGGCGACGGATCGGGCGATCAGCGGACACAGGTACGTTTTCCCGGAGACGACCGTGCGGATCGCCTGCACCAGTTCCTCGCCGGCCGAACCTTTAAGCAGGTAACCCGCGGCGCCGGCGGTGAGCATCTCGGCGACGAAACGCCGGTCGGCGTGCATCGAGAGCGCGAGAATCTTGGTCTTCGGCCGTTGCTGCCGAAACTTGAGCGCGGCTTCAATGCCGTTCATCCCGGGCATCGAAATGTCCATCACGACGACATCGGGATTGAGCTTTTCGGATAACTGCAAGGCGGCCTCGCCGGTTTCGGCTTCGCCGACCACTTCGAAATCGGTTTCTTTGTCGAGAAGCGCGCGCAAGCCGTCGCGCAGCATCTGGTGGTCGTCGGCGAGCAATACGCGGATCGGCATGAAATGTCTCGCTACGTTGTTGGCGCCAGAATCTTTCTTTTCCCCTCGGGACTAAAGGTGGGGTCGCGCGGGATGAAACACAAGTCCCGCCCCCAATTCTTAGTTTTTTTGATATCACCACGGTCTGGCCGACGCCGCCGTTCCGCCCGGCTTGGGGCTTTTCGCCTTCGTTCGCCCGGGAATCCCCGATTGGCCGCAGCGCGGCTTTCTGCGAGATTCGCGGTCGAACGAGAAGGAAAGGGAAAAACGATGACCGTGGCCAATTGGGGAAGAATGCCGGAGATTCCTCCCGTTCTTGCGATCGACCGCAGCGAAGACACGCTCAATGCGATCGCCGGAACCATCGCGGCGCTCGGTTGCCGGCCGTTGCTCGCGCGGGGCGGCGTGGCCGGTCTCGCGGAATTTCGCCAGCATTTTCGGGATATTCGGGCCGTTGTGTTGGATTTCGACATGCCGGACATGAACGGCGATCGCGCCCTGCATCATCTCCGCCGGATTCGCGACGACGTGCCGGTGATCTTGTGCGTCAGCGATCCGTACAAGGACATGATGCTGCGCTTTCCGGAAACCGGCGTCGTTGCCTATTTGACCAGGCCGCCCGTAGCCGCCGAGCTGGCGGAAGCGCTCCGGACGGCGATGCTTCGGCGCGCGACGATGGACATCCCGCCGGAAGGTCGTGGCTGGCGAAAAGAGCTGCCGTATTTCGCTTGACAAGGGCTGGCCGGGCCGGGCCGTCCGTCGCCTTGAATCCGGCGGGCCAACTGCGACAATAGCCGGCGACGGCGACGCCGGAGGGAAGTTCGCCGCAACAACGGAGGACAGCCAATGGACCACGCGGAAAAGCTCGAAAAAGATCAACGTCTGGCTCAGAGGTGCGTGGAATGCACCGTTTGCCGATCGGCGCGGGAAAAACAGCGGGGTTTGTCGTATTGGTTTGTGAAAAACATCGAGAGCGTGGGCATTTGTCCGTGGTGCTCGGCGTACGAACGGGTGTACGGCCGCAAACCGCACGAGCCGGCGCCGATGTTCAATCGCGTTTGAGCTGCGGCGACAGCCGCGGAACCAATCGCTCATTGGCCGAAAGCGTACTGCCCGCCGAATAAAATGTCGGCGACCAGCGGCCGGACGGTTTCTTTCCAGCGGCGGAATTGCCCGCAATCCGGGTCGGCGGCGGTGCATTGCCGCACGGTTCCGTCGGGGCGCCAGATCATCTGCGCGTCGAACGCCGTGAACACCCGGTACGCGCCGGGCGGCGTGAAATCGTCAAACCACGAATTTTGTTCGACGCCGAGCAATTTCAAAATGATCGACGGCAGTTCGTGCATATTCACCTGGCCCAGGCGAACCGGCCCCGCCCGCCCGTTGAGCACGATCAGCGGCGGCTCGAACATTTGCGGCGTCGTGTTTTCTTTCAGCGTCGGCCGCACCTCTTTCACGTCGAACAGATCGCGCCGCCCGTAGTTTTCGTAGCCGAGCGGCGGCACGTGGTCGCCGACGACGACGATCAGCGCGTCCGGGTCGACGGCGACCGTCTGCTCGACGAAATCGTACGTTTCCTTGGTCGTGTACCGGATGCGGTTGGCATACCCGCGCACCAACTCGTTGTCCGGTTCGCTGCGAATGAACGACGGCCGGCGCTGGCGGTTGAGCACGTAGGGGTCGTGGCTGGCGAAGGTCAGAATGAACGCGAAATACGGCGGCCGGCGTTCGCGTTCCAGCAGTTTCGCCGCCTGCCGGTAAAGCGACGAATCCGCCAGCCGTACGCCGTCGACGTCGTCGCCCTTGAACGAACTCATGCTGTAGAACCTTTGGAACCCGATTTTGGGATAGGTGCGCTGCCGGTTGAAAAAGGCCGGGAAATGCGGATGAAACGCGACCGCGTCGTAGCCGGCCGCGCCGAAAATGCGCGGCAGGCACGGCATGTCGTTTTCCTGGAAAAAGATGAACGGCGCCATGTCGAACCAATCGGGCATGCCGCAGAGCAACTCGTACTCCGAGTCGCTGGTTCCGCCGGCGAAATTCGGGCTGAACGCCGTCGATTGGCCGCCCTCCCGCCACAGATCGCCCAGCGGCGGATAAAACGGCGGCTCCGAAAATCGGAAATTCCGCAGGAATTCCGGGTCCCACATCGATTCGACCAGGATCACGTACACGTTGCGCGGCGCCGCGGGCCAGCGCAACGCTGCCGCCGGCGGGCCCGCCGTCTTTCCCAGGCGCTCCAGGTTCTCGCGCACCTGCTCCCGCGTCGGCGCCTGCGGCCGATGCGCGCTGACGCGCGCGATGCGGTCGAGCAGAAAAACGCTGACGCCGCGTTCGCGCTGCTCGACGATGAGCTCCGTAAAGTACGGGCGAAACATTCTGTCGAGCGGCCGCAGCAGCCGGCCCGGGTCGTAGCGAATCGTCGCGACGAGCGCCGCAATCACCACCACGCTGACGGAACTGGCCTTTTTGAAATAGTGAAAATTCACCAAGAAAATCGCGACGAACAGCGCCGCCGGCCCGGCTGCCAGAAGAAACTGCTGGAGCGGCAGGATCCAGTAGAGTTCTTTCAGCAGGTACAGGTCGTGGGGCATCAGCGGTTCGTTGACGTAGTTGATTTTCACGGCGTTGCCGACGTACAGCATGCCGATCAGCAGCAACTGGGCGACGGCGAATAGCGAAACGCGCCGCGCGAATGCAAACAGCGCGCATCCGACCAGAAACTGCAACGCGAGGTCCACGACGAAAACCGGCGGCACGAGGCGCACCGCGAGAAACACGGCGTCGTAGCGCAGCGCCGCCAGGTAGAACACGACGGTTGTGATCGCCGGCACGGCGAAAAACGCGGTGAACGACCGATTCCCCGGCCCAAAACGGTCGTCCAGCGCCCGTACGGCCGCGCGATGTTCGCGATAGAGAATCGTGACGCTGTAGAGAAGCAGGACCGCCGCCGTCCAAGCCGCGCCGCGAAACAGCAGCGTCATGCCGCGGCCGCCCACGCGTTCGCGCGCCCACAGCAGGAAAAACGGAATCAGGCCCGCCAAGACCCAGCCCCACACCGGCGACGAACGCAGCCACGTGACGACGCGCGCGCGCGCCGCCGCCGCCGCCAAACCGGCCGCGCACCAGCCGACGAGAAAAACCAAGAGCCAGGCCGCTTCGCCGAAGAAACGCGCGGAAAGCAGCGCGCTCTCGCGCGTTTGGATCAGCGCGACCAGCGGGCCGACGGCGAGCGTCAGCCACGCCAGCGCAAAAACGACGATGACGGAATCCGGCTCGCGCAGCACCACCACGAGCCACGACGGCGGTTTTTCGGGCGTCGCCGCGTCCGGCGACGGCGGCTGTTCGGCCGGGGAGACCGCAGGGCCGGATCGGGAGTCTGTCACGCGAAACCGCCTTGAAATTGCCGGCCGTCTCCTCCGGCCTCGGAACTTTCCCTGGCGTCGCCCGAGGCGACCCGTGCCAGCGCGATTCTACCGGCAGTTGCCGCGCGCGCAAATGGCCGCCCGGACCCGCAGCGCGAGTTCTCAAGAACGGCGACTGCGCAATCTATGACGAGCTACGGCTGTTTTTCCGGGGTTGGCGCGACGAACCCGCGCGCGGTCAGGAAATCGCCGACGAGATCGGCCATCAATAGATGGCCGGCGGGCGAAAAATGGCCGAGGCTGCCCGGAATGCGGATATCGCTCGCGCGCAGGTTGCGCCGGACGAATTCGGGGTACAAATCGAGGCAGGCCAGGTCGGCGATGCCCGCGGCGACGTTGTCTTGCCGCGCGTCGAACACGACCGCGAAATTCGCGCCGGCAGCCCGCGCCTCGTCGTTCAGGCGGCGGATCAAGCCGATCGTCGCGGGGATGCAACTGGACCCGCCCAAGCGGATCGACGTATCCGGCTCGATCGACCACCATCCGAGCCGGCCGAAGAACCGCGCGAGCCCCGGACGGTTGAGCGAGCGGAACACGAGCAGCCGGTACGACGCCGCGCGCCACAAACCGGCCGCCGGCCGCAGCAGGCGCGCCGGTTCGCGCGGTTTCGGCAGGCGTAGCGGGCACGGCGTGTTCTTCACCAGCCACGTGCCGTCGAAGGGAACCAGCACCGGCCGCGCCGCCCCGTAATCCCATGTGCCGCAGTTGTCGCCGACGTCGTTGTCGAAATAGTGCAGCAGGACCAGGTCGGGTTTGGCCCAGGCGGCGATGCGCCGGAAGAGCAGCAACTCCTGGGCCGTGCCGTAGCCGGAGACGGCGGCGTTGACGACCTCGAATCTCTTCCCGACGGCGCGCCGTTCGTTCAACCGCTGGGCCAGCAGCGCCGAGTAGACGTCGCCTTGATCGACGCCCCACCCCCAGGCGACCGAGTCGCCAAGAATGACGATGCGATAAACGTCGGCCGGTTTCTTTTCGGCGACCTCGTCGTTGCGAAAACCGTGCGAATCGTGGCGAATTTCAATTTTGCGGTCGCGGACCACCAGCGCTTCGAGGCCGGGCGTGTTCTTCCAGCCGAGTTCGCCGTCGTAGGTCAGGGCGTAGAAATCGGTCCCTTCGAGTTTCAGGCGCGGCGCGTCGGCCGCCAACGCGGCCCCGGCGAACGTGCGGACGAGGATCTCGACGCCGCCCAAGGCGACGACGAGCCCGCCGCAGACCGCCGCCACGATGAAGACGGCCCGGCGCGACACGGTCAAGGTAAAATATTTCCGGCTGGTCATGGTTCGCCTGAACGCCGATTTTTCATGATGCTCGGCCGATCCTGTCTATCCTGCAAATCCGGTCCATCTTGTCAAAGGGAAATGAACGGGCGGGCCGACTAAATCAGCTCACCATTTGCCCGGAATCGCCGCGCCGCACGTGGGACATTTGCCGTTTTGCACGCGATTTTCCAGCAACTTGAAGCCAAGGCGCGCAACGAGCCGCGTCTGGCACGAAGGGCAGAAGGTGTTTTCGGCGTTGTGGCCGGGCACGTTGCCTAGGTAGACGAACCGCAGCCCGGCGTCGCGCGCGGCCTTCCAGCCGGCCTCGAGCGTCTCGATCGAGGTGCGCGGCAGTTTTTGCAGGCGATATTCGGGCACGAAGCGCGTCAGGTGCAGCGGGGTGTCGGCGCCGAGATTTTGCACGATCCATTTCGCCATCTTGCCGATCGTCGCCGGCTGGTCGTTCATCCCCGGCACGACGAGCGTGACTATTTCCAGCCAGGCGCCGCTCTCGCGAATCGTCGTCAGCGCCGTCAGCACCGGCGCCAGCTCGCCGCCGACGACGTCGCGGTAGAACGCCTCGTCGAAGCCCTTGAGCGCCGCGCTGAAGGCGTCGGCCTTTTCGCACAGCAGGCGCATCGGTTTCGCGTGCAGGAACACCGCGCTGACCGCATGCGTGTACAACCCGTGGCGGCGCGCCGCGGCGAAGACGTCGGTCGCATAACGCAATTCGACGGCCGGCTCGGTATAGGTGAACGTGACCGCGCGGCACTTTTTTTCTTTGGCCGCGGAACTGCACCGCGCGACCGGCATGTCGATGTTCTTGGTTTCCCACGCGCCTTTTTGCGAAACCTGCCAATTTTGGCAGTACTGGCAGGCGAGGTTGCAGCCGGCACCGCCCAGCGCCAGCGAGGTTTCGCCCGGGTGAAAATGGAACAGCGGCCCCTTTTCGATCGGATCGAGATTGATCACGCACGGCAGGCCGTAATCCAACTCGACCAGCTTGCCGTCGCGGTTGGCCTTGGCGCGGCAGCGGCTGGTCTCGCCGGGGCCGAGTTCGCAGCCCCACGGGCAGGCCTGGCAGGCGACGCGGCCGTCGGCCAGGCGCTGGTAAAACGGCGCCTCGGCGCCCTCGGGCAGCGCCCGCGGCAGCACGGTCTTGGCCCAGGCCGGCAGCGGCGCGAGCGTCGCGCCGGCGGCGGCGCTGGCCAGGCAACCGAGGAAACAGCGGCGGCTCAGCCGGAAGCTCGCCGGCCCGCCGTCGGCAAGCTCAGTGGCCACTGGCTTTCGCCAAGCGCTTTTGCAGCAGGTCGGGCGTGGCGTCGTCGAGCAGGAAATGCTCGACGTTGAACCAGGGGTTCTTCGCGCGATGGGCGGCCTTGAAATCGGCGTAGGGCTTGTAGATTTCGTCCGCCAACTGCGCGCGATTCAGTGCGAAGTCAGCGTCGTTCATACGGCAGGCCTTTTCGAACAGCGCCCGCACGCGGGCGCGCTCGGCGGCCTCGGCCTCAAGGTTGCCGTCCGGGTAGAGCCGGCGAATCTCTTCCGTGTGGCGCTCGAGAAATTTATCGATGCCGGCGCTCTGGAAGGCCGGCGGCGCTTTGCGGATTCGCTCCATCACGTGTTCGATTTGCGAGCCGTCGTTGGCCTGGCCGACGCGCGACGGATCGCGCAGATCCTTCGGCGGGATCAGGCACGAGCTGTAGTTCTTGATGATGTCCAACTGGCCGGGCGACATCATTTGCTTCACATTCTCGACCAGCGCGGCCAGGTCCTTGTCGTATTGCAGCTCCAGTTCGCGCTGGCGGTTCTTGACTTCCTGCGCGCGTTTTTCGGTCGCGGAGTCCGCCGGATGGCCCTGCAGCAACTGCGCTTCGAGCGCCCGGTACGCCGGCGTCGCCTCGCTCGCGAGGGCCGCTTCCCGCTGGCGGTATTCCGCGCGCATGGCCTTGGCCTTTTCGGCAAGGTCGAGCAACGCGTGCTGCTGCTTGGCGTCCATCTCCAGGCCGTTGACCAGATTCAAGATGGCGATTTCGTGGTGGGCCTGCTGCATCGGCGAGCGTTTGACCGTCTCGTTGAACGGCGACGCCCCGGCCGAAACCGCGGCGACGAGAACCGCGGCCAGCGCCCAGAATGCCCGTTTTTTCATCGTTTCCTCTCCCCGCGCACTGCCTTTTTTCATTCGACTACAACTTGCCGCCAAAGGTAAAGGCCCGCCGGCGTTTTTTCGCCATTTTCTTCTTGCGGGCGGAAAGGCTTTGCGGGTATACATCCACGTTAACCGCTGCCATTCCGCAAGGAGACGGTCGATGTTCCAGGGCATCTATGTCGCCACGGCGACCCCGTTTCGCGACGACGGTTCGTTTGACGAGTCGGCCTACCAAAAGCACGTCGAGGCGCTGGTCGCGGCGGGCGTGCACGGCCTGGTCCCCGGCGGGACGACCGGCGAAAGCCCGACCCTCAGCGACGAAGAAAAGACGGCGATGTTCCGCATTTGCGTCGCCAAAAAAGGCGAGGCGAAGGTCGTCGCCGGCGCCGGGACGAACAGCACCGCGAAAAGCGTCAAGGCCGCAGAACTCGCGGCCAAGGCCGGCGCGGACGGGCTGCTCTCGGTCTGCCCCTATTACAACAAGCCGACGCAGGCCGGGTTGATCGCCCATTTCCGCGCCATCGCCGATGTCGGCCTGCCGGTGATGATTTACAACATCCCGGGCCGCACGGGCGTGAACATGACCGCCGAGAGCATCGCGCGCGCCGCCGAGCACCCGCGCATCCTCGCCGTGAAAGAGGCGTCGGGCACGGTCGGCGCCACGGCCGACCTCAAAGCCGTCGCGCCGCAACTCGACGTGCTCGCCGGCGACGACGGCCTGTTTCTGCCCTGCCTCGCGGTTGGCGGCGACGGCGTGGTCAGCGTCGCCGCGAACGTCGCGCCGCTCGAAATGGTCGCCTTGTGGAACGCCTGGCAGAACGGCGACACCGCCGAGGCGCGGCGCATCAACGCCCGCCTGACGCCGCTGTTCCGCGCGCTGTTCGTCGAGACCAATCCGATTCCGGTCAAAGCCGCGATGCGCCTGCTGGGCCGCTTCGGCAAAGCGATGCGCCTGCCGATGACCGAGGCGACGCCGCCGACCGTCGCCGGTCTCGCGGTGGCGCTGCGCGAACTGGGCGTGACGGCGAGGCCGGCATGAGGAATAACCGATTGCGCCTGGTCGTTTCCGGCGCGATGGGCCGCATGGGCCAGGCGCTGGTGCGGCACGTCGCCGACGATGAGGGCTGCGAGCTGGTCGGCGCGGTCGAGCGCCCGGACCACCCCGAACTGGGCCGCGATATCGGGCAGTTGGCGCTCTGCCGCCCGCTCGCCGTCAGCCTGGAGCACGACCTGCGCAACGCGTTGATCGGCGCGCAAGCGGTCATCGATTTCAGCGCGCCGGAGGCGTCGGCGCGGCACGCCGACCTCGCCGCGCAGGCCGGCGTCGCGCTGGTGGTCGGCACGACGGGCCTGCACGACGAGCAGAAGGCGCGGATCCGCGCGGCGGCGGAAAAAACGCGCGTGGTGCTGGCGCCGAACATGAGCGTCGGCGTCAATTTGCTGTTCTACCTGGCGCGGCGCGCGGCGGAGACGATCGGCGCGGACACGGACATCGAAATCGTCGAAACGCACCACCGGCTGAAGGTCGACGCGCCGTCGGGCACGGCGCTGCGGCTGGCCGAGGTCGTCGGCGAGGCGCTGGCGGTCGACGATCTGGCCGAGCGCCTCGAACACGGCCGGCAGGGCCGGGTCGGGCCGCGGGCGGACGGGCGGATCGGCATGCACGCAGTGCGCGGCGGCGACATCGTCGGCCGGCACGACCTGCATTTCTTCGGCCCCGGCGAGGAACTGTGCCTGACGCACGCGGCGACGAGCCGCGACAACTTCGTGCGCGGGGCGATCCGCGCCGCGCACTGGCTCCAGAAGCAACCGCCGGGCCTCTACGACATGGGCGACGTGCTGGGCCTGAAATGAAACTCGTCCGGTTCCGGTCGCCGGACGGCCCGCGCGCCGGCGTGCTCGCCGCCGACGGCATCCGCGAACTCGGCGACGATTTCTTCGCGCCGGCCGTTCCCACCGGCCGCGTGTTCGATCCGACGGCGGTCACATTTCTGGCGCCGTTGGTCCCCGGCAAGTTCATCGGCATCGGCCGCAACTACGCCGAGCACGCGCAGGAGATGGGCGGCCCGCCGCCGCCGTGGCCCGACGTTTTTCTCAAACCGCCCAGCAGCGCGATCGGGCCGGACGAGGCGATCGAGTTGCCGGCCGCGTCCGCGCGCGTCGAGATCGAAGGCGAACTGGGCGTCGTGGTCGGCCGCCGGCTGCGCGACGCGACGCCGGCCGAGGCTGCGGCGGCGATTTTCGGCCTGACGATCGTCAACGACGTGACCGCGCGCGATCTGCAGCGCAGCGACCGCACCTGGGCGCGCGCCAAGGGTTTCGACACCTTCGGGCCGCTCGGGCCGTGCGTCGCCGTCGGGCTCGACCCGCGCGACCTGGCGCTGGAAAGCCGCATCAACGGCCAGGTCCGGCAGCGGGCGCGCACCTCGCAGATGCTGCATCCCGCCGCCGATCTGCTCGCCTACGTGTCGCGCGTCATGACGCTGCTGCCCGGCGACGTGCTGGCCACGGGCACGCCGGCGGGCGTCTGGCCGATCGTCCCCGGCGACGTGGTGGAAATCGAAATCGAAGGCATCGGCATCTTGCGGAATCCTGTCGTGACGCGGCCGGCGCGAAGCGCCTGACGACAAAACGCGATTCTTGTTGCGCTGCAAAGAGCTTCCGGACATCCACAGATTGCGCAGATTTACGCTGATGCACGGGCCGCGAATGGCGTTCGACAAGGCGGGAAACATCATGGCCCGTGCCGTATCTGCGGCCATCTGCGTTCATCTGTGGCAAAAAAACCTTTGGTTGCGGCCCGAAGGGCCGCGCTAGGCAATCTGGGGCAAAAAAGGCCGCAAAAGTCCCCTTGCGACCGGCCGCGCAGCCGCTGCGCCACATAGAACGGCCGAGCTTTCTTGCTTGTTTCTGCGAGATTCGCTATTCTCTCAGCCACTGGATCGGTGTCTTGTTCGTTATCCGCCAACGCCCGGAAACATGTCGGGTGGTGGGGTCGGAGGTCTGGATGAACCGCCGCCGCGATTCGACACTCGCTTCTTTGGTCAGCCTGAGACGCCGAGATTCGAATTTGCTGGGCGCAGGGAAATCGAGTCAGTTAGGTAATGTCTCCCCGAAACTCCCCCACAATCGACAACCCCCGCAAGTTGACGCAGACGATCGCCGAACTGCGCACGTTATCGCTTGTCATCGGCGAGCAAATCACCACCAGTGTAGTCAAACGAAATCGTTAATATTGCTGGGCTTTGGCCTTAAATTAGCGCCATTCTATTGTGTCCCGGAATTCCCGTGGATCTTGCCCTAACGAACAAGGAGCGGGCAAAATGACTCACGAGAAGCCAGACGGTGCGGACTTCCGCAGATACCGCGCCGACCCGTCGGGACCGCGGCCGAACGTATTTCGACGATCCGTTGGCGTACTGACCGCATTGTTTCTGGTATTTGTTCTTGGGGCAGTTGCGGTCGGGACGATTCCGTACGAGGCGGCGAAGAAAAGGTGGCACGAATTGTACGATCTTGAAACGCACGACGGTCTTCCGTTGTGCAGAGCCGGGGGGTAGCGTAGGGAATTGCCTGGTTATCGTAAACTATACAAGGTGTGGGCGGCGAGCCCAAACGACGTGTATGTCGTCGGCCGCCAAGCAAAGGACGCAATAATTCAGCGTTTTGACGGCTCGGAATGGCTGACGTCGTTTGCAACGAGAGAATTCGGAATCAGCGCCGTTTGGGGTTCGTCTCCGTCGGATGTCTGGGCGGTCGGTGCGGCGATTGCGCATTACAACGGAAAGGAATGGCATACCGTTGCGGGTAATTTAGAAGAAATGGCCGAACCCGACGAGCAGGTGAACAAGAGCAATTTGGCTGGCCTTTCGGCCATCTGGGGGATCTCAGCGTCGGACATATTCATCATCGGGCAAGGAATCGTCCATTACGACGGGAGAAGATGGACGTCGGCGGACACGCCGAAGATACACAGATATCCGAGTGTCTTTCGCGATGCGCATTTGCCGTTTCCCACGGTTGATTGGGTCGCGAAGCCTTTCCTGCGCTTATACAATGCTGTCTCCGAAACATCGATTAGGCGTTGGCTAAGACCGGCGGCCAGAATTGCGGCCACGGCGATTGACGACGGGAACGGCGGCCCGCTTTTCATGGCCATTTCGGGGTCGTCGGCGACGGACATTTACGTGGTCGGCGAAGCTGGCTTCCCGTTGAGGGCGCCGATTCTACATTACGGGCGCGACCACAAATGGCGAACAATCGATTCGGGACAAGAAATAGGCCTCGGGTCTGTCTTTTGTTTGCCGTCGGGGGCCGCATATGCGGTCGGAGGCGGTAGTTGGGGCATCCTCCATTACGACGGCAAGCCGTGCAACGAACCGCCAGCGGCGCAAGGTTGGCGACGCTTGCTGTTCTGGCGACATTAATGGACACGGAGTGCGCGAAAATGGCTGGCGAAGAGCGCCGCATAGCGAATGTCGAAAGTCGTTGCGCTGATGCGGCGCCGCGGATTGTCGCTTTTCGGCGGTGTTCGTTGTGCGCACTGATCGCGGTCATTGTGCCTCACATTTTTTCGGCATGTTCGCCGGCGGACGGGTGGCGTGACGCAGCGAAGGAACGCGAGGACGTCATGGAGAGGCTTGAGATTCACCACGCTCTTCCGTTGTGCAGAGCGGGGGGGTGGCGCGAAGAGGCGCCCGGCGACGGCCCGTTACGGAGGTACACAGATTTGTACGCGGTGTGGGCGTCCAGCCGAAACGATGTTTTTGTCGTTGGGAGTTTCGGGTACCGGACGATAATTTTGCATTATGACGGGTCGGAATGGTCGCGGTCGCTTTGGCTGGACGACGCCCCGATCTGGGCGCTTTGGGGTTCGTCGGCCTCCGATGTCTGGGGGGTCGGTTCGGCGATTGTACATTTCGACGGAACGGCATGGCAAGTTATTGGCAAAATAATAAAACACTCTGGACGCGAGGAAGTGATGCACGAGGGCGTTTTTCTCCCAGCGGAACTTAGGGCGATCTGGGGGGCGTCGGCATCGGACGTTTTCGCGGTGGGCGGATCATTCGTAATGCATTTCGATGGCGGGAGTTGGTCGGTCATGCAAAGCCGCAGCGATAACGAAGAGTTGGCCGCGGTGTGGGGCTCCTCCGGGCATGATGTGTACGCCGTCGGCTCCATCGTCTCTCCCGACTTTGATTCGTTCTTCGAACCAGCACGAGGCGAGGTTCTTCACTACGATGGTTCGACTTGGTCGCAGATTGTTGGGAACGAAACCTTGGCGCTTGTGGAGTACGTAGGCGGAATTGGAATTTGGGGATCGTCCGCGTCGGACGTCTACATCGTCGGCCCCGGCATCGTCCACTACGACGGGAAAAAATGGAAGGCAGTGAAAACTCCGGAACAGCAGGAATACCCCAATTTCGTCCGCGACGCACATTTGCGGTATCCGACCCCGCGGTGGGCGTGGGCGGCGACACTATTTCTGAGATTGTATAAGCATTTTGACGACTACTCGTGGATTGGCCGTCAGCTTGGACCAATGGCCGAAAGCGCCGCCGCCGAGATCCGCGGCACGGACAAATGTAGTTTCAGAGCCATTTCCGGGTCCTCGGCGACGGACATTTACGCGGTCGGCGACGGCTACTTTCCGCTGAGGGCGCCGATTCTCCATTACGGGCGCGACCGCAAGTGGCGACCGATCGATTCGGGGCAGGAAAAACCCCTCACTTCCGTGATTTGTTTGCCGTCCGGCGATGTCTATGCGACGGGCAGCGACAATCGGGGCATCCTCCACTACGACGGCAAGCCGTGCAACGAACCGCCAACGGCGCCTGGTTGGCGCCGCTTGCTGTTCTGGCGACGATGATCCCGCCGGTCGTTGACGAGAAACTGAAACTATGGACAGTCACCGGTGTTCCTGACAGCCTATTTGAACGGAAACTAGGGACAGAGGACGACCGGCTCCTCTACTCATTAACGGCGTTGGCCGACGAAGACCGCGAAGCGTTGCGCGAACCTCGGCTTCACACCAACCGCGGCCGGCCGTTAGGCCGCGACGATATCGTCGCCAAGTTGGAGGTCGCGATGAATCGCCGGCTGCGCCCCGCTTCCCGAAGGCCGGCCGCGAAAGACGGACGAAAACGGGCGACTGTCCCTAGTTTCGGCTCGTCGACTGTCCCGAGTTTCGGCTCGGCATCTTGCGGAATCCGGTCGTGACGCGGCCGGCGCGAAGCGTTTGACGACAAACCCGATTCTTGTTGCGCTGCAAAGATTTTCCGGACAGCCACAGATGGCGCAGCGCGGCCGTTGTCCGCAACCAAAACGACTGAATAATCACCACAGAGACTTAGCGCGGCCCTTCGGGCCGCAACCAAATGGCGGCCTTCGGCCGCGGTCAACGGATTGGTCATTTTCCCCATTGCGTCCCCCGGAAACAAGCGCCGCAACAAGCCCGCCGGCCGCCACG
>Ga0181520_10003484_pt1 | contig 27547 bp, 20 predicted proteins | sample PEATcosm2014_Bin_29_FD_132451 | JGI IMG/M metagenome (GOLD analysis project Ga0181520, IMG submission 132451) | Peatland microbial communities from MTU Mesocosm Facility, Houghton, MI, USA - PEATcosm2014_Bin02_30_metaG | ecosystem: Environmental > Terrestrial > Soil > Wetlands > Peat | place...
CCGCCGATGACATAGAAAATGAATATCCGCCCGCAGCCGAGGTTGTGGGAAAGCGGGAAACGCGCACCGCAGCGTTTTCCGAGGCGCCCCCGTGCGCCGTCTTTTTCATCAACCTGCCTTCGATGCGGCTTGACAAAACAGACAGTCGCTGAGCGAACGGGGCCCCAGACGTTCTCCTCAGCCTGGAGGTGGTGAGTCGAAGGATCTGCGGTTGCTCTTTCGAACTTCTACTCTGCTGAAGCTCTGCGCAAAGCGCGTCTGCCGCATGCAATGCCTGGCTCTCGCAACCTGCTCCCGGAAGCCCCTGCTGCGGGCGGTTTGAACGTTCTCTCCAACTCCACCCCACATCGGAGCGCAAGCAAGAGAAAGCGGCGTCCTTCCATCTGGAAGGACGCCGCTTTTGTTGCTCTTGAGTATCCTTAGTTCACCGTAACCGTCACCTGCGTGGTTTGGGTGATGGAGCCGGAGGTGGCGGTCACCGTCACCGTGTAAGCGCCGCTGGTGGTGCCGGGGTTGGACGAGACGCCGCCGCCACTGCTGCTGATGCTGCTACTGCAGCCCACTGTTGCCGCCGTGAGGAGCAGAACCAGCACGCCGAGCATCTGCATCCAGCCGCGCCGCTTTTTGCCGAGGCCCAAGAAGCAGAGCATAGCCAGAGCCGTGCCGCCGCCCGCGGGCCAGAACAGCTTCGTCGGGTGCAGCATGGCCGTGGCCGCCGTGGAGTAGATGGTAAGCGTTGCGGCCTGCGCTGAGGTGGAGCTGATCACCACCGAGGACGGAATGCCGCAGGTCACCGGATCGTTCACGCCCGAGGGTGAGGAACTGACCACGCAGCTCAGGTTCACCGTGCCCGTAAACCCGTTGCTGGGCGTGAGGGTAATGGTTCCGGTGGCCGACGAGCCCTTGGGTGTGACCGTGATCGGCGTATTGGTGAGCGAGAAGCTGCTCGCGCCCACCGTAACCGAGACCGGCGTGGTGATGGTGATAGAGCCAGATGTGGCAGTGACCGTAACGGTGTAGTTGCCGCCAGCGGTTGTGGCGCTGGTGGTCACTGTCAGTTGGGTAGTTTGCGCGGAGCCGAGGGTGACGGGCGTTGCAATTGTGCAAGCCGGGCTGTTGGCTCCAGCAGGGCTTACCGCGCAGCTCATTGCTACCGAGCCGGTAAAGCCGCCCAGCGGCGTCACCGTGATGGTAGAGGTGCCGACGTTGTTGATGGAATTGCTCTGGTCAAGGCTCAAGTTGGTGGTTCCGGCCGTAAGCGCGAAGCTTTGTGTGCCCGCCGACGAGCCGGTGACCACGGCGTTAATGCCCAGCGTGTGGACGTACTTGCCGGTGGCCGCATCGGTCGCGTTGAGGAGCACGTTGTAGCTCTGGTTGGCGGTTTGGGCCTGGGCCGCAACCGTGAGTGTAGCGGTGGTGGAGCCGTTCGCGCTCAGGCCGGCGTTGTTGGCAATGGAGCAGCTAACGCCCGCGGCGGCCGTGCAGGTCAGGTTCACGGTTCCGCTGAAACCGTTGATGGAGGCGATCTGAACCACGTCGGTGGCGCCGGTACCAGCGGGGACGGGCAGATTGGTGGTGGTCGGCACCAGCGTGAAGTCCGTCAGCGGGTTGGCGATGGCGTTGCCGGAGTTCAGAACCACGGCCGAGGGCGCGTAGGTGGCATCGCCCGTGTATTGCGCGGTGATGTAGTTGGCGCCCTGGGCCAGCATGGTGCTGTTCACCGTGTAGGTGAAGGTCGAAGTGACGCCTGTGCTGCTGGAGAAGGGCAGAAAGGCGAGCGTGTTGTAGTTGGTGCCGTCGCTCGAAGTGAAGAGAACCACTCCGGTTGTGGAGCCATTGCTGGTGGGTGCGCCGTGCCCCGTCTGGCCAACCACCGTGCCAGAGAGGGTGAGTGTGGTGGTTGGCGATAGGCTGCCCGTCAGGTTGCCCGTTGTGGTGGTACTCAGACCGCTGATACCCACAACCGGCAGGATGAAGGAGCCGCTCTCGCTGTTGTAGTTGGCATCACCGCTGTAGGTGGTCGTCAACGTGTATTTGCCAGCCGCCAGGCCCGCGGGAATTACGATGTTGCCCACGCCCTCAACCGCGGCAGTGTGGGGATCGGTTCCGGCTGCAAGCGTCACCGATCCAGAGATGCCGGAAGGCGAGCTGGTGTAGGTGATGGTACCGGTTGGTGCCGCGACAGGGGTGAGCGCAAAGGAGGTCGAGTTAGCCTGGGCGTAGTTCTCCACCTGAACGGAGAGCACCGTAGGCTGATTGGTTCCGTTGATGGAGTCGACGAGCGGCGTGTAAAAGGTGATGTACGGCGTGTCCTTGAGCACCGTGAAGGTGATGGGACTGGCGGTGCTCGCGTTGTAGCTCTTGTCGCCGGCAAAGCTGGCCGTAACTGAGTGCGAGCCCACCTTGAAAGGTGCGTTGAAGGCGGCAACACCCTGCGCGTTGATGGAGGCTACGTTCAGGATGGTGGTGCCATTGTCCGTGAATGTGACCGTGCCGGTGGGCATGGTGAACGCCAGAGCGAAGCAACCGGTGTTGGTGGTGATGCAGGCGTCCAGTGCAGTGAGCTGGCTGCTGGGTGCTACCAGCGCCTGCAGGTCCAACTGCATACCATAGTCGACGTTGACAGAGACGGGGGTGGGAGAAAGATGGAAGTCGCCGCCGAGGGCGCCAATCGAGTAGGCGTAGAAGTCAATGCCGCTGGCCTCGGAGTTGACGGTGATCTGTGTCTTGGCCGAGCTGCTGGCGGCGTTGGTGGAGTCGCCGCCGTACTGGGTCCACACGTTGTAGGTGCCGCCCGGCAGGGTGGTGACGACCTGCGCGTACGCGCCAGCGGTGAGCGGGAAGCCGTTCTGGGCCTGCTGCGCGGGCTGCCCCTGCTGCGCCTGCTCACTGTTGTCGGTCATCAGAGCCACATTGCCGACAGGGGTTCCGCTGCCCGAACTCTGGGTTACGTTGCCGCTGAAGGTGATGGAGTCGCCATGGTTGTAGATGCTCTTGATGGGGTTCAACGCCAGCGTGGTGGTGGTGCCCGCAAGCTTGACGCTGGACCAGTTCATCACCAGGTTGTAGGCATCGATGGTGCCCAGGCCAGTGGCCAGGTTGTAGCCGGCTGAAGCGTTAAAGCTGGGCGTGGTGCCTGTGCCAATCTGTCCTTCAGTGACGCCGTTGTAGATGACCGGGCTGGTCACTGCGAGGCAGTTGGGGGTGGCCGTGGGCGCGTAGGCGCAGGGCACTGAGTTGGTGCCAGAGGTGACCTCATGGAAGGCGGAAGGGAACTGCGCCTTCATGGGGTAGAGAACGGCGTTGGCTTGGCCCTGCCGCATGCCCGTTTGCTGGTTAACCAGTGCCATGATGCCGGCAAATGCGGGCGAGGAGGCAGAGGTTCCGCCCACGCCGTAGATCTGCACCAGGTCGGTCCCCGTGGCCGGCTGGCAATCGCCATCCACCGCGCAGATCGGGTAGTAGGTGTAGTTGAGCCCGTCGGCGGCAAACAGGCTCACATCGGGAAGGTCGCGCACGCCGTCACTGGGCACATACTCGGTTCCACTGATGTTCAATGTCTGCCATGCGGGCTTGCCGTAGCCGCCGCTGCAACTGGTGGTGTTGCCGCTTGAATCGTAGGTGCCCAGGGAGCAGCTACTGGCGCCACCGCCGCTGCCCGCAATTGTTGTGTAGCCATAGTAGTTGTAAAGACTGGTGGCGTTCAGGCCGAACTGGCTGTCGTTCCACGGCTGCTCGGGAATCACCTGCTGGATAGACTGGGCCGGGGATTGCGAAGGGGTGGTGTTCCAGTGGGTTGCAAGCTGGCTGTTGAGAGCCGCCCTGGTGCCGTTGTAGTTGGAGTAGTAGAAGTCCGTGCCACCCACGGCCACGTTCCAGGGCGTGGAGGCAAAGCCATTCACCGCCTGGCCACCGGTGGCAAAGCTGGCGGTGTTGTCGTTGTCGCATTGGGCCGAACCCGCGTCGCCGCTCGACACCATCACCGTGATGCCCTGGGCCGCGGCCTGCTCCCACAACTGGTAGATGAATGCGTTCTCCGATCCCAGGCCGAATTCGCAGCCCTGGAAGCTGAGGCTGATGACGGGGGCAATGTTGCTGAACACGGCGCGCTCGGCAGCCAGCTCCAACCCCAGGGAGAGTGCCGTGTCCGCGGCGATCACCAGATAGACGGTGGCCTTGGGGGCTACAGCGCCAGCCCACTCCACGTCCAGATACGACTCAACCGATGCGCCATTGGGGCCGTCGGGGTTGAAGTTGCCATCAATGCCTGGATCGTTGCCGTCGATGATGACCTGGGGCGGATTGTAGGGCAGGCTGAACAGGCTGCGGAACTGGTTGACCAGCGCCACGTTGATGTTGGCTTCGTTGATGATGGCAATGCTCTGGCCGGTGCCGTCAATGCCATTGGCATAGAGCTTCGACAGGTCGTACTGGAGGTAGTAGTCCTGCGGCGCCAGAACGTAGCTGGGACTGTTCGCGCTGCCGTTGGTCCAGGAGGGCTTGGAGCTGTGCGTCACCGTGTCGTAGCTGGCCGCGCCCAGTTTGCGCGAAGCCGCCCGGGGGCGGAAGTTGTTGAGCGACACAAAGCCGCCCACGACCGGAGCCAGCGCCGAGGGAATCTGAGGATCGCTCGCGTTGGCGTAGTGCGTCTCGCCGTTGACTACATATTGATGGATCTGGGTGTGGAAGGCGCTGCGCAACTGCGCCACCGAGCCCGAGACCTCCATGGTCAGCTTGCCGGGACTCACCTTGAGCACGTTGAAGCCCTTGCTGGCCAGCCACGTCTGGACCGTGGCAATGTCCTGATCGGAGGGCCCAAAGCGCTTGCCGAACTCGTCCGGCGTGAGCCATTTGTGAAAGTTTGCCGAGCCCGGCGCATGCTGCTCCGCGAGCAACTGCTTCAATGCCGCATCCTGGCTCTCGCTGCGCTTCAGAATAATGTGCAGCCGATCCAGCGGCAGGCTGTCCGGAGCCACGCCGCGATCGTTCTGGGCGTTGGCCAACGGGTGGACCGTGCCTTTGAGCTTGATCAACTGCAGGTCACTGACTGGACTGGTGATGCGGATGGACGGAACAGGTGCTTCCTGTGAGTGCAAAACAAGCGCAAAAAAGAACACGCCTGCCAACACGCTGACGGAGAGCGAGCGCAGATTCAGCATGAGTTTGGACTCCTAGACCTTTCGTAGGACGAAACCCGGGGGGGAAGAGAGAAAGATGCGCAGGCTTCCGCTTGTGCCGCCGGAACCCCATGCCGGAAAGCGACGGGTGGAAGTTTTGCCTACTGGGACATTTTAGCCTTTGCCGCACTGATTTGAGATGTCCGATATACGGGCAACTTGAAACCAGTTACCGGTTTCTGGTAACTCCTCCGGCGCTCCTGCCCATTCCCGAATGGAATCGGCCGCTTCGGAAAAGAACGGATTCCAGTTTCATAGGTTGACACAGTGGGCGGAAGGGCGGGGGATTGGGCGGGTCTGTTTCGCGGTCGGAATCGGTTTTCCCTTTGCCCCCCCGGCAAGCGGTAAAAGCAGCCTGAAGCAAGGGAACGGGCCGCACTTGCACGGGGCGAACTCCAGGGCGCAAAATGAAGGAGAAATCAGAAATGAAACAATTGCTAAATTGCAATAGACAACTACTTTCCGGTCGTTTATGATTCGTCTTTCCTGGGTGCAATAGAGAAATCCCGGGAGGAGCGTTATGCGCGCATCGCTTTTTATTACTTGTTACAATGACACCCTTTACCCGGAAACCGGTCGAGCCGTTGTTACGCTGCTGGAAAGACTGGGCGTGGAGCTGGACTTCCATGCCAAACAGACTTGCTGCGGACAGATGCACTCGAACACTGGCTTTCGCGGCGAGGCCTTCTCTCAGGCCAAACGCTTCATCAAAATGTATCAGGATGCGGAATCGGTCGTGATTCCCTCCTCCTCCTGCGTCGCCATGATCCGCGAACAGTACCCAACCCTGATTCGCGAGATGGGCAACCAGGAGATCCAGAAGCAGTACGACCACCTGCTGCCCAGGATCTTCGAGCTGAGCGAGTTTCTGGTAGACAAGCTGGGCGTGGAAGACCTGGGCGCGTACTTCCCGCACCGGGTTACCTACCATGCCAGCTGCCACAGCCTGCGCGGACTGCATCTGGGCGAAAAGCCCCTGCGTCTGCTGCGCAAGGTCAAGGGCATCGACCTGGTGGAGCTGCCGAATATTGACCGCTGCTGCGGCTTTGGCGGTACCTTCAGCGTGAAAAATGCCGAGGTCTCCTCGGCCATGCTCACCGCCAAGCTCCAGGATCTGCTCTCCACCAAGGCCGAGTATGTGGCCGCCGTGGACAACAGCTGCCTGATGCATCAGGGCGGCGCGCTGCATCGCCTGTATGCGGGCATGAAGACCATTCACCTGGCTGAGATTCTGGCCAGCACGGAGAGCACTCCGGCGGAGGCCGCGCGATGAGCCAGCAACCTTATCATCCCGTTCTCGATCCCCGCTTTGCCCAGCCCTTTCCCAAGGCTGTGCTGCCCGTGCTCCGCAATCCCCAGCTGCGCAAGAACGTGGCCCACGCCATTGACGTGATCCAGACCAAGCGCGCGCGTCTGGTTGCGGAAAAAACCGATTGGCAGGAGCTGCGTTCGGCCGCTTCCGACCTGCGCATGCACGTGCTGGAAAACCTCGGCGCCTATCTCGAAGAGTTCGAGAAGAATTGCACCGCCCGCGGCGGCATCGTCCACTGGGCCAAGGATGCGGAAGAAGCGCGCCAGATCGTGCTCGGCATTCTGCGCGCTGAAAACGCGGATGAGGTCATCAAGATCAAGACCATGACCTCGGCCGAGATCCAGCTCAATCCCTATCTTGAAGGGAAGGGCATCAAGGCCTACGAGACCGATCTGGCCGAGATCATCCTCCAGCTCGGCAAGGAAGAGCCCTCGCACATCGTGGTCCCGGCGCTGCACGTCAACCGTAGCCAGGTGCGCGAGATCTTCTCCCACTCCATGAACCTGAAGGATCTGAGCGATGAGCCCCGCGAGCTGACCAATGCCGCGCGCCATTATCTGCGCAGCAAGTTCCTCGCCATTCCCACCGCCATCAGCGGTGCAAATTTCCTGGTTGCTGAAACCGGCGCGGTAGCCGTGGTGGAATCGGAAGGCAACGGGCGCATGTGCCTCACCTTGCCCAAGACGATGATCACCATCGCCGGCATTGAGAAGGTGCTGCCCCGTTATCAGGATCTGGAAGTGGTTCTGCAGTTGTTGGGCCGCTCGGCAACCGGCGAGCGCATGAACCCCTACAACTCCATCTGGACCGGTGTCACGCCGGGCGACGGGCCGGAGCGCTTCCACGTGATCCTGCTCGACAACGGCCGCTCTTCCATTCTGGCCAAGGGCACCGAACGGCAGGCGCTCAAGTGCATCCGCTGCGCGGCCTGCATGAACACCTGTCCGGTGTACCGGCAGACCGGTGGTCATGCCTACGGCTCGGTGTATCCGGGTCCCATCGGCGCCATTCTTACCCCGCAGTTGATGCAGATGCATTACGCTCGGTCGCTGCCCTACGCCTCGTCGCTGTGCGGCGCATGTTATGAAGTTTGCCCGGTGAAGATCAACATTCCCGAGGTGCTGCTGGAGCTGCGTTCGCAGGTGGTCAATCAGGACCGCAAGAAGATTTCCAAGCTCTTTGACCCCATGCACATCGGACTGATCCTTGCCGGTGTGATCTTTTCCAGCCCGTGGATGTTCCATACCGCGCAGTGGTTTGGCAAGATCGGGCTCAAGTTGTTCACGCGCTCGGATGGCTGGATTCACTGGCTGCCCAGCGTGGGCGGCAAGTGGACGCAAACACGCGATCTGCGCGGGCTGCCCAATGAGAACTTCCACTCCTGGTGGGCCAACCGCAACAAGGAGGCGCGATGAGCACCGCTACTGATTCCCGCCAGCAGATTCTTGCCGGCATCAAAAAGGCGACCGCCACCACCGCCCAGCCCGCCGAGCAGCGTGCGGCAGCCTACGCGGCTCTGCATCGGCCCTATGTGCACGCCGGCAAGAGCAGTCGCAAGCAAACCATCGAGCTGATGGTGGAGCGCCTGCGCGAGTACGATGCGGGCGTGGTGGAAACCACTCCTGCCGGGCTCGCAGCGGCCATCGCCGCCCAGCTGGCGGAGAGCGGTCACAAGCTCTTCGTGGTTCCCCCTGGCCTCCCTCCCGAGTGGTTGGCCGAGGGCTTCGAGTTCAAGATCGACAACGGTCTGGAGCACGCGGAGATCGATAAGGCCGAAGGCGTGATGACCGCTGCCTTCTGTGGCGTGGCTGACTCCGGCACCATTGTTCTGCATCACTCGGCAACCGAAGGCCGGCGCGTCATCACCCTGCTGCCGGACTTCCACCTCTGCATCCTGCGCACCAGCCAAGTGGTGGAAACCCTGCCGGAATATTTTTCTCGTTGCGCAACGCCGCCCTTGCTGGCAACCACCATCTCGGGCCCCAGCGCCACGGCCGACATTGAAATGACACGCATCAAGGGTGTCCACGGCCCTCGTTTCCTCCAGGTGATTCTGGTGGACGACGAGGCATAGAACTCGCACCACTGTTTCAATTGCATTCATCCGGGCCCAGGTCCGGAGACCGGATTTAACTGGGGGAGAAAAGTAAGTGGCAAAAGCAAAGATCAAGCGGCTCTATCTGATTCCAATTCTCTCCAAGGCGCTCGACGTGATCGAGCTCCTGGAGCAGAATCACACCTCGCTCACGCTGGAGGATGTGTACCAGAAAACGCGCATCTCGAAGACCAGTGTCTATCGCATCCTGAAGACCCTGGTGCATCGTGGTTATGTGGCGCAGTCGCAGAACGGCCAGTACCGGCTGGTTTCGCGTCCCCGCCGTCTGCGCTTCGGCTTTGCCGTGCAGAGCGCCGACATGCCCTTCCCGCAGGCGGTGGCGCAGAGCATAACCGCTGCGGCTGCCTCCGCGGGCGTTGAGTTGATTGTGCTCGACAACAAGTACGATGCCGACGTTGCCATACAGAACGCGGAAGAACTGGTTGCCAAGCGCGTTGACATCGTGCTCGAGTTCCAGGTGGAAGAAGCGGTGGCCCCGCGTATTGCGCACATCTTCAAAAAAGCCGATATTCCGCTCATCGCCATCGACGTCCCGCACCCCAACGCCACCTATTTTGGCGTAGACAACTTTGAGGCCGGTTACGAAGTGGGCATCATGTTGGCCAAGGCCGCGCAAACCCGCTGGAAGGGCAAAGTGGATCGCGTCATCGGCGTCGGCTTCAGTGAAGCTGGCAGCTTTGTGCAGAGCCGCATCTCCGGCGCATTCGACGCCCTGCGCGCTCGCATGCCAGAGATTCCCGCCGCCAGCTTTGAGCAGGTGGATGGCCGCGGCATGCGCGAACACAGCCGCAACGTGATGCGCGGGATTCTCACCAACCATCGTGCCGGCGATCGCATTCTGGTCGTCGCTGCTACCGACTCCAGCGCCCTGGGTGTCCTCGATGCCGCGCGCGAGGCCAACTGCGAAGCCGATTTCGGCATCGCCGGCCAGGACTGCATTGAAGAAGTGATGGATGAGCTGCGCAAGCCCATCAGCGGTATGGTGGGCACCATCTCCCACGACGTGGAGACCTATGGCCCGCGCCTTATCCAGCTGGGCATCGCGCTCTTGCGCGGCAACATCGTGCCCCCTTACAACTACGTGCGCCATCGCGCCATCACGTCCGAGACGCTGGCTGAAGATCAGCCCGCCAACGGCCTGCCCCAGCTGGAAGGCGTGGTGCTGGAGACCGAGATAGGCTAATCCACCCTTCATCGCATCAACCGCCGCAGTCCCCGGGGCTGTGGCGCTCATTTCGTACCGATCGGAGATTTAACCCCCGCATGCAACAGCCCGCACGTATCGCCATCGACCTCGGCGCACAAAGCTGCCGCGTTTCCTTGCTTCGCTGGATCAACGGTAAGCCGTCGATTGAAGTCGCCCATCGCATTCCCAACGCTCCCATCCACATCGGCGAGTCTCTGCATTGGGATCTGGACGGCATTCTGAAGGGTCTCGAAGAGGGCCTGCGCAAGGCCGCCGCCATGGCCACCGAGGGCGTGGCTTCCATCGCGGTCGATAGCTGGGGCGTGGACTACGTTCGCATCGACGCCAATGGCAAGCCGCTCTGTCAGCCCTATTGTTACCGCGACGAGCGCACCAAGGCCACCAAGGAAGACGGCGACAAGCGCATCACACCCTTCGAGCTCTACCAGCTCACCGGTGCCATGCCCGTGCCCTTGAACACTGCCTATCAGCTCATGGCCGATCCCGCCTGCGGCATCGATGCTGCCACGCCTTGGATTCAGTTGCCCGAGTACATCACTACCTGGCTTGGCGGCCGCCGCGTCTCGGAGTTCACGCTCGCCACGCACACCGGCCTCGTTGATTTGAAGACCGGCAACTGGTCCGTTGAAGCCTTTGCGAAGCTGGGTCTCGACCTCAGTGCCGCGCCCGAGTTGGTCCGCGCTGGCACGGTCGTCGGCAAGCTCACCGGACCTCTCGCCGAGCTGCCCGCCTTCAAGAACACCGACCTCATCATGCCTGCTTGCCACGACACGGCCTCGGCCATCGCCGGCATTCCCACCGATCTGACCACCGTGGCCTACATCAGCTCCGGCACCTGGTCGCTGGTGGGCACGCGCACCGCCACGCCCGTCACCACCAAGCAGGCCTTCGACTCCGGCTATACCAACCTCGGCGCGGCCTCCGGCGACCTGCTCTTCCACTCCATGATCAACAGCATGTGGGTCCTCCAGCAGTGTCAGCTCGGCTGGGAGGCCGAGGGCCGTCCGCAGGAGATTGGCGCGCTCGTCCAGGCTGCCGAAGAGGTAACCATCTCCACCGGCTTCCTCGACATGGATGCCGAAGCCCTCATGCTCGACACCGACATGCCCGCGCGTATCAACAGCGAGCTCAAGAAGCGCGGCTTCGACGAGATTCCCGACGTCGCCGGCAACGAGCCCATCTTCGCCCGCATCATCTTTGAGAGCCTCTCCGTGCGTTACGCTGCGGCCCTCGCCAGCCTGGAACAGATGCTGGGCCGCAAGCTCACCGCCATCCACATGCTGGGCGGCGCAAATCGAAATAAGTTGCTCGTCCGCCTCACCGAAGAGCGCACCGGCCTCAAGGTCGAGATCGGCCAAACCGAGTCCACCACCCTCGGCAACCTTGCCGTGCAGTTGGCTTCAGCAGAGCTCGGCGGCAAGCCCGTCGATGCCGAGTCCATCCGCAAGTGGGCAGAGGTCCTCTGTAAGGGGTGATGTAGGAGGTTTACGTTGCGAGGCTCAAGGGTGCGGCTCATCTTCGACTGATCTAATAGAGTCGGGTGCCCACTATCCCTCGCTTTTGGGGACCGAGGATGGAATTTCACTTTACCCTTTCCTCCCGTTGTTCATTGGAGTGGACAGCCAGCGAAAGAGGTTGGCAACTGCCGCATGGATGCTGGCCCCTCCGCCTCAATAGAAATCCCCGGTTCCAAAAAGCGAGAGACCAGGCCATCCGCCCGTCGGCCACCGACCAGCCTCGTATTTGAGGATGACATGAAACAAAAGGAAGATCTCGTCAGCCAATGGGTGAGTGCGCCGATTCCCGATGCGCTCTGGCATTACACATCGATCAATGGGTTCCAAGGAATCATTGAGAGCCGTAGCATTCATGCAACCGATGTCCGCTTCCTGAACGACACGGAGGAATTCGTACACATCCGAAAAATGGCGTATGAACTGGTGGACGATGCACCAGAGCTCGACGGCAGATTTCAATTTAGGTTGCGCGGTAGCCTCAAGTGGGCAGTAGATACGATTTTTGGGTCGGAGTTCCTGAATCCCAATTCCGCACAAATCTTCGTGGCGTCCTTTACGGATTCAAGAGATGACCTGAGCCAGTGGCGCGGCTACTCTCACGGTACCCATGGGGCAAGCATCTCCTTCGACCTTAGGGGGATCAGAGTCGTACTCGATCCCGATTCGGGCGTGACATTCGCGCGGTGTGTCTACAAGGACGCGGACAAAAAGGAGTTAATTCAGAGCGCACTTAATTATTTCATTAAAGTGAGTCTTGGATACTGGAATAAGGTATGTGAGGAATTCATGCAAACACTTTTACACGGAGCAAGACCTAGTGACGATGAGCAAAGAAAGTTCGTAACATCAATCTCCACAAGCGAGAAATTTGAAGAACAACTTCAAATCGGACTAACTGAGGCCCGCAAAAGGATTATCCGGCTTGCTGGACTTCTTAAACACCGCGCTTTTTGCAATGAAAACGAGTGGAGACTTGTCCTTCCAATCTCACCGAACAAAGATAAGACAAATCTGATCCATCCGATTCGATTTAAGCCCAAAAATGCAGGTCTGGTCCCCTTTATCGCGTTTCCCCTAGATCTCGTTCCTGATCCATCCCACCCAGGAACCGTGTACCCCGCCATTAACGAGGTGATGCTCGGTCCGGGTGCTGGCAAAGACGCTGAGAACGCCGCCCAGGCTTTCTTGAAATCAAACTCGATCAACGCGGTGGTCCGAGGTTCCGATATCCCATACCGGCAAGTCTGAAGGGCCGCTGGCGGCGAGTGGGAAACATCTGACCATCCGAAAAGCGCGAGTCTCACAGGTTTGAAAACCCAGACCTGGGGCAACCGGCGGCTAGACTAAGAAAAAACCGCCACGCCGCCCACGGCCTCATCGATGAGCTTTAGCGCCTCGTCGGGAATCGTCACCCCCATCGCGCGCACGTTGTCGGCAATCTGTTCCGGGCGCGATGCGCCGATGATGGCCGAAGCCACCTCCTTGCGCCGCAGCACCCAGGCAATGGCCAGCTGCACCATGGAGAGCTGGAGGTCGGCGGCAATCGGCTGCAGCTTCTCCACAGCTTCCAGCAGAAAATCGGAGCGGAAGTGCCGGCCCGCGCTCTCCATGAACTGGTTCATCTCGCTCGATGCGGCGCGGCTCCCGGCCGGCGGCGGCACGCCCGGCTTATACTTGCCGGTCAGCACGCCATGCGCCAGCGGCGAAAACGCCAGGTTGCCAATCCTCGCCCGCGCACAGGCCGGAAAGACGCCAGCCTCGGGCTTCCGCCACAGCATGGAGTACTGTGGCTGGCTGGAGCAGAAGGCGGTCAGGCCCAGCTCGGCGGCCACCCGCGTGGCTTCGTCAATCTGCTCGCCGGTCCACTCGCTGAAGCCGATGGCGCGCACCTTGCCGCTCTTCACCGCCGCGTCGAGCGCCGTGAGCGTCTCGGCGAGTGGTGTTTCTTTGTCAAAGCGATGGCACTGGTAGAGGTCGATCACATCCGTGCCCAGCCGCTCCAGCGAGCGGTCCAGCTGCTTGGCAATTTGCGCCGCGGAAAGCCCGTGATCCGGCTCGTCGCCCACCGGAAAATAGAGCTTGGTGGCGATCATGTATTTTTCGCGCGGGTAGCTGCGGAGAGCCTCGCCCAGCACCCGTTCCGCCTCGCCCGCGCCATACTGGTTGGCGGTATCAAAGAGCGTGATCCCATGCTCCAAAGCCGCATGAATACAGCGGATGGCCTGCTCGCGGCCCACGCCGCCCGCCACCGTCAGCCAGGTTCCAAAGCTCAACTCCGAGACTTCCAGCGGTCCATTGCCCAAACGGCGAGTTTGCATAATTTCTTCCTTTTCTGTGTTGCCTCCATTTTACAGAGGCTCGCGGGACTATTGATCTGGACATTCAATAGAAGTTCCGTGCCCCATCCTTTTCGCTGGTTCTATCGCGAAAAGGGTGGGAAGCCACGACTCCATTTACGGGCCGGATCAATAGGGTGCAGATAGAAAGAATCCGCACCAAGGCGATTGGAATCCGATGAGGGAGAAGCAACCTCGGGAGAACCCCGTCGCTTCGTATTCTCTAGGCAGTTTTTAGGAGAGTCATATGCAGAAGATCTTTGGTTTTGCCTTGTTGGCCGCGGTTTGCGCAGCTCCGCTTGTTATGCAAGCCCAGGCTCCGAAGAAGGTGGAAGTGCAGTTGAAGTCCGCCACCGGTGCGGATGCGGGCAAGGTCACCCTCACCGAGCAGAAGGATGGAGTGGAGTTCGAGGTGGTGCTCTTTGGGCTCGAGCCGGGCGAGCACGCCATCCATGTGCATCAGAAGCCGTTGTGCGAAGGCCCTGCCTTCACCACGGCGGGCGGCCACTTCAACCCCGCGGGCAAAAAGCACGGCCTGCACAATCCCGATGGCCACCACAACGGCGATCTGCCGCTGAACCTGACGGCGGATGCGGAGGGTAAGGCTCATGCCACCTTCCTGGCGCCGGATCTCTCGCTCGATCCCGTTGCGGCCAACTCGATGGTGGCCAATGGCGGCACATCGATTGTGGTCCATGCCAAGGCCGACGACATGATGAGCGATCCTGCCGGAAACGCCGGCCCGCGCATCGCCTGCGGTGTAGTGGCGGGTATCCAGTAATGCATTTTCTTGCCACAAAAAACGCCCTGCAGGTCAACCAACCTGCAGGGCATTTGTGTTTCAGAACCTCTTGCAAACTTCTATTGTGTCGGCAAGAAGCGCTGTGGCTAGAAGCGTCAGGGCACGACTTCCCGGGGTCCCCAGCGACAGGTCTTCGTCGCTGGGGTTGCTTGAGTCGTGCCGACACCCGCAACAAAAAGTCTCAGGGCTTCAGCCCCTGCATCTGCTTTCTTCGACGGCGTGCAGTTCCTCAGCGGCTAAAGCCGGGGTCTGTTTTGAGCATTTTGCGGCACGACTAAAGTCGTGCCCTGACGCTTCTTGCCACATGTCGGCTGGTAATCTTGCAAAAGAGGCCTCCACTCGCCGTTTATCCCAACGGCTGAACGGTGCCTTTGCCCACGATCTCTTCCGCGCGTTTGAGCCAGCCTTTATCGGCCGCCACGCTCATTCCGGCAGGCTCCAGCACCACCGCGTATTCGCCCTTCTTTTCCAGATGCAGCATGACCTTGCTGGGACCGGGCGCCTCATCGGCAGTGTTCTTCAGATCCTGGAACATCTGCTCGTGGGCCAGGTCCAGGTTGATGCGCACGCGCACGCCGGAGGGCATCTTGATCTTGACCGCCTCCAGCGACAGCACGCTGGAGACGGAGATCTTCGGCGGTGAATCTTCGTCGCCCATCAACACGCCGCGCACCAGCACCGGCGCTTCCATCTTCAACTGCTCCTGGATGCGCTCGTAGTCGCGCGAGAAGCAGATGATGTCGATCTTGCCGGTGGAGTCCTCGAGCGCCCCCATGGCATAGAGTTTCTGATCGCGCTTGCTCTTCTGCACGCGCAGCCCCATGAGCTGGCCTGCCACCTGCAACTCGTCTGCGGGATCGGTCTCCTTGCCCCAACGGCGCTCCGGCGGCTTGCGCTCCAGAGCCTCCGCCACGCTGATCACACCAGGCAGATTCCTGATCTTCTCCGCGTACTTGTCCAGCGGATGGCCGGAGACGTAGAAGCCCAGCACTTCCTTCTCAAACGCCAGCCGCTCGCCCTCTTCCCAGTCCGGCACGTGGGGCAGATCGGCCCCAGCTTTGACCTTGGGCGCGTTCTCTTCAAACAGACCAAAGAGCCCTGCCTGCCCGGCTTCCATGTCCTTCTGTGCCTTCTGCGCCTGCTCCATGGCCTTGTCAATGGCGGCCATCAGCGGTCCGCGCCGTCCCAGCGAGTCCAGCGCCCCGGCCTTCACCAGCGACTCAATCACGCGCTTGTTCATCAAGCGCAGATCCACCTTCTCGCAGAACTGCCAGATGTCGGTGAAGCGTCCCACCTCTTCGCGAGCCTTCAGAACCGATTCAATCGCATTGCCGCCCACGTTCTTCACCGCGGCCAGGCCAAAGCGGATGGCCTCGTTGTGGGGCGTGAACTGGGAGAGCGAAATTTGCACATCGGGCGGCTCCACGCTGATGCCCATCTCCTTGCACTCGGCAATATACTTCACCACATTTTCGGGCTTTGAAGTTTCCGAGGTGAGCAGCGCCGACATGAACTCCACCGGATAGTGCGTCTTCAGATAGCCGGTCTGATAGCTCACCAGCCCATACGCCGCGGAGTGCGACTTGTTGAAGCCGTACCCAGCAAACTTCTCCATCTGGTCAAAAATTTCAGTGATGGTAGCCTTGGGATGCCCATTGGCCACGGCGCCTTCCACAAAGCGCGTACGCTGCTTGGCCATCTCCTCGGGCTTCTTCTTGCCCATGGCGCGGCGCAGCATGTCGGCTTCGCCCAGCGAGTAGCTGGCCAGCACGTTGGCAATTTGCATCACCTGTTCCTGGTAGACCATCACGCCCATGGTCTCCTTCAGCACCGTCTCCATCGGCGGCAGCGCGTACTCCACCTTGCGCCGGCCCCACTTGCGCTCAATGAAGTCGTCGGTCATGCCGCCCTGGATCGGGCCCGGGCGAAACAGCGCTGTGAGTGCGGTCAGCTCTTCCAGACGCTCCGGCTTGTAGCGGCGCAGCATGTCGCGCATGCCGGTGGATTCAAACTGAAAGACACCACTGGTGAGCGCCGCCTGGAAGACCTTCTTGTAGGTCTCTTCGTCGTCCAGCGGAATAGCGTCAATGTCCACCTTGACGCCGCGGACCTTCTCAATCAGCCGGAGGCAATCGTCGATGACGGTGAGCGTGGTCAGGCCCAGGAAGTCGAACTTGAGCAGGCCCAGCTTCTCCACCGACTTCATGTCGTAGGCGGTGACAATTTCGTCGTTCTTGGTCTTGACTACCGGCACCAGCTCAATGAGCGGACGTGGCGCAATCACCACGGCGGAAGCGTGTACGCCCGAGCCGCGCACCAGGCCCTCCAGCTTTTTGGCCGTGTCAATCAGATTGCGTACCGTGGCGTCGTTGTCGTAGGCCTTTTTGAGATCGACAACATCTTCCAGCGCCTTGTCGATGGTCATGCCCACGGTGGCCGGAATCAGCTTGGCGATCTTGTCCACGTCGCCATAGGGAAGATCGAGCGCGCGTCCGCAATCCTTGATGGCGGCCTTGGCGGCCATGGTGTTGAAGGTGATGATCTGGCTCACCTGATCGCGTCCGTACTTGCGCACCACGTACTCATACACTTCACCGCGGCGATTCATGCAGAAGTCCACGTCGATATCCGGCATAGACACGCGCTCCGGGTTCAGGAAGCGCTCAAACAGCAACACGTTCTGCATGGGATCGATGTTGGTGATCTCCATGCAGTAGGCCACCAGCGATCCCGCGCCCGAGCCGCGGCCCGGGCCCACCGGGATGCCGTGATCCTTGGCGTACTTGATAAAGTCCCAAACAATCAGGAAGTAGCCCGAGTAGTGCATCTGGTGGATGATGCCGATCTCGTAGTTCAGCCGCGCCTCATACGCGCTGAGCGGCATGCGCAGCTGGCCTTTCATCTCCAATTGCTTGATGGCCGTGCTGATGCGCTTCTGCAGGCCCTTGCGGCAGACCTCTTCAAAGTAGCTGTCAATGGTGTGTTCGGGCGGCACGTCGAATTGCGGAAAGGGATTGTCCACCTCATGCAGCTTCAGGTTGCAGCGCTCGGCAATCTCCATGGTCCGCTCGGTCACGCCGGGCGAGTCTGGAAACAGCCGCTGCATCTCTGCGGCGCTTTTCACATAGAATTGATCGCTGTCAAAGCGGAAGCGGTCCACGTCGTGGACCTTGGAGCCGGTCTGCACGCAGAGCATCACGTCGTGCGCGTGCGAGTCCTCACCGCACAGATAGTGCGAGTCGTTGGTGAGCACCATCGGGATCTCTAGCTCGCGCTCCAGCCGGAACAGCGCTTCCTGAATGCGCTTCTCATCGGCCAAACCCTGATCCTGCAGCTCCAAATAAAAATTCTTCTTGCCAAAGATGTCCTGATACTGGCGGGCCACGTCGCGGCCCTTTTCATAGTGGCCAGCCATCAGCTCTTCGCACAGTTCGCCGCTCAGGCAGCCGGAGAAGGCGATCAGCCCGTTGGAGTGCTGCGCCAGATAGGCCTTGGAGATGCGCGGCTTGCGATAAAAGCCATGCAGCGAGGACTCCGACGTGATGCGGACCAGGTTCTTGTAACCCTCTTCGTTTTCGGCCAACACCAGCAGGTGGTTGTAGTTGTCGCCCTGCGCCGGGGCGCGGTGGTCCTCATTCTTGCACACGTAGAGTTCGCAGCCCAGGATCGGCTTGACGCCGGCATGTTTGGCCGCACCAAAAAAGTTCACCGCTCCGTAGATGTTGCCGTGGTCCGTCATGGCCACGGACTTCTGCCCCAACTTGGCGACCTGCTTGCAAAGCTTGTCTACGTCGCAGGCGCCGTCCAGCAGAGAGTATTCCGTGTGCAAATGCAGATGGGTAAATTCATTCATGGCTAGATCGATTCTAGTCTTTGCGTGGATTGCAGGCGATGCCAATCCGGCTGAGGAAAACCGGGGCAGATCTACGAGCAGGAGATCTTGATTCCTGTCGTTGCCGGTTGACCTGACCATCATGTGTGACTACAATGAGACCACGGAGGCTCTTCAATGGCTACAGCGGACACTTATGTGCGCGCTCGTATCGATTCGGCTACTAAGGTGCGGGCAGAGGAAGCGCTTGAAGCTATGGGGCTTTCGGTCTCTGACGCGATCCGGTTGCTGATGGTCCAGGTGGCCAACGAGCGTAGGCTGCCTTTTGCCATCCAGGCGCCGAATACGGCAACGCTCCAGGCGCGAAAAGAGCTGGAAGCAGGGCACGGAGCACGTTTCAGCGGCGTTGAAGCGCTGATGGCAGACCTCCATGCGGACGATTGAGCGTTCTATAGGCTTCAGACGCGACTACAAGCGCGAGTCGAAGGGTGAACACAGAGTCACCCTTGATGCGGTCTTGATTCCTGTGCTTATGGCGTTGGCCAAGGACCTTCCGCTTGACAACCGGCACCACGATCACGACCTCAGTGGCGATTGGGCAGGATACCGTGAGTGTCATCTGAAGCCTGATCTGCTGCTGATTTACTCGAAGCCTGATGAGACGATGTTGCGGCTGGTGCGCCTTGGGTCACACAGCGAGTTGTTTGGATAAACACGAATGGTTCAGCAGGTCTATTTCTGCTCTTTGCTTTGGCCGTAACGCGCAAGAAGAAAAAGTTACCGGCTGGCCGCAATCATCTGCGCGGCGTGTTGCTGGCTGGCGTCGGTTACCTTGGCACCGCTCAACATGCGGGCCACTTCGTGGGTGCGGCTGCGGTCGTCCAGGGTGCGGATGCGGGTTTGGGTGCGGCCATCCACTTCGCGTTTCTCTGCCACCAAGTGCTGGTCGGCAAAGGCTGCAATCTGCGGCAAGTGGGTGACGCACAGCACCTGCTGGCCACGGCTCAGGGCCTTGAGCTTCTGGCCCACTGCTTCAGCGGCCCGGCCGCCAATGCCGATGTCGATTTCGTCAAAGACCAGAGTGCGCGGGGTGGGCTTTTTGCTGGTTTTGGAGGAGTTTTCTTCCACCGCTACCTTGAGCGCCAGCATGATGCGACTCATCTCGCCGCCGCTGGCAATCTCTACCAGCGGCTTGAGCGGCTCGCCGGCATTGGTGGCAATACGGTAGTCCACCACATCCCAGCCGGAGGAGGTCCAGTGCGTTGTGGCGCTGCCAGCGGCGCGTGAAGCGGAGCCAATGGTTTGGCCGCTCCGCGACTTCTTCCCCTCAACCTCGCCTGCATCGGCTATCGAGAGCACGGCCACTTCGAAGCTGACCTTCATGGCCAGGGAATTGATCTGCGCCTCAGCCAGTTTGGCCAGGCGCACGGAGGCGACGCGGCGGGCTTCGGTTAGCGCCAGGGCTACTTTTTCGTAATTCTTCGCGGCATGATCGACTGCCGCACGCAGTGTCTTTAAAACCTCGTCGCGATCTTCTACTTCAGAGAGTTTGCGGGCCACCTCTGCGCCAAAGGCGATCACTTCGACGACGGTAGCTCCGTATTTGCGCTTCAGCCGGTCGAGCAGGGCCAGGCGGTCTTCAATTTCAGCCAGGCGCTCGGGGCTGGCGTTGATGCTCTCGGCGTAGTCGCGCAGGGTGGCGGCCACGTCGTCCACGGTGACGCGGGCGCTGGTCAGTTGCTGCAGGGGCTCGGTGAAGCGGCCATCGTAGCGGGCCAGCTCTTCCACGTTGCGGATGGCGGCCCGCAGAGCGGTTTCCGCCGAGTTGGAGCCCTCGTAGAGCTGGTCAAAGGCCGATTGCGAGGCGGTGTAGAGCTTTTCAGCGTTGGCCAGTACGCGTTTTTCCGTCTCCAACTTCTCGTCCTCGCCAGCTACCAGATGGGCCGACTCTATCTCCTTGCGCTGGTAGCTCCACAGGTCCACCATGCGCAGCCGGTCCTGTTCGCCTTGCAGCAGGTCGTCCAACTTGGCTTTGGCTTCAGTCCAGTGGCTGTAGGCAGCGCCGATCTCATCGGTGGAGATGCCCGCAAAGCGGTCAAGCAGAATTCGCTGCTGGGCCTGATCGAAGCTGGAGAGCGTCTCCGACTGGGCATGGACCAGAGCCAGTTCCGGCGCCAACTGCTTGAGCACGGTGACGGTGGCCTGCTGGTTGTTCACAAAGACACGGCCCTTGCCGCCCACCATAATCTCACGACGCAGGATGATCTCAGGCCCTTCCACGTCGATGCCGTTCTCTTCCAGAATGGCTTCGGCGTTGGCGGTGGCCTCAAAAACGCAGCTCACCACGGCTTTTTCGGCGCCATGGCGCACCACCTCGGCCGAGCTCTTGCCGCCCATCAGCAGGGCCAGCGCGTCCACCAGGATGGACTTGCCCGCGCCTGTTTCGCCCGTGAGCAGGTTGAGCCCAGGGCCAAAGCTGGCAATGGAGTGATCGATAACGGCGTAGTTTTCAGCGCGGAGCTCGACGAGCATAGGTGGATTCCACGAAGCGGTTGGGGGCCAAAGCCGGAGATTTTGTTGCTCTGTTGAAGGCGTATCCAACAGAAGAATTTGAGCGAAGCATAGCACGGCGGGCAGGGTTTTCGGTGTGGGGATCGCGTGAAGCGGGCCGACTGGGGCACCTGATCGATTACTTGGGCAATGGAATGCACGTCTGATACCGTTAAAGGTGAGGAACAATGCTGAACCTGACTGCTGCATTCTTGTTTCTGTTGCAAGCCGACCCTGACGCCGCGCCGAATGCCGTGCCTGCCGCGGCTTCCAGTGCGATCTCCGATCTGCTGCACAACATCGGGCCGATTGCCGTGGGCGTGCTGTTGCTGTTGCTCGTGGCAAGTCTCTACTCGTGGACGGTGATTCTGGGCAAGGTGTCCACTCTGTCCAGGGCTACCAAGGAAAGCAAAAAATTTATTCGCGCCTTCCGCAAGGCCAACCGGCTACAGGATGTGGCCGCGTTGAGTGCGGAGTACGTGAACAGCCCCATGGCGCGGGTCTTTGAAGAGGTTTACGAGACCTACAAGCGGCAAACCGGCGGCGGCGGGCCACCGCGCTCCATGACGTCTCTGGAACGTAGCGCCCAGACCGCGGCCAGCGAGGCCGTGACCACCCTGGAGCGGCGCATGACCTGGTTGGCGACCATCGGGTCATCGAGCACCTTCGTGGGTCTGTTTGGCACCGTGATGGGCGTTGTAGACGCCTTCCACGGGTTGGGTACGGCCGGTGCGGCAACCCTGCGCGCGGTGGCTCCGGGCATCTCGGAAGCGCTGATTACCACTGCTGCCGGCTTGTTTGTGGCCGTGCCGGCGGTGGTGGCCTACAACCAGCTTTCGGCGCGCATTCGCGTCTTTGCTTCCGCTATCGACGATTTTTGCCGGGAGCTGATGAACTCGCTCGAAGAGATTCCCGTGGCGCGGCCGGCGTTGCCTCCGCTTCCGCCCATGCCTCCGGGTATGCAGGGCCGGGAGATTGAACGCGGCGTTTACAAGTAGAACCGCGGGGCGCGCGGTGGACGGACGCGGCGAACGTTTCTTCTTTTCACCCTTGGCCGCTGACGGCAGGTGGTGAAAGTGCCGAATTTAGCGATAAGCGTCAGGGCACGACTTGAGTCGTGCCGTAAGTGGCTCAAAATACACATGGGCTTTAGCCCCTGAGGGACGGCTCTTCAACATCCTCGACCTTCACCACGGGGAGCTAAGAGCACAGTCAAGGGTGGGGCACCCAGGGGACGACGAACCGGACCAGGGCAGGGAATCAGGTGCTCTGGGGATCGCAAACCGAGCCGGACGAGGCAAAGAGGCCGAAGTGGCATTCACGACAAACAATGGCAAAACCCAATCGTCGCTGGCGGAGATCAACATCACGCCGCTGGTGGACGTGGTGCTGGTTCTGCTGGTTATCTTCATGATCTCGGCTCCGGTGCTGCAATCGGGCATTGAAGTGAACGTGCCCAAGACCCGCACCGTCAAAGAGATTACGGAGCAGCGCCTGGTGGTCACCATCGACCGCGATCAGAACGTCTTTTTGGGCGACCAGCCGGTGAACATCCATGAACTGGGCAGCAAGCTGCACACCGGCGATCCATCGCGGCAGATCATCTATCTGCGCTCCGATGAGCGGGTGCCGTTTGGCGCGTTTGCGCAGGTGATGGATGCGGTCAAGGCGGCCGGGATCACCAACGTGTCGATTGTGACGCAGCCGCTGGATATCAAGGGCGCGGGGAACTAGGCGGACGAGCGGAGCTAGCGTTGTTAGCGGCGTTAGCGGAGCTAGCGACTGGGTGCGTAGAGGGTAGGGGCAGCTGAGAATGGGCGCGGGATACCAAGCAAGCGACGATCTGGAGCGGGAGCTGACGCCGGAGCCCATAGCGGCGTCGGCGGCGGGATCGATTATGCTGCACGCCGCGCTGCTGGGTTGCGTGCTGGCCTGGGGATGGGCCATGGGGCTGTTTCACCATAATCTGTGGGGCTCTGACGGCGCGGGCTCCGCTATGCAGGTGAGCCTGGTCAGCAACGCTCTGCCGCTGCCTGCCGATCAGCCCGTGAACCAGAACGTCCTCACTACCGACAAGCCCAGCACCGCGCCGGCCGTTCCCAGTCCCAAGGAAAAGCAGATTGTGGACGACAAGGCGATCGCCATCAGCGGCAAGGTGAAGCCGCAGGACAAGCAGCAGTCTCCCAAAACGGCCAAGAACCAGCAGCCGTCGCGTGACAACGTGGCCCGCTACGGTGAGCAGAACGGATCGGTAATTCCGCGCGGAATGCCGTCTTCTGGTTCTAATGGTCCGGCGCAGGTGGGTGACAACAGCTTTTCCTCCATGTTTGGCTGGTATGTCAACCAGATCAATACCAAGATGAGCGCCAGCTGGAATCGTTTTGAGGTGGATCCTCGTACGCCCAAGGGAACGCGCGCCAACATTATCTTCACCATTCATCGCGATGGCAGCCAGAGCGATGTGAAGCTGGACCGATCCAGCGGCAGCCCGACCCTGGACCGCTCTTGCGTGCGTGGCGCGCAGCGGGTGGACACTTTTGGAGCGCTTCCGGCGGCCTATCGGCCGAATTCTCTCTCGGTTTTTTATTTTTGTGAGTATTAGAGCCCGGTCTTTACGCTAATCAAAGTGGAATCCATGCGTTGGACCTCAGTAGTTGGTACAGAACAAGGAGTTGTTGCACATGAATCGACTGGTCAGGACCCTGCCCCTCTTCTTATTTGGACTCGTTGCTGCGGTAGCGCCCGTGGTTGTGGCGCAAGATGAGGTGCATACCGGCACCAATCAGGGCAACCAGCGCATCCGTCTGGCGGCAGCGGACTTCAAGCCGGTGGGCTACGACGCGCAGACTCCGGCGCTGAAGGTGACCTTTGACGCCACGCTGGCCAACGACCTGGCCCGCGCCGGCATCTTTGACATGGTGGCCAAGAGCTTGATGCCACAGGCCATGCCCGGCTCGCAGCAGGAGATCGTGCTCGCGCAGTGGTCGGCCATGCCCGCCAACGCTTCCATGGTGGCCTTTGGCGCGCTGGCGGCGCAGAACGGACGGCTGGTGGTCTACGGCTGGCTGGATGACGCACAGAACGCGAAAAATCCCCAGGTGCTGTCCAAGCAATACAATGAGGCGGCCAGCGATGAGATGGCCCGCACCGTGGCGCACCGTTTTGCCGACGAGATCATTGGGCGGCTGGGCGGTGGGATTGCCGGGATTGCGGAGTCGAAGATCTACTTTGTGAGTTCCCGCTCTGGTTCCAAGGAGATCTGGGCCATGGATTACGACGGGCAGAATCAGCACCAGATCACGCATCTGGGCTCCATTTCGCTCTCGCCGCGGGTCTCGCCCGATGGCTCGCGGGTGGCTTTTGCGTCGCTTGGTTCCGCGGGCTGGGCCATTCGCATGTACTCGGTGGAGCTGGGCCGCGTGATTGCCTTCCCAGCAGGCACGGGCAGCGGCACCAACCTGTCTCCCGCATGGTCTGCGGACGGCACCAAGATCGCCTTCTCCTCCTCCCGAACGGGCGATCCGGAGATCTACGTGGCCAACGCCAGCGGCAGCGATCTGCATCGCGTGACCACCTTTCGCGGGCCCGACGTTTCGCCCACCTGGAACCCCAAGACCAACGCCCAGATTGCCTGGGTGAGCGGGCGCACCGGGTTGCCTCAGATCTACACCATGAGCGAGGACGGCACCAACGTGCAGCGCATCACCGACGGCGGCTATGCGGTTTCGCCCTCGTGGTCGCCCAATGGCCAGTCGCTGGTTTATAGCTGGAATCGCAAGTACGGCCCCGGAGATCCGGGCGGCGTCGATATTCACGTCATCGACCTGGCCAGCAAAAACTATCTCCAGATCACGCACGAGTCCGGCTCCAACGATTTTCCCTGCTGGGCGCCCGATGGCCGCCACATTGTGTTTGAACGCACCCTCGGCAAACGGACCGATATCTGGACCATGCTGGCCGATGGAACCGATCAGCACCAGTTGACGCACTCTGGCAACAGCTTTATGCCCAATTGGAGCGTCAAGTAGATCTACGGAGGTGCGCAAGGTGGTACGTTGCGCGGATTGAATCCGTACGAATGGTCTATCATGATGAGTTACCTCAATTCGGCGTCAGGGCAGGCATCCGCTGATGGATGCGGAATGCGGATTTCAGCCCTACGCATGGCCAACTCAGGCCGTCACCGCGCACGGAATGGAGCTGCAAGCCAGATGGCGGTGGCGACAGGAGAAGGCTCGGATCAGCCGTTTACACCCGAATTACGTCTCGGAAGGAGTCTGACATTGAAGTCACGTTCTAACTACGTCTCTTATGCCATTTTGCTGGTTGCCCTGGTCTCTGTTGCTGGCTGCAAAAAGAAGGTGCCGCCCATGCCTGAGCCCACGGCGCCGCCCATTGTGCAAGCCGCTGCGCCTATCGCGCAGTTGACGGCCACGCCCACCGTTATTTCGGCTGGCGATCAGGTTCAGTTGAGCTGGCGCACCACCGACGCGACCTCGGTTTCCATCGATGGCATCGGCGATGTGCCCACCTCCGGCGTCAAGAGCGTTTCTCCGGCCGAGTCCACCACCTACCATCTGGTTGCCCGTGGCGCCGGCGGTACGGCTGAAGCCAGTGTCCGCGTTACCGTGAATGCTCCTCCGGCGGTGGTGGTTCCCTCCAACACCATGAGCGCCGAGGAAGAGTTCAAGGCCAACGTGCAGGACATCTTCTTTGACTACGACGCGCAGGACATCCGTCCCGATTCGCAGTCCATCATCGCCCGCGACGCCAGCTATCTGAACAGCCATCCGACCCTGAAGATTGTCATCGGCGGCTATTGCGACGAGCGTGGCTCCAACGAGTACAACCTGGGCTTGGGCCAGAACCGTGCCGAGAGTGCCCGGAAGGCTTTGGAAACCGCTGGCGTGGCCACGGCCCGCATGCGGGTGGTCAGCTACGGCAAGGAAAAGCCCTTCTGCTCGGAGTCGACCGAAGAGTGCTGGCAGCAGAATCGCCGCGCCGGCTTCACGATGGATAAATAGTGTTTGCTTCCCTCTGGCTGCCGGGCAAAACGGTGCCAGAGGGAATTCAAGAAGAACGTTCAATTCAAGAGGGCTGGTGTGCGCGGTGGTTCGCTTCAAGTGAACCACCGCGCATGGCTTGCTATCATGGTGGGGTATGCAGACAGGACGCGTAGTTCGCAGCAGTGTGGTTTGGGCGGTCGTACTGACCGTGGTCATGTTCTCAGCGCCGAAGCCGGCCCATGCCGTCTCGAAAGAGATGATTGAGCTGCAGACCCAGGTTTCGCAGCTTCTGGACATGATGCAGCGCATGCAGTCGACCATGGACGCCAAGTTTGGCGTGCTGCAGAACCTGGCGCAGCAGACCGCTGACCAGGCTAACCAGATGAACGCTTCGGTCACCAAGCTGGACCAGCGGATCACCCAACAAAACGAGGCTGCTTCAGCCAAGATGGATGGCGTGAGCGGACAGATGCAGTCGCTCAACGACTCCGTGGACGAACTCAAGTCGCGCATGACCAAGCTGGACAAGAGCGTGCAGGAGATGCAGGCCCAGTTGCAGAGCATGCAGCAACCGCCTCCGGCCACCAACCAGCTGCCCGGCCCCAACGGTACGGCGCCGAACAACACCGTTCCAGGTGGGCAGGGGACCAACGCCGCGCCGCCTCTGCAGGACACCTTCCAGGCCGGTCTGCGCGACTTCAACTCCGCGCGCTACTCGCTGGCCGCGGGTGAATTCCAGGACGTGGTGCACTACTATCCGCTGGACGATCTGGCCGGCACGGCCGACTTCTATCTGGGCGAGATTGCCTACCAGCAGGAGAACTACCAGGACGCGGTGAACCAGTACAACGCAGTTCTGGAAGGCTTCAGCGGCAACAAGATGGCCCCTGCCGCGCAGTTGCACAAGGGCATGTCTCTGCTGGCCTTGAACAAGCGCGAGGCCGGCGTCCGCGAGCTGCGTCTGCTGGTCCAGCGCCACCCGCAGACCCCGGAAGCCATGAAGGCTCGCACCAAGCTGAACGGCATGGGCGTCAAGCTTACCGGCAAGTAGTTGTTTGATTGACACAGAAGCCGCATCTCTCCGGAGGTGCGGCTTTTCTCTTGTAGCGCCGACCTCCCGGCCCGCGCAGGCGGGGCCAGTAAACTCTGCGTCTATGGTTTTTGAAGGGGAAGGATAGAGCTATTCCTCTTCAAAACGGTCCTTATTGCACTGGCACAAGGCCGGTGAGGGGGCAAAGGACTTCCTGCGTTAGAATGGCCCTTGAACTTCCATTGAGCGGTATACACGCATGAACGCAGGTTTTCTTGAGCCGTACGTTGGTATTGTGGGCGGCGTCGTGTCCCTGATTATTGGCGAAGTGGGACGGTTGTCGGGCAAGGTGCTGGTTCCGAAGGCAGGAGTGGCTGATCGCAAGAAGAATCCGGGTACATTCTGGTTCGCGGTCTGCTTTTGGCATTTTGTGGGGGCAGCCTGGATTGGTTATACCGCGCTGAACTCCATCGGCTGGTTCGATTGAAGCTGGCTCTAAGCCTTCCCGATAAACCCGGCCCTTAAACTCCGTTTTAGGCATCCCACCCATCCCGCACAAAACGCGGGATGGATGGGGCACGGCGGATTCAAGGTCCAAGTGCAACAACACATCGCAAAGAGCCGACAGGAGATGGTTGGTAGGAAGCCATGGAAAAGATGGA
>Ga0181520_10003485_pt1 | contig 27546 bp, 23 predicted proteins | sample PEATcosm2014_Bin_29_FD_132451 | JGI IMG/M metagenome (GOLD analysis project Ga0181520, IMG submission 132451) | Peatland microbial communities from MTU Mesocosm Facility, Houghton, MI, USA - PEATcosm2014_Bin02_30_metaG | ecosystem: Environmental > Terrestrial > Soil > Wetlands > Peat | place...
GTCGGGGTTATGGTGGGGGTATTCGTCCTCGTATAGGTCATTGTAAATGTCGGCGTGTTGGTCGGCGTATCCGTCGGCGTGAATGTCATGGTAATGGTCGGGGTCGCCGTCGGCGTGTCCGTTGAAGTCGGCGTATCGGTCATGGTAAATGTGAAGGTATAAGTCGGCGAAGCCGTGAATGTGGGCGTATAAGTAGGCGTGTCCGTCGCCGAATTGACCGGGGTGTCCGTAAAAGTCGGGGTATAAGTCGGCGTGTCCGTCGCCGTATATGTCATTGTAAAGGTGTCCGTGACCGTATAAGTCGGGGTGTCGGTCGGCGTGAAAGTGGGGCTGGTCGTCGCCGTATATGTGGGCGTGGACGTCACGGTGCTGGTCTGCGTGTAAGTCGGGGTGTCGGTCGGCGTGAAAGTAGGGCTGGTAGTGGCCGTATATGTCGGCGAATCCGTTACCGTGCTTGTTTCGGTATCTGTCGGCGTGTCTGTTTTTGTCACCGTAAATGTGGGGGTATTGGTCGGCGTCGCCGTGTATGTGGGTGTGTAAGTGGGCGTGTTCGACGACACGGTATTGGTTTCCGTCACGGTCTGGGTGTCTGTTTTTGTATCGGTAAAAGTGGGTGTCGCGGTTTTCGTCGAGGTCTGCGTATATGTCGGAGTATATGTGGGCGTGAAACTCGGCGAAGGCGAATCAGTGTATGTGTAAGTGGGCGTGGCCGTAGGAGTGTATGTGTTTGTGTCGGTAAATGTCGGTGTCGCGGTTTTTGTCGAGGTCTGCGTATATGTGGGCGTCATTGTAAAAGTGGAGGTAAAAGTCGGCGTGGCCGTAAATGTGGATGTCGGGGTGAATGTCGGCGTAAATGTGCGGGTATCGGACTGGGTATATGTCGACGTATAAGTCGGCGTTGCCGTCCTTGTGGGAGTGAAAGTCGGCGTTGATGGATTTATCGTATTGGTCACGGTGAAAGTCGGAGTAGGCGTGAATGTCGGCGACCAGCAGAGGATAGCGGCATTCACCCAGTTTGACAGCACCGGGGAATTTCCCGAGCTTCCTATAAGGGCCTGATTGCTTATTTCACCGCAACCAACAACTTTTCCCCACCAGGTAAATGATCCCGACTGCTGAGATACCGTCCCTATGTTCCATAAAACAGGAGTACTGGACCCGGTGCATCCGATGCATCCCGCGTATGTCATGTTGGTCGGCACAGTATCGTCGACAAAAGCGTTGTCCGTTGTCCGCGGCGCAAACACTGAAAAATTATCATATGAATCCTGGACATCTCCCGATGATCCTGTCTGTTCGTTCACACCCGGGCGCCAATCCGTGTAGGTTCCCGTCCCGTCGCACGCCCATGGGGCGGTCGCAAGGGCGGGATCGGTATAATCAATATCCCAGTAGGACGGCTCCGGGTCTCCCCTGGCCCATATCCTTGCCTGGATATGGTCGCCATCCGGCCCCGATGCCTGTATCCTCATGGTATACCATTTGCTGGCCGATACCGGTCCGACACCCGGCGTTACCGTCTGGTCATAAGTCGGATTGCCTCCGGCTGAAACCAGCTGCAGCGCAAGGTATCCCGGCTGGTTGTCTATGGAAGCGACTATTCCAAGCGAATATCCGGCCGCTCCGGACTGCGTATTATTCCTGATTATAACCTGTGCGTCCGCGCCGGGAAAAGTTCCGGGATTGATGAAAAAATCCGTGACTATCTGTCCCGTGCAGAACTGGTCCGTGGTGTGTGACCCGCCGTCATTAAGCAAAAGCCCGGGATAACTGGAGGAAGCGCCCGTTATATAATGCCCGCCGGTATTGCACGGATCCGCCACCGTCCATGTCCCGTAATTGCCGTTGCTCGGCAAAAATTGCCAGCCTGTAGGCGGCCCGGAATTTGTGCATCCGGAGGGGCAATATGTCCCGGTGGTAGCGTTGTCAAACGACTGGAAATTTTTTAGCTGCATTCCGTTTATATTATATGAGAGCGTATAGGTCAAATCATCAGGGCCATTTGCCAGTATCGACGTCGCGCTTTCATTTTTTGTGATGCTAATGGCAGCCTGCCCTGTTGTCACGGTTACGGATGAAGTCTGGGGATTTGCCCCGGCCCATGAACCTGTTGCCGTGTTTGTATAGCTTCCCGAAGGCGTTCCCGTCACCTGGCATAGCACCCATACGGTCCCGCTGCCGACGCCTGCCTGGCTGGTCCTGTCGGGAAATTTCCATGTATATGTCCCGCCCGTTGTAACTGAGCCTCCGGGTATTACCGTGGGGCCGTAAGATAATACGGTAAAACCTGCCGGTATCGGGTCGCTTATCTGGAAACCCGCGCCGTTGGCGTAGTTATAGGCGATTGAAAAAAGAACCTCATCACCCGCCTGCTGAAGCTCACCCTGGTAACTTTTGGTTATCTGGAATGCTTTCGGCGGCGCCACGATTGGAAAACTGGTAAAACTTGTCTGACATGTCGCAGGAAGGGCCGCCCAATCGCCTGCCCCCATATATGAAGATTTCGCTCCTACCACAAGATACAATGATGTTGGGTTGCATGAGGCAAAATAACTGGCATTCGGTACATGAACGTTGAAAACCTGCGTAATCAGAGTTGAAGTTGTGCCCCCACCGCAATCCGTACAATTGCCGTTATTTAATCCATTAGCCGCAGCAAACTGGTATGAGGTTGCACCGGAATTAGTCTCATTTACATTTTTTACATCCACACCCGTTGCATCAACAACAAAAACCTGGCCTCCAGTACCAGTCGGCTGTATTGTATTAAAAGTTGAAAATGCTATCATCATCTGTGAAGTATTATAATTTGGACAGCACATTGTTACGGTTATCTGAACATAATCCCCGAATTGTGGATTTGCCGGAATCATTGAAACAGATACGATTTTTGGATCGTCAGCCATGACTAAAATTGGCAGTATCATAATAAACGCCGTAAAAAATACTGTGATGACTGCTTTTCTTATTTTTTCCATATAATTCACATGCTTCCTTTAAGCCATAATATAGGCTTGATTATATATTATGACAACCATTCCGGTAAAACGTTTCGATAAATAATTGCCATAATTATATACGTTTAAATAGAAGTGTCAATTTATTATAAAAATCGATTTTACGATGTGAAACGCCTTGATTAACCGGTTACAATACCGGTATTGAAGCGGTTTGAAATATAGGTCCAACAGGACTTTAAATGATGAAAATATTGTATTTAAGAAATTCTATTATTTTTTTACGGCTATCTTTCTTGTCAGTGTGTACTTGCCGGAATCTCCCGAGACGTCCACTTTTAAAGTGTAAAGCCCCGCCCCTACCGTCATGCCGCTGTCGGTGATCCCGTTCCATGCGACCGGGTTATATCCCTGCCTGCCGCCCGGGAAGCTTCCCGCGCCAAATTGTTTCGACCATACAAGCTGTCCCGAGAAGGAATAAAGCTTGAAGCTTACGCTCGAATCGCTTTCAAGGTAATATTCTATGGTCGTCACCCCTTCAACGGGATTGAACGGGTTGGGAAAATTCCTTATTATGCTCTTGTCCAGCACCGTGCCGGATTCTACGGTCACGGTATCGAACATGCCGGGCAGGGATGCAACCAGCGAAGCGTCAATGTAGACCTTGGAGTTCTTGTCGCTTGAGTAATGCACCGTAGCCGTTCCCAGGGAGCCTGTCACGGCTACCGCATCCTGGGTATTGGATGTGCTTTCCGTGAACGTCCCGTTGCCCGAATTAATGGTAAAATCAACCGCGGTGTTCGAGACCGGATTGCCGTACTGGTCGTAAACGGTCGCGCTTATAATGGACGGCTCGTTCAAAGCCACCTTGTTTTTTGAGGCCGACATCGTGAAATGGTCGGGCTTGTCCGCGTAAACTGTTATCATGTTCGAATCCCTGTCCAGGTCGGTGGCGTTCGTTATTAAAAATGACACGCCGTTATATTTCGGCTGTATCCTTATGCCCTGCGAGCCTTCCAGTGTGGCCATCGTGTATGAAACACCCGTAAATGTCGCCACTCCCGCGGTGGTAAATGCCGTCTGTACCGCGGTCGGAAGCAGTCCGGGATTAAGCGCGGCGCCCGTGCCGCCGTCGATGCCGGATATCTGCACGCTGTCGTCAAGGGAACTTATAGGTAATCCGCCGACGCCTCCGGTGGGCGGATAATGTGATATGGAAACCGAGACATTAAAGGGTTTTCCGGCCACAACGCTCAGCGGCGCGCTCGCCCAGATATAATAATCCGAGAGCGACGTAAAATACATGGAAAGGGTCGAGCTTATGGTCGTTATGGGAATATTCTGCGCCGTGATGTTCTCCACCTTGGCCTTGTCCGGCGAAGGATATATGGTCATGGCAAAAATTGTGGTGGCGTTCGAATCAACCGACATATCAACGGATGTCGGCGTTACAGTGTAAGGGTCGCCCGTCGAAATCGATATCTTTGGGAATCCGGCAACTATCGTGTTTGACCAGGCGTCAACGGCCATAACAGTGACATAGAACGGCGTATAAGTTGTCGGTGTCTCAGGGGAGCCCGAATAACCATCGCCCGCCGACATGCCGAACAAGGGGTCCGCCTGGGTTCCGGGCGCCCAGGTCATGCCCTGATATAATACCAATAAATTGGCGAACGGCCCGGGCGTAACGTTCTGGAATGCCAGCCCGTTGCCCGTGTATCCTCCGGTATAATCGACGCATGTGATGGTCACCGGAATACCCGCCCCTGTAAGAGTTATGTTGCCCGTCCATCTGCCCAGGACAAAATTCTGCGTGAGTGTGTTTCCCATGTCGGCAATTGTTGTGAATGTATTTCCCGGATCAGCCACGATGACGGTTCCAACGGATGCGGTCAGGGCTATCGGGCCGTTATAATCGGTTTTTATGTTGGAATTTATATCCACGGCGGTTATTGTTATTGTCATTGTGGTTCCCGCGGTAATGCCCGTGCCGCCGCCCAGGAGCAGCTGAAAACCGCCAAGCGGGTCGGCTTTCAGGGAAGCCGAGAATGCCATTAAGATTATCAGGAAAAACAGCCGTGATCTTTTCATTTTATTCTCCCTGGCAAAAGATATTTTAAACAGGACCTTCTTTACGATATCTTCATGTACTCGTCGACCGTCGTGAGTCCCTGCAATACTTTCAGCAGCGTGTCTTCCTTTATAGAGTTCATGCCGGATCTCTTGTTCTCTTCCTTTATCTTTTTGACCGGCTCTCCAGCCGTGAACATATCCTTTATCTTTTCAGTTATGGGAAGCATCTCAAATACCGCGGTCCTTCCCTTGTAGCCGGTTCCGGCGCAGGCGGCGCAGCCGTTGCCCTTGTGCAGCATGGATTTGGACGCAGATTCCCCGAGCATCTTGAGTATCTCGGGCGTGGCCTCGTAGGAAACCCTGCAGCGGTCGCAGACTTTCCTTATGAGCCGCTGCGTGATAACCGCCATCGTGTTGGAATATACCACATAGGGCTCTATGCCGAGATTTATTATGTTCTGCAGCGCCTGGTAAGGGTCGTTCGCCCGTAGATTGGCTATTACCAGGTGGCCGCTTGCTATCATGTCGAATACCGCCTCGGCCGTTTCCTTGTTGGGTATGTCTCCCACGGCTATTACGTCGCAGTCCTGGTCGGCCAGGTAACGCAGAACCTGCCCGTAGCTTTTCCTGGATACCTTGGTCTGGTTCAGGCCGGGCAGTATGTAATTGGACGTTGTGTCGTCGACCGTAAAAATATTAACATTTGGCGTGTTGAGGTCCGCCAGGGTCGAATACATTGTGGTGGCCTTGCCGCTGTTGGTCGGCCCGGATATCAGTATGAGCCCGTAAGGCAGGCGGATCTCCTTTTTGAAAAGGTCGTAAACAGACTCGTCCATCCCGACCATGTTGAGCGGAAGTATGGATGAATCCGAACGCACTATGCGAAGGACTATCTTTTCGCCGAATATGGTCGGAAAAGTGTAGACCGCCATGTTTATTTCCCTTCCGGCAACGCGTATCCTTAATTTTGATTCCTGTGGCGCGTTCTTTTCATTGACGTTCATCTGCGCCATTTCCTTTATCTTGTTGAGCAGTCCGGTATAAAGGGTCTTTGGCGGGGAGTCCACTTCGTAAAGCGCCCCGTCTATCCTGCGCCTTATCCTGCATTTGTCGTTAAAAGGCTCGACGTGAATATCCGTCGCGTTTGCGTCGTATGCGTTCGATATTAATGCGGTCAAAAATGAATTAACCGGAGTGTCCCCGGACATGGACGCCGAAGCCGACTGCTGCGCCTCCTGGTAAGCCGGTGGATTATATGAAGGCGGTGGCGGCGGATTATATGACTGTTGCGGCGGCGCATAAGAAGGCTGCGGCGGTGGAGTGTATGAAGGCTGGGGAGGAGGTGTGTAAGAAGGCTGCTGGGGCGGCGGATTGTATGAAGGCTGGGACGCGTAAGCGCTCTGGCGCGGCTTTGGCGACTCTTCGCCGTAAGGCGAGCGCGATATCTTCATCTGCGCCTCTTCCCTGGGCGCCTGCCTGTTGCCCATGGGCGCGGCAAGGATGTCGTCCAGCTCATCGACCCTGGCCTTGGCTATCTCCCCGGTTTCCTCGTCCTTGAATCCGAAATATTTATCTATAAGTTTTTTTATGTCCTCGGGCGCCGCGAGCCTGGTGTCGATCTCGCTTCTTGTCGTGGCCTTGATGTCGTCCACCACCAGGAAATTAAGCGGGTCGGCCATGGCCACCGTTATAACCCTGCCCTGCCTTCCCGTCGGTATCAGTTTTTCGTTCCTCATTAACTGCTCGGGAATGCTCCTTAAAACATCCTGTTTTATCTCGCCTATCTCGTCAAGATTTATAAAAGGAACGCCCATCTGGTAGCCAAGGAACGTCCAGAGTATCTCCTTGGAAATATAACGCATCTTGACGAGAACCTGTCCGATCTTTTCACCGGATTTCTTCTGTTCTTCAAGCGCGTCCTTAAGCTGTTCTTTTGTTATTATTCCTTCTTCAAGAAGCATTTCGCCAATGAGCATGTTCTTTGCTTTGTTCATTTTTTACCTCTCTTTTTTCTTGAAGATGTCAAAAATGGAAGCTTTCTTTTTCGGGTCCTGGGATTCCCCTGGAAGCCCGTCGCCGCCCTTTGACTGTGATTCCTTATAATCCTGCGGGGCCTTAAGTTTCTCGCCGCTGGAAATTTTTCTGTTGAACTCCTCGCCGATGTCTTTTTTCATCGACTCCACTTCGTTCTTTGAAAGGCCGGAATCAGGCGTGATCTTAATGGCCTGTTCCTTGCCCGTGGCCTCGTCCTTTGCGGAAACCTTGATGATGCCGTTGGCGTCGATGTCGAATATTACGCTTATCTTGCCGGTCCCCTTTTTTCCCGGGGGAATCCCCACGAGGTCGAAAGTTCCGATCATTTTATTGTCCGCGGCCATGGGCTTTTCACCCTGGAACACTTCTATCCTGACAAAGGACTGGTCGTCCTTCGTGGTGGTATACATTTCGCTTTTTCTGGTGGGGATCGACGAATTTTTTTCTATTATCTTTGAAAATACCCCGCCTTCGGTTTTTATCCCGAGGGAAAAAGCCGTGACATCCAGCAGGAGTATGTCCCTTATGTCGCCTTTTAACACCGAGGCCTGGTTGGCCGCTCCCGCCGCTACAGCCTCGTCCGGGTTGAGTCCGGTGTAAGGTTCTTTCTTGAATATCCTGCGGACAACGTTGCGCACCAGCGGCATTTTTGTCTGGCCGCCGACAAGGACAACTTCATCTATGTCCGAAGGGTGCAGGTTCGCGGCCACTATGGCTTTTTCGCACGGGCCGGCGGTCCTTTCCGCAATATCCTTTGTTATGTGCTCAAGCTGTTCCCTTGTGAGTATCGTCTGCAGGTGCTTGGGGCCGTCTTTTCCGACCGCTATGAATTGAAGGGTTATCTCCACCGAATCCAGGGTGGAAAGGTTTATTTTCGCCTTTTCAGCGGCGTCTTTTAGCCTTTGCAGTGCGACCCTGTCGTTGCGCAGGTCGATCTGTTCCTTGTTATAAAAATCGTCTATGAGATAATCTATTACAGCCTGGTCGAAATCGTCGCCGCCCAGATGCGTGTCGCCGGAGGTCGACATGACCTCAAAAATACCCTTGCCCAGCTTCAATATCGACACGTCGAACGTGCCTCCGCCGAGGTCGTATATGACTATTTTCATCTTGTTTTTGGAATCAAAATTGGAGGATAAAGCCGCGGCCGTGGGCTCGTTTATTATCCTGACCACTTCGAGCCCGGCTATCTTTCCGGCATCCTTTGTGGCCTGCCTCTGCGAGTCGTTAAAATAGGCGGGGACGGTTATGACCGCCTTGTCGACCGGCTCATGTAGATAATTTTCAGAGTCTTTTTTGAGCTTCATGAGGACCATCGCGGATATTTCCGGGGGGGAATATATTTTTCCCAGCACTTCGACGCGCACGTCGCCGTTATCCGCGGGCTGGAGCTTGTACGGTATGAGCTTTATGTCGTTGGCCACTTCTTTGTCCGTGTATTTCCTGCCCATGAACCTCTTGATGGAAAAAACCGTGTTTTCCGGGTTCATGATCTGCTGTCTTTTTGCGGCATTGCCCACCAGAATGGAGCCTTCCCTTGTGAACGCAACCACCGAAGGCGTCGTCCTGAACCCCTCGTCGTTCGGGATGATAAGGAGCCTTCCATCCTCCATTATGCCGACGCAGGAATTCGTGGTCCCCAGGTCTATTCCGATTATTTTTGACATTTACATTCCCTCATTTGGAGATTTATCCATCATCTTGCCTTGTCCATTTCCTTCATAAGTTCGGTCAGCTTGTCTATGGTCCTTGAAAAAAACTGGCTGTCAGGATTTATCTTGAGGGCCTCCTGGAACGCCCTCATGGCTTCCTGCCTCTTGTTGGTATTGATATATATGACTCCCATGTTATATACGGCTTCGGCCAGCCTGTAAATGCCGTAAGCCTGCTGGAACTTAAGCAAAGCCTGCGGTTTGCTGGTCTCGTAAAGGCCCACGCCTTCCTTGAATATGAGGCACGCTTCCTCGTATTTTTTCTTGTCGCCCATCTGGAATATCGAGAACTTTTCCTCCGCGGGCGTCTCGCGCAGTGTCGCAAAAATAAGGAAATTGTATATTATCCTGCGTGTGGGATCGCTTAATATCTTGTATGCGTCAACCACCTCCGCTGTTTTCTCATGCGCCCAGTCCGGCCTGTCCGGGTTGTGGTCCGGATGGTATTTGTAGAGCATGCTCCGGAACGCGTTCTCTATTTCATCCTCTGTCGCCGCCGGATATATCTCCAGCAGTTCGTAGTAGTTCAGCTTCTGTGCCATTAGAATTTTGTCCCTTTCAGTTTTAACAGCTCCACGGCCCCGCCCTCGGGCAGGGCGACCGAGTCGACCCTTTCAAACATGGCAAGCTGCGATGTGCCGTCGGCCACGTCCTGTGTCGCGAAAATATCCGTCGAATACTGTTTCTTTCCGCCGTATTTGGAGGCGAAATTAAGGTAGTCGACTATGACGCTGTATTTTTCCAGGGTAAGCTTGTCGACGAAGTTCTTCGAGACGTTTCCGCCGACCATTATGAAGTTCACCGAAAAATCCTCCACATTATACCCGAGCGTAAGCTTCGCTTTTACAAGGCCGACGAGCTCTTTTCTTATCTCCGCGGTCGATATTATGGCCCTTCTCATGTCGTCCTTGTGCATGAACGGGTAGCCGAAGCTCAGCAGTATGTATTTCTCCGTCACTTTAAAGACGGCTCCCTGGTATTCGAGCGCCGTCATGGATATTTTTTCTATAAGTTTCTCGATTATTACCTTTAATTCCTCGCTCATGAGCTCATAGGCGTAGTTCATCAGCGAAGATATGTCTATAAATATAAATACCGTTTTGCTGTCGCCCGGGCCGGCTATGGGTGCGTATCCCTTCATCATCTTGTCGGTCATTTCCTGGAACGTCAGGGTTTTGTAGGCTTTCTTGATGTCGTCCATGTCCTTTAACCCGTCCGCCACCGTCTCAAAGGCGTCCTTGATCCTGACCTTTTGCTTTAACTCAACTATCATCCTGTTGAAGTCGTCCGCAAGCACGCCCACTTCGTCGTTGGATTTTACGTCGACTTCCACGTCAAGGTTTCCCTCGGCGACCTTGCGCATTCCGGCCACGATGATGTTAAAATTGGTCGAAATATACATTGCCAGGTACCATGCCCCCAAAAATCCCACTATGAGGATGATAAGGGCCAGTATGGATGTGTTGAGTATCATGAAATTCTGCGTGCGGTAAACCCCGTATTTCGAGAACTTTATAACGAGCTTTGCAAGGCCTATGTCCTTTTCCTTGATCTTGATGTTGCCAACGATCTTAAGGCAGTCGTTGACCGGGGTCTCGGCTATGGTTTTTGCAGTCTGGTTCTTGTCCTCCGTGACCTTCAGCGATTTGAAATTCTTCTTTATGACGGCATCGTTGATGACCGCGGCCCGCATGTCGCCCTTGCCGTCGATTATGGCCATTAAGATTATGTTCTTGTCGATCTGGACGAACTGTTTCATGTAACTCTCGTATACGGTCCAGTTGACGCCGTTCTTGGACGACGCGACCGGCCATAGCGCCCCGAGGTTCTTTGCCGCCTTCATCCCGGAATTTTTCATCTCCGAGATGGAATCCTTCCAGTTCATGGTCATGTAATAATCCACGATGGAGGCAAGCGTGATTATAAGCAGCGTAAATATCAGGATGGTTATCTTATACTGAAGTGAAAACTTTACTTTTCTTTTGGATGCCATTTTTGCTCCCGCTATTTCGCCGTGGTCTCAAGTGCAAAGAAAGACGAATCCGTATCCCCGAAATAAACCACCGCATCTTCGCCGATAAGCGACGTCATGATGCTGAAATCATATTTCTGCGACCATTTCTTCTCGCCGGTCTTCGTGTCCAGCACCAGCACTTCTTTTCCGGCCGCGATGAAGAGCAGGTTGTTCACTATAAAAGGGGTCGTAAGCACTTTCCCCTCGCACGGAGTCTTCCAGAGAAGCTTGCCGGAGTCCGCGCTTATCGCGTAAATGTTCCTGTCGTTGGAGCCGGTAAAGAACACACCGTCTTTTATCACACCCGCGGTGATCCAGCCTTCGGCCTGGAAGGCCCATTTTACGGAGCCGTTGAGGGAATTAACCGCGTATATTTTCTTGTCGTCGGAGCCGAATATCAGGGTTCCTTCGTTCTCGGCCGCCGTGGATGCTATTCCTTTTGTGGCCGCGTACTGCCATACGACCTTTCCGGTATCGACGTCAAGCGCGTACATGTTGGCGTCGAGTGAGCCGATGTAAACCATTCCGTTGGCCACCATCGGGGAAGTCACCACCGGCATCTGTGTCGTGAATTTCCAGAGTATCTCGCCCGTGGACCTGTTCATGGCATAGACGTTGTTGTCCATGCATCCGACATAGACCGTTCCGGAATAAACCGCGGCCGATGAACCCTGTATGGGCCCGCCGAGCTTTTTCTGCCAGAGTATCTTGCCCGTGGACGGTGAAAGCGCGTAGAAAACCCCGCCTTCCGTCCCGAAATAAAGCGCGTTGCCGTAAAGGGCGGCGCCGGATGATATCTGTCCCGTGCACTGCGTGTTCCACGCCTTTACGCCCGTTCCTTTTTCGATGGCGTAAAAATTTGAATCCGTGGAGCCGACATAAATATTTTCGGCGTCCATTATCGGCGAAGCCTTGAACCCGCCCGCCGTGGCCTTGAACTTCCACTTGAAATCAAGGGGCGGTGTTATATTGTATCCGTTGTAAAAGTCATGGCTCGGCTGCGAGCGGAACATGGCCCATACGTATTTTCCCTTTTCAGCCTTTACCGTAGTGACTTTTTTCGACGTCTGAACTATGGCTTTCTGCTGGACGTCTATCTGCTCCTCGAGTTTTTTCACTTCTTCGGTCGAAGCCGCTGATTTTGAGGCTTTTTTAACCTTGAGGTCGCTCTGCATTTTCTGCAGCTGCTCGCTCTGTTCCTTGACCTGTTTCTGCAGGTTCTCGACTTCCTTGATATCCTCGCTGACATTTATGTCCACAGAGGCTGTTTCTTCAGGCTGGCCGCCGAAACATCCGGCAAATAGAGCAATGAGGAATATTCCCGCAACGAGCAAGGCGTATTTTCTTTTCATGAGAACCCCTTTCTGGGCATATAAAAATAATTACAAATAGAAAATACCGTTAAAATCCAAAGCAAAACAGAAAAACCTCTGTTTTTAATGGAACTTTTCTATTTTTTCTATTACGTCATAATAACAAAAATATTATGATATGTCAATAATATACCTGTGAAAAGACTACTTCTTTGCCCTGTCGGCAAATATCCTTACTCCCTTTATTTTCTTGTTTTTCAGGGCGTCTATAACATCGTCAACGGCCGTTGAATCAATCTGGACAAAGGAATACTTGTCAAAAAGGTCTATCCTGCCTATTCGTTCGCCCCTTATGCCGGTTTCGCCGGTGATCGCGCCCAGAATATCCCTTACCATGACTCCCTGGGCCTTTCCGGCATTGATAAATACGCGCGTCATGTCCCCGGCGCTTATCCTGTTGGAGGACGCCGAAGGCTCGAATTTTGCCGCCGCCTCTTCGCCGGCGGAGCGTTCCTCTTCCTTCATCGCCATTTTTACCAGCGCCGCCGCGATATCAAGCGAGGAAATATCCTCGGACATTATTTTTTCTATTACGCGTATCTGGGGCTCCAGGGAGCCCGCCGTGATCGTGGCCCTGACCTTGTCGAGAAAATTCTTTATCCTGAGCTCCTCAATGTCGCCGGCAGTCGGGATAACCCCCGGTTTTATCTTTATTTTCGCGTATCTCATGATCTCGCGCAATTTGTACATCTCGCCGCCGTAGACAAAAGTATAGGCTTTTCCGGCCTTTCCCGCGCGGCCCGTCCTTCCGATCCTGTGGACGTAGTATTCCTCGTCGGAAGGCAGGTCGTAATTGAAGACGGCGTCAATGTCGTCGACGTCAATGCCCCTGGCCGCCACGTCCGTGGCGATGAGCAGGTCGATCTTGCCCGCCCTGAATTTTTCCATTACCCTGTCGCGCTGCTGCTGGGTCTTGTCGCCGTGCAGGCATTCCGCAAGATAACCGCGCGAGCGCAGCTGGTCGGTTAGCTCGTCCACCATCTTTTTGGTGTTGCAGAATATCAGGACCGTCTTGAGGTCGTTGCCGTCGAGGAGCCTCGAGAGCGCCTCCACTTTCATCCCGTGCTTTACCTCAAAATAACTCTGTTCTATGTTCGGGGCGGTCAGCACTTCGTGCGTGACCTTTATATACTTGGGCGTCTTCTGGTATTTTTTCGTTATGTCGAGTATGGGCTTGGGCATGGTCGCCGAGAAAAGAACGGTCTGCCTGTCGATGGGCGCCTGCTTAAGTATAAGCTCGATGTCCTCGATAAATCCCATGTTTAGCATCTCGTCGGCCTCGTCGAGGACGACTATTTTGGCGGTATCAAGCCTTATGGTACGGCGTTCAATATGGTCTATGAGCCTTCCCGGTGTTCCCGTTATTATCTGGGCCCCTGCTTTTATTCCCCTTATCTGCCTGTCTATGGGCTGCCCCCCGTAAACCGCAAGCACGTTCATTCCTTTTACATGTTTTCCAAGCTGGCGGATCTCTTCGGCCACCTGGACCGCGAGCTCGCGCGTCGGGCACATGATGAGCGCCTGCACTTTTTTTTCGGAAAAATCGACCATTTCAAGTATGGGTATGCCGAAAGCCGCGGTCTTGCCCGTGCCCGTCTGCGCCTGGCCTATAAGGTCCTCGCCTTTTCTCATGAGAGGTATGGTTTCCGACTGTATGGGCGTTGCCTCCTCGAACCCCATGTCCTGCACGCCTTTTAGGACCTCCGGGGATAATTCCAGTTCCGTGAATTTGAGCTTTTTCATTGATTTCCTTTCCTTTTTGGAAAATGCGCATATAAGCGCATAAAATATTTTTTGTGATCTTTTAAGAGGCAGCTAATGAAGGGTTTTGTTCCATTATTACGCTACAACTAAAATCACACGGCCGGATGATACCGGCAAAGCACATCGAAAACATCATCTCATTATAAAGGCGCAAAAGCAAGGGTTTGTTTTTTATAAATTCAAAAGTTAAGAGTCAAAAACAAAAATTACAGCTTGATAACCTCTAAATTAAAAGCGGAACTGTTCGCACAACATAATTTGCTGATTTTCCGGATTACAAATTGTAATTCTTGGTTTTAAATTTGATCAAGTATCTCCTCAATGCTCGCCTTATCCGCGTCTTTTAGTATCAGGAACTCAAGGCCGAACGTTTTTACCTGGTCGCCGCCTTTTATCCACTTCACCTCGGCAAATGTCGTTATAGGGTCCTGCCTGGTGTCAAGGGCCACCTCGAGCCTTATTATGTCGCCCTGCCTTGCGTTGATGGGGCCTTCGGCGCGGATGCCGCCCAGGGATATGTCGAAACTTTCCCCGTCTAGCTTCACGGCGACCGACCTTATCTCCTGCACCTCTTCATCCCCGTTTATCAGCTTATATTTGACCCTGCACTTTTTGTCGACACGCTTGTTCCTGCGCCGTTCTATGTAAAGGTCCGCGTCAGCCATTAGATTCCTCCTTTTGCCTTATTATCCCGCCGAAGTTCGAGGCGCTCCTGGAAATATCCTGGATGGAATCCAGGTTTGTCTTCACCCTGCCGAAAACGCTCTCTATATTGACCGTCAACCCCTTAAGCTTGTCGCTTATCTTGACGGAAAGTATCTTTAACAGGTCGTTGTCCACCCTGTATTCCTCGGCCGCCGTATACACCGACGACAAAAGCCTGGAAATCTCGCCGAGAGTCGAGACTATGTTCATGAAAGAATCGCTCGCCTTGTAGACCACCTGGACGGCCTCTTCTATCTTGGACTGCCCGGAGATCACGCCGACCGCTTCGCGGGCCAGGGCTTCCGTGTTCGTCAAAAAAAGGCTCATCTGGGTCGTGGCGCTCTGCGCCGCCTCGGCCAGGTCCCTTATCTCCTGCGCCACCACCGCGAAACTTTTCCCCGCTTCACCGGCGCGCGCCGCCTCAATGGCAGCGTTAAGGGAAAGCAAATTTGTCTTTTTTGCTATTTCGGATACGGTATCGACTATGCGCTTCGTTTCCTTGGAATTTACCTGCAGCCTGTTTATAACCTCTGCCGACTCGGCCACCGCGTCCTTGATGTTCCCCATCGCCTGAATCTCGGAGCCGGTTAGCCTGCTGCCCGCTTTGGCTATCTGGACTATGTTCTTTGTCTGCTCTGATATCCTTTTTATCTCGTCTATCATGGCATTGAGGGCGGACGTCACATTGTTTATTATGGTTGATATTTTCTTTATGTTCTCGGCGTTGTCCTGGACCTCTTTTTTCGCTCCGGACATATCCGCAAGCAGGACCTGGTTTGCCCCGTTCACATCGGCGATGCGCGAGGTGATCTCATTGAGTGAAATTTCCACGCCGTCAACCAGCTGCTTTTTTATGCCGGACTCAACCCTTGCAAGAGAGGCCGCGGCTTCCCTGGGCCTGTCGATCACAGAAAAACCGCTCTTTTTGCCCTTTATAATATCATCTTTTATGTTCCTGAACTCTTCGTTCATTCTGGTGTCGGCAAGATACACAAGCCCGCATGACGCCCCGCCGCTTAACAGCATGGACAGTAACAGGCAGACCATGAAATCCTTCATGCTCCCGCCCATGATGGCCACGGTTATTACCGCGATAACGGCGGAAAAAACAGTCGGGACCAATAGGATCAATAATATCTCTTTGTTGGAAAGTTCAACCCTGAATATGCGCTTAAGGTCTGTTTTCATGCCGCCTCATTTTTTGTTATTGCATACCTATTTTAATATATGAAATGGCAAAAGTAAAACCTTATTTTACGGGCGGGTTATTTTGACGGGTTATTTCAGGAAAAGCGCCTGGGCAATGTCCGATGTAAGGTCGAGAATGGGCCCCGGAAACAGCCCCATGGCGAATATCGCAACCATGGTGACTACGAGCACTATCCTGACCGATATGTCCAGTTTTATCCTGGGGAATTCCTTCTTCGAGTCGAAAATATACATCTGTTTTAATACGAGCAGATAATAATAAAGCGATATGGTTGAATTAAGCGCGGCCGCAACCACCAGCCAGACATACCCTTTTTGCATGGCGGAATAAAACAGGTAGAATTTTCCCACGAAGCCGGCAAGCGGCGGGATCCCCGCAAGCGACAGCAGAGAGAGCATGAAAATCAGGGCGAGGAGCGGTTCCCTGCGTGCGAGCCCGGCGTAATCCCCGAGGTCGTCCGAGCCCGTGGCCTTTGAGAAAGCGGTGACGACGGCAAAAGCCGCGATGTTTGTTATGGTATATGCCAGCAGGTAAAAAATAACCGAGCTTATACCGATGACCGACGCGCCAACAAAACCCACAAGTATGTATCCGGCCTGTGAAATGGTCGAATAGGCGAGCAGCCTTTTTACGTTTTTCTGCGGGATTGCCATTAAATTACCAACGGTCATGGTGAGAAGCGCTATGATCGAGAGTATCGGTACCCATATATAATCCAGTTTAACGAACATGTATGAGAACAGCCTTATCACAAAAACAAAACCGGCCGCCTTGGAGGCGACCGATATAAAGGCCGTGACCGGCGTCGGCGCACCCTGGTAAACGTCCGGCGTCCATAAATGCATCGGCACCATGGAAAGCTTGAAGCCGGCGCCCAGAAGAATCATTATAAGCGCTATGACAAATATGGGGGTTACCGGGGATTGCGAAGTATACGAGAGTATCCCCTCTATATAAGTGGTGCGCGTAATGCCATAGATCAGGCTTATGCCGAATAAAAGTATCGCGGAAGATATCGCCCCCAGTATCAGGTATTTGATGCCGGCCTCGGTGGAAGAATCATCCTTCTTGTAAATTGCCGCAAGGGCGTAAAGGCTTACGGTGGCCAGTTCAAGCCCCACATAAAGCATTATGAGCTCTTTTGACGATACCAGGAACATCAACCCCAGGGTGGAACAGGCCAGAAGTATGTAATACGCTCCGGTGAATTTATTGTCCGTTTTTACCGACTGGACCGAAAGCAGTCCGGTCAGCGCGGAGGCAAGAAGCACCATCATCTGCGAGAACCATGAAAGCTGGTCCGAGACATAGGCGCCGTTCAACAGCGTCGCCTCCGACTTGAATCCCGCCACATAAACAAGCAGGGCCGTTATGAGCCCGGTGTAAACCCAGCCAATCAGTTCTTTTTTGTTCTTGGCCATAAGATCAAGCAATATCAGAAAAACTATTATACCGGCAAGGAATAATTCGCCGGGCATCGCGCCGAAGAATAAGCTCAAATTACATACCTCCCAATTTTACGGCAATAGGCAGGACCGAAGAATGTATCACCTTCATGATGTAGAACGGGCAGAACCCCACAAGTATTATAAAGAACATCAAAAGCGCAAGCGAGGTGAATTCCACCGGGGTGGCGTCCTTTAACTCCGCGAATTTTGGGTCCTGAGGGCCGAAGAAAACTATCTGGACCACGCGCAATATGTAAAAAGCCGTTATTATTATACCGACAACCGCGATGATCGCCTGCACCGGGAAAGCCCTGAATGCTCCCAGGAACACAGTGATCTCCGCGACAAACCCGGATGTGCCCGGAAGGCCGAGCGAACACAGCGCGGTTAACGCAAAAAACGCCGCCAGCGCGGGCATGTTCTTGGCGAGCCCGCGCATCTCGGTTATTATCCTGGTATGGGTCCTTCCGTAGGTCATGCCGACAAGTCCGAAGAACAACCCGGTCATTATGCCGTGCGAGAACATCTGCAGGACGGCTCCCGAGAATGCAATCGAGTTTCCCGCCGCGATTCCGAGGAGCACTATTCCCATGTGCGAAACCGATGAATAAGCAACTATGTATTTCATATCCCTCTGGGCCACTGCGCCCAGCGAGCCGTAAATGATATTGACCAGCGTAAGGATGGCAATCGTCGGGAACCAGAATTTCGCGCCATCCGGCAGAAGCCATACGGCTATCACAAGGCACCCGTAAGCCCCAAGTTTCATAAGGACGCCCGCGTGAAGCATGGATACCGCGGTCGGGGCGGATGCATGGCCGTCCGGCGACCAGGTATGAAAAGGCCACAGAGCGGCCAGGATCCCGAACCCCACAAAAAGTATCGGGAAAAATATTATCTGGAACGTCCTGTCGTATGTGATTGTGAGCAGCCTGTCAAAATCAAAGGTATGCAGCCCGGAGCCGAAGAAGAGCCCCAGTATGCCCGCGATTATGAGGGCGCTTCCGGCCATAAGGTAAAGCGTAAGCTTCATGGCGGAATATTCCTTCGGCCCCGTCCCCCATATCCCTATCAAAAGGTACATGGGAAGCACGGCGATCTCGTAAAACAGGAAGAACAGGAACAGGTTGTATGTCATGAACACCCCGAAAACCCCTGTGGTGAGGGTCAAAAGGAGTATGAAGAATTCCTTGGGCCTGTAGGTTACTTCCCATGACGCGAGTATGCCCGCCGTGATTATGATGCCGGTCAGAAGGACCAGCGTCACGTTTATGCCGTTGACCGCCATAAAATAATTTATCCCGAGCGATTCCGCCCATACATGGTGCTCCACGAACTGGAAGCCGCCCTTGTTGTAATCATAAGCCAGGAAAAGGAGTATCGAAAGCACCAGAGATATTGCGGCAAATACCAGCGATGTTATTTTAACCGCCTTCTGGTTCGTGCCCGGTATTAAGAACATTGCAAGCACGGCCAGGAAAGGCATAAGATATATTATGGTGAGTATGGGCAGGTGCCCGAGCAATTGTGTCAATGCTGGTGCCATTATCTGCCTCCAAGGATCTTGAGTATGCCGGGATCATAAATGGCAAAAGCGATGATAACAACCACCATGCCGCCGAAGATCATCAGCGCGTATGTCTGGACGCTGCCCGAGGTGGTGCGCCTTAATTTATCGCCGCCCTGCCTGACAAGCCACGCCGTAAGGTTCACAAGGCCGTCCACAATATTCCTGTCGAACCATTTTATTGTCTCCGTTATCACGAAGAAAATATTGCGTATGAAGAAGAGGTATATCTCGTCTATGTAATATTTGTTCTTTAAAAGCGTGTAGAGGGGCCCGGCGTTCTTTTTAAGGTCCCCCGCCTTCACCAGCTTGAAAAAATAAATTACGAACGACAGCGCGATGCCCGAAAGCGAGACGGCCGAGGAGACGTAAGCTATGGTCATGTTCATCGCCGCGGGTTTTTCCATCTCGCCGAAATATATGAACCTGGAGATGTTGAATTCCTGGCCCGGCACGCCGACGAGCCCGGCGAATATTGAAAACAGCGCGAGTATCATTAGCGGGACTGTCATTGCCGGCGGCGACTCGTGGACATGCGCCGCATGTCCGCTTTCAGGTCCCATGAAGGTTACTATATAAAGCCTGAACATGTAAAAAGCCGTCATGAACGCAGTGACCACGGCGGTGTAATAGAGCACCATGTGGCCCGAGCCGTACAGCGTCACAAGTATCTCGTCCTTCGACCAGAACCCGGCTAACGGCCAGATGCCCGATATGGCAAGTGTCGCAATAAGCATTGTAATGGAGGTTATGGGCATTTTCTTGTGCAGGCCGCCCATGCTCCAGATGTCGTTCGTGTTGACGGAATGTATAACGGAGCCCGCGCCCAAAAACAGCAGGGCCTTAAAAAATGCGTGCGTGGTAAGATGGAACATTCCCGACGTGTATCCTCCCGCGCCCAGCGCAAGTATCATGTATCCGAGCTGGGAAAGGGTTGAATAAGCCAGTATCCTTTTTATATCATCCTGAACAAGCGCGATGGATGCGGCGAAGATCGCCGTGAAAGCCCCGGTGTATGCGATGACGTTCATCGCGGCCGGGGAAAGTGAAAATATTCCGTAAAGCCTTGCAACCATGAACACTCCGGCCGCGACCATTGTCGCCGCGTGGATAAGGGCCGAAACCGGCGTCGGGCCCTCCATTGCGTCGGGCAGCCAGACGTGCAGGGGGAACTGCGCGGATTTTCCGACGGCGCCGCAGAAAAGAAGCAGGGCTATGACCGTCAGTGAGCCCGGGTCTATGGCGCCCGTCCTTATGAAATCCACCACTTTTATGAAATCAAATGTTCCGGCCCTGAAACTGACAATCAGTATGCCGAGAAGGAAACCGAAGTCCCCCACCCTGTTGACCACGAAGGCTTTTTTTGCCGCGTCCGAAGCCTCGGGCTTGAAATACCAGAAACCGATCAGAAGGTAAGAAGACAATCCCACAAGCTCCCAGAAAATGTATATCTGCATGAGGTTGTTGGATATTACTATTCCCAGCATTGAAAATGTGAAGAGTGATATAAAGGCGAAAAATTTGGAAAATCCCTCGTCGCCGTGCATGTAGCCTATCGAATATATCTGCACCAGAAGGGATACGAATGTCACCACGAAAAGCATGATGGAGGTCAGCTGGTTGACCATGACGCCCATGTTCAGTTCGATATTGGCGATATACATCCAGGGTATGTTGAATGAAGACGCCTCCGGGGACGTTATCTGGCAGTAAAGTATGTAACACGACGCCAGGAATGCCGCCGCGACCGCGCCTATGGAAACAAGGGCGCTTGTCATCTTCGCTTTTTTTGTGAAGGCCACTATTACCAGGAACGCCAGGAACGGCAATACCGCAACCGATATCCCGGCCATGCTTAATATTCCCAAAATAAATCCTCCGTTTGTTTTGTCGTCTTTTTTACCATTTCATCAGGTTCATTTCGTCCGCGTTCAGGACCTTCCTGCTCCTGTATATCGCAAGAATTATGGCAAGCCCGAGTATCGATTCCGCGGCGGCCACGGTTATGATGAAAATGGCAAAAAGCTCGCCGTAGGCCCCCTCGGGCGTAAGGAACCTGGAAAAAGCCACCATATTAATGTTGACCGAATTGAACAAAAGCTCAAGGCTCATGAGTATGCCGATGGCGTTGCGCCTGGTAAGCACCCCGAATATACCTATGGCAAAAATTACCGCGCTCAATATTATGTAATGCGCCAGTGTAATCATTTACCCGCCTCTTTTTCCCGCGAAATTATCGCAATGGCGCCGATGAGCGCCGCAAGCAGGAGCACTGATATCACCTCGAATGGTATGGCGAAATTTGTGAGAAGCTGGGTGCCGATCGTCCCGGTGTTATCGAGGGCCTCGGCCTGCGCCGCGGACCTGCCTATCCTTGTCGCCCAGTCGGTCTTCATTACCGCCAGTATGATAAGCGTAAGGGCCAGAAGCGAGGTTATTATTGCCGGCCAGACGGCTTCATTGACCTGGGCAGCGCTGCTTCCGGCAAGCTGCTTCGTCAGATTGATGACAAAGATCAGCAGGACCACGACGGCGCCTATATATATGAGAACCTGGATGCCCGCGAGGAAAAAAGAGCCCGCAAGGGCGAATATGGCAGCCACGCCGAAGAGCGACACGGCAAGGTATAAAGCCCCGTGAAAAGTGTTCCTGGATGTCACCAGGAGCACTGCGGAAAAAACAGTGAGAGCGGCGAACGCGTAAAAAAGCAGCAACTCGACCATTATTTTGCCACCTCTTCCTGTTTGAATTTGGACTGCCACCAAGGCGCCTTTTTGCCGGATAATATGTATTTTTCCGGGACCAGGTCCATCGTAAGCGACGCCCTGTCCTGCGTCGCGTTCTCGTACTCGTCCGACATTACTATGGCCGCAAAAGCGCACGATTCGACGCAGAGGTTGCAATACATGCACGAGCCCATGTTATATATATATTTCGAGGCCTTTGGCCTGGGTTTGCCGTCCTCGCCCACAAGTTTTTCGACGTCGAGCGAATGGTTGGGGCACGCCTTGACGCATAACATGCACGCCGTACAGCGGTTGTCCCCCGTCGCAGGGTCGACCGGAAGGACGAGCCTTCCTCTGAAACGCAGGCTAATATCCGGCCTGCGCTCGGGGTACTGCAACGTTATCGGCCGCCTGAAGCAGTGCATCAGCGTAACACCGAGCCCCTCAAGCAGGCTTATAATGCCTTTTACCAGATCCGCAAGATACTTTATCATCTAAACCTCATCCTCGTTGAATTATCTTTCACCGTATTTACAGCTTGATTATTATTGCCGTGACCACCAGGTTTACGAGCGCGATGGGCAGCATATATTTCCACGAAAATTCCATGAGCTGGTCGACCCTTATCCTGGGGAACGTCCACCTTATCCAGCACAGTATCGTAATGACAAAATATGTCTTGAGAAAAAACCATACTATAGGCGGCACAGGCCACGGCCCCTGCCAGCCGCCAAGAAAAAGTGTCGTCGCGATGGCCGCGGTCAGGAACAGGTTGGTATATTCCGCAAGATAAAAGAAGGCGAACTTCATCGCCGAATATTCAGTGTTAAAACCCGCGACAAGCTCGGACTCGGCCTCGGGCAGGTCGAAAGGCGCCCTGTTGACCTCGGCATTTCCCACTATAAGAAAAACGATAAATCCCACACACTGCGGTAAGATGAACCATTGTTTCGCCTGCGCCGCCACTATGCCGCTCATTTTCATCGTACCGGACATGAGAACGACGGTAAGGATGACTATCACCATGGGTATCTCGTAGCTCACTATCTGTGCGGCGGAGCGCATCCCGCCTATCAGCGAATATTTGTTGTTGGACCCCCAGCCAGCGGCGAGAATGCCGATGACCGTGAGCCCCGTTATTGCCATTACGTATAATATCCCGATGTTGAGGTCGGCCGGTATGAGCCCGCTGCCGAACGGAAGCACAAGGAAGACCGCGAATGTGGGTATGAAAATTATCAGGGGCGCCAGCCAGAAAGAAAGAATGTCGACTTTTTTGGGGTTGATGTCCTCTTTTATAAGGAGCTTGACCGTGTCGGCAAGGGTCTGGAACAGGCCCAGCGGGCCGACCCTGTTGGGCCCTTTTCTTATCTGCATGAGGGCGGAAATTTTCCTGTCGTAATATATTATCCATAGCGCGTTCAGCACCAGTATGACCGTGACCGCCGCCACTATCGCCAGCTGGAATATGAAATCAAGCAGGAACCCCGGCATTCCCCATCCGGCCCAGATGCCGTGCATCCAGGTATAGAATTCAGTCAGCGGTTTTCCGCTGTCATAAAAAAGTTCTTTCAATAAGGCCATCCGCTTATTCCTTTCTATATTGCTTTCTTTTTATCTGTCTATTTCCGGTATTACCAGGTCGAGGCTCCCCATTATCGCTATCACGTCTGCGATCTTGGCGCCTATGGTTATTTCTTTCAGGACGCTCAGGTTTGAGAACGACGGGCTCCTGAATTTTATCCTGTAGGGCTTTTCCGTGCCGTCGCTTACCATGTATACGCCGAATTCGCCGCGCGCCGACTCGACCATCGTGTACACTTCGCCGGGCGCCGGCTTTATTATCCTGGGGACTTTGGCGCAAAATTCGCCTGCCGGGATCATTTCCATGGCCTGCTTCAGGATCTTCGCCGATTCCCTCATCTCATCCATCCTGACCTTGAGCCTGTCCCATGTGTCGCCATTTTTCCCGGTGCAGACCTTGAAATCGAATTTTGGATATACCGAATACGGCGCATTCTTTCTCAGGTCGATGGCGCAGTTTGAGCCGCGCAGCGTCGGGCCCGTCACGCCGTAATTTATCGCCTTTGCCTTGTCGAGAATACCCACTCCCTTTGTCCTGGCGGTGAGTATGACGTTATTTATCAGAAGAGCCTCGTATTCGCTTATCCTGTCCTCGAATTTAAGCAGGAATTTTTTGAGCCTGGGAAGGAAGTCCTTCTGCAGGTCGTTCTTGAACCCGCCGATCCTGAATGCGTGGTGCGTGAGTCTTCCGCCCGTCATGCCCTCCACCATGTCTATGACCTCTTCCCTTTCGCGGAAAGCGTAAAATATCGGGGTCAGCGCGCCGACGTCCATGCCGAACGCCGAATACCACAAAAGGTGGCTCATTATCCTGTTGAGCTCGGCAAGCATCACCCTCATGTATTCGGCCCGCTCCGGTACCTGTATAGCCATGAGCTTTTCGACCGCGGCCACGTATGCCCAGTTGTAATTTACTGCCGAGAGGTAATCAAGCCTGTCCGTATAAGGTGTTATCATCTCGAATTTTTTGTTCTCGCACATCTTTTCGACGCTCGAGTGTATGTAGCCAACGTCGGGGTACAATCCGCTTACCACTTCGCCGTCGAGCTTGAGCACTATCCTGAGCACCCCGTGCGTGGACGGGTGCTGCGGCCCCATGTTAAGGACATATTCCTCGTCTGATATCTTTTCCATTTCAAAAGGCGCTTTGATCAATTAAATGCTCCTGTTTTTTTGTCGTGATCCCTTTGCTTGAATGTCAGGCCTTGGGAAGCGGCGTCATGTCCTGGTTCTTATAATCCTTAAGAAGCGGCGCAACTATCCCGTCCGGCAGGATGAGCCTGTTCGGGTCCGGATGGTTAAGGAAAGTGACGCCGAACATTTCCGATGTTTCCCTTTCGTGCCAGTCGGCGGTCCTAAAAACCCCGGAAATCGTCCCAACCGAAGCTTTCGCCCTGTCGAGTTTTACCCTTAAAACAACCGTATCAGCCGTGGCGTAGGAAAAAAAGCGGTAAACCACCTCGAGGACGTTGTTGGCCGGAAGGTCGACCGCGGTTATGAAATTTAGCTGGTCGAATTGCATCTCGTCCTTAAGGAACGCCGCTACTTTTGCGATATTAGCGGGCGCTATGTAAGCATTAAGCACGCCCATATCCTCTTTTGATTCAAGCACTTCGTGCTTCGACTTTATCTTCTCAAGTATTTCCTGGAAGTTCATTTTGCCACCGTCGTGAATTTCTGCTTCATTATCTTTTTCTGCAGTTTTATCATGCCGTCAAGAAGGGCTTCCGGCCTGGGCGGGCATCCCGGTATGTAAATATCCACGGGGATTACCTTGTCCGCGCCTTTAATAACGGAGTACGAGTCGTATACGAAAGGGCCGCCGGATATCGCGCAGGCGCCCATGGCTATCACGTATTTCGGCTCGGCCATCTGCTCATAGAGCCTCTTGACCAGAGGGGCCATTTTTGTCGTTATGGTCCCCGCCACTATCATAAGGTCGGCGCGCCTCGGCGAGGCGGCCGGAACCTCAAATCCGAACCTTGCCCAGTCGTATTTCGCGGCCCCGGTGGCCATCATTTCCATGGCGCAGCAGCGCAGCCCGAAAGTAAGCGTCCATATCGAATTCGACCTGCCCGCGTTTATGGCCCATTCGGCCGACGCAAGCACCACGGGCGCCCCGGGTATCTTTTTTACCAGTTTCTCGTCGAGCCCGTTCATTAATCCCATGTCAGCTCCCCCTTTTTCCAGGCGAAAGCCAGCCCGAGCACGAGAATGAAAATAAATATGAGAGCTTCGGTAAGGGGCATAAAGCCCGCTATTTTTTTGTAAACCACGGCCCAGGGCAGAAGGAATGCCGCCTCAACGGCGAAGACCACGTACATAAGGGCGAATACGTAAAATTTTATCGAATAGCGCACCTGTGCCTCGCCGATGGGGTCAAGCCCGCACTCGTATGTGGTCCTTTTTTCATAACCGGGTTTATAAGGCATTAATATGTAATTGACGACAACCCCGCCTATTACCATCACAATGGCGAACCCCAAAAATACCAGGAACGTACCGTATGCCAAATTTTTCCTCCGTCAATAATTTCTAAGAATCATGTAATCCGCCAAGTCGTATAACACGGACTTTGTCCCGCCCGCGGCAAGGCCCGCCCTGTCCAGCGCGTGCTTCGCGTCCTCTATATAAGAAAGGGCCATCAGTTCCGCGAGGTCTATCCCGTCATGCTCAAGGATAAAATCAAGGATCCTTTTTGTGTCGGCCGCCGTCTTTCCGGCTTTGAATATCTTCCTTATTCTATTCGCTTCGGCCGCAGTCGAGTTATTCAGGGCCAGCACCAGAGGAAGGGTCGCCTTGCCTTCCTTTATGTCGCTTCCCGCAGGCTTGCCTATTTTACTTGTTTTGGACGTAATGTCAAGCAGGTCGTCCTTTATCTGAAAGGCCATCCCGATGTTGTAACCGAAGGCTTCCAGGTGCTTCAGCTTTTTATCCGGGCATTTCGCGGCTATGGCGCCGCATAGCACGCTTCCCTTTATCAGGGAAGCGGTTTTCCGTCCTATAATATCAAGGCACCCGCGGTTGGTTATGGCCGCGTTGTGCTTGTTATAAACTTCCTCGATCTCTCCCTCGCATACGTCCCTTATGATCGAAGCGAATATTTTCAGCATGCCCCGGTCAAGGTCTTTGACCGCCATATCCACGGCTCCCGCGAATATGTAATCCCCGGCCAGCACAGCCATCAGCGGTCCGAGCCTGTTGTAAAGCGATGGCGCGCCGCGCCTTATCGCCGAATCGTCCACTATGTCGTCGTGTATCAGGGTGGCATGGTGGAGCAGTTCGATGGCCGCGGCGATGTTCACCATGGAGCCGGTGACTTTCGCCCCGCATGCCCGGGCCGTCAGGAGCACAAGAAGCCCCCTGAGCCTTTTTCCATCCATGAGCCCGGCGCGCGACAGGACAAAATCCAGGCTCCTGCTTTTGTTCTTTTGTAAAAGAGCTATCCTGTCATTGATAGCCTTTATATTGGATGAAATTAATTTGTCTTCGAGCATGCCCAACCTTTTTAATTTTTTTTAGGGCCGGCCCGACCCGAATAAAAAACCGGCTGAAAAAATACTTTTCTATTATATTTTTTCGCCGGGATTTGTCAAGGATTATTTAATAAAATGGAACTATTTTGATAGCAATTATGGCCCGGTGGTTCCTTTGATATGTTTAAAAAAGGCTCGCATTAACAATGCATCATTTTTTTTAGATCAAGACCGAGGGCATTGACAATATTAAGATAGGTGCTTAATTTCATGTCTTGCGCCCCTTCTTTTTCAAGCCGGGCTATCACCTGCTGTCTGGTCCCGATAAGCGACGCGAGTCCCTGCTGGGTGATATGTTTTTTTATTCTCGCGGATTTTATTTCATCTATGAGTTCGGATATCATTTCTTTTTCATAACCCTTTTTAAATTCCGGCGTCTCCCTGACGTCATCAAAAAGCGTTTTATGCGCAGTCATGTCAATATACGCTTTTTTTGTCCCGTTTTCTTTATTTTTTCGATTCTTCATCGTTTGCCGTCCTTTCACGAACAGTCGATGATATCACAAACCTTTATTTATTCTCAAGTTCCTTTCTTCTTTTCCCGGATAATACAATATCAGCCTGCGTAAAATCCTTCTTATCAACAGCGTGCACGAAAATTGCCGCAGGTCCCTTAAAATAATAAAACAATCGCATTCCTTCAGGCCGCAATTCATAAATTTTCCCGATCTTTTTCGCACATGGCATATGCAAGAACGGGCCTTCCCTTATTAAACGGCATATCTTGCGCTCTATTCTTCCTTTATCTTCAAGACTTTTACTTTTAATATATTCCAATACCGGTCTGTTGCCGTCCGCTCTGGCATAATATCCGATTTCATAAATTTGCATAAAACAATCTCA
>Ga0181520_10003486_pt1 | contig 27545 bp, 24 predicted proteins | sample PEATcosm2014_Bin_29_FD_132451 | JGI IMG/M metagenome (GOLD analysis project Ga0181520, IMG submission 132451) | Peatland microbial communities from MTU Mesocosm Facility, Houghton, MI, USA - PEATcosm2014_Bin02_30_metaG | ecosystem: Environmental > Terrestrial > Soil > Wetlands > Peat | place...
ATAGCAGCGCGGGCGTCAGGCATTGGGGTCGTAATCCTGAGCGAGATTGCGCGCGGCGCGGAGAGGAGTGGAAGGGCCTCGGGTCAAATCGGTTTTTGCGCGGGCCTTCCACCATGCGCGGAAGGTTTGTTTGGGCAGCGCGCGCAGATCGCGGACGCGCGTCCAGTTCCCGAGCATCCCCGGAAGGTTGCGCATCCAGCCATGGGAAACCATCGGCCACTGCGCGACGCGGCCCAGACGCTGTGCGGCTTCAAAGCGCCTGCGGCTGGTGAAGATGGCCGCGGCGGTTTTCATCGCCAGAGCTTCGGGGTCAAGGGCGGATTTCTGCTCGCGAACCACACGGCCGCGCAGGTGGATGAGCACCTCGGGGATGTTGATCTTCACCGGGCAGACCTCGTAGCACGCCCCGCAAAGAGTCGAAGCAAACGGCAGCGACTGCGCCTGGCGCATTTGTAACAGCTGCGGTGTCACAATCGCGCCGATCGGGCCCGAGTAGCTCGATCCATAGGCGTGGCCGCCGGTCTGGCGATAGACGGGACAGGTGTTGAGGCAGGCGCCGCAGCGGATGCACTGCAGAGTCTGGCGCGACTCAGCGTCGGCGAGAATGCCAGTGCGGCCATTGTCGAGCAGCACAACGTGAAAATGCTGGGGACCGTCGCCCGCGCGGACACCGGTCCAGAGCGAATTGTAAGGATTCATGCACTCGCCCGTGGCGGAGCGGGGCAACAGCTGCAGGAACACTTCCAGGTCCTCGAAGCGCGGAATGATCTTCTCGATGCCCGCAATCGAAATGAGCACGTCAGGCAGGGTGAGGCACATGCGGCCGTTGCCTTCCGACTCGACGATCGAGACGCTTCCGGTTTCCGCAACGAGGAAATTCGCGCCGCTGATGCCGATTTTCACCCGTAGAAACTTCTCGCGCAGATAATGCCGTGCTGCAGCGGTCAGCTCCTCGGGATCGTCGCTGAGATCGGGCAGGTTCATGCGCTCGCGGAAGATTTGCCGGACCTGACTGCGGTTTTTGTGCACCGCGGGCGCGACGATGTGCGAGGACTTGTCGCCGCCGAGCTGGACGATAACCTCGGCCAGATCCGTCTCGTGCGCGCGGATGCCGGCCTGCTCCAGAGCCTCGTTCAGGCCGATCTCTTCCGAGGTCATGGTCTTGATCTTGATGACCTCGCTGCCACTGTATTGCTGCACCAGGCCGACGATGATGCGGTTGGCGTCGTCGGCGTCGCTGGCCCAGTGCACCTGGCCGCCCGCAGCGGTACAAGCCTGCTCAAATTGCAACAGATACTGATCCAAATAGCGCAGCGTGTGCGCTTTGATGGCGCTGCCGGCCGTGCGCAGCTCCTGCCAGTCCGGCGTTTCGCCCACCACAATGCCGCGCTTACGCTGGATCACATCCGTCGCGTGGCGGACATTTTTGCGGAGCTGTGCGTCCTCAAGCAGTGGCAGCGCCGCTTTCTGGAAGGACTGCGCGTGCTCGGTCTCGCCGACGCGAATGGTCACGCCCAGGCTCCTTCGCCGACGTCGCTTTCCGTGGGCGCGAGAATCTCGGCGATGTGGGCCATGCGCACGCCGGCACGCGCGCGGTGCAGGCCGCCGAAGATGTGCATCAGGCAAGAGGTGTCGACGGCGGTCACGACTTCGGCGCCGGTGTTCTCCACATCCTTCATCTTGTCGGCCAGCATCGCGGCCGAAATGTCGCCCATCTTGATGGCGAAGGTGCCGCCAAAGCCGCAGCAGCGGTCGATGTTGGGCAGCTCGACCAGATCGATGCCGCGGACTTTACGTAACAACCGCAGTGGCAAATTCCCGAGATGCAGGCTGCGCTGCGAGTGGCAACTGGCGTGGTACGTCACGCGATGCGGAAAATACGCGCCCACGTCTTCGAGGCCAAAGCGATGCACCAGCAACTCGGTCAGCTCATAAACGCGCGGCAGCAACTCATCGACCGCTCGCTCCAAACCAGGATCGCCGGCCTCAGCCGCCATCTTCGGGTAGTGATCGCGGATCATCGCCACGCACGACGACGACGGAATGCAGACGGCCTCGGCGTCCCGAAAAATCTCGACGAACCGCCGCATCAGCGGCGTGGCCTCCTGCTGGTAGCCGGTGTTGTAGTGCATCTGCCCGCAGCAGGTTTGCTCGAGCGGAAAGTCGACGGTGTGGCCGAGCCGCTCGATCAGGTGCACCACGGCCTGCCCGGTGGCGGGGAAGAGCGTGTCGTTATAGCAGGTGATGAACAGCGATACGCGCAAGCAGGAAGGCCCCCCAGTGTACCCATCATCCCAACACATCCGGCGCGGCGAAACAAATTACGTCCTCGCCTCCGGGACGGCGCGTCAAGTCCAGGGCCGCTACTGTGCCTGTTTCTCCGCCGCGATCCACCGCGTGATCTGCTGGTCGAGAATATCCAGCGGCAGCGGACCCTCCCCCAGCACCGCATCGTGAAATTTCCGAATGTCAAACTTAGCCCCCAGCTCCCGTTTCGCCCGCTCCCGCAGTTCGAGAATCTTCATCTGGCCCATCTTGTAGGCCAGAGCCTGCGCTGGCCACGCGATGTAGCGATCCACCTCGCTCGCGATGTTGGTGTCGTCCATGGCGGTGTGGTCGTGGAAGTAGTCGACCATATGCTGGCGTGTCCAGTGCTGGCTGTGCACGCCGGTGTCGACCACCAGCCGCACCGAGCGCCACATCTCGTTTTCCAGCCGCCCGTATTCGCTGTACGGATCCTGATAGAACCCAACTTCCTTTCCGAGCCGCTCGGAGTAAAATGCCCAACCCTCTGAATACGCGTTGTACCCGGAGAAGCGCCGGAACTCCGGCACATCGGTCAGCTCCTGTGCGATGGAGAACTGCAAATGATGCCCCGGCACGCCCTCGTGATAGGCGATGGCCTCGACGTTCAGCACCAGACGATGCGTCGGGTCATACTCATTCACGTTGATATAGCCAGGCCGGCTCCCATCCGCGGCCCCTGGTGAATAGTCGGCAGGCGGAGCGGAAGGTTCGCGAAAAGCCTCCATGGGAATGACCTCGAGCTTCGTCTTCGGCAGGTGGCCGAAAAGCTGTGGGAGCTTCGCCTCCATCTGCTCGGCGTAGTGCTTGTAGAGGTCGAAGAACTGCTGGCCCGACTTGCCGTACAGACTGGGATCGTGGCGGATGTGGTCGTTGAAGGTTTTCAGGTCGTGATAGCCCAGCGACTCCGCGAGCTTCAGCATGTCGGCTTCGATTTCCGCTACTTGCTTTACCCCCATCGCGTGGATTTGTTCAGGGGTCAGGTCGGTCGTCGTCTGTTCGCGCACAGCGAGGCGGTAACGCTCAGCGCCATCCGGCAACGCCCACACGCCGGGATCAGTGCGTCCCTGCGGAGCGTAGTCATTCTTCACAAAAGCCGCGAACTTCGCATACGCAGGATTGACCTCGTTGTGAATCGCACCCTCGATGGCGAGGGTCAGCCGCGCCTGATCCGCCGCCGAGAATTCCTTCGGGAATTTTTGCAGCGGTTCGGCAAAGGGGCTGCCGGCGACCGGCTTCGTCGCGATGTCCTCGGACTGCGCTGCGACTTTTTCGAGGAGATAACGCGGCGGCATCAGGTGATCGGCCATGCCCCGGCGCATATTCGCGCTCACCTGATCGAGGACCAGCGGGATGCCGTGCAGCCGCGCGATGTAGTTCTCGTAGTCCTTCACCGTCTTCAACGGCATCTGCGTCATCAGCCCTGGAATGCCGAGCTGGATTCCGTTCATCTGGTCGGCCGGCATCTCCCAGCCCTTGAAGCGCGCCTCTTCGACGGCCTGCCGCAGCTGGCGCAGCATCAGCGTCTTGTTCAGGATTTCCTGTTCCGGAAAGCCCGTGGTGTCGATCGCCTCGAAGACGCGAATCTCTTCGCGCGCGTGCGCCGTTTCCCGCTCCTGTTCGGCGGCCGAATAATCGCTCCAGCGGTCGTTGTAGCGGGGATCGCCGATGCCAGTGGCGAGTTCCGGCGAGGTGCGCAGGGTGTACTCCCACTCAAGGGCAAGGTCATAGCGCAGGCGATCGCGGCGAGCGGCCAGATCGGAGTTCTGTGCGGGACCGTCGATGGCGAAGGCGGGGACCAGGAGCAGCAGAAGCGGCAGGGCGCGGCGGAGAATCAGCATCGGGCGGGACTCCGAACAGGAGAATTGACCTTGCGCCCGGCAGGCATCGGCGCAAAGGCCATAGTACAGAAGAGTGGAAAGCGCACAGGCTCGTGCCTCGCGCCGTCCCGGGTTTGCTACATTGTTCTGGGCCCGGCCGAGATGCGTTTGGGTGGGAGATAAAAGCGTGTTTCTGGGAATGGATGTCGGCACAGGCGGCACGCGCGCCGTTCTGGTGGATGAGAAGGGGCACGTTGTTGCCGAAGCGTCGAGCCAGCACCAGCCGTTTCGCACGCCGCATCCAGGGTGGGCGGAGCAGGATCCCGAGGACTGGTGGCGTGCGGCCCAGGAGGCCATTCGCGAGGTCCTTGCGGCGGCGCCGGGCGTGCGCGTGGATGCGCTCGCCCTTACCGGTCAGATGCACGGTGCTGTGATGCTCGATAAAGACGGCAAGGTGCTGCGGCCGTCGCTGATCTGGTGCGATGTCCGCACTGGACCGCAGTGCGAGTGGCTGCACAATCAGTTCGGCGGGGGCGAGGCAGGCCGCAGGAAGCTGATCGAGCTGACCGCCAACCCCGCGCTGCCAAACTTCACGCTGACCAAATTGCTGTGGGTGAAGAAACACCAGCCTGAAATTTTCGCGAAGATCGCGCATATCCTCTGCCCCAAGGATTATGTCCGCTATCGGCTGACTGGTACTTACGCTATGGATGTCCAGGAGGCGTCCGGCACACTCCTGCTGGACGTCGCACATCGCACCTGGTCGAAGGAAGTGGCGCGGGTCGCAGGGATTCCCGAGAGCTGGTTACCGCAGCTCTTCGAGTCGCCGGAGATTTGCGCGAAGATTAGCGATGAGGGTGCGCAGCGCACCGGTTTGAAAGCAGGAACGCTGGTCGCTGCCGGTGCGGGCGATCAGGGCGCGGGCGCAGTGGGCATGGGGATTCTCGAGCCTGGATCGGTCTCGGCGACCATCGGGACTTCAGGCGTGGTCTTCGCAGCGACGGCTGCGCCGACCATGGATCCCCTGGGCCGGCTGCACACCTTTTGTCATGCAGTGCCCGGCCGCTGGCACGTGATGGGCGTGACACAGGCGGCGGGGCTCTCGCTGCGCTGGCTGAAGGAGACGCTGGCGCCCGACCAAACCTACGACGACCTGACCGCAGCGGCCGCGAAGATTCCCGCCGGGAGCGATGGCCTGCTCTGGACCCCATATCTCTTCGGCGAGCGCACGCCGCATCTCGATCCCACCGCAACCGCAGCCTTTGTTGGCATCACCTCGACCACGACCCGGCCTCACTTCACACGCGCGGTGCTCGAAGGTGTGGCGTATTCGCTGAAGGACACCTTCACGCTGTTTTCTGAACTCGGCATTCCAGTCAAGGGCGTACGCCTGGGCGGAGGCGGCGCGCGCGGTCCGCTGTGGCGCGAGATTCAGGCCAACGTGTACGACATTGCCTGTGAACGCCTCACCGCAGAAGAGGGCGGGGCGTTCGGCGCGGCGCTGATGGCGGGCGTAGGCGCGCGACACTGGGCAGATCTCGAAGCTGCCTGTGCCGCCGGTATCACCGTCGCCGAAACCATCCAGCCGCAGCGCGACCTGGTCCAGCGGTATGCTGAGGGGTATACGGGCTACCGGCGTGTTTATCCGGCGTTGAAAGGCATTCACGGGTAGACGGCGAAGCCAGCGTACGCTACGGTCCGTCATCATGCTGCAGATCGCTAAATTCCTGGCACTCGTCGTCAGCATCCTCTCGCTTTGCGCCCTGGCGAGTCATGCTTTCTTCGTGCCCGGCAGTCCGTGGGAAGATCGTCTGCTCGATGGGCTGGCGATGCTGGGTCTTGCCGGAAGCATTTGTTTTGCGAGCGGAATGATCTTCGAAATTCCGGATCGCAAATTCGATCCCGAACCCTCGCCTCACCTCACCCAGACGCTGCCCGTCCGGCTTTTCTTCTGGGGCGCCGGACTGATGGCGGTGGTCTTCGTCGTGTCGTGGTTTCTGGCCGAAGACTTCGTTCCGCTGATCTGGAAGAACCAGCCTTATTGATCGACCCCGAGCGGAGGGGGTCTAGCCCCTCGCATAGTATTGATTCCATTGGAATGGATGCTTGGCCAACCCTGAACTGATAACCACCTGGTTAACAGGGTCTCGGGAACTCGCAGAAGCGAGCCAAACTTCCGTCTTGCCGACCTCACGGACGGTGACACTGCACGCTGCGATTCCAGACGACAAGCTCCAGCGGAGAGAGTGGAGTCTTTCCCCTTGGAGCTTTCAGGCAGGTAAGGATGTGCGAGCAGCCGCAAACGCGGCAGTGGCCTCCGCATCGGGCTCGCTGGTCACGGTGAGAACAGTGATGTCATCATTCTGCCCGAATTGCTGCGCGGCAAGAGCGATGGATTCGGCGGAGCTGCTGGCGATGGATGCGGTACGGTCGAATCCGAAGAGTTCTCCGCTTCGGTTGCGGGCCTCCGCAACGCCATCCGTAAGAAGCGTGAGCTGGCTTTTCGCGGTCAGCTGGAAGGAAACCTCGGGATAGATGGAACTGGCGTCGAGGCCGAGGGGCAGGCCGCTGCTCAAGGCGATTTCCTTTCCGTCGATGTAGGGAGCAAGGTGCCCTGCGTTGGCTAGCACGCCGCCGCCGTCGGGGCCGATGCGCAAAACGAGGCATGTTGTGAAACCGCCGTCGGCGCGGCCAATCATGCGCTGATTCATGCTTGCAAGGATTTCCCCGGGCCTCTGCGTGTAATGGGCCAGGGTGCGCAGCGTGCCCACGAGCAGAGAAACCGTCATCGCCGCTGGCATGCCTTTGCCGCTCACGTCGCCGATCGCGATCAGAGCACCATCACGGCTAAGGGGGATGATCTGGAAGAAATCGCCTCCTACTTCGCCGGCGGGCTTGTACGCGCACTCGACCAGGAAGCCGGGGACCCTCGGAATCTGCTGGGGAATCAGAACGTGCTGGACGGCGCGGGCGGACTCCAGTTCACCGGCCATGCGCTGCTCGTCGTGGCGGCTGCGGGCGAAACGCAGCACGACAATGGCGAAAATGCCGAGCTGCTGGAGGAAGTCGCCGAGGTTCTGAAGGGAAATCGGAAAAGGCCGGCGGATCAGTTCGGAGGACAGGTGGTAATACCAATCATGGCGAACGGCGCCGGAGAAATACATAGCCATCGAAGCGAGGGCAAAGACATTAACCGTGTAGTCGATCCCAGCTGGATAGAGCAGCAGATGCGCATCAAGGTTACCTCGTCTCGCGCCTCGCATAAGCAGAGCGAGAATGCTTGCCGCGTAGGGCAGGAATGCCGCTCCCAGCGCGGCAATCAAGGTCGCGAGCCCGATCCACTCCCACCCCATACCAACAGTTGCGACAAAAACACAAAAAACATTGGAGCCCACCCCAATCCAAAAGAGCCAGCCTCTCCGTTCGCGAAGCACCTCCATGACAAACAGAAGAAACGCAATGTTATCGACAGCTGAAAACAGCACCTGTAACTGGTATGAAAACGAGATTGAGATGGGAAGGAAACCCACGCCCAGAGTAAGGGCGCTGAAAAGCTCGAAGACGCCGAACCAGAGGTATTCCCGTTCGGCGGGGCGCAGCGAAAAAAGGCCAAAGCTGGCAAGAGCGGCGAGGGCTTCGAGAAAGAGCAGGAAATTCACCGAAGAGGAAAGCCAGTAAAATTCCCGGTGCTGCAGGGAGTTCCACTCCGTAAGAACGGTGGCATCGCCGACGCGGAGCGGCGCGTAAGGGCCCCCTTCACCGAAGAGAGCGTAGTAGCGCCAGGACCATACTCTGATCGCAACGCACAGAGGCTGACCGGCCGAAACGAGTTCGTCGGGAACGGAAAAAATCGCACCCGGCGTCTCCGGCTGAAGCGCAACTGGATTAGGTGGCATCCCGCCGAAATGACCGATCATGCGGGCATTCACGAATATCTGGTAGCTGGACACAAGCGGTGGAACGAAGATCGCCAAGGGCGGATGATTCGCAGGAACGATTACCTTAAACCGATACCAGGCGCTGCCAGCGTAGCCTTTGAATCCCTGCGAACCCCAGTCGCTATCGGAGCGGAGCAGCGGCCAGGAGGAGTCGTCAAAGGACGGGTTAGCCCAGCGAGGATCGTCACCGGTGCGGAAGCGCCAGAGGCCCTTCAGCTCCGCCATTTGTACACGGTCGCTCTCGATGTCGAAGGTCTGCGGCGTGGCCGGGCGGGTGCAGGCCAGGAGGGCTGCAGCAACGAGGATTGCGGCATAGCTCGGCGACTTGCGGGCGACCATGCGAACTCATAGTGGCACGCATCGCAGCCAAGCGCAACCGGGATTGCCGTTCCTCGCAAGTGCGTGATCCCGAGCCAGCTTGGATGAACGTATGACCGGCGATACGGAAGTTTCAATCGCAGGGGAAGACGATCCTGGGGATTAGGCGTCCGCACAAATTTCTTTCTTCGGCCTGCTACTCGCTGATGGGAAGGCTGTTACGCAGCCGAAAATGAACTCGGCTCTAGCCCCTGCGGCTTTCCTTGCCCACCATAATGATTACGGGGCTCCGGGACATTGCTCCAGATCTGAGATAAGTCGCGGCAGATCGAGCATGTGCCGAAGCCGCACCGAGTCACGGTGCGACATACTGGTCCTCGGCCGCGTTCAGCGCCTCGCTCCGAAAATAAGGGCTCAGAAAATTCGGCGTATTCAGATCGACTTTGCGGCCCAGAATCTGCGAAAGCTCTTCCTCCATCCCGAAGAACGCCAGGCCGGGAACATAGCCGGGTTCGAATTCAACCAGCACGTCCACGTCGCTCTCCGGCTTGAAGTCGCTGCGCAACACCGAGCCAAAGAGGCTAAGCCGGCGGATGTGGTTCCGCCGGCAGAAATCCTCGATCTTAGCCCTTGGTACCGCGATCTGAGCCATGAATCTCGTTTCCCCAGAAAGCAGTGTATCGCTGATCTCTACAGCGCCTCGCTGGCGTCATCCAGCCGTTTCGCACGCAGCTTCCCCCAGATCCACCACCCCAGCAGGCCAAAAATCACCACCAGCGCCACCAGCGTCAGCAGCAGATGCTTCTTCGCCATATCTGCGATGACGTTGACGATCTGCGGCCCATACTTCACCACCAGCGCCGTCTCGATCCCGAACCGCAGCGTTCTGCCCACGAACACCGCCAGCATGAAATTCAGTGTGCTCATCTCAAAGACGCCTGCCCCGAACACAAACAGCTTCCACGGCGTCGGCGGCGGCATCAGCGACGGAATCATCACCGCCAGGAATTCCTGCTTCTCAAACTGCTTCTGCATCGATTCGAACCGTGCGCGGTCCACCCGCTTCAGCAGGAACAATTCGCCGCCGGCTCGTCCCACAAAGAAGGGAACCAGGCCGCCCAGCGTGGATCCCAGCGCCGCCAGCAGAGCGTAAAGATAGAAGTGCGGCTTGTCGTTCCATGCCCACATACCCATCAGCACGTCGATGGGGATAGGGATCGAGGCCGAGTCGATGAACGAGCCCAGCAGCACGCCCCACGGTCCTAACGGGATGAGGAAATGCTGCGTGAGGGCGGTGATCTTCGCGAGCAGGGATTTCAGAGGCGATCCGCCTTTCCCTGGCCTCGATGCTGTCCGCCCCGATGCTTCCCGCGTTCCACAGCGCCCGCCCCGGCGTCGCCCCCGAATTCCGCGCCCCCGAATTCCGCGCCATGCTGTGTCTTGCCGTCGAGCAGATCGAGAGCGTGCGGCAACACAGGCAAAGCAGAGCGCAGGGAACTGACCGCGCCCGCCGGGCTTCCCGGCACATTCAGCACCAGAGACGTGCCCTGGTTTCCGCGAATCGTCCCGCACACTCCGCGGCTCAAAACCGCCAGCGGGGTTTCGCGCCGCCCTTCGGCCCGCATCAACTCCGCCACACCTTCGAGCAGCCGCTCGCAGACTGCGCGGGTTGCCTCCGGGGTCACATCGCGCGCGGCGATGCCGGTCCCCCCGGTGGTAACCACCAGACGGGCCATGCTGGCCGCGCCCCGGATTGCGTCTTCGATGACCTTCTGTTCGTCTGGAACCGTAACGCGAAGTACCGTCTCAAAGCCATTTTCGTCCAACGTTCGGGATACCGCGGGGCCGGAAAGGTCCTCGCGCAACCCCTGGGAGCAGGCGTCGCTCACCGTGATCACGGCCGCACTCCTGCGCAAAGACTTTTGGGGCAAACTAGTCACCTTTTCGATTGTACAAACAGCGGTAAGTCCCTCGATTTGATGAGAAAATAGACCCTGGACACCGTGGCGTTTCCGGCTTCACCCCAGCGGGGCCCCGGTTGGAGCCGCAGAACTGAAGTAAACCAGGAATGCCGATTCGCCTGAACCTAACCGATGCGCCGGCCGAAGAGCCGAAGGCCGAGCCGAGCCATTCCAACGGCCCGCTGGGCCTGAGCGCCGAGGCGCCTCTTCCGGAAGCGTCGCCGGAATCGTCCGATCTCGTCCCCCGGCGGTCGCCCTCGTCCAACGGCTCCGGCACACCGCCAACGTACCGCCGCAACCGCTATGAAGGCCTCGACCACACCGACCTCCTCCACATCATCGAGGAGATCGAGGACAACCGCTCCTGGGTCAGTCTTCGCGAGAAGCTGTGGATCGCGCTCATCATCCACATGCTCGTCGCCTGGTATCTGCTGTACGGGCCGAAGTACATCTATCACGTGCGCGTCGTCGATCCGTCGGTGATCATGAAGCAGCGTCAGAAGGACCTGACCTTCCTGGACCTGCCGCCCGACGCGCTGAAAGAAATCAAACCAAAGACGCCCGCGCCGCTCTCCGACAAGAGCCGTGTGGCCGAGACGCCGAAGCCGGTCCTCGATAAGAAAACGCTGGAGGAGCTGGAAGCGATGCGCCGCGCCGAGCCGCCTGCTCCTGCGCCCCAGCCGAGCCAGCAGTCCGCCGCGCCAGCCGCGCAGGCACCGCCTCAGCCGCAGGGCGAGCAGCATGAGCCCACTCCGCCCGCGCAGCCGCTGCCGTCGAACAACCAGGCGAAGCTGGAGGCGCCTCCGATGGCGCCGCAGCCGAACTTCCGCTCCGGCGCGACCAATCCCAACGATCAGCTGCAGCAGGCGATGCGCCAGGCGATGCAGGGCCGAGGCCAGAACGGCGGCGATAATGGCGCGGGTCTGCCCTCGCAGCATTCCGGCATGAACGGCGGAGTCGACGTCCTCAGCGACACCATGGGCTGGGACTACGGCCCGTATGTGCAGCGCGTGGTGTGGGACACCGAGCATGCCTGGTGGCCCATCATCCCCGAGTCGGCGCGGCCGCCGCTCGACAAGCAGGGCAAGGTGATGATCCGCTTCAAGATTTTTCCGGACGGCAGCGTGAAGGACATGATTCTCGAAGGGCCGTCGGGCGATGTGGCGCTGGACCGGGCGGCGTGGGCCGGGATCACGGGCGCGGCTCCGTTCCCGCCCATCCCCAGGACCTTCAAGGGGCCGTTTTTGGAGCTGCGTTTCTACTTCCTCTACAACATTCGCCCCGGCGAGGAGTAGCCGTGGACGTAACGTCAGGGCAGCATGGTTGGTCCTGACCCTCTCCGGCGCCGGCAGGTGATTGGAATCCTGCTGCTGGCTCTCGGCATCCTTGTGTTCACCCTACTGCACGCCGACTGGCACAACCTTTTTCCGCCCGGCTGGTGGCGCTGGTAGTCTTGAAGTCAGAGCGGCACTGCGATGGCGAACAAGAAATCACCAGCGGGTCCAACAGAACCACCCATGTCTCCGGAATTGCGCAAGCGCCTCAAGGCCCAGGAATCGATTCGCGAACTCTTCGGAACCGTCGAATGGGAGGGCGATCTCAGCCAAATGCGCAAGGCCCGCTTTCCAGCATGGCAGGACGGCGTCGAATTCGGCGGATCAAGAAAATTCCACCCGCTCCTGAACGTTGACTCTGCGAGCAATCCCCGGAGTGCCCCGTATCCCCCTCCCTGCGATCCTCATCCTTAGAGGAGCCCGAGAGTACGATGAACACAGCCGCCATGCTTTCTGAAGACCAGGCCTGGGCCGCGGTTCTGGCCCGCAATCCCGCAGCCGACGCGGAGATGGTCTACGCCGTCACCACCACCGGCGTCTTCTGCCGGCCCACCTGCCCCAGCCGCCGCCCCGCGCGTAGCAACGTCGTCTTCTTTGCCGATCCTGCAACCGCGATGAGTGCTGGTTATCGGCCCTGCCGCCGCTGTTTACCGCATCAGCGCCATGTCGACGCTGGCCTGGTGGAGACCCTCTCCTCGGCGCTCAAGCGCGACCGCCAGGTCACTCTGGCGGAGCTGTCACGCATGACCGGCCGCAGCCCCTTCACCATCGAGCGCACCTTCAAGCGGGTGCTCGGTCTTACCCCCGCGCAGTATCAGCGCCAGCGCAGAGCAGCCTCCTTCCGCAGCGAGCTGACCACCGGCTCCGCGCGTGTGACCGACGCCATCTACGACGCGGGCTACTCCGGCCCCGGCCGCGCCTACGAGAACACGCAGCTGGGCATGGCTCCCGGGGAATACCGTGCCGGAGGCCGCGACGCCCGCATCGGTTACGCCATCGGAGATAGTCAGCTCGGCAAGCTGCTGATCGCGGCGACCGAGCGCGGGCTTTGTTCTGTGATACTCGGCGACAGCGGGGACCAGCTCGCGCGCCAGCTCCGCGCGCAATTTCCTCTGGCGCAGATTCGCCTCGACCCGGAGCTCGCACCGTATTTGAGTGAACTGCTCTCCCAGTTCACCGAGCATCCCGCGGCGCTCGACCTGTCACTCGACCTGCGCGCGACCGCATTTCAGATGCGCGTCTGGGAAGCTCTGCGCCGCATCCCTCGGGGAGAGACACGGAGTTACGCGCAACTGGCAGCATCGCTCGGCCAGCCAACGGCGGTGCGCGCCGTGGCTCGCGCCTGCGCAACCAATCCGATAGCGGTTGTGATTCCGTGCCATCGCGTCATCGGCAGCGATGGCAAGCTTACGGGCTATCGCTGGGGCGTCGAGCGCAAGAAGAAGCTGCTGGAACTGGAAGGAGCGAAGCTGGCGCGCTGAATGCTGGACCCCGGATCTGCAACCTGCGACCCGTAACTCGTAACCCGTAACCTGTCACCTGTAACCTGTAAATCAGTTCACATCGTCCCCCACCGTGATTGTCACCGGTGGATTCGTCGTCAGCTGCGCATCCATGATCAACACCGTGCGGACTTGGCCGGCGACAAACTGCATCTGCGTGCTGGTGAAAGGCGTCGTGATCACCCCGGTGGGCGTGATGACAATGGTGTACTGACCGGCCATCACATTCACATAGCCTTCCACCGAATGCGGCGCCACCTTCGTGAACAGCGGCTTCGCCCCGGCCAGCGTGCTTCCGGCGGGAACAATATAGATGTCCACCGCGCCCGCCTGGATCGCCTGCTGCAGAAACCGGATCGAGAAGTACCCGGCCGGCGCTGCGATGGCCTGATCGGCGAGGATGGTAGCCGTGTAGCCGGTGCCCAGGTCCGTGATGTAGACGGAGTTCTGCTGCGCGACGAGGAAATTGCCCTGGGCCGAGGCAGTGAATTTCGTCGAGCCCGCTGGAAAAACATACGCGGTGGTGTTTTCCGGCGGCAGGAAGGCGTAGTTCGTAAAAGTTGCCGCGCCGATATTCGTGGCGATGGCCGTCGTCCCCACGTCGACATTGACCGCGGGCGCGTTATAAGAAGCGTCGATCACCCGCACCAGCGTCGTCGAGGGAAGCGAACTCTGCACGCTTTGGCATCCGAGCAGAGGCACCCCGGCCAGAGCCGCGATTGCGGCAACCCGCGTCCAGAGCGGTTTGCGGTGCACAATTGCCATATCCGAAATGTGCCGTCCGAAAAGGTGGAGGATGGCTTTCATCTTAATGGCGCGGCTTGCGCTTCGAGCCGGAATCCGCGCCTCTCCGCCTGCAACCAATGGGTTAACGATACCGGACCTTGGAGCCAATTTCCGCTGACCAAAGTACCGGGCCGGTAATGGTTACAAGTCCAGCCGGATCGCCGGACCTCGGCGCGCAATTTCTCTGCGTATACTGGCATCCATGGTTAGGGCAGGGTCTCTTGGCCTAACCCGCAGAAAAGAAGTGGCGATCTCGGCGGAGTGGGAAGAGCAAAAACCTGAGAGGACGCATGGGCAGCAAACCGGGGGAGACTTACAAGGTTTGGAGCACAGAACAGCTAGAGCGCGCCTTCGGGCAGGACCGCGACCTGTACGATCCAGATGCCGTTCAGGTTATGGCAGAGGAACTGAGGAGGAGGCGCCTCAGCGACACGTGGATGTGTCTAAACTGCGGCGTCCTCAACCCTGCCGGTGTCACGACGTGCGCTTGCGAGTCCGACCCCGTGGCCGAACCACTCCCGCTGTCCAACGCCTCGACCAAGGCAAACCGCCATGCGGCTGACGGGCGAACCTGCCCCTCTTGCGGCAGAATCATCGATAAGGAGGAGTGCCGCGCCTGCAGGCAGGTTCTGATCGAGAGTCGTGCAGCCCGCCTTGTCGTTGGAGCAACTAGACAGGAGTATGTCGAGGGGTCGCTGTTTGGGGCAGCGCTCAGCCCGGAATCGGTGCTGCAAATAATTGATGAGATCAAGAGACTGGCTAACCGGGGGATCTGGTTCAGCATTGTCGGCTTTGGTATTTTGCTCATCGCGCTGATGTTGACCGGGGGGCGGATACCGCCGCTGCCGTTTTTCATCCCCCTAGTACTGGCGCCCTTGGGAATCTATTTCAGCGGCAAGGCCATTAGCGAACTTGCCGAGCATCCCCAGTGCGAGGGTCTCACGTCGGCACGAGGGACGGCCCGCGCCGGGCAAATCTTAGGGTGGATGTTGGTCGGCCTGTGCGCGCTCATGATCATCAACACGCTAAGGCGCTCGTAGGGTTCAGCGTACGAAACGGAATGATCGTACCCCTCGGTACGGGTCACACGCGCGTCAAAATCCCCGAACCGGGGCGCAGCTTCCTTGCGTATACTGCTCACTTATGTTCTGTGCCACGCTTCGCAGCACCGGGAAGATCGCTTTGCCCGTCGTCCTTGCCCTGGCCGCAACAGGGTTCGCCCAAACCTCAACCCCGGCTGCACAGGCTCCCGCGGTTTCCGCTACGGGGTCGGTCATCGGTCAGGCGCCGAAGATCGAGGATCGGAACGCGTTTATTGTCGTGGGCGTCACCGTGCGCACGAACAATGCAAGGGAAGCAGGTGGTCAGGGGCAGATTCCTCAGATGTGGCAGGGCGCCATGCAGAGCGGCGTGCTGGAGTCGATCCCGAACCGGACCGGTGATGGCCTGGTGGTGGTCTACAGCGACTACGCCAGCGACAATACCGGCGACTACAACTACACGCTGGGCTATCGGGTGACCTCAGCCGACAAGATCCCTCCTGGCATGGTGGCGAAGACGATCCACGCGGGCAAGTATGCCGCGATGACCTCCGAGCAGGGTGCGCCCCAGGTGGTGATTCCTGCACTGTGGCAGCGGATCGCGGGGATGACGCCGGAGCAATTGGGGGGCGCGCGGGCCTATCAGACCGACTTTGAGACCTTCGGAGACACCACCGACTGGGGCAACATGGAGATGACTGCGCATATCGGGCTGAAGTAAGCAGAAGTGCAAAGCCGTATGTTCGCCGACGGCCGGACGCTGAACGCTGAAGAACGCTGAACGCCGTCTTTGCGCCCGCCAAACTTCCGTACCGTGGCTCGCGCCGATTGTTCTGGACTTGCTCCCTCCCGAGCTCTAACCTTATAGATAGTTGGGAAAGCCCTGTTCATCCTTCGATGAGCGGGGCTTTTGCTTTCACAGGAGCCAAATCAGCAGATGCGCTGCAACTTGCGATCCTCCGAAAACCCGTTTCCAGCAGCCCCCCGGAGCCAGGCAGAGGGGTTATCGAGCTCGATAGCTCCCACACGCCCCGTGGTTTCAACGACATGATGGGAAGGGGGGGAGGGAGGGGGAGGGGGCCTGGACCGGAATCTCACCCTCAGGACCTCGAACCGGACCCTGGCTTCGGTGATCTGTACCCTGTACCCTCAACCCTGTACCCTGCTTTTATGAGTGCGATACAGGTTCAGCTTCCCGACGGATCGGTGCGCGAGGTTCCGTCCGGCACAACGCCCTTGTCTGTCGCTGAAAGCATCTCGCCACGTCTGGCCCAGGCTGCGGTGGTCGCGCGGATTCGGCCATTGAAAGCGGCGGCGGTGGCGGCTGCGGCGGCCGATGGCAGCGAAGCCGCAATGTATGGCACGGAAGACACGCACGCCGAGCGGCTGGTGGATCTGACTACGCCGCTGACCGAGGACGTCGCGCTGGAGTTGTTGACGGAGAAGGCCCCGGAAGCGCTGAAGGTGTTGCGCCACTCGGCAGCGCATGTGCTGGCGACGGCGGTCACGGAGCTGTTTCCGGAGACGAAGCTGGGTCACGGGCCGGCAACCGAGACCGGCTTCTTCTATGACTTCTGGCGACCGACTCCCTTCACGCCCGAGGACCTGAAGCTGATCGAGGGGCGGATGGCGGAGGTGACGGCGCGCGATGAGAAGTTCGTCCGCGAAGAGGAGCCGCGCGAAAAGGGGTTGGAGGAGTTCAAGACCGGCAATGACTTTATGAAGGTGCATTTCGTGGAGAAATTCACGAAGCCCGGCGACGAAATTTCGCTTTACCGCAATGGGAAGTTTGTAGATTTTTGCCGCGGACCGCATGTGCCGTCCACCGGTCGGGTGAAGGCGTTCAAGGTGATGAGCATCTCGGGCGCGTACTGGCTGGGCGACGACAAGAATCCGCAGCTGCAGCGGATTTACGGTACGGCGTTTTTCTCGAAGAAGGATCTGGACGAGTATCTGGAGCGCATCGAGGATGCGAAGCGGCGGGATCACCGGCGCCTGGGCAAAGAACTGGAGCTGTTCACGGTCAGCGAGGAGGTCGGGGCCGGTCTTCCGCTATGGCTACCGAAGGGCGCGACGATCCGGCGGCTGCTGGAGGACTATATCCTCGGCCTCGAGCGGGAGTTGGGCTACCAGCACGTCTACACGCCGGATCTGGCGAAAGTGGACTTGTATAAACGATCCGGCCACTGGGCGCATTATCACGAAGACATGTTTCCGCCCATGGATCTCGAAACGGAACAGATGGTGCTGCGGCCGATGAATTGCCCGCACCACATCCTGGTGTACGAATCGAAACTGCACAGTTATCGCGATCTGCCGGTGCGGCTGGCGGAGCTGGGCACCATGTATCGCTACGAACGGTCGGGGGTGCTGAGCGGGCTGAGCCGCGTGCGCTGCATGACACTGAATGACGCGCACATCTTCTGCAGTCCGGACCAGATCAAGGAAGAATTTTCCAACGTGATGAAGTTGGTGGAGCGCGCGTATAAGGACCTGGGCATTACGAAGTACAGCTACCGGCTGTCGCTGCGCGACCCGAAGAACAAGGAGAAATATGTCGACAACGACGCGATGTGGGAGCTGGGCGAGCGCGAGCTGCGTGAGGCGCTCGATGCGCTGGGCCTGCAGTATCGCGAGAGCCCCGGCGACGCGGCGTTCTATGGGCCGAAGCTCGATATTCAGCTGGCCGATGTGATGGGGCATGAAGAGACCTACTCAACAGTGCAGGTGGATTTTCATCTGCCCAGCCAGTTTGGGTTGAAATACACGGCGGCCGATGGGACGCAGCCGCGGCCGGTGATGATCCATCGGGCGATTATCAGCACCATGGAGCGGATGGTGTCGTATCTGATCGAGCTGTACGCGGGGGCGTTTCCGCTGTGGCTGGCTCCGGTGCAGGTGGGACTGGTGCCGATCAGCGAGCGCCATCAGGAGTACGCGAAAAAAGTACAGCAGCGGTTACAAAAAGCGGGGTTGCGCGTGGAGGTGGATGCGCGGAACGAGAAGATGAACGCAAAGATCCGCGACTTGACGATGCAGAAGATTCCTTTCGTGCTGGTGATGGGCGACAAGGAAGAGTCGAGCGAAGCGGTCAGCGTGCGCACGCGCGGGAAGGGCGATCAGGGATCGATGCCGCTGGAGCAATTTGTAGCGCAGGTGCTGGAGACAGTGGCGACGAAGAAGATCGATCTGGGATAGAGCGCTGGAAGCAGGAAGCAGGAAGCTGGAAATCAGCGCGTTTTGTCGCAAAACGCTACAGCTCTCCCCCAAAGGTTTCTCTGAGGAAGCACGGGCTGGTCTCGCGGGTGGAAAGCCTCGTCGCTACAATCGGCAGCAGAGGGAAAGACTTTAGCTTCCCTGACGAGGAATCATGCTTCTGCGCCCCGATCCAGAGCCGTTTCGAGTGAGCGACCGATTTCGCCTGACCCTGGAATCCACGATTCTCGAACTGGAGGCGGGAGCGGCGCACGACGAGAGGATCCTGGCGCAGTTGCGGAATGAGGATCATCGCCGGCGCCAAAGGCTGCTGATCGGGGCTCAGCTGGAGCGAGCGTTCCGGCTGCGCGAACTGCTCGCCCGGACTATACGACAGCCGCAGTCGAATGCTCCGACCCCTCAACGCTCCTGAGGGTGTTTTTCGCCGGGCTTGTTCTCCGAACGAGGTTGCTCTTTCGGGGGAGGGGCGGGCCGCGATTCCTGCTGTGGTGGCGGAGCCGGTCTTGATTCCGGTTGCGGCCGCGATTCCGGCTGGGGAGCGGGGTGTGATTCCTGCGGTTGGGGACGCGACTCCGGTTGCGGGCGGCTCTCTGGTCGAGGCTGCTGCGGTTGGGGCGCCGGCCTTGATTCCGGCTGCGGTCTTCCTTCAGGACGATTGAAAGGACGTGGCTGATTTGGCGGCTGTGGCGCGGGTCGCGATTCTGCCCTCGGTTGCGCACCTGGTCTCGACTCCGGCTGCGATCCGGGTGCGGGCCGGCTTTCCGGCCGCGGCTGTGGCCGCGATTCAGGAGCGGGGCGGCCGGGCTGGGGACGCAGCCCTGGACCAGGCGCGGGACGAGGCGCGGCCAGGGGAGCAGGATTGTAGGGCGAGGGACGGCTCTCCGGGCGGTTTTCTGGACGGGTTACCGGACCGGGAGCAGGGCGGCCTGCTTCAGGACGAGCCGCGGGCGCGGGGTGAAAGTCTTCAGGTCGAGGAGCAGGGGCGCCGCGTCCGTCGTTCATTGGCTGATTAACGGCGACCATCTGCGGACGGCCGCGATTTTCATTTGCGAACTGACCGCGATTCTGCATTGCGGACTGCGCAATGGAGCGCTGGGCCGGCAGCGGTGCGAAGTGGTGTTCGTTGCGTGCCGCGGCCTGTGCGGGTGTAGGCCGATAATTCAGTCCACCACGGCCGCCGTTGAAGCTGACGCGGGTGGAATTGTAGTTGTTCGCGACGCGGTAGTTGTAGACGTTGCGGACGATGGTCACGTTTACGCGCGTGACAGCGGTGTTGTAGTAGAAATTTCGGTTGCGCCAATAGCCGCCTTCATAGCCGTCGCCGTCATAGCCGTAGCCGTAATTCACGCCACCGTAGAAGCCTATGTGCGGGCCCCAGTAGCCGTGGTACCAGCGATAGCGGCCGCTGTAGTAGCCCCAGTAGCCGGGGGTCCAAAGTGCGCCGACATAGGGCGCCATGACCCAGACGCCGGGGACCCAGTAGTAGCCTGCCTGGGAGTAGGCCCAGTAGCCGGGCGTCCAGATGTAGTCGTCGCCGGGGCAGGGAGGCTGGTCGTAGTCGGGAAGCGGGGGCGGCGCGTCGGAGGCGACGTCGTAGGCGGTGTCGGCGTAGCCTGCCGAGGCGTCGCCGGGATATTCGTCGCCGTCGCTGGACTGGTCTGGAGGTGGAGTCTGGTAAGACGGGGCCGGCTGCGAACCTGAGCTCTGATCCGGAGGTGGAGGCGGCGGATTCTCGTTGCTCGCTGTGGTGTTGCTGGCATTGACTAGGTTGACGGAGGCTGGGTCGTCGGCGCTGGCCTGCGTCTGGTTTTGATTGCCATGGCAACCGGCGAGGGCGAATGCGAGAAGTGCTGAGGGGAGAAGGAGCTTACCGAACCGTGACATAGATATTTTGGATGCCGATTCTCGCAGGAAATGAGCCTGCTATGCTGCACAGAATGAGGCTGATTGAATCTGTTATTGCAGCGGTGGGGCTGGTTTTGGCGGGCGGATTGGCTGGAGTGAACCTGGGGTATGCTCAGGATTCCGCGGCGGGAAAGGGAGAGGTCGTAATGCAGCACGCAACAGGATCTTTCGAAGTTAAGTTGTCTCCGCAGAAGCCGGACAATCCGCAGGCCGAAGCCGCTGGATTGGGCCGCATGTCGTTGGACAAGCAGTTCCACGGCGATCTGGAGGCGACGAGCCAGGGCGAGATGCTGAGCGTACTGGACAAGACTTTAGGCTCGGGCGGATACGTCGCGATGGAGCGGGTGACGGGGAAGCTCAAGGGCAAGAGCGGCAGCTTTGTGCTGCAGCATAACGCGACGATGAATCGCGGGGCGCCGGAGTTGAACGTCGTCGTGGTGCCGGACTCGGGGACGGGCGAGCTGACGGGGATTGTGGGGTCGATGAAGATCCGCATCGAGAGCGGCGGGAAGCACTTTTACGATTTCGACTACACGCTGGACGGGGCTGTCCGGTGAAAATGTAGCTGTGCTGGTTACAATTCTGCGGATTGCAGCTTATTTGTAGCCATTTCTGATACATATTGTGCGACAGCGTTTTGGTCGTGGTGCATCTCGCGGAGGGCCTCACCGGCGAGCAGAATGGATGGGGCGGGCAGGGGCGCTACGCGGGCGAGTTGCCCCAGCGTTGTTCGGACGATCTGCTGTTCGGGCTGGGCGGCACGGGAGACGATGACGCAGGGCAGGTCGGCGGGAAGGCCTTCGCGGCGGAGTTGTGCGGCGATGGGCGCGAGGTCGCGGCCCGGCATGTAGATGGCGCGGGTTGGCGCTGCGAGAGGGGCTGGCTCAGGGATCGAGCCGGGCGCGTGGTGACCGGCAGAGAAGGTGACACTGGAGGCATTGCGACGATCCGTGAGGGGCCGACGCAAAGCAGCGGCTGCGGCGAAGGCGGCAGTGATGCCGGGGACGACCTGGAAAGAGATACCGGCGGCGCGAAGTGCGTCCATTTCTTCAGCGGCTCGGCCAAACACGAGCGGATCGCCGGACTTGAGCCGCACGACCGAAAGGCCACGCCGAGCCTCGTCGATCATCATCGCGTTGATTTGTTCCTGCGAGATGTTTTTGCGTCCGCAGCGCTTGCCGACGTTAATGACGAGAGCGCGTGCGGCAAGAGCAAGAATCGCTGCAGGCACGAGGTCGTCGTGGAGGATGACGTCGGCGGTCGCGAGAAGGCGGGCGGCTTTGAGGGTGAGCAGTTCGGGATCGCCGGGCCCTGCGCCGGCGAGGTAGACAGTCCCGGGAAGTGCGCTGGTCATGCGGTTGCCTCGGTCTTTTGGATGGCATGTATTTGTTCGTGCGCAAATTGCCGCGTTGGGCAAGTCGGCACGTTGCAGAGCTGGCGATGCGCGAGCGAATGCAGGAGCAGCTTGCGAGCTTCTCCGGCGGGCGTTGCGGCGCGGACCTCGCGGCGAAGAGCGCCGAGCTCGGTGAGCCAGGGACCGAGGTCGGCAGGAAGCTGCGCGTCGATTTCGCGGCGCAGTCGCTGGGCGAGAGCGGGGCTTTCGCCTGCGGTCGAGATGGCGATCTGCAGATCGCCGCGGGAGACAACGGATCCAAAGTAGAAGTCGCAGTTGGGCGGATCGTCGACGGCGTTGCAGAGGATGTTGCGGCGCAGAGCTTGTTCGTAGACGGCGTGGTTGATGGCGGAATCGCTGGTGGCGGCGATGACGAGAAAGGTTCCGTCGAGGTCGGAGGGCTCGAAGACGCGATGATGCCAGGTGAAAGCGTTTTGCGCGGCGAGGGCGCGAATCTGCGGGATCGCGGCGGGAGCAACGACGGTGATCGCGGCTCCGGCAGCGAGCAGGCTTTCCACCTTGGCCAGAGCGACAGTGCCCGCGCCAACAACGAGGCAAGGCCGGCGATCGAGGCGGAGAAAGATGGGCAACAGGGTCATCGCGAATCTCCTTCAGCCCGCTATCTCAAGTGGAACGCGGCCCGAGGGCAGGTCGCGTTCGACGGGAATCTTTTCCTCGCCGGCCAAGGCGGCGCGCAGGCTGGCATCGCTGTTGCGGGCGAACCAGGCTCGCAGGTTTTCGCCGCGGTCACGCTCAGCGAGATATTTGCGCAGGAGGCGCTCGATGGCCTCGGGCACCAGAGTTGCGGGAGTGCGGAAGCCGACGGGTCGCGCTGTGGTGGCGTGCTGGCCGACGGAGCCGCCGAGGCAAAAGTAATAAGCATCGGTGAGGCTGCCCTCGTGTTTGACCTTCTTGCCCTCGAGGCCGATGTCAGCGATCCAGTGCTGGCCGCAACTGTTGGGACAGCCGGTAACGTGCAGCCGCAGTTGCTGGTCGAACTGCGGCAGGCGTTCTTCCATTTCGTCGACGAGCCAGCGCAGGAAGCCTTTGGTTTCGGTGATGGCGAGCTTGCAGAATTCGGTTCCGGTGCAGGCGATGCCGCCGCGCCAGAAAGCCGAGCCTTCGACACGAAGGCCGAGTTGCTCCAGCTCGCGGGCGAGTTCTCCGGCGCGGGCTGTTGGGATGTTGAGGAAGAGCAGGTTCTGCATGACGGTGAGGCGCAGGGCAGCTTCGTTTTGTCCCGGCGCGCCGGCGCTGAAGCGGTCGGCGAGGTCGGCGGCGGCGGCGAGCTGGTCGCCGGTGAGGCGTCCGCGGAGAACGCTGGCGCCGACGAAGCTGAGGCCGAACTGCTTTTGCGGATGAATGCCGGCGTGGTCGCGCAGGATGTCGTCGGGGACAACTTCTTCGACCCCGGGATCTAATTTGTAACCGATACGGTTCTCTATTTCGTCGAGGAAGCGGTCGGCGGTCCAGCCTTCTTTCATGAAGAGGTATTTGAGGCGGGCGCGGTCGCGGCTTTCGCGCAGGCCCTGCTGGTCGCGGAAGATTTCGGCGATGGCGCGGACGACGGCTGGCGCCTGATCGGGGCGGACGAAGGCGTTGAGTTTTACTCCGAGATGCGGTTCGTTGGAGAGACCTCCGCCGACGCGGACGGAGTAGCCGACTTCGTTGTCCGACTCCGGGCCGCGGCGGATCGCGGTGAGGCCGATGTCGTTGATCTCGGGATAAGAGCACCAGACCGCGCAGCCTGTGATCGAGATTTTGAATTTGCGCGGGAGGTTGTAGAAGTCGTTGTTGGCCTGGAGCGCGCACGAGACTTCGATGGCGAGCGGCGAGGCGTCGATGATTTCGTCGTGCGCGATGCCGGCGAGCGGGCAGCCGGTGACGTTGCGGACGACGTCGCCGCAGGCTCCTTTGGGCGAGAGGCCGACGGCGTCGAGGGCTTCCATGATGTCGGGAATCGACTCGATGGTGAGCCAGTGGAACTGAATGTTCTGGCGGACGGTGATGTCGACGAGGTTGCGGCCGTGGTTGCGGGCGATGTCGGCGAGGACGCGGGTTTGGCCGGCGCTCAGGATTCCGTTCGGAATGCCGACGCGCATCATGAAGTATTCGGTGGCCTTGCCTTCGCCGCCGGAGCCGCCGGTGACTCCGACGCCGTCGCCCTGGGTGTAGATGCCCCACCAGCGGAAGTACGTGTTCCATTCGGCGGGGATCGTGGAACGGCCGTCGCGGGCGAAGGCGCGGATTTCTTCGATCGCGCCCCATGGATTTTTTTCGCGCTTGAGGCGCTCGGCTCGCTGGGCTTTGGTTTCTTTGGGTGCGGAAAGGTCCGCCATGAGTTCTCCGTCGTTTGAGGGCAAATAAAAAACCCGCGTCAGCGTGGGCTGAAAGCGCGGGAGTTATGAGCTGAACCTGGAATCGAGGCTTACCCAAACATCCGGCGCGATGCACAACAACAAGTGCAACAAGCGACCGGATTGGGGCAAAATGCCATGGGCTCATGCTACGGGAGTCTCTTCGGCTGGTCAAGGGAGTTGGCCCCACCCACCCTCCCTGGCCTTTTTCGTCTAAGTCATTCATGGGGTTGGGGTTTGCCGTTTTGGTGTTTCGGTATGCCATTCATCCTGCTCGGTTTATGATTCAAACCATTCATTTCATTGCGGTTCGGCTGCATTCTGGGCCTTCGCGACGATAATTCACAGATTCAAGTTGCGTTAGCCTGTTTCTCATTCATTCGGTTGTGGTTCTCGGGCGCGGCTCTTTCCCTGAGCCGATGGCACCGGAGGCACGAAAGCCCTGCCGCGTGGCAGGGCTCGACGGGAAAGAATTTTTTCTACTCTCTATTCTTAGAATACCAAGCCCAGAGAATTAGACTGCCAATTATCTTGGGTTTTTGTGGTTTGGAAGTGGTGTGGAATGAGGGGAGTGCCATTTTGGGAAGGCGGCGGGGCTTGACAAATTTCCACAGGGGTCGGCTGGAGGGCACAGGACGCGGGCCACAGGTCGCCAGATTGAGCGATTTGCTGGCGAGCGTGGATTCGGAGGCGGGGCGGGCTCGGCTGGAGGCTTATCTGGAGACTCTGCCGTTTCCTCATTTTCGGGGCCGGGGAAGGGAGGGGTTTTTTGGAGAAGATTGAGGCGGACGGGACTCGGGAGGTGGGGCGGTTTGTGGGGGGAGTGTTCGACGGGAAGAGTGAATAGCGTCAAGTGCACCTTTAGAAGAGTTGGATAGGCCCCGAAACTCAGAATTGAGCGCGAAGCATGTGGAAGTTCACCTTCCTTCCTCCGAGGTTGCAAGGCGGGAGTGTCCAGCCTACGATACCCGCATGCCTGATAACGTCGCGGTTCCAACCATGGTCGTTGCCGCCGATCCGGACATAGTCGACGACCAGGTCGACGAAACGTTACTGGAGGATGAAGACACCGAGGAAGAAGCGCTCCGATACGAAATCACGAGCTATGGTGCGGATTATGACGTGGACGGCCTCGTGAAGCGCCTGAAGAATGGAGATATCAAGATCCCGGAGTTCCAGCGAGGGTATGTCTGGCCAATTAAGCAGGCATCTCGATTTGTGGAATCACTCCTCCTGGGATTGCCTGTCCCTGGTATTTTCCTGTCAAGGGAAAACGAGACCAACAAGTTGCTGGTAATTGACGGCCAACAGCGCCTCAGAACTCTACACGCGTTCTATGAGGGTCTCTTCCCCTCGACAAAGAAAGAGTTCAGCCTTGTAGATGTTCAGATTGGCTTCGAAGGTAAGACTTACAAGACCCTTGAAGAGGGACATCGAAGGGTCTTGGATAACTCGATCATTCATGCCACGGTAGTTAAGCAAACCGATCCATCGGACGGCGGCAGTAGCATCTACAAAATCTTCGAGCGCTTGAACTCGAGCGGAATGCTCCTCTCGCCCCAAGAGATTAGGACTGCAATCTACGGAGGGGCCTTATCGACACTTCTGTCGGAGCTAAATAAGAACCTCAAATGGAGAGAACTTTTTGGCCCGGTCAACAAACGGATGAGAGATCAGGAGCTGATTCTTCGGTTCTTCGCGCTGGCGAAGCCAGCAATGCCATACACGCGTCCGATGAAGACCTTCCTCAATAACTTCATGCACGAAAACAGAAACATTCCTCCGGCTTCGTGTAAGGACCTCGCCGCCGTGTTCGACAAGTCCGTCAGCCTCGTCCTAGAACATATCGGATCGAAGGCCTTCAAGCCTGTCAGCACCTTTAACGCCGCAGTATTCGATGCCATCCTTACAGGGATCTCGGCGCGACTCGAAAAGGGTCCAGTCAAGGATTTCAACGGGATCGCGAGCACATACAAGGAGGTTCTTGCCAATTCTGATTTTCAGCAATGGACATCGCGCTCAACTGCCGACGATGAGACGGTCAAGAATCGCCTGCAAATGGCGACGGAAGCGTTTGCCAAGGTGCTCTGATCATGGACAGGAGAATCGTTGGAGCGCAGCAGCGCATCGACAGCTTGGAATCTAAAGCGAAGTCCGAGCCCGTGACACTGGACGCGGAGTTGCAATCGCAGATAGCCAGATTTTTATGCGTCTTGAGCTCCGGCCTCATCGAGCAGGCGGTCATCGCGACGCTCGCCGGGTATTCGGAAAATCGGAGCCATCCGAACGTTGCCAGATATGTAAAGGGTAATGTTGCAAAGCTTCGAAACGCAAAGTTCGAAGATGTTCTCGTAATGCTCGGGCACTTCGATCCGGCTTGGAGGGATCACTTCGAGGGAAATACGCCGGACGAAGTGAAGGACGCCATCGATAGCATCGTGAACAACAGAAATCAAATTGCTCACGGCGCTCAAACCGGCATCAGCTTAGTCACGTTTATGGACTACTACAAGCGGGTGAAGGTCTTCATCGCCGATTTGGATGCCTTTGTCGCGAGCCAGTAATGGGTCAGGGATTTGCGGGGCGGGGAGCGAGGATCGATCCATGGCCCTGCGGGTTATCAAGCATCTTGCCAACTTCCAGCCGCTGCGGTGGGGGCACCTCCGCGGCGGCCTGCGGCAGCAAGGAAGGAGCTTCTCCACCCCATGACGCCAAAAGCGGGCGCCATGGGGACCCGGTTGCGCGCCGGTGTTTTTTCCACGGGCTGAAGCCGCCATTCGACTCGTTCGCGAGCGCGAACTCGCTCAGGCCAGGCTGTGGCTTCTACCGTCGTGCCGCTTCGCAGCACCTTAGGTGGATTTGTCTGCTCGCGGAGATTGCTATCTTTTTTCGAGATTTGTAGCGGTTCGGGTGGAAACCGCAGGTCCTTCGACTCGCGTCTGGACTGATTCAGCGCGCTCAAAGGCGAGCGCGCTGATATTCGGATGCTTCGCTCAGGATGACGCAGTCTTCTCTTTTCCTTTGAGATTGGTGGTGATGCGGGCCACGAACCGCAGGTCCTTCGGCTTGCGTCTGGACTGATTCAGCGCGCCAGAAAGCGGCGCGCTGATATTCGGATGCTTCGCTCAGGATGACGGTGTTTTCTCTTTTCCATTGAGATTGGTGGTAGTTCTGGCGGGACAAAGCAGGTGCCATTCGACTCGCTGCGCTCGCTCAGGCCAGGCTCTTCGGCTTGCGTCTTCATTGATTCAGCGCGCCAAAAAGCCGGCGCGCTGATATTCGGATGCTTCGCTCAGGATGACAGAGTTTTCTCTTTTCCTTTGAGATTTATGGTGGTTCTGGCGGGGAATGCAGGTCCTTCGGCTTGCGTCTTCATTGATTCCGCGCGCCAAAAAGCCGGCGCGCTGATATTCGGATGCTTCGCTCAGGATGACGCAGTCTTCTCTTTTCCTTTGAGATTGGTGGTGGTTCTGCTGGGGGAAAGCAGGTCCTTCGACTCGCTTCTGGATTGATTCAGCGCGCTCAAAGGCGAGCGCGCTGGCATTCGGATGCTTCGCTCAGGATGACGCAGTCTTCTCTTTTCCTTTGAGATTGGTGGTGGTTCTGCTGGGGGAAAGCAGGTCCTTCGACTCGCTTCTGGATTGATTCAGCGCGCTCAAAAGCGAGCGCGC
>Ga0181520_10003487_pt1 | contig 27536 bp, 25 predicted proteins | sample PEATcosm2014_Bin_29_FD_132451 | JGI IMG/M metagenome (GOLD analysis project Ga0181520, IMG submission 132451) | Peatland microbial communities from MTU Mesocosm Facility, Houghton, MI, USA - PEATcosm2014_Bin02_30_metaG | ecosystem: Environmental > Terrestrial > Soil > Wetlands > Peat | place...
CTCCCCGCATTTGGGGCATTTCAAAGTGTCAGACATTTTTTTATCCTCCTGAAATAATTAATCCGCGTACTCCGCCGCAGTACATAAAAAAACGGCCGGCCGCCCGTGGATAAAATCTTTTTTAATCCCTGAGCTTGTATATTATTGTATCCATTTTGTTCGCGTACACAATGTCCGCCATCTGGCTGAATTTCGCCAGCCCCGGCTGGCTCGCCGCGTATTTGTCCTTTTCAAGGGCGCCCATATAAACATATTTTACATTATATTTTTTCATAAGCTCCGCCGCCCTGTTTAAATCCGTTGTCTCATATATCTCACGCACGTCGTTTTCCCTGCGGGACGCCTCGTCGCCGGTGCCGCGCCACTGTGTCTCGTGCCATGGCCAGCCTATTACCGTCGGAAGGCCCGTGAATGACGCGACCCTCGCATATTCAGTATATGAGCCGCCGCACGCCTCAAGTATAACCGGCGTCCCCTTTATATTATGTTTTATCCAGTCAATGGCCTGGTAATCCCCGTAAGCCGACATCCTTCCGTCATATGAGAAGCCCCGCAGGAAGTCCGTGCCGTCCAGGGTCATATAATTCTTAAAGCCGTCGGTGCGCACGGCTGTGCCGCCGATTGTATACAAAAGCCCGAAAGCAATAAGGATGCCAAATACCGTGTTCCAGGCGTACCTGGTAATCCTGGATTTGAAATTGAGGTAAAAATGGTTCACCCAGAAGAAGGAATACGCGGCCGCCACGGAAAGCATTATCCACGCCTGGTAATAAAACTTGAACACCGTGTTCATCCTGCGCAGTTTTACATTGTCGTTAAAGCCGTCCACCACCCTGAATATTTCCGTCCCCCAGGTTGCGAATATCGCGGTGAAAATCAGTATCAGGACGAACTGGTTTTCCTTAAGTTCCGTCTTTGTGATGAGCAGCAGCACAAGAACGGAAAGTATTATAAAAAGCAGGCCCGTTGTGAGTCCCGGGTTTACCTTGTCAACCAGTGATTTATATACGGTAAGCGCGACTGCAATCCCGGCCGCCGTAAGAGAATAAACGTAAACCCTTTTATCCCTGCCGGAAAGCGGGTCAGAAAGGAATTTAAAAAACATAGAAGCAATATCGTTGGTCTTTTTCGGCGCTACATCCAGCCCGCCAAGGTAAAGCTCGTCGCCGGATATCATATATCCGCACTGGCCGCATATGGTCTTGCCTTCCCTGAACTGCGAGCCGCAGCGCGGGCAGAAGAGCTCCCTTTTTTTCGATTTCGAGCCGGTTATCCTGAATGACTCAACCCAGTTTAAAACCCTTGTTGTAACAAAGGACAATACCGGAAAAAGCATTATGCCGAAAATTATGATGTAATCGGAAACTTTTGTGTTTACCGTCACCAGCCCGATGCCTTTTACCTGCGATTTAAAGAGCGCTGTAAATGGCAGGTAGGCCACAATGCCCACTCCCAGAATGATGCCCAGCGTGTAAAGCATGTCCTTATATCCAGCCTCGAGCTTTTCGTCCCTGGCGTATTTGTTGGAGATTATACACAGCGCGGTAACGAAAAAATATGTCGGAAAATCCCACGAATTCAGGAACCAGAGGCCGCCGAGCACGAGCCCGGAAAAAATTATAAACCCGAGCTTCTCAACTGTAACTTTAAACATTTCTTTTGCCTCTGTCTTTATGTATGTAAGGCCGATATTAAGGGCCAGCAGTACAAACGGAATGGCCATCTGATGCGGATGCATATCGCCTAGCAGGAATGAAAAGAATGGAAACTCCGTTATGGTATAGTCGTAGTTTTCATAATCCATAATACGCGTCGAGTTCCACCAGTTAAACCCCGAAAAGAAGCCGCCAAGTTTCAGGTTCATAAGCTGCCTTAAACCGTCAAGGTTGCCCAGCAGGAGCAGAAATACGAACGCAAAAAATCCAATTATATAGTTTTTTGTCAGATTGAAAAGAAGGCCGACAATCCCTATAGCGGAAAGCGCGTAAAGGTACGCAAGCGCGATATTATAGGCCATGCCGTTTGGAATGAAGGAAAGTTTCTGGATGAGCCCCATCATTACATATCCAAAATAGTAATAGCTTATGTAAAGCCCGCTGCCCGCCATCCAAGGGTCATATGGCGGCATATGGTTGGCTTTTCCGACTGAATTCATGAAAGCAAAATCCATGAATTTTTCCTGCCCTTCTATATCCGGATGGTACATTTTCGAGAAGGCGTAGCTGAAAATTACAAGGAAAAAGAAAAGCTCGGTTATGAGTACCAGGGCGAATTTTGCGGAAAAGAAATCCAGTATTTCTTTTCCACACTGCATAAAAACCCAGGCAGACGCCGCCGCCACAAGCAGCATTACAAAAATGACGGATGCCGCCGAAAAGTTTATAAAACCAATCAGCCACGAAAGATAGCCGATGATAAATAGCCCAGTTATCTTGGAGAACATATAACCTTTGTCATAGGAATTTCTGAAAAGATAATAGCTTATGGGAAACGCGATAACACCGATAATAAGAGAAATAAACCACCAATAAATCAAATGCCCAAAATAAAGCCCCACAGTTTCACCTCCGGTAGAATAGCCATAATATAATAGTGTTTTTGTCCCTGAAGCAGAATAACAAAATATGAAAAATTATAACCAAAAGATAACTTTTTGTCAACAAATACGAAAGATTTATTTATCCACCTTTTCTTTTTAGCTTTTCCGGCCGCCGCGCAATTGTCATTTTTTTCTTTTAAACAATATTGTTTTTGTTGTCCCTGTTACATTTTTAAAGTAATGCCCTGATATCATTTCCCTGTTTTCAGAATAAAGATCCGGGCTGTCAAAGACGATGCTCTCAAAATTTTTCGGGTCCAGATTTTCACCGATGTATTTCCTGATGCCGAGGTCTTTTCTATCAAGATCATCCGAAACAATGGAGTAAGGCCTTATTATGACCCATCTTGCTGTTTTTACAGGGGACAGGTCCTCCCCGGTGAGCGGGCCGATGACCCGCAGCCCTGTATAAAATTTTATAGGCAGGTCGCCGTAAGTAACAGCCACAATATCGCCTTTACCAGCGTTTTCATTCAGGTACCTGCATACAGCCCTGGTTCCGCTGTTGAATTTATGCGTCAGTTCATAAATATAGGATGGCATTTTCCAGGAAAAAAGCAGTATTGCGCAAAGCATCAGCCCCGCAGGCAGCCAGGCGTCAAGTACCGTATCTATGGCAAGCGAAATCAGTATCATTACAGCCGGCACAGCTGCGGCAATATTCCTGAAATAGGGCTGATAGCTGGCCGCCGACATGAACAAAAGCGTGATTACCGTAAAAATAACAGGGATAAATACAGGCCCAGCATTCTGCCAACCCGGTTTGATCCTTTTAAAAATGAATCCTGCAGCAAAACAAACAAAAACAGCCGCAATAAAATATAAGGGCATAAGGTCACTGCCCGCCGCCCTTAAATATTCAAAAAAACTCCCCAGCATCCTGCCCGGATCCAGGAAGCCCGGCTGAACCGCCCTGAAGTCAATTTTATAGATTGTAAACAAGAAAGGCGCGTTGACTGCAAGCGCGCCGGCGGAGAGCATCGCTGTCTTTGGCGCCCTTTCCCTGCAGAACAGTAGGCTGTGAAGGCACGCCGCAGCTGCAAGCGCAAAGGAATTCACATAAATTATATGAAACAAAAATACGACGGAAAAAAAGTACGTCAGTCCGCTGAATTTTTCGCGTTTTATGAGCCCGGCATACGCATATAACCCGAGGGTCGCGAATAGCATTTCAAACGCAAAATACCTTCCCTGCCTTGCGAGCAGCAAGAACGGCACAGATGCCGCCGTAACAGCCGCGGATAAAAGCCGGATACGTTTCCCCGCAAAAAGCCGGCCCGCGAGCAGGTAAACAAGAAAAATATTAATCAACCCGGCCGCCGCAAACGGCAGCCTCGCGGCGGCTGTATTCCCGCCGAATATCTTCAGCGAAAGCGCCTCGGCATAAAAAGTCAGCCAGCCGTGCCAGCTCCAGGTATAGTTATTGCCGTATTCTTTGCCGTAAAACTGCGAAAAATAATTCAGCCCGTCATATCCTTTCGGCACGCCGTATTTAAGGACCGTGCCGCCTATCAGCGCCGTTGATGCCTCATCCTGCCACAGGCACCTGTCCCCCAGGTTTGCGAAAAGAAGCAGCCCCCCCGCGGCCATAATTAACAATAATATCAGCATGGATAATTTTCCGGTTTTTTTATCGTTTACAATATCAGCAAACATGCGTTACGATTACCTCTCATTTAATATGTATTATCCGCCATTCATCATATCAAAACCAATCCGCCTGTTTTCATCACTGATTTTATTCCAATCTTACCCGGCTTTTCTTTTTGCTTTTTCCATAATGACTGCGGCCAGGTAAAAAAGCAGCCCTAGCGCCGCAAGAAAAATCCCCAGTAATATCGGTGATTTTGAATTATAAAACAGAACTTCGTGTTCCCCTTTTTCAAGGACGAGCCCCGTCGCGGCATAATCAGCGTTAAAAAGCCGGACATCCCGGCCGTCAACCTTTGCCCTCGAGCTTTTAAAGAGCTGGGACGAATTTACCAGCAGCGCCTTTTTATTAAGTAATACTTTAATTCTCGATTCATTTGGAGTATATGAAACCACCTTTATACTGCAATTAAGCTTTACCGGGTCGTTTCCGGCTGTTTCTCCGCCTTCCACCACGACGGCGCGGCTGTTATCCGGCAGGGCCTTTAAAAGCGACAGTGCCTCAGCGTCAGATGACGCCCTGATAACCCCGTCTGAAATGTAAAAACGCTCATAGGCCCGGTCGTCCATGAATATACAGCGCGGCCCTGAAAATACTTTCTTTAACCCGGGCTCGTCTGTACCGGCCTCGTCAAGGTAATATCTGATATTAAAACGCCTTCTGATGGAAATTTTATCAAAAAGGCCGCCGTCAATCATGGCCATTATCCTGTACGGGGCGTTGCCGTTGTAACCCTGTAATGTTTCCAGATTGTAATATATGTTGAGATTGTCAATTGCCCCGCTGCCCTTAAAAGAAACCCTGAATACGCCCCCCTCTTTTTTCAGAAAATCAGCAGCTCCGCCTCCGGCAGCCGCCGTCCTGTCAGCAGGCATAAAATGAATATATTTTTTTTCAACACGCCCGGTATCAAAGGCGTGAATAAGCAGAAGGGCCGCCAGAAAGGCCGCAGGGCTTTTATGCCTGCCGGAAAGCAGCGTCCACAATAACGCGGCTATAGCGGCTGAAACCGCTCCAAAATAATAAAAGTCCGTTTTTATTGAAGGCAGAACGAAATTTACGACCGTTTCCCTGAAATTTTCCGGCCCGAGAAACGAGAGTACCTGCGGGAACCTTTCCGGGTGTATGCTTATTGCTGTAAATATCAGTATAGCGGCCGCGGCAATGGAAACAATGATATACTTGAGCATATTGACGGCTTCTTTTCTTTTCAACGGGTCAAAAACATTATCAAAACCCGCCGCCGTCAAAAATGCCGCGCCGAAACAACTTATGTAAGCGAACCTTGCCGGGATCCTGAAACTATTAAAAAGCGGGACCCTGATAAACGGGCCATAGAGCGGTGTGAACCTTCCCATGGCAAATACGATAAAGACGAGCGAAAGAAACGCCCAGAAAAGCCCCCTGCTTTTCATTCCGGATTTCAGAAAAGCAAAAGGCATTATTATAAGCGGAAGAAGCCCCGTGTAAAAAACAGCGTCGGTAAGCCCTATAAATGTCACCGGCACCTCGCCGGTCAGTACGGCGGAATCCGGCAAAAGGAGCGAAAAAAAAGATTTCGGGTTGAGCGACCCCCAGGTAAACCTGCTGTAATCAACGAGCCTCCTCCATGATTGCGTCATGTATTCCCCGGATGGCAGAGACTGCGGCGCGCTCACCAGGAATGTCATTATCCCGCACATGACAAAAAACACGGCAAATTTTATAATATATTTTTTTTGTGTTTTCCCTGCAGCCATCATTTCAAAGGCAAGATAAATTGCAAGAGCAAAGGCGTTGTATACAGCAAGCTGGAACATGAGGCAGAGCGACTCCATTGCCAGAAATATTCCGGCCGCCAGAAAATCCGCCAGGGAATCCCTGTCCAGCCCTTTTTTGACAAAGTAAAATGTATAAGGGATGAAAGCCGCCGCCTGAATAACCCCGAGCTGCCCCGCGGCTGTGAGCGTAATAATATATGGCATGGTCATATATACAAAGGCTCCGGCAACTGACCCTTTTCTGGAAATACCGGAAGTTGACATGAACAGATATGCGCCGAGAGCGGCTATAAGCATATGGGCAATCATAAGGATAGCGTCCACATTATGAATATCAACCGGCAGGAGCGTTAAAATAAAATTCAGCGGATAGAAATAGATTATATTCGATGAACCTATAAGGGGTAGTCCCATGAAAATGTATGGCATCCACAGCGGCATCTGATGGTATTTCAGGAACATTTCTTTGGCGAAGTGGCGAAACGGCATGCCCAGGGTTATAATGTCATAACCGCCGAGCATTGTTCCAGGCTTTAAACCCTGAAAAAACAGGACTGCTGGCGCCGCCAGGAACAATATAAAAACAAAGAAATATTTGTACGGAAAATTTTTCATTCTTCCCCGCCGCGCCCCTTTAAAGGTTTAAGTATTCGTCAGCCTTTCATATTCTCGGCCGCGATGTCAGCCCGTTTGCGCTTATTCGCCTCAAGAATCTTTTTTCTCATTCTTATATTTGAAGGCGTTATCTCCAGCAGCTCGTCGTCGGCTATATACTCCATCGCCTGTTCGAGCGAAAATTTACGAGGAGGCTCGAGTTTTATGGCGTCATCAGAACCGGACGCCCTCATGTTAGTCAGCTTTTTTTCCTTGCATACATTCACAACCATATCGCTTTCGCGGCTGTTCTCGCCGGCTATCATGCCCGCATAAACGTCCGCCCCCGGATTTATAAAAAACTGCCCGCGGTCCTGCAGCTTGTCCATCGCGTATCCCACCGACTGCCCCTCTTCCATTACCACAAGCACGCCGCGCGACCTTGTGGGCACTTCGCCGCGGTACGGCCCGTATTCATGGAAAGAATGGTTAAGTATGCCGGTGCCGCGCGTTTCCGTCATGAACTCATTCCTGAATCCCAGAAGCCCGCGTGTGGGAATCATGAACTCAAGCCTGGTGTATCCGTCGCTTCCCTGTATCATATTTGTCATATTGCCTTTTCTGATTCCCATTTTTTCTATAACCGTCCCGACGTGTTCCTGCGGGACGTCGACAATGGCATGCTCGATGGGCTCGAGTTTTTCCCCGTCCTTATCATGATAAATAACCTGCGGCTTTGAAACCTGAAGTTCAAACCCCTCACGCCTCATATTTTCGATAAGTATGGCCAGCTGCAGCTCTCCCCTGCCTTTTACAATAAATGAATCCTGGGTTTCCCCGTCGGTCACAACTATCGAGACGTTTGTCTGCAGCTCCTTGTAGAGCCTTTCCCTGATATTGCGGGATGTGACAAACTTTCCCTCCCTGCCTGCAAAAGGAGAGTCATTTACCCTGAATGTCATCGACATTGTGGGCCTGTCAATATCTATGGTGGGCAGCTCAACCGGGTTGTCCTTATCGGCGATTGTCTCGCCTACATCAATGGTATCTATGCCGGCTAGCACAACAATATCGCCGGCGTAGGCTTCTTTCATTTCGGTTTTTGCGAGCCCCTCAAACCCGAATATTTTTGTTATTTTATAAAGCAGCCTGTCGCCGTTTCTTTTCATTATGACGACTTCCTGCCCCTGTTTTACCGTTCCGTTGTGTATTTTTCCGGTTCCCATTTTTCCCAGATAATTGTCATATGATATAGCCGAGGTTAGAAACTGGAAAGGCTTATCCGCGTCCCCGGTTGTGTCCTCGACATGATTTATTATCATCTCATAGAGGGGTATCAGGTCGGTATTTGTGTCATGCAGGTGGTACCTTGCCACGCCTTCCCTGGCCGAGGCGTAAACCACCGGAAATTCAAGCTGGTCGTCCGCGGCGTTGAGCTCGACGAACAGGTCAAAAACCATGTTTAATACCTCATCCGGCCTGGCATTCGGCCTGTCAATCTTATTGATGACCACAATGGGCATCAGGCCGAGTTCAAGGCATTTTTTCAGGACGTATTTTGTCTGCGGCATGGTGCCTTCAAAGGCGTCAACCACCAGCAGGACGGAATCCACCATTTTTAATATGCGCTGAACTTCGCCGCCGAAATCAGCGTGGCCCGGGGTGTCCACTATGTTTATCTTATAATCCTTATAACGGAACGAAGCGTTCTTTGAGAATATGGTGATGCCGCGTTCCTTTTCTATGTCATTGGAATCCATGACGCGTTCCTCAAGTTTCTGGTAGGATTTAAATACCCCCGCCTGCCTGAGCATTGCGTCAACCAGAGTTGTTTTGCCGTGGTCAACGTGGGCAACTATCGCGATATTTTTTATCTTTTGCATGAAATCTCCTGTTTTTAATAATGACAAAGGGCTGCCATGCAGCCCTTAAACTTTGTCGCAACTGTAGATTACAGAGTGTCGTGTCGTATAAACGAAAACCCGGGCTCCTTCTAATAATTGAGCCCGGGTAAAAGCAGAAACTGTAGAACCACTTAAGAAACAATTACTTTGCGAAAACTGTTCCAAAGCAAGTTCTCTTTCTACTTCTACCGCACCTGCAAATCATACATCTGTTGCCTTGCTTCTATATTTATATCAAATATATTGCCAATAATCAAGCACAATCGGGGATAAGCCTATTTATTGATTATCTTCAATGCCCCGAATACCGTATCAGCCTTTATTATAAGGCAGTTTTCTCCCTGCCTGTACTCCGGAGAAGTATAGGCCAGGCTTCCGATTGACGCGGCGTCGCCGTTGGGCATTTTTACCCCTGAAAAGACAGCGTCTGCCTCAATCTTCAGCGGAATGTTTTTATCAACAAGGACCGTTGTTTCTCCAAAGACAGTGTCAATCCTGATTGTCATTGTTTTATCCTTTATATCCGCGCCTGTCATATCAATGGTCCCTTTGCCGAAAACAACGCTATAGTCGCCCTTGAGATCCTTTGAAGCCACGCTGTATTCGGAAAAAACAGCGGCATTGGAAGTTACACATCCGTGCCAGCCGGTGATAACTTTCAACCCCACATAAATTATGATGAGCCCCGCCAGTGTCCTGAAAACCGGAATGTCAATGTGCAAAACCGCCTTCAAAAGTATTGAGATGCCGAATATTACCAGCACCGCCCCCCAGAAAAGCCCGCTCGATAAAAAACCCATTCTCATGTCTACCTCCTTTTTTTATTTACAACAGCTGCTATATTTTTCTGCTTTCTTTTATCCTGGCCCCCGGAGCCGCCTTAAACGAATTCTTGTATTCCACAAGCATTATTTCGCATCCCTCGCCTATACTTACATCAGTGCCGCGCACTGTTTTGGCCTGGGTCTGTTCCACCCTCACCGAATCACCCTCTATGGTTCCGGCGATAAGGCGGCCGTCCATCATGTTAAAGCCCGGAAAAATATTTTTCAGCCATTTGTTCAGCCCCTGGCCCTCCCTTATATTTATATCCCTGCCGCCTATTTCTTCGGCGTAACTTTTGCCGTAAAGCTCGCAGTTTATCTTTTCCGCATTTAAGAGCCCTTCCACCTTGAACCTGCCTATTGAAGAAAATTCCTCGGCATTGCACCCTTTTTCGGACATAAAATGGCCGCGTATATCTATGGTGTCCGCCTCGACCGCACCTTCAGCGTCTAGCATGCCTTCCACTTTTATCTTTCCTATCTTCAACGCGCCTTCAATGTCAGTTTTTCCCTTGGAATCAAGGCTGCCGGCTTCAATCGGCCCCTCAACATCCAGCCTTCCCCTGATTGCCGCCGACCCGGCCTTTAAACTGCCGTTTACCGTGAGCATGCCGTTGACGGACAGCTCCCCGCACTCAAGGGTGCCGTTTATCTCAAGGGCTCCGTTCACAGCGGCGCTGTCATAAACACCGCCTGCGAGCCTCATGCTTCCGTTTACCTTAAGGTCGTTCCCCGATTTTCCCATAATAAATCCCCCTTTAGAGTTTAAGTTTTAATTCTTCCACACATGAAAGCATGGATAATCTGAATATTACTTTGGCGCCGCTTTCAAAATATATGTCATTGGCGGAGCTTAAGAGCAGACAGAATGCCGCCCCGAGCTTGCGCAAAATAATGAGCTCACAGTTCTTCCCGCCGAATTTCATATAATTTTCCTTAAGGCAAGCCACCGCGGCAGCGCATTCTTCCGCGCCGATATCCCCTGATGAGAGCAATTTCTGTGCCGTGAAGCTGATAAGTATTCCTTCAAAATCAAGGCCGCCGCTTTTGCCGTATGCCTTTAAAAATATTTCCATGGCGCCGGCCGACACTATGCCTCTTTTAATGAGCTCCTCTGTATTCAAATTCATGCCGGGTACGCCGGGCGAAAAAACATCAGCCAGGTCATTCAATGAAAGATCCTCTTTCATATCCATTATCTTTTCAATGCGTTTTAATATCATAACCCTGGGGAAAAAAGTTTCCTGCCCGGTAAATGTGGATTTTCTTATGAACCACTCTTCGGGAATAAGGTTCTTTCTTTTCCACCTGTAAAGCTGGCCGTAAGAGATTCCCTTTAATTCCAGCAGTTCCTTTTTGGATATTAATTCTTCATCCATATATTCTCCTTCTTACGTAACAGAACATTGTTACGCTGCTATGATAAAAAAATATAGCCAAAAAACAGCTTTTAATTTAAATGCTTATTATATAATAGCCTTTGTTACACCAGAATTATAGCGTAACACTGTTCTGTTGTCAATAATTATTTTGTTTTCTTATTCTATTTCCAGAGTATCAATATCAAGTGTTTTAAATAGTTCCAAAAAAGCTTTAAGCTCGGCCTTTGAAAGTGTCACTCCCTTACCCATTTTTCCATGCTCTCCGGCCCACGAACGGATATCAATTTTACCCGGCCTGTCGTTCCATTTTATTATATTTACCTCTTTTTTCCATCCTTTGGATCCCTCACCGAGGGCTCCCAGGGTCCTTACAAGCTCGTACTTGATCTCATCGGCCATTTCTTCCTCCTAAAATAACATTTTTTTAAAAAAGCTCCATCTGCCTCGGCGAATTCTTTTTCCCCGGGTCGTACTGTATAAAACCTTTTTCAAGATTAAAAGAAATAAATCCCAGGAACTGTTCAAGAAACTGCCTGGCCCCCTGTGATATTTTATATTTTGTTTCATCTATAAAACCCGTTATTGCGGCGGGAATCATGATGGCCTGCTCCTGGGTGAAAAGTTCCCCCCTGTTGGCCAGCAGATATTCACAGGCCGCGTCCAGCGCCTTTAAGCCTTCATAGGCGCAATTTACGGCTTCTTTCCGGTCGGCGTCGGGCCCGGCATATTCACCGGAAAAATATTCCACCATATTGCCGGTAAAATACAAGAGAAAGGCCCTTGTCTCATCCGCCATCTTCGGATTGTGTTTTTTTATGGATTCAAATATAGCCGGGGGCAGGTTTGACATTGATGATTTTTTTAAGAGTTCCGGGGAAGTTTTTTTTATCCTTAATGCAGCTTCTCCCGTGAGCTTGAGACCGTTGAAGGCAGTTAAAGACTCTTTTTTGATACTCACCCCGCATTTAAACTCGAATATGGATACAGTTTAATACATTTATTGCGGCATAATCAAGATAATTCTTTAACAGCCGGCTCCTGCCTAAAACCTCACAAAATGGCCCAGCCAGAACATGAACGGGAGCGCGATTATATGAAGCACCCACCAGAGTGGTTTTAAAAATTTGAATTCATTCATTTTTTCTACCTCCAGAAATAATTTCCAAGGAAATATACGGCTGATAACAGGACAAGGTGCACGTACCAGAATCCAAGGTTGGGATACTTTATAACATTCAGCCCGGTTGGGTGCGGGTCGCTCTCCAGATTAAATGTTTCAAAGCAGAATATCGCATAACCGAGATAAAATTTCCCTATGACAATGATGATGTCGGGGACAAGAGGCCTCTTTTCGGCAATCGAAAAATGCATCATTGTGATCACCCCCAGTATTGCCATAAACCCGTTTAAAATGTAGGCCAGATGAACCGTTTTTTTAAACTTGAACATTATCGGCACCGCTATAACGCTGATGAGCCCGGCAATGAAAGGGATATAACCGAACTGATGCTTTGCAGGGTTGTGTACAAGAAAATGAAGCCCTAACCCTCCCAGGGATATAAGCAATAACGACGCTATCAGATAATTTGTTATCCTGTTTTTCATTTATCAGGCCTCCTTGATTTTATCCGGTATATTATAACATATAACACCTTTTTGGCTCCAATTGAATTTTTTAATAATTTATGCTATATTATCTTATCGGATTATATTAAAGGGAGGTTCTTCGTGAAGAAATTTATAATAATAATATTTTTACTCGCGGTGCTTTCAGCGGGCTGCGCCAGAGTATTCCATGTCAAGGTTGATTCCATAAACGCGGGTGCGGCTGCCCTTGGTTCCACATTCGCTATTTACCCGGGCAACCAGAATACCGACCCCAATGACCTGCAGTTCAGGGAATACGCCCTTTATCTTACACGCGCCCTCACAATAATAGGTTATACGCCGGCGGCTGAAGGCTCTTCTCCTGATATTGAAATTTATCTCTCCTATGGTATGGGCGACGCTGTGCAGCATGTCTCTTCATATAACGTTCCCGTATACGGCCAGACCGGCGTGGAGTCATTTACATACACAAATGCCACAAGGACCTCCGCCGGATTTTCGACCATCAGCAATACCTATGAAACGCCGCAGTACGGCATAACCGGCTTCACCACACAAACCGACACTTATACAACATACCCGAAATATATTATAATTGACGCTTACGACGCAAAGAGCGCGGTTCAGGGCAGCCAGATGAAGCAGCTCTTCAAAACGTCCATATCATCCCAGGGCGCCTCGCGCGAGTTGAGGAAGGTATTCCCCTATATGCTGGCAGGCGCGGCCAAATATATAGGCACAAACACCGGCGAGGAAATAGGGATCAATATGTCGGCAGACAATGAAATAATACCGCAGATAAAAGGAATAACCGTAAATAAGGGGAATTGATGTTTTTTCTTATGCTTTTTGCTTTTCAGCCTTTTGGGAAAGCCGCTTTTTTGTAGAGATAATAGTGATGTGTAAATCCGTTCTTGTCCACCGTCTGTCCCGATGTCTGCTGATAATTGCTTTTATAAAGTTTCTTGTTGTTAAATTCCTGATGAAAAGGTATCCCGACTATTATCTCATCAGGCTCCGACTTCACAAAAGACATGAGCCTTGCAGTGGTTGTAATTGTGTTGCCGTAGACATTGAGGGACTTCTGCCCGGCGATGTCAACCTCCGCGAGCAGGTCCTTTCCGTTATTGACAGCCAGCCTTATCTTCCACTCTGCCACCTTCTGCCGCCTGTTTTCCGCGTTTACCATGGTCAGCCTGTCCATAAATTTTGAGGCGAAAGTGAAATTAATATCCTCTTCGTTCCTGTTTCCCAGAAAGCACACATACGCGCCGTCACCCATAAGTATAAGAAGGTAGTCCTTATAATTGACCAGAAGCTGGCTTAAAATGGAGTTAAACTGGGGTATCCAGTGGTCGCGCAGAGTGTCAAGGTCCGTTACTGTGGAGCCGCGCATGTCAAGGCCGCAGCATGAGTTAAACTGTTCCTTGCCGGATTCAAGCTCTTTTGAAAAATTTGCCGGCATGAATATATTGTTGGCCTGTATCCTGGCCGCGTCCTCGGCGGCGGATAATACCCTGAATTTATATTTAAATCCCTCAAAATATTCCCTGTCCTCCGGAAAAACAAAACTGTTGAACTTATAAAAAGCCGCCTGCGCGTCCGTGCCTGCCTGGTTTATCCATTTCGCGATGGCCATCCTGTCTGCCTTGCCGGTGGCCACAAAAAAAATGGAATCCCCCTCGCGGAGCTCCTCGCCCGAGCCGTAAGGAATCAGCCTGAATTCGCTGGCTCTTTTTATGAAAGTTCCGGCAAAAGAAGACGGTTTCTGAAGGCCCGCGCCCAGTTTGGAGACACTCTCCGGGGTCCATCCGTCAAATATCCTCCAGGCGTTTTTGTCCCATTTAATATGTGCCTGAATACGGCTCAGGGTGTTTTTTTCATCAGGGCAGAATTTAATGTCAAGGCCCTCCATATCGCGGCCTATTATATATGTTTTGTTCTTGTCTTTTAGTTCCAGCATTTCCTGTTTTCCGCATACACCGCAGCTGAAATTTAGCTTCATCTAAGTTTTGGTCTCCTGTTGCTTAAGCTTTCATTTGTTATATTATACCACAATTGGTTCATTATATCCATTAATGGCGGCTTTATATACTGCCCTTTATAGCAAAGGCCGCGGGCTTTAACCCCCGCGGCCTTTTGATATTTTATTAAAAAGCAAAAGTCTTAAAAAGGATTATCCTCGCCGTTGTCTTTGCCGGAATAATCTGTGGTATCTTCCGGCGCCGCCGCAGGCGCCGCCTTTTCACCGGGGGCTCCCTGCGCCTGTTTTCTGGGCCCGATGTTCCTTGTTCCCTTGCAGTCCGGATATTTAACGCAGCTTAAAAAATCGCCGTTCGGGCCGCTCTTTACCTTCATGTCAGAGCCGCATTTCGGGCATGTTTCCTTATAATTCTTCGTCTGCTTGCATTCCGGGTATTTTGAGCAGGAATAAAACCTGCCGTTCTTGCCGTTCTTTAAAAGCATCTGCGAGCCGCAGGCCGGGCATTTTTCCTGCTCACCCTCGTAATTTGCGGTTCCCTTGCATGCCGGAAACTTCGAGCATCCGTAAAACTTACCCTTATATCCTTCCCTTAATACCATATCCGACCCGCAGGCCGGGCATTTCGGTGTCTCAGCCATTTCATTCTCCCGTCAATCTATTTTTTAAACAATTTCCTGTTCCTCAAGAAAATTCGCCGCAAGAAGCACGTGTTCGTCGTTGTTTTCTTCAAATTTATCCTTTGAAAGCAGGGCCCGCAGTTCCTTATGCGTTTCATCTTCACTTTCTTCATCATCATCAATGTACATTTCTTCGCCGTACTCGTCTTCGTCCTCATTTCCGCGGCGCTTGCGTTTTTCAGAAACCGAGTCGTCCACGAGTTCCTCAAGTTTTTCAAAAGCATCTTCAAAACATTCGGATCTCAAATAATCCTTCAGGCCTCCCCAGGCTTTTACCGCGTTGTCATCCTTTCCGGATGCAAAAACCGAATTAAAATCAATACGCAGGTCCTCAAGGGATGTTTCGGAAACTTTTGATGATTTTATAATATCATCCAGGCTGCCAAGCAATCCCTTAATCTTTTTGGACCTTTTGGGGTCTATTTTTGGAAGATAAGTTTCAGCTTCCGGATATTTCTCATCCTTTGTCCCCAGGGACGTCTCATTGTCAAGTATGGCCGGAACGTGCCTGAACCTTAAAAAAGCCGAGGCGTCCTGCGGTGTGTCAAAAACCAGGGTAGTTTCGGTGCATTCCTCACCCCTGCAGTCCTTGAGCCTCATTAAAAATTTTCCCGCGGCAAGATTGTCTATGCCGGGATAATAATCGGTCCAGTTCTCCCATTTGTCTTTGAGCAGATCAAGTTTGCTGGCCATGGGTTCTCCTTGTTATTTTAAACTTACTGATTCTTTCAAAGTAATATATACCAGATAATCCCTCCAAAGGCAACCGGCTCTTTTGTTTTTTTTACCTTTTATTTTTCATCCTTAAGCCCTTCTATTTTTTCCAGTACGTGGTCAAGCTTGCGCGTCCTTGTGGTCCTTAACGCGTCAAATTTTTCATGCGCGTCGTCAAGGGAAGATCCCGCAGCCTCAAAGACAGACCTGTAGCGTTCCCATTCTTCCTTAAATTCCGCCAGAAACACCCTTGTTTCACCGGCGGCCTTCTCCATATTGAAATTCGCCACGGCCTCTCTTATGGTGGCCAGTATCGCGTATAGCGCGAATGGCCCGCAGCAGACTACTTTCTCCGCCATGGCGTCGTCGATAAAAGCCCGGTCAAACTCGTTTATAAAGCCGTACACCTGCTCATTGGGGATGAACATTATCATATAATCCACCGTGCCGGCCGCCGTATTAATGTAGCCGCGTTTTAAGAGTTCCTTTACCTTCTGCCTTGCATCCCTTAAAAACTGCGCCTTATATTTTTCTTTTTCCATGTCGCCGGCCGCCTCCACATACCTGGCATAATTATCAAGGGGAAATTTTGCGTCTATATTAACGCGTTTGTTATTCGGCAGAAAAAAAGTGAAATCCGGCTTGCCCTCACCCTCTTTCTGCTGTGTCGAGTAATTCACCGTTTCTGTCAGCCCCATAAGGTTAAAAAGATCCTGCGCCGTCCTCTGCCCCCATTCGCCCCTTTTCTGCGAAGACCCCAGTATCTCCCTTAATCCCGTGGTGGTCTTCTCAAGTTTTAAGAAAGCCTCTACGGCATTTTTGAGCCTTTCCGCTATTGTGGCGGAAGTTGTGTTGCCTGCGGAGAGCTGTGTCTGGATGTTTTTTATCTGTTCGTTAAGGTTTTTTAAGGATTCATCGATAAGCTGTTTGTTCGCGGCAAGGTCGCCGCTGATGAGCTCTTTTTTTCTGTCAAGCTCCGCTCCGCCAAGCTCTTTCTGCTGCTTTAATACATCCATGGCAACGCCGGAAAATATTTCTTTGATCTCTTCTTTTTGAATGTTTGCGGGTTTTTGCCCTGATATTTTTAACTGAAGAAGCAAGACAGCCGCCAGCAGGGCGACTGCGGTTAATGATATAATATATAAAGCCACAAACCCTCCGGTTATTTTAATTGAAGAAATATTACATCAGGAAGAAAAAAAAGTCAAAGCCTATCCTTTGGGTACCTCATATATTTTAAGGTCTTCTGGCAGGAACGTTTTAATCATTGGTTTTCCGGGGCCGGGTATTTCAACCGTGACCTGGGCTATTATTTTCGGCAGCCCGGATCCGGCTCCTAGCATTTTTGCCTCCACGGAGCGCACCACGCCGACTTTTCCATCGGACAGGATTACTACGGTTCCCGGTTTGAACGGGGATTTGTGCATCTGCTTGTCCAGCCTGTCCATTTTGGAGGCGATATCGGGCCGCAGTCCGGCGTATTTGTTTCCCTTTAAAATGTAGATAATCAGGGCAATAATTACAACCGCAATTATAAGATAAATCACAATATTTGGATTTAGCGCAACGCTGTGCATTAACCCTCCAATAGTTCCCTATCGTCTTCACGGGCAAGTGTTTCCGTTATTATTATATTACTTTTACGGAGTTTTTCAATGGTTTTAATAAAAAAATATGGTCTTGCCAAAAAAGGGGCATTTACTTATAATATCTATATTATATAAAGGAGCGCGTAAATGGAAAAAGTCCGGTTTTCTTACATATTAAAGCTTACTGTAATAGGCTTCATCCTTATGTTCGCGGCAGCCGCCACCATTACCCGGATTATTTCCGCGCTTTCCACGATTTCAATGCCCGACCTTACCGGAATAAAGCTTGACCGTGCGCAGAAGCTCGCTTTCAGGATGAAAATCGACCTTAAAGTCGAGGACGAAATAAACAGCCCCCTGTATGACGCCGGTTCCATAATAGCGCAGGACATTCAGGCCCGCTCCGAGATAAAAAAAGGCAGGACCGTTTATGTTGTGGTCAGCAAAGGCTTTAAGCTTGTCCAGATACCGGACATAACAGACAGGCCCAAAGCCGAGGCCCTGGTAATGATAAAGAACGCGGGGCTTCTCGAAGGCTTTGACGCCATTATAGCCTCTCCTTCAATAAAGGATACAAATGTCATATCCGAATCCCCCGGCGCCGGGCAGGTGGTGCCGGCCGGAATAAAAATAAACATGCTGCGCTCTTCCGGCCCCAGGGTGAAAAATTTCGTCATGCCCCGTCTTACCGGCAGGGACACCATGGAGGTTTTTTCAATACTTAAAAGCAGGGATCTGCACATAGAGAGCCTCTCTGCGGAAAGCGGCGGCTCTGAAACGTCCGGAAGCGCCGCTTCAGGCGTTATAATTTCACAATCGCCCCAGGCGGGGTTTCTGGTCAACGAAAAATCAGCGATAACTCTCAGGGCGTCAATAAATGAAAATGACACCCGCCTTAAAAAGAGGATGATAAATATATCCTACACAAGCGCTTCGACAACACCGCAGCTTATAAGGATAAATGTCCTGAGCTTAAACGGCAGCGAAACCGTTTATAATGAGGTTGCGCAGCCCAACGACCCTGTAAGTGTCAGCGCGGCCGTGCGCGGGCAGGCTGTGGTGCAGATATACGGCGGCACCGAGCTTTTAAAAGAAATGGAGTTCCCCGACTGATGCGCAAGCCAATGCTGTCGCCTTCGATACTTGATTCGAATTTTGCCGAGATAAAATCCACAATAAGCCTTCTTGACAGGGCAAAAGTTGAATACATTCATTTTGACGTGATGGACGGAAATTTTGTGCCGAATATCACCTTCGGCCCGAAAATAATGCGGCCGTTAAGGAGCCTCACAGGCATCCCTTTCGACACGCACCTTATGATACTTCACCCGGAAAAATACGCCCCTCTTTTCATTGAGGCCGGCGCCGACATAATAACCGTCCACCAGGAAGCGTCCAGCGACCTGGCTTCGCTCATAAAGATGATACACGCAGCCGGAAAAAAGGCGGGTGTTTCAATCAAGCCCGGAACCCCAGCCTCAACGCTTTACAAGTATATGGATTCAGTAGACCTTATACTTGTTATGAGCGTAGAACCCGGTTTCGGCGGCCAGAAGTTCATGGTTCCTATGCTGGACAAGGTAAGGGATTTCAGGCAGATAATCGACAGGAATAAATACAACTGCCTTATAGAAATAGACGGCGGCATAAACAAAGATAACGCCCCGGCGGCCTTTGCGGCCGGCGTTGATATCTTTGTCGCCGGCAGCGCTATTTTCGGCGCCGCCGACCCGGAAGCGTCAATCGCTCAGCTGCGCGCCGCGCTCGGATAAAAATACCTTTCAAGGAGCCTGTCAAAGTGTTCGAAAATATATCGGGAAAGCTCTATGAAGTCATGCGTAAAATACGCGGGACCGGGGTAATATCGGAAAAAAATATCGATGAGGCCCTTAAGGAAATACGCATGTCCCTTCTTGAAGCCGACGTGAATTATAAAGTTGTCAAAAGTTTCATCGATACGGTCAAAAATAGGGCCCTGGGCGGAGAGGTCCTAAAATCGCTTTCCCCCGACCAGCAGTTTGTAAAAATTGTCCACGACGAGCTGGCCTCCTTTCTCGGGGATAAAAACAGCAGCCTTGATTTTGGCCGCAGGCCCATGCTTTACATGCTCGTCGGGCTGCAGGGCTCAGGAAAGACAACAACAGCTGCAAAGCTTGCCGCCTATCTGATAAAAGAAAAATCCGTCAGGGTAATGCTTGTAGGCGCCGATACCTACAGGCCGGCCGCGAAGGAGCAGCTTGCGAAGCTTGCAGCCTCAGTGGGCGCGGAATTTTATACCGAACCCAACAATGACCCTGTAAAAATCGCCGTCAACGCCTATAAATCCCTTGAAACAAAGGCCCTTGACGCCGTTATATTTGACACCGCGGGCAGGCTGCACGTGGACAGTGAACTGCTTGATGAATTAAAACGTATGAAGGCCGCAATTCCTTTCACTGAAATACTGCTTGTGGCCGACGCCATGCTTGGCCAGGAATCCGTCAATGTGGCCAGGAATTTTAATGAAGCGGCGGCAATTACCGGAATAATTCTCACAAAAATGGACGGCGACGCGCGCGGCGGAGCCGCTCTTTCCATGAAACACACGGCCGGCGTGCCGATAAAATTCATGGGGACCGGAGAAAAAACCGACAGGCTCGAGCCCTTTTATCCGGAGAGAATCGCCTCCCGCATACTCGGTATGGGTGATGTGGTATCCTTGGTCGAGAAAGTACAGCAGTCCATAACGGCTGAAGATGCCAAAAAGAACGAGGAAAAATTCAGGAAGGCCAATTTCAACCTCGAAGATTTCCTCGGCCAGATGAGGCAGATGAAAAAGCTGGGCCCCATGGAAGAAATACTGAAAATGATGCCGGGCGCCGGAGCGGCGGGTCTTTCAAATATTAATATAGACGAAAAAGACATGTCTCATATCGAGGCGATAATACTTTCAATGACGCGGCGCGAGCGCAACCACCCGGAAATAATTGATTCTTCACGCAGGGAAAGGATCGCAAAAGGCAGCGGGGTCAAACCCGAGAGGATAAGCAGGCTGTTAAAACAGTTTGCCCAGGCTAAAAAAATGATGAAATCGCTTGGTAAAAGGCGCCATAATATGCCGAATTTCGGCGGAGGCTTCCCCGGCGGCATGGGCTTCTAAAAAAACCGGATTACAGGGCTCCCGGCAGGGAATCAAGCAGGAGCCTGGTATATGCTTCGCGCGGCCGGGTAAAAACAGTTTCAACATCCCCTTTTTCAACAATTGCGCCATCCTTCATTACAACAACATAACCCGCAAGGCTCCTCACTATCCTTAAATCATGCGTTATAAAAAGAATCGATATACCGCGCGCTGAGTTAAGTTCTTTCAGCAGGTTAAGCACCTGCGCCTGGACCGAAACATCAAGCGAGGATACCGGCTCATCCGCGATAAGCAGCGCAGGCCCGGTTGCGAGCGCCCGGGCGATCACCACCCTCTGCCTCTGCCCGCCGGAGAGTTCATGGGGGTATTTGCCCGCTGTCAGAGCGTCAAGCCCCACTGATTCAAAGATGGAAAAAACCGCCGAATCAAGTTCCTTCCCTTTTTTATTAAAATGAAACCTTATGACTTCAGCAACCGCGTTTCCGGCTTTCATCCTGGGATTCAGGGATGAAAAAGTGTCCTGAAAAATATATTGCACCCTCCCGCGTTTTTCTTTTGTATCAAAGGACAGGGGTTCGTTGTTGTAAATAATTTCTCCGCCGTCCGGAATTTCCAGGCCGCACACACAGCGCGCCAGCGTGGTCTTGCCGGAACCTGATTCCCCGACAAGTGCGACTATAGCCGCGTCAGGTATCTCAAAATCCACGCCGGCAACGGCCATAACTTTTTTTTTGGAAACAGCAAACGGACTTTCTGCGATAAAACTTTTTTTAAGGCCGCTTATTTTAAGCAATTATACACTATCTCCCCTTTTATATGGAAAAAAGCATCTCACGCCGTTTTCAATTTCAGGATGAATTCTCAAACATTTTTCACGCGCCCTTGAGCAGCGGGGCTCGAACGGGCAGCCCGGAGCCGTACGCCTTAAATCGGGGACAGAGCCCTTTATTACCTTAAATTCACGCAGCCCCGAATTGATTCCCGGTATTACGCCAAATAGAGCTCTCGTATAAGGGTGAATAGCGTCAAGAATAGAGCTTATAGCGCCGTCTTCCATTATTTCCCCGGCGTACATTACCACCACACGCGGGCAAAGTTCCGCCGCAAGATTAAGGTCATGCGTTATGAGAAGCAGGGTCAGTCCCCGCTCTTTTTTTATTTTTACCAGCAGTTTTACAATCTGCGCCTGAACTGTTACATCAAGCGCCGTGGTGGGTTCATCGGCAACGAGTATTCCGGGCGAGCATGAAAGCGCTATTGCTATCATCACCCTCTGCTGCTGGCCACCGGAGAGCTGGTGCGGATAAGAATCCATGATTCTCGAGGTGTCCTCAAGCCCGGCGGCTTTAAGCAGGCTTAAAGCCGCGCCTTCCATAGGCTCCCTTTCCGGGCGCGGCGCCGCGTGCGCCAGTATTGCTTCAGCGAGCTGTTCCCTGACGGAAAATAGCGGATTTAAAGAGGCCGCCGGATCCTGGAATATCATGGAGGCCGCCCCCCCGCGTATTATCCTGAGTTCCTCCTTTGTGGCGCTCTTTATGTCAAAACCGTTTATCCTTATGACGCCGGAGGTTTTTGAATTTGCCGCCCCGAGTTTTAACAATGAATAAGCCAGCGTCGATTTTCCACAGCCTGACTCGCCCACAATCGCCGCGGACTCGCCTTTCATTATGTCGAGGTTTATGGAACGCAGCGCGTGCAGCGCTTCCCCGCCCTCAAGCGAGTAATCAACCGTTAAATTTTTTAATGAAATTGCCGGCACTAATTCAGGGCTCATTGTTTCTTCAGCCTTGGATTGAACATATCCCTCAGCCCCTCTCCCAGTATATTGCATGAAAAAACAGCCAGAAATATGGCCATTCCCGGAAATAGAATAAGCCACCACGCGGTTTCAATGTAATCTTTTCCCGCCGTGAGTATATTACCCCAGCTGGGGTAAGGTGGTTGTACGCCGAGCCCCAAAAACGAAAGCCCTGATTCAGTCAAAATTGCACCGGATATTCCGAAGGTCATATAAACAAAGACGGGCCCCATAGTATTCGGAAGTATGTGTTTTATTATGATAGAGGCGCGCCCCAGTCCTATGAGCCTTGCGGCGTCAATGTAAGCGCTCTTTTTTATTGACATAACTTCGGCCCTTATTATTCTGGCAATATCGGTCCAGGAGGTGAGCCCTATTATTATCATTATGTTTATAATTGACGGCCCTAGGAAGACAACCAGCATTAAAATTAAAAAAAGCGATGGTATCGTCAGCATAATATCCACAAAACGCATGGCGATTGAGTCGGTGATCCTGCCGAAATATCCGGCTATTGACCCTATAAGTATGCCTATCAAAGTGGATATTAGCACCGCGGAGACCCCGACCATAATTGATACCCTGGCGCCGTAAATCATACGGGAAAAAAGGTCCCGGCCCAGTTCGTCCGTCCCGAAAATATGCGCCGCCGATGGAGGCTGAAGCCTCTCCGCCGTGTTTTGCGCCTTATAATCGTACCTGGTTAGCACCGGCGCGCATATAGCCGCGGCAGCAAGAAACCCCGCGCAAATAGCCCCGGCAATCATCATTTTGTTCATAATACCCCTTCATTACTTATTGGTTTTGCCTTTATAATTTTTACTTATTTATATCTTATCCTTGGATCTATCATAGCATAAGCCATGTCGGCAAGAAAATTTCCCAGTATCGTAAGCACGGCGGCAATAGTCACATCCCCCATAATAACCGGATAGTCAAATGACATGGCAGCCTCATAAGCGAGCCTTCCCATTCCCGGCCACGCGAAAATGGTCTCAAATATGAAGCTCCCTCCTATCAAACCCGGCAGAGACAAACCCAGCAGCGTTATGACCGGCATAAGGGAATTTTTAAGGGCGCTCCTGTAGATAATATCATTCTCGTTCATACCCTTGGCGTAAGCCGCTGTAATATACTGCTGGGAGAGGACCTCGACCATGCTTGATTTGACATACCTTGATATATAAGCAAGGCCGCCGAAGGCAGTGATAAATACCGGCAGCAGCATGTGGCGCACTATATCAATAAACTTTTCAAAAGGGCCCATCATGTCAAAATTAAGTGATGTCATGCCGGAGACTGGAAATACCGGAATTTTTACCGCGAATACCATCATCATTACAAGCGCGAGCCAGAAAGCCGGCACGGAATATCCTGTAAATGTTATAAAAGTCATCACCCTGTCATAGGCGCTGTTGCGCTTAAGGGCGCTTGTTACACCTATAATAATACCGAAAATAAATATCACCAGCAGCGATGTAATGTTGAGCAGGAGTGTCGCGGGCAGCCTTTCCAGGACCTTGTCAATAACGGGCCTGTTGTCAATAAAAGAATCGCCGAAATCAAGGCGGATGAGCCTCAGGAGCCAGCTTAAATACTGTTCATAAATCGGCTTATCCAGGCCGTAAAGGGCCTTTAAATGCTCCATGGAGTCCGGCGACACCTTTACATTCATCTCCATATTTGTCTTTACAAAACCGCCCGGTGTCAGGTGTATAATAATAAAAGTTATAATTGTTATCCCGAAGAGCACCGGAATCATGAGCAGCAGCCGCCTGAAAATATACGCTTTCATCGGTTAAAAACACCATCCTTTAAAAACAAAAAGCCGCCCCCAATAATGGAGGCGGCTTATGTTGTATGTTGAAGGCTTGTGTCAGCCTTTAAGGCCGCTTGTCGCCACGCCCTCTATAAAGAACCTCTGGCCGAAAAAGAATATCAAAAGAATCGGCAGAAGCACTATTGTGGAGGCCGCCATCATAAGGTTGTAATCCGTCCCGTACATGGTGGTGAATGTCTGGAGCCCGAGCGCCAGTGTGTAATTTGACGTACTGTTCAGGTAAATTAACGGGTTCATAAAGTCGTTCCAGTTATATACGAACCCGAATATGGCCGTCGTGGCCATGGCAGGCTTTACGAGCGGAAGCAGGATTGTCCAGAATATCTGGAAGTAATTGCAGCCGTCAATTTTTGCCGCGTCATCAAGCTCGTATGGGATCGTCATGAAGAACTGCCTCATAAGGAATATATTAAAGGCGCCGCCGCCGAAAAATGTCGGTACAATAAGCGGAAGGAAGGTGTCTATCCATCCCACGTATTTGAAGAGCATGAAGGTCGGGATCATTGTAACCTGAGCGGGTATCATCATGGTGGATACCATCACAAGAAAAAGCACGTCCCTGCCGGGGAATTTAAACCTGGAAAATCCGTACGCCACGAAGGTGGAGCTCAAAAGGACACCCACGATGCCGGTCAGCGTAATTATCAGGGTGTTTATAAGGTACCTGTTGAAAGTTTCATCAAGGGCCTTTGGCGCCCATGCTTTCGCGTAATTGGACCACTGCGGCATTACATCGGCCAGCTTGTCTCCGACGCTTACCATATCTCCGTCTTTTACAACGGGTTTTGTATCCTGCGTCAGGTTGTATTCCTTTATTGAGCGGCCTTCACCGTCGACAATCTTTAACAACAATGTTTTATCAGCGTTGGTTATAATACGCACCTTCCCCTTAGCGGGGATTATTGCCAGCACGTCGCCTTTTCTAACCATCTCTTTCTTCTTGACTTGAAGCTGGGCTATGGACGGAATTACCTGGCTGTAATCGCCAAGATCTATCCTTACCGTCCCGTCGGCGTCCTTGTCAATTTTTATTTTGCCGGCATATTTGGCGATTATCTTGGATTCATAATCAAGTTTAAGTTCGGAATAAGGTATCCATTTGGGCGGATTGGTAAATATTTCGCCCGGCGCTTTTAGCGACGTGGATATCATCCATATAAGCGGTATGACAAATATCAGGGCCCCTGCCCATGCTATAATATAAAGAATCCAGCTTGCAATCTGTCCCTGGAGCCTCTGGCTCTCCCAAAAACTCAATTTTTTTGCCATATTTATGAACCTCCGGTTAATTTATGTGTCTTTTCAGTTTGTTTATTTCTTGAGCTCGCCTTCATAATGAACCCATCCTCCGGCCACTTTGAACTGCAGCAGCGTGAAGACAAGTATTATTATGAAAAGCACCCACGCGATGGCCGATGCGTAGCCCATGTTGTGGAACTTGAAGGCCTGCTGGTATATATACAGCACCATGACGAGCGTCGAGTCGGCCGGGCCGCCCTGCCCCCCGGTCATGACGTAAACCTGGGTAAATATCTGAAATGACCATACTATCGACATTATAAGATTAAAAAATATTACCGGCGTGAGCATTGGAAGTGTGACATACCGGAATTTTTGCATCATTCCGGCGCCGTCTATTTCAGCCGCCTCATAAAGCTGCCTTGGTATTCCCTGCAGCCCGGCAAGATAGACAATCATGTTGCCGCCGACGCCCCAGAGGCTCATTATAATGATGGCGGGCTTTGCCCATATTTCGTCCGCCATCCACTGCGGGCCCTTGATGCCAAGCAGCGAAAGCCCGTAATTGATAAGTCCAAAATCAGGATTTAAGAGCCACATCCATATGATGGCCGAAGCGACGCCCGCAGTAACCGAAGGCAGATAATATATTGTACGCAGCAGCCTGACTGATTTCCATTTCTGGTTCATCAGAAGCGCTATCATAACCGATCCCACTACACCGAGCGGCACCGAAAATATGGTGTAATAGAATGTGTTGTACATCGAATTTAAGAACCTTGCGTCCGAGAACATTTTAACAAAGTTTCCCAGGCCGATGAATTTTGCCGGGGTTATAAGATCCCAGTCGCAAAAAGCAAGGCCAAGGGATACTACTATGGGCCCGCCGGTAAAGAGCAGCAGCCCCAATAACCAGGGCGAAAGGAATACATATCCCCATATCGCATCCTGGGTTGACATTTTCATTTTACTTTTTTTAACAGCGTTTTCCATCATGTTCCTCCGCGGTTTTATTTATCCGCGCCGGCGGAATCAGGCGCAGCTTCTGGTATTGCTATGAGTGCGTTCATCCCGCCCTTAAAACAGGGCGGGATGAATTATGATATTTATTCCTTGCTGAAATAATTCTCGTTTATCTCCGGTACTATCTTTTTTAACACTGCCGCGGCTTTTTCCTTGCCGTTCCAGATCTTGTCAAAAGCCGGCGCTATCATGGAAACATTTATCTCTTCCCATTCCGGAAGGAGCGGCTCGAACTTCACATAATTTACGGCCTTTAAAAGCATTTTTTTGTTGAGCGGTTTCTTGCCGTCAAGGAACGCGGTTGATTCTGCTATTTTTTTCATGGCCGGCTGCGCGAGCCCCGTCTCCGCGAGCTTTTTCTGCCCCTCGGCTCCGGCAAGATACGTTACGAGCTTCCATGCCATTTCCTTGTTTTTTGATGATTTAACTATGGCATATCCCGATCCGCCCGTGGGATAGGCCTTTATGCCTTTCGGGCTCGACGGGAAAGGAACCACATCCCAGTCAAAAGCCGTGATCTGCGACCTGAAAAGCGGCGTCTTCCAGATGCCCGACATAAACATCGCAACCCTCTGTGAAACAAACATATCTGCCGTTCCCATTCCGCCCATCGCGGTCATCTGCGACGGGGAAGGCGTAACGTGGTATTTATTGATAAGGTCGCTCCTGAACTGGACCGCGTCTATCACGGCCTTTCTGTCCATCACGCACTTTTTCGGATTCTTGATGTTATCTACCATTTCTCCGCCGTTGGAGAATACAAAAGCTTCCCATATCGGCCAGTCATCCACATAACCGTACTGTGTAGGGACTCCGTTCGCGTCCTTTTTCACAAATTTCTTGGACATCCTGAGCATGTCGTCCCATGTCCAGTTTTCCTTTGGATATTTCACGCCCGAGGCGTCAAACATTGTCTTGTTGTAATAAACAACGCATATCGGCGCTATGTCCCTCGGAAGCACATACAGGCTTCCGCCCACTGTGAACCTGTCAATTATCGCGTCATAGAAGTCGCTTTTTTTAAGGGTCTGATCCTTGTCTATATAAGGAGTAAGATCTTCAAGGACTCCCTTTGCGGCGAATTCCTTAAAGTTGTTTACCTCAACGAAGAGCACGTCTGGCGCGCTTCCGCCGGCAAACTGGGTAAGTACTTTTTCCATGTATGGAGGGCCGGACGGCGCCCTTTCCGCGCTTACTTTTACGCCTGTTTCCTTCTCAAACTTTCCAAC
>Ga0181520_10003488_pt1 | contig 27536 bp, 24 predicted proteins | sample PEATcosm2014_Bin_29_FD_132451 | JGI IMG/M metagenome (GOLD analysis project Ga0181520, IMG submission 132451) | Peatland microbial communities from MTU Mesocosm Facility, Houghton, MI, USA - PEATcosm2014_Bin02_30_metaG | ecosystem: Environmental > Terrestrial > Soil > Wetlands > Peat | place...
GACGGCTGCTACATCAATACGGCGGGCGTGGGCGCGCTGCGGCCGGGAATTCAAGTGGGTCCGCACCGTGCGCAGGTCGGCGACGCCATCCTGGTCTCGGGCATGATCGGCGACCACGGCATGGCCATCATGAGCGTGCGTGAGGGGTTGGAGTTCGAGAGCCAGATTCGGTCCGATTGCGCAGCGCTGAACGGAATGATTGCCGAGGTGCTGGCTGCGGTTGGGCTGGCGGTACACACCATGCGCGACCCCACGCGCGGGGGCATGGCTTCAACGTTGAATGAGATTGCGCAGTCCTCCGGCGTGGGCGTCGAGATCAGCGAGACCAGCCTGCCGGTGCGGCCTGAGGTGCAGTCGGCCTGCGAACTGCTGGGTCTCGACCCGGTGTACGTGGCCAACGAAGGCAAGGCGGTGTTTTTTGTCGCTCCCGAAGCTGCGGACCGAGTGCTGGAGGTGCTGCGGGCGCATCCGCTGGGAAGGGACGCGGCGCGCATCGGCCATGTGACGGCCGAGCACAAGGGAATGCTGGTGGCGCGCACGGCGATGGGCGCCAATCGCGTGATTCCTACCCAGATTGGCGAGCAGTTGCCGCGCATCTGCTAAGCTTCCCATCCTGTCTGAGGTTCATCGTTTCTTATTAAGACCATTCCAACGCCAGGTGGCGGGGGCAAGGTGGAGTATGCGGTTTGCCACAGCCCATCTTTGCGACGCGAAAAGCCGCAAGGATGGGCTGCGGGCGTTTCCGGTGTTTCCGATTGCTCAGCGCGTCCGGTTGACGAGTGGGAGACTTCAGAAGCAAGAGATACGCGTTTGCGAGCGGCTTTCGAAGACCCTGCGGAAGCCGTCCGGCGTTGGCGGAACGGCGAAGGAAGCGAGCTGGAACGCGAGGGCCTAAGCGGTACGCCCTTGAAGACATCATCCAGACGAAGACACTCGCGCGATCCAATCGGTGGCAGAACCCCGGCGCACAGCCCGGAGAAATGGAGAATTGAAAAATGCTCTTGATCGTCCTCATCGTTGTTCTGGTGTTGGTTTTAGGCGGAGGCGGCGGATACTACGGCTACGGCCGCTGGGGCGCAGGCGGCGGCGCGGGCATAGGGCTCGGCACCATTTTGGTGATCTTGCTGATTTGCTATCTGCTAGGGTTCTTCCGATAGAGCCGCGGGCGTTGTGAGGTTTGTGGCTTCCCGCTCGCAAAATCGGCGCCCGAGCCTGTGGAGAATCCGCGCGAAAACCACGCTGTTGGGCTCAGATTCAGAGTTGATTCTGCGGCATACGTGGCGGAGCTGAAGCTCCGCCACATCCTGCGCGTGAGGCCTCGCTGATCGAGAACATCGCGGCTTGATGGTGTCGGCTCCGTCATGCAGCAAGGTGTGCAGCAGGAGGAGAAATGTGATCACCTGGCTTCAGTCCAGCCGCTCGAACGCCTTCCGGATGCGATCGGGAAGGCTGGCTGGCTCGACGTGGAGCTTCGAACTGAGCTCGAGGACGGTGGCCGGGGGGTCGGGGAGCGCGTTGAGGGCCTTTGCCGTGGCCGTCCAGTCGATATTGCCGTCGCCGGGCCACAGGTGCTCGTCCTTGAGGCCGTGGTTGTCGTGCACATGGACGGAGGCGATGCGGCTGGAGAGCGTATCGACGGCGCCGATAATGCCGGCCTTCATGTGGGCGTGGCCCAGATCGAGGCAGACGCCGACCGAATTCAGGTGGCCGGTGTCGAGGATGTAGACCAGGTGTTCCGGCGTGGTGGCGTCGCTCAGCAGGTTTTCGACAAGCAGGCGCACGCCCAGCGGATGGGCAAAGGCGCCCAGGTGATCCAGGGCGTTGAGGGCGTATTCGATGGTGCGCGGCGACCATTCATCGTCCCGCTCCCCAAGGTGCACGACGAGGTTGCGGAAGGGAATGGATTCGGCGGTTTCGAGGGCTCGCTTGATTTCGTCCATGGCCTGGATGCGACGGGCTTTTTCAGGGTGGAGAACGTTGACAGCGGGAGCGCCGGCCCGGCCCATCTCGCGGTCGGGGAAGAGCGGCGCGTGCATGGACCAGGCCCCAAGGGCGTTGGAGCGGAACCAGGCGGCCAGCTCGGCGACGTGCTCGCGGCTGGTGTAGTCGAAGTGCTGACGTGCGGCAAAAATCTCAACTGCCTGTGCGCCCGCCCTGGACGCAAACTCCAACATTCCAGGATGAAGGCGCTGATTCAGGCAGAGATGTGTTGACAGGACTCGCAGCTTGGTCAAAAAGTTTCCCCCGTGCCGGATTTGGAGGGCAAACCGGACAGCTCTTCTATTTTCGCATTTTTTTCGAGCCTCTTACGACTGGTCCGAATGCTGCGTGGGAAGGCGAGCTCCCGAGGCAATCGGTGAGAGTGCCTACAGCGCGAGGAGAGCGGATTCTCGATTTTTTTACAAAGACGAAATTAGTTTTGATTTTTTGAAAACGAAAAAATCAAAACTGAGCAAAACGGGACAGACAGTTGCATCCCACCAAGCGAAGTTGTAATGAAGTTCGAGCCATGGGTGCGCTCCAGCGCGGAATTGGAAAGGCGGAGTCGTGCGCGCATTTATCGAATAATCTCCAGCCGCGGCGCGGGGGGAACAAGAACTCGGATGACGAATGGGAAGCAGACCTACTTTGATCCAGCTGTGTATTTGACGCAAGCTGGGCTGGGTCGAATGATTGTTCATGTCAAACCAAAGAGGGCATTTTTTGCGCAGGGCGATGTGGCTGATTGCGTCTTTTATCTGCAAAGCGGGCGCGTCAAGCTGACGGTGATTTCAAAGACGGGCAAAGAGGCAACCATCGCGCTTCTTGCCTCAGGCGACTTTATTGGGGAGGAGTCGGTGGCGGGAACTCCGGGGCTGCGGATGGCGACCGCCACGGCCCTTTCCGGTTGCACGGCGCTCAAGATCGAGCGGGAAGAGATGGTCCGGGCGCTGCGCGAGCATCACGCACTCAGCGAAGTGTTTCTGAAGTATCTGCTGGCTCGCAGCATGCGCACCCAGGCAGACTTGGTCGATCAGCTGTTCAACTCCAGCGAAAAACGCCTGGCGCGGATTCTGCTCCTCATGGCGGAATACGGTGAACCGGGCACAGAGCAGACGCTGATTCCAAAAATCTCCCAGGAGACTCTGGCGGAGATGATCGGGACCACCCGCTCACGCGTCAGCTTCTTCATGAACAGGTTCCGCAAGATGGGACTTATTGAATATAACGGCGGAATACACGTACACAAATCTCTCTTGAATGTGATTCTTCACGACTGAGTGCTCGATGTTCGCGGGCTGTCTGCACGACGCCCGGAATGCAGGTCCGTGGGTCCTGAGATCCAATGGGTTTGCATCCCGGGCACGCATGACCGGGGAATGAATCAGGAGAATTACAACCAACTCGCCGAAGCTATGCGCTCGGTTGTGCGCGTATCTCCGGCGAGACCGATCGATCGGGGCCCAGTGCGGGCCCAGTGTGCGGGATGGATGTCTTCTCTCCCATCCACGTTGCGCGCCGCTCCAGGAGGACCGCGCTTCCGATTGCACGCCTGCTTGGAGTTCCGCGTGCGGAAACACGTTGCCTGTGCTGATGAAAAAAAGCGAATTTGGTGCGCATTCGGTAAAGGACGCATGAGCGCGGTCGCGAAAGCCCACGGCTTGGATCCAGGCCCAAGGGCTTCGCCGGTCTCCGCGTCAGTACCCGGCGGCCTTGCCATAGTGGCTGCGATGGTCCTGTCCGGCTTCGAGTTCGCCAGTTTTGGGATCGACGGCGATGCACTCGCCGTTGGACCAGCGGCCGTCCTTGATGTCGAGTTCGTAGCCCATGGCGCGCAGGCCGGCCAAGGCCTCGGGAGAGAAGCCGGGCTCGAGGTAGAGCTTGTCGGGCAGGTACTGGTGGTGGAAGCGGGGTGCGTCGACAGCTTGCTGGATGTTGAGGCCGCCCTCGGTTGCCGAGAGCAAGATGTTGGCCACAGTGGAGATGATACGGGCGCCGCCGGGTGAGCCGAGAACGTAGCGCAGGCTGCCGTTTTCCAGCACGATGGTGGGGGTCATCGAGCTGAGCGGGCGCTTGCCGGGGGCGATGGCGTTGGCCGGCCCCTGGATGAGGCCGAACATGTTGGGTACGCCGAGTTTCACGGCGAAATCGTCCATCTCGTCGTTGAGCAGGAAGCCGAGCGAGCCCGAGGTAACGCGGGAGCCGAAGCCGTCGTTGAGGGTGGTGGTGACCGCGACGGCGTTGCCCTCGATGTCGACCACGGAGTAGTGCGTGGTGTCCTGCGACTCGGTGCGCCGGCCGGCGGTTTTGGGCGCGGGCGGCAGAAAACCTGCGGGGCGGCGGAGCGTGGCGCTGGGGCTGGCCGCGTCGCCCACGATGCTGCGCCGCCAAGCGTCGGCGTACTTTTTGGCGATGAGGCGGGCGGTGGGAATGCGGTTATAGTCGGGATCGCCAAGGTAGTCGGCGCGGTCCATGTAGGTGCGGCGGAAAGCCTCGGCGATGAGGTGCATCGACTCGGGCGTGCGGTCGCCCAGCCGGGCGAGGTTGTAGCCTTCGAGAATGTTGAGAGCGCTGATGAGCACGATTCCGCCCGAAGATGGCGGCGGGGCGCTGAGCACGGTGTAGTCGTGAAATCTGCCGGTAACGGGGGCGCGCTCCACGACGGTGTAGCTGGCCAGGTCTTCGAGGGTGAGCAGGGCGCCTCCCTTTTTGAGGTCGTCCACCAACTCGCGGGCCATTTTGCCGTGGTAGAAATCATCGGGATCGGCGGCGATGCGTTCCAGGGTGCGGGCCAACTCGGGCTGCTTGAAGGTTTCGCCCTTCGCGTAGAAGTGGCCGTCGCGCTGGAAGATGCGTTTGGAGTCGGGGAAGCGGGCCAGATCCGGATCGGTGAGTTCAGCGGCCTCTTCAGCGGTCAGCCGGAAACCCTCCGACGCCAGCTGGATGGCCGGGGCCAGGACGCGCTTGAGCCCCAGCGTGCCGTACTTGCGCTCGGCGTGCACCAGGCCGGCCACGGAGCCGGGCGTGGCGATGGAGCGGTAGCCGATGATGCTCGACCACCCCGGCGACGAAGACCTGTCGCCGGGGGCCCCGGTAATTGCGTCTGCTTCGGGAGTGATCTGGCCCTTGGCGTCCTGGTACATGGTTTCGGTGGCTTTGAGCGGGGCTTTCTCGCGGAAGTCGATGAAGGTGGCCTTTCCGTCGTGGGTACGCAGCAGCAGAAAGCCGCCGCCGCCCAGGTTGCCGGCCACCGGGTGCACGACGGCCAGGGCAAAGCCGGTGGCCACGGCGGCGTCCACGGCGTTGCCACCCTCGCGCAGCACCTCAAGGCCGGCGTCGGAGGCCAGGTGGTGGACGCTGACCACCATCCCACGGCGCGCGCGTACCGGCTGCTCGTCGCGGTAAGAGGTGGCGTCCATGGTGCGCTCCTGGGCAGCGGCAACGGCGGGGATGAACAGCGCGGCGCCGGTGAGGGCAGCCAGGACGGGGGGAAAGAGCCGTCGATTCATAGATGTGGGGACAGGATAACCCGGAAACGGCAGGTCGGCATGAGGTTTGTCGATTTGCAAGTTTCGACGGCGGGACACGGCGTCACAAGATGAGAGGCAATTGCAACCGTCCTTCCACCGGAATAACGATTGAACAACGCCCACGCCGGGACGGTCGGAGCACCGCCGCCGGGGATTCGATTCGCGGCAGTATCATGGCCTCATGCTCTTCCAATTGGTCAGCAACCGCTTCCTGGCGATTCCTTTGCTTCTTCTGGCCGGGGCGGCGTGGGCACAGGCTCCGGGGTCGCCTGCGCCGGCAAACCTGACCTCCGCGCAGATTGTCGCGCAGATGGAGCGCCATAACCAGGCGCGAACGGAAGGACTGAAGCAGTACAAATCGTTGCGTCATTACCAGGTGGAGTACCGCGGTTTTGGGACCACGCTTGCCGCCAAAATGGAGGTTGAAGCCAGCTACGACGCCTCCTCGGGAAAGAGCTTTCGGGTCGTGGCCCAGAGCGGGTCGAAGGCGCTGCTGGAAAAAGTACTGAAGCGGGCGGTGGACAGCGAAAAGGAAGCCTCGCAGAACCAGGGTTCAACGGCCTTGACGCCGGCGAACTACAGATTCCACCTGGCGGGGAGCGAGGACCTGCACGGCCGGCCGGCGTATGTGTTGGATGTGGAGCCGCTGGTGCCGAGCAAGTTCCTGTATCGGGGCAAGATCTGGGTGGATGCGGCGGAGTTCGCGCTGGTGAAAATCGAAGTGGAGCCGGAGAAGAACCCGTCGTTCTGGATCTCTCGGACGCGAATCCGGCAAACTTTTGCAAAGACAGGCGATTTCTGGCTTCCGGCGCAGAATCGGAGCGAAACCAAGGTGCGGATCGGCGGAACCGCGGTGCTCACGATCGACTACGGGACATACCAGATTGCATCAAGCACCTCGTCATCAAGCACCTCGTACTGACGGGCGGAGCGTCAAAGAACGGGGGGCAGTGGCGGTCTCATCCGCACTCTCGGTGAGTAACGAAACGTTGAGACTGGTGGCGAATTCAGAGGATGATCCAGCCACCGGGTCCACGAACAGTCTCTGCACCGCCTATGGCAAAACCAGGGACGATGTATCCCAGGGCGGCGGCACTCAACTCGATGCGGCCTCGGACGACACCAAACAGGAAGCAGTATCCCTGGTTTTGCACTAGTCGCAGCGCCGGACGGCCAATACGGTCATGTCGTCGAAACTCGGGCCGCCGTTGACAAACGCGCGTAAGTCGTCAACGCAGGCGGCGATCAGCTCCGCAGGCTGCCGCGCGGCCTGCTGGTGCACCAATGCCATGACGCGGTCCACGCCGTACTCGTCGCTCTCGTTGCGGGCTTCGGAAAGACCGTCCGTGTAAAGGAAGAGCGTGTCGCCGCATTCCAGTTGCACGCACGTGGCGGAGGACTGGGCTTCGAGGAACATTCCCAGCGGCATACCGGTCGAGTCAATACGAGACACGCCGCCGCGCCCAACGACGATGACGGGGCAGTGGCCGGCGTTATGAATTTCTACTTCCCCGGTTGGCTTGGCCAGCCCGCACACCAGCGTGGCGTACTGCCCGGCCAGCGCACTTGCACACAAGACGCGGTTGACGTGGGTGACAATTTGGCCGAGCGGAAGGGACATGCCGGTCAGGCTGCGGAACAAGGCATGAAGCTGCGCCATGATCATGGAAGCGGCCACGCCTTTACCGGAGACGTCGCCCAAAAGGAAGAGGAGCTGCCCATCGGTAGGGATCAAGTCGCAATAGTCGCCACTGACGGCGCCGACGGGCGCGAAATGATAGCTCGTTTCCCAGTTGCCGACGCGCAGACCATTCTGCGGCAACAGATTGCGCTGCACCTGCGAAGCCAGGTCGAGGTCTCGCTGCAGAGCGGCACGCTCCCGCTGATTCAGATGATCCAGGCAATACTGCACCAAAGGATCCGCGAGCAGGCGGTCCCGTTCCACCGAGTCGTGGCACTCCAGGCATAGACCATAGGTGCCTTCGGCCATGCGTTCCAGCGCTGAATCCACCTCGCGCAGGAGACTGGCCAGGTCTGCGTTTTGCGGCGCGGAGGCAACCGCCGCTTCCAGCCGGCGTTTGCGCTCCTCCAGTTGACTCTGCAGGAAACCAGCCTCGAGCGTGTCCATGAGAATCTCCCTTGGTTTAGCTCCCGTTTTTTGGATTATGCCAGCCCTGTTTTCGATTCGCGTATCCATTCCGCGAGCAAAGATTGCCAATCGTCGTTCAAGGGCCTATTCGAAGCAATCGAGTTGGCGAGTCGTGCGCGACTCTCCGATTGCATGTCGCGTGCTGAAGCTGCCGCGGGCGTCAGGATAGCCGTCGCTCCTCAGCGGCTGCCGATCAGCATGGCGGGATCGGGAACAGTGCGGCAGCTCTTGCCAGGGGAGAGTTTCCAGGTCGAGCCGTCTGCGTAGGTGATGGAGTCCAGGTCGATCGTAAGGACCGCCGTCAGGTCAGGGATGCGGAGGTCCCCGGAAACTTCCCCGTGGAGTCCAGGCGTAAAGGTTACCTCAAGGGTCCGGGCCGCATCGGAAGCGTCATCCTGACTGGACAGGGCGGACAGCGCACGCGTAACCCGACCTTTGGCGGTGAGACCGCGCACCGTAACCGTGGCTCCTGTGATCCGCCTGGAATCCCGGCTGTTCAGGATGAGGTGAAGCCTCTGGGCAGGCCCTTTGGGATGACTATTGTCGACCGCCAGCAAGTCCCCAGCGGCGGTTTGCTTCGCTCGAAGCGAAACCGGGCAGAGGGGCAAAACCGGCGGCAGGTGGATGACGCTCGTCTGCGTTTGATCCATGTGTTCCATGCCGGCGGTTCCATATTGTCCGGACAGCGGGATTGAGCCGAAAAGGAGAGCGAGCAAAACCACGCTGGCAGGTTTCATTGAGAACCTCCGCTCATGCATTTTCGAGTGAGTGCGCGGCTCCTCGTGGCAGAAGCCCGCGCTCACGAACAGGCTACTCCGGCGGTGTTTGCGGATCAAGGGTTATCGGTCGGGGTGGCCGACGAACTCCGCAGCGGGCAGCGGACATGGCGGCACGGCTACATGTCCCCCTCCGTTACCCGTGCCGAAACCTCATGCGTGTTGCTGTGTTACCGTTGCATTACGGCGTCCCTGAGCCGGGCCGGGGGTTTTTGGGCCTGGGTTGAACGTCTGGTGGTCGCGCTTCCGGAATGGGAAGTCGGCCGGCAGACGGGATACCACCGCAGTCAAGTCGTTCAGTTGAACGCACGGGGTTCAATGGGCGACTTGGTGGAGATCAGGGTCGACGGGTGTATACCCAGAATGTCCCAGCAGCCGGAACTGACAACGACCCCTCTTGCCCCGAACCCGGCTCCCGCGCCTGGGTCCGCATACATTCCCGTGCCCAACCCCAGATCCGACCCCATCCCCGAGTTCAAACCTGCGCAGCAGCAGGATCAACGACATATACCGCAGCGGATTCCACGCTGGCTGGAACGTGCCGAGCTGTTCTTGCGCGTGCTGCTCAGGATGTACATCGGCTTGGCCGTTTGCTATGCGCCGTGGTCCAGGATGTTCTGGGATCAGAACCCACTATTCGTGCAGTTTCCCACTCTCTCAATCTATGCGGCCAATGGGGCGGTGCGCGGCATTGTGTCGGGACTGGGGCTTTTGAATCTGTGGATTGCATTTCACGACGCTCTGCGCCATCGGGACGGATGAGACATGGAAGACGAAAGACAGGGATTAGGGAACAGGGAACAAACGACAGGGAACAGGGATCAGGGAACAGGGAACAGCGACCCCAACGAGAGTGGAGTGCTCGCTGAGAGTCCAGCGACTTCGAGCATTCCACCGGACTCCCAAGCGGCCCCTGAAACTTCCCCGGAGCAGCCCGCGCCTCCTGATTCCTGTTCCCTGTTCCCTGTTTCCTCCGCCCCTGTTCCCTCAGCCGTCATTCCCGGCAATGGCGCTCCGCCGCCGCTTGACAAGGCGCCACTGGCCTATGAGAACTCGAGCTTTTTGAATAGCGCAGACGGGCGGCTGATCCGCATCGTCGCCGAGTACATCGAGCCCCTGGCCCGCTTCCGCCGGGAGAAGATTCAGGACACGGTGGTGTTTTTCGGGTCGGCACGGTTTCGCGGACGCGAAGAGGCCGACCACGCCTTGGAGCTATTGGACAACACCGGTTCCACGCAGCCGGCGCCCAGCGAAGAACAGCCCGCCAAGGCGCCGGAGATTGCCGCGGGCAGGGCAACGGATTTGCAGCGCAAGCGCGCCGTGGCGGCCGTGGAGATGGCCCGCTACTACGAAGATGCGCGGCGGCTGGCGAGCCTTCTAACCCATTGGGCCAAGGGGTTTTCATCGCGCCGTGCGCGGTTTGTGGTCACCTCGGGCGGCGGGCCGGGCATCATGGAGGCGGCCAACCGCGGCGCCCACGAGGCCGGGGGCAAGACCGTCGGGATGAATATCCGGCTGCCCTTCGAGCAGGCGCCCAACCCCTACATCACGCCTTCGCTCAACTTCGAATTCCACTACTTTTTCATGCGCAAGCTGTGGTTTGCTTACCTGGCGAAGGCGCTGGTGGTGTTTCCCGGCGGGTTCGGAACCCTGGACGAGATGTTCGAGATTCTTACCCTGGCGCAGACCCACAAGCTGGCCAAGAAGATCACTGTGGTCATCTACGGCTCGGAGTACTGGAAGAAGGTCTTCAACCTGGACATACTGGTGGATACCGGCGCCATATCGCCCAAGGACATTGAGCTGTTCCAGTTCGCCGACACGCCCGAGCAGGCCTTCGAACTGCTGCGGAAGGGGCTGACAGAAAATTACCTGGCCGCCGAGGCGGCCGAAGGCAAGCTCAACGTGAGCCAGGAAACGGCCGAAAGCCAGGAACTGATGCCCGGCTGGACCGTGGAGGATTTTCTGGGTCCGGAACTGGCCAAGACGAGCAAATAGACCCTGATCGATTCTCGGCGCCAGGTTTCTGACCGCGGGATTTTCTGCTTTCCCACCCTTGCGGCAAAAACAGATACGCCGCAAGGATGGGGCACCCACTTGGTACAACAACAATCGGACAGAGACTTGGCCGGGGTTGGATTCTCCGCGATTTCCGGGAAATTCTCCGTGTTTCTTCCGGAGATTCCGGTGACTCTGTTGATTCTCTCGTTAATTGAAGGTACATTCGCACGCTGTTAACCCTCCATTGACGGGGGTTACCCGATACTGTCTCCAGAAATTCCAACCGGCAAGCGGAATTGAGGAGCAGGAATGGCCCAGTCGACCATCTCGTACCTTTGGCGCGACCAGAAAGCGGCGCAAGGTTTCCGGTCCGGCGTTTCGATCCACAGCCACACCAACCAGTCCCAGGAGACGCTGGATTTTCTGGCCAACCTGGGTAACCAGTACCCGCTGATTCGTCCGCTGCTGTCGCGGCTGGAGCAGCGCTCGGAGCGGTTGTACGGGGTGCGCATCGACTATGCGGCCAGCTACTGGACGCCGCCGATGACGCCCAAGCTGGCTTTTGATCTGGAAAGCGGGCAGATCGAGAAGCTGGATCTGGCGCCCATGGTTTCCATCTCAGACCACGACAACATCAAGGCGCCCATGCTGCTGCGCACGGTTCCCAGCGCGCGGCGCATTCCGGTGTCGGTGGAGTGGAGCGCTCCCTATGGCGGGGTGCAGTCGTTTCATCTGGGCGTGCACAACCTGCCCAGCGCCAAAGCCGCGGAGTGGATGCAGACGCTTGCGGATTTCACAGCCAACCCCAGCGACGCGCGGCTGACCGAAATTCTGAAGGCGCTCCATGAAGAGCCGAACGTCCTGGTGGTTTTCAATCACCCGCTGTGGGACCTCTACCTGATCGGCCAGGAGAAGCACGAGTTTCTGGTCAACGAGTTCCTGCAAAAGAACGGCGCATTCCTGCATGCTCTGGAACTGAACGGGCTGCGCAACTGGGACGAGAATCGGGCCGTGCGGCGACTGGCCGAGCGCTGGAACATGTTGCTGATTGCCGGCGGCGACCGACACGGCGTGGAGCCGAACGCCAACATCAACCTGACCAACGCGACCAGCTTTTCAGAATTCGTGCATGAGATTCGCAAGGAGAAGAAGAGTGATCTGCTGTTCATGCCGCAGTATGCCGAGCCGTGGAAGCATCGGCTGCTGCAATCGACCATCGACGCCATCCGCCACTACCCGGAGTTTCCGCAGGGCTCGCGTACCTGGGACGAACGCGTCTATCATCCGGATACGCATGGTGTTGTCCGGCCGCTCAGCGAATTGTGGCCCAATGGGTCGGCGCCGCGGGCGATGAGCCTGTTGCTCGGGGCGGTGCAGTTGATGGGCGTGGGCCTGGTTTCCGATGGGCTGCGCCTGGCCTGGAGCGAGTCGAACCAGTTGCGATTGGCGCTGGGCGAGTAGGATGGGGCAGCGGGGCTAGCGGAGTTGGCGGTGTTCGTTGCGCGTAAACCGCCGCACGGTGTCTGCTGAAGCGATTTGAAGGGTACGGGTTTTGCAGGCCGCGGAAGAGTATTCGGAGCAGCCTGGTGTGTCAGGGCACAACTTGAGTCGTGCCGTAAATGCAACAAAACGAACGCGGGGCTCCAGCCCCCTGAAGGAACGCATGTTTTCGGAATCAGCGGGACCGGATGGAAATGCGCCAACTCCGCTAACCACGCTAACTCCGCCGACTCCGCTTCTTCACCCCCGTGTCGCCTACTTCCCCGACTCGTTTCATGAGGTCAACGGGGTGGCGCACACCAGTCGCCACTTTGAGGCGTTTGCGCGGCGGCGAAACCTGCCCTTCCTGTGCGTTCGCGCGGGAGACCGCACCCAGGCCATCCTCGAAGACGGCAACGTCTGGACGCTGGAACTGCCGCGCGGCTTTCTGTCGTTTGCTCTCGAAAAAGACCTGCGCTTCGACCCCGCGTTTCTGCGCCACATCCCCCTCATCGGCGAGGTTCTGGAGCGGTTCAAGCCGGACCTGATCCACATCACCGGCCCCAGCGAAGTGGGAATGCTGGGCGCGGGGCTGGCTCACCATCTGGGCTTGCCGCTGGCCGCCAGTTGGCACACCAACGTGCACGAATATCTGGCGCGGCGGTCGAAGTGGTTTCTGCGCCTGCTGCCCCAGCGGCAGTCGGCGGCGACGGGCCAGAAGATCCAGGACCTGACCATGGCTGCCGCTGCCAAGTTCTACTCGGTGGCGCAAGTGCTATTTGCGCCCAATCCAGAGCTATGCGCGCTGCTGGAGCGGACCACCGGCCGGCCTTGCCACCTGATGCCGCGCGGCGTGGACGCGGAGCTTTTCCGCCCTGAAAACCGCAAGCGCGACCCCGAAGACCGGGACCATGTGCTGGGATTTGTGGGCCGCCTGTCGGTCGAAAAGAACGTCGCTCTGCTGGTCCAGGTGCAAGAGGAGTTGGAGCGGATGGGGCACAAGAGTTTTCGCTTCCTGATCGTCGGGCACGGCGGCGAGGATGCATGGCTGCGTGAGCGGCTGCCGCGGGCAGAGTTTACCGGGGTGCTGAAGGGCAAGGCGCTTTCGGCGGCCTACGCGAACATGGACCTCTTTGTGTTTCCCTCGCACACGGATACCTTCGGCAACGTGGTGCTTGAAGCGCTGGCCAGCGGCGTCCCGGCTGTGGTCACTCCGGATGGCGGCCCGTGTACGATCGTGCGCGACGGCGAGACCGGGCGCATTGTCGCCGATGCGGAGTTTGCTGCCGCAGTGGCCGGGGTGCTGCGCGATTCGCAAAAGCACGCGGGGATGCGTCTGGCGGCGCGGGAGTATGCGCTGACGATGAGCTGGGATTCGGTGTTTGAGGGGGTGTACGCGGGGTACGAAACGATGATGCCTTCGCGCTCGGGCATGCAATCGGAGAGCATCGCAGCCGGGTAGCGACTCTCTCGGTTTTGGGTAGGGAGCAGGGTCAGGAGACGCGCAGTCCGGTCCGCAGCTCCAGCGCAAACGGCGTTTCCTTGTCCGTCCTCAGATCCCAGCCAAGCCCGCGCAGCACGCCGCTTTCGACGCTTGAAATGGTCACGCCTTCGTCCGATAGCTTGCCCGATTGCCAGGCCAGCCCGTCGCGGCCCCAGGCGAGAATCCCGTGATGGCCGACGAACAGCAGCAGGCCTTCGGCGGGGAGCGGGCGCACTTCAAGAACCGGACGATAGGGAAGCATGGTGAAGCGGTCAGGATTGGCCGCGTCAATGAGGTAGGCATAGCCGCCGGCAACCGCGCAGATCTCTTCCGGGTTGGGCGTGGACCAGAGGCCGGTGGGAACGGCCGGGTCGCGGAAGCCCAATGCGCAGGTGGCCAGGAACGGCGGTGCGTCTGAAAAGCATTCCTCAGGGGCTAAAGCCCCAAGTTCACTTTTCTGTTCCTTTGGCACGACTAAAGTCGTGCCCTGACGCGAGGGGGATGCGGGATCAAGTTTTTCCGTGGTCTGAGCGGCATGAATTGGCCTCGTAGCCGGTATGGCATTTGGCCGGACCAGGACTTCGAGAGCCCCGCGCTCGACTTCTTCGGCCTGGCGGGGATAAACAAAATGGCGTGGGGGCAGGATGAGAGGCCGCGCGGGGAGGATCTCTGCTTGCCAGCGGTGAGGGAAGCTCAGGTCCACAACCGGCGGTGGAATTGGCTGCGGGCCGGGGAGGTTCATGACTGCGCCCTGTAGCTCAGGATCCAGCCTTCCTGCTCCCGCGTGTCGGGAACACGACAGCCGCGGGCCGCTTCAATAGCCTCCAGAGCCGTGTCGGGCAACCAGCCCAGGTGGATGAGTGCGCAGGCCGCTGTGACCGTGGCCCTGCCGATGCTTCCCCGGCAATGGATGCCCACGCGTTCTCCGGCGCGCAGACGGTCCGCCAGCCCGGCCGCGAATTGCCGGAAGGCGGTCCGGTCGCCCGGAATTTGGGTGTCGGGAATCGGGTAGGAAAGGAACCGCAATCCGACCTGCTGCGCAAGGCGCGGTTCCTCTGCCAGGTCGAGCCAGTCGGCCTCATCGTCTTCTAGGAGCGAAACCAGGGTTTGAATGCCTCCGCGCTTGATGGCAAGCAGTTCGCCGCGCAGTGCCCGGCCGCCACTCGGGCAGAGGACAATTGCCAGGGGTACGGGAAGATCGTCTTTGATCCAGAAGATGGCCGCCATCGCGCTTAGACCCCGACAAACCGTTCGACCCGTTCGCGGATGCCGGGAACGGCGAGGTCCCAACTGTGGCTCAGGCCGGATCCGTCCTCGATAAGCGGAATCAGCTTGTCGAACAGAGGGCCGGAGGGTGAGCCGGTGAGGGCGATGCGCACGGGGTTGAAGAGTTCCTTCCCCTGGACGCCGGTGGCTGCCTTGATCTCGTCCATCCAGGTCTTGAAGGCTTCCGGCGTGACGGCGCCGGCGTGAGCGCGGGCGCGGTTGGCCAGTTCGCCGAGCACGGTGCGGGCGGAGTCGGCGGCCAGGATGGCGGCGTTTTCCTCATTGGCGCGTGCGGTCTCGGGCTGAAAGCCAAAGACGAATGCGGCCTTCGTGGGGAGCTGGTCGAGGTGGTCAACGTAGGGAACAAAGAGGGCCAGCAGACGGGCGAACCAGGCCTGAACGGGCTCGGGAGCCGCTGAGATCGCAGGAGGGTTATCGACGAAGTAGCCCCAGGAAAGCGCGGCCAGACGGTCCGGCGCGGCCTCCTTCAGATAGTGCCGGTTGAGCCAGTTGAGCTTGTCGAAGTCAAAGGTGGCCGGCGAAGGGGTGACGCGCTCGAGCGAAAAGGCGCGGGTCAGCTCCTCCAGGGTAAAGGTCTCTGTCTTGCCGTCTTCCGCGCCCCAGCCCAGCAGGGCCAGGTAGTTGACCAGCGCTTCCGGCAGGTAGCCCATCTCACGAAAGGTGGAGATGGAGGTGGCGCCGTGGCGCTTGGAAAGCCGTTCGTTGTCGGCGCCGACGATGGTGGAGAGGTGGGCGAACTCGGGAACCGGCCAGCCAAAGGCCTGGTAAATGGCCACCTGCTTGGGGGTGTTGGAGATGTGGTCGTCGCCGCGGATAACGTGGGTGATCTGCATGAGCGCGTCGTCGATCGTCACCACGTAGTTGTAAACCGGGATGCCGGCCGAGACGCTGCTGGCCGAGCGCACCAGGATGGGGTCGGAGACGGTTTCGGCGGCGAACTCGACCGGGCCGCGGACCATGTCGTGGAAGCAAAGGGGCTCCGGTCCGATGCGGAGGCGCACAGCGAACGGCTTGTCGGCGGCAAGGTTGTGCTCGATGGCGGAGGCGCTCAGGGCGCGGCAGCGGCCGGAGTAGACCTGGGGAAGGTGCCGGGCCTGGGCCAGACTGCGCTCGGCTTCCAACTCTTCTTGCGTGCAGAAGCAGCGGTAAGCCTTGTCCTCGTCCAGCAGCCGCTCGGTGCACTCGGCGTAGATTGCCAGGCGCTCGGACTGGCGGTAGGGGCCAAAATCACCCTTTTCCAGTTCAGAAGGGTTGTCGGGCAGGCCAGGTCCTTCGTCCCAGTCGAGGCCGAGCCAGCGGAGGTCTTCGACGAGCTGCGCTTCATAGCGGGTTTCCGAGCGCTCGAGGTCGGTGTCCTCGATGCGGAGCAGAAACTGGCCACCGGTGTGGCGGGCAAAGAGCCAGTTGTAAAGGGCCGTGCGCGCGTTGCCCACGTGGAGCAGTCCGGTGGGCGAAGGGGCAAAGCGGACGCGAGGTCGGTCTGAGATCATCACATTTTTGATGATAGACGGTGGCGGCAAATAGCCAGCTTTGAAACGCCGTGGTTTGACACTGTCTGGAGCTGGTGACGCCAGACCGGAATCTAGCGAAAATGTTCCCAGCCGTGAGGCTCGAGCGGCTGAGCGCCCTGCGATGTGATGAGGGAAATGGCAGGCTGGCTGGGGCGGGATTTCAAGAGGCGGCCGATGCGGGTGATGGGGACGCCGGCAATGGAGCGGGGCATGCGCGTTGCGGCGGGAGCGGTGAAGAGCAGTTCGTAGTCTTCGCCGCCGTGCAGGGCCTGGGCGAGGTTTGCGGCGGAGTGGATGGGCAGGGCTGCCGCATCCACTTCGGCGGTTACGCCGGACTCTTCGCACAGGTGGGCGAGGTCGGTGGAAAGTCCGTCGCTCAAGTCGAGGGCGGCGGAAGCCAGGCCCCGGCGCTGAAGCCAGAGACCCTGGGCGATGCGAGGTTGCGGGTAGAGGTGCGGGGCGAGCTGGGCTTCAAGCTTCTTGGGGATGCGCGGCGGGTTGCGGCGCGCGAGCTCGCCTGATCCAGCCAGCTCGGTCAGGCGGGCGAGCCCGGCGGCGGCTCCGCCGAGAGCCCCGGTGACGTAAAGCAGATCGCCGGGATGGGCGCCGGAGCGCAGCAATGCCCGGCCGCGGGGGACGGCGCCGGCAAGGACAATGTCGGCCACGGCGAGAGGCGATTCGGCCAGATCGCCTCCGGCCAACGGGGTCTGGTGGATCTCCGCCAGGGCGAGCAGGCCATCCAGGAAGCGCTGGACCCAGGATCGGACCTCGGATCGGACCCCGGATCGGACCCCGGTGCGGGCCTCGGCACGACGGCTGACTGGCAGGGTGAGCGAACGCGGTAAACCCAGGGAAAGAAAGGCGGCTACGGGACGCGCACCCATGGCGGCCAGGTCGCTCAAGCCGCGCGCCAAGGCCCGATGGCCCACGGATTCGGGCTGGTGCCAGTCAAGGCGAAAATGGCGGCCGGCAATGGAAAGGTCGGTGGTGACGGCCAGTTCCTCACCGGCTTGCGGAGCCAGGAGGGCGCAATCGTCGCCTATGCCGAGTCGCAGGCCGCCCAGCGACGTGCGGCCGGCGCGATGGCGGATTTCGCGCAGGAGGGAGAGTTCGCCCCGTTCGCCGGCGATTCCGGAAATGGTCTGCTTGGTGCTCACCTCATGAGAATGGCACAAAGAGATGCGGAATCTGCAAGGATGTCCCTCCTGCCGGGACTTTTTGCCCCGATTCTGCAACAACAGAATCGATGGGCGCGGCATCATATTTGTTGACCCGGAGTTGGAGGGTTTGTTAGCCTTGGGGAACGTTCTTCGAACGCTCCCCCGGAAGTCTGTGCTGTTTTTGATGAGCCGATACGGCTCGCATGCCTTGCGCTTTTATGAAGTACTTGGCGAATTGCGGCCCCGCAGTCAGGGATGAAAGGCGAAGATGCTACGCAAGCGCTACTACATTCTTTTTGTTGCCCGGGATGAGGACGGACGGGTTCGCAAGATTCCGCTTCCTCTCCATTACGTGTACGGATTTGTTGCCGCGGCGCTGGTGGGAACATTCACCATCGTCGGACTGGCCGGTTCCTATACGCGCATGTTGTTGAAGACCGAGAGCTATAACCAGGTCCGGCAGGAGCGGGAAACGCTGCGCAAGGACTACAAGCAGATGGCGCAGATTGCGCACGACCGCGATGTGCAGGTAGCCTCGCTGGGCGCACTGGCCAATGAAGTGACCGCTCTTTATGGGCTGCGCCAAAACAAGCTGGCCAAGCCCGTGGCTGCGGCAAGCGCCGCGGAAGAGGCAACACCCACCAGCCTGGCTTTGACAGACAACGTGGATCAGCAGCAGGTGAAGCTCTCCCTGGATCAGTTCTATGTGCTTCGCACCCAGGCCATGTCGGGCCGCATTTCTCGCGCCCTGGAGGGCGGTCTGTCGCCGAGCTTTGCCGGCGACTGGACGGAGTTGGCGGACGCGCCCTCGCTTTGGCCGCTTGAAGGCCGCGTGGGATCGAGCTTTGGTGAGCGCCAGGATCCGATCAACGGGGAAGGCGCGTTCCATTCCGGCGTTGATATTGAAGCGCCCTATGGGTCGCCGGTGCGCGCCGCGGCCGACGGGGAAGTGACCGGAGCCACGATGGGAGCGGGATACGGCCGCCAGATCGTGCTCGACCATGGGCACGATGTGGTCACTCTCTACGGACATCTTTCCGCGATGGCGGTTGTGCCCGGCCAGCATGTGTCCCGCGGCCAGGTGATCGGCTACGTGGGCCAGTCGGGCCGCGCGACCGGTCCGCACCTGCACTATGAGGTGCGCGTCCACAAGGTTCCGGTGAATCCGCACAAGTATCTGCGCACCACGTATGGGCAGCTCGCGTTCGACGACGCCAACGGGTTTGGAACTTCGACAAAGTAAGGCGGTCGCCACGGTGAATTCGGAACCGGCTCCCCATCGCGCGGGAGCCGGTTCTGTTTTTGGGGGAATCGCGGCGGCCGAGGCTGCCGGTTACTGGGCCTTGCGGCTGACTGCGCAGCCATCCAGCACAAAGTTGAAGATTCCGTGGTTGAGCTCTTCGAGGTTGAGCTTAGCCGGGATGGGGAAGCCGTCGACGGTCTGGTACTCGATGTTCACGTGCATCTCGTCCGTCTGCCCGGTCGCGGCCCCGCTGGGGATGATGCGCGCCAGGAAGCTGGTGACCAGCAGGCCTTTTTCGGTGGGTTTGTACGACGGAGAGAAATTGACCGTCATGCCGTTCATGGTCACATTGAACTGCTGCAGCACCAGGTCGCTTGAGAAGATTTCGGTGAGCGTTGTGCCCTCCTGGTCGACGTGCAGCTTGTACCCGCCCTTCTCAGCGGGCGTGATTTGCACTCCATCCGCGGAGTCCGGAATGATGGAGCCGTCCACAAAGGGCGTCCAGAACTGCATGAAGCCTTGCAGGGTCTGCGCCGTGCCGGCTTGCATTTTGTCGAGCAGGCTGGCGGAATCCTGGTCGAGCGGCTGCCCGGGATGCGCGGGCGGGGTCCAGTCGAGGCCGGAGCCGCCCTTCATGCGGGCGTGGAAGGCGATGTTGACCGAGTTGAGCAGGGCAACGCGCGGATCGGCGGCATCGACGGCGCCGTTGCCGTCGCTGAGGAAGAGGGCGTGCCAATCCGGATGCACGGCGCAATCGAAGCCCGCGAGTCCGGCCTTGTCGGTGGAGTAGTAGAGCTTGGCGGCCTTGGCCAGCAGCTCGTCGTTGGTCCCGGCGGCAGGCTGGTCCTGGGCCTGCGGCTGAGCCGGTGCCATGGCTGGGGCAGCAGACGCGGGGAAATTGATGGGAGCCTGGGCGTGAGCGGCGGGGGCCATTGCGCAGATTGCCACGAGAACGATAAGGAACCGAACCGGCGATACGAAGAAAACTTTGTGCATGAATCAAGCCTGCTTTCAATGGAACCTGATTCAGTGTGCCTTTTGGGTAGGGAAGTCGGCAAGGGCGGGGGGATGCGGAGGGCGGATGGGTTCGGGAAGCAATGTGCGGAACTGATTCATCCCAGGTCTCAGAATCGAGACCTGGGGCACCCGGCCGTCCCAGATCCCAGAAGCGGAGCACTCGGCTGAGGATGAGCGGCCGAAAGACCAGGAACAAAGGCTGCGCGAATTGGGTGCATGGTTTCCCACCCTTTCCGCAAAACAACGCGGAAAGGGTGGGGCACGGGGAATTTGTGCGCCGCTTCAGGTAAAGACAAAGCGGGGCTTCTTACTTGCCGGTGTAGACGACGTGCCAGATGGAGCGGGAGCCGTCGTCGGAGACGAACAGGGAGCCGTCGCTGGCCTGGGCAACGCCGACGGGGCGTCCCCAGACGGTGCTGTCCGGCAGCACGAAACCCGTCAGGAAGTCCTCGTACTCGCCGGTTGCGTGACCGTCTTTCATGGGCAGGCGAATGACTTCGTAGCCGGCGCGCTGCGCCCGGTTCCAGGAGCCGTGCTCGGCGGCGAATCCGTCGCCCTTGAACTCGGCGGGGAACTGTGAGCCCTGGTAGAAGAACATTTCAAGCGAGGCGAAGTGGGGATTCACGAGGATGTCCGGGGTGATTACCCTGGATTGCAGTTCAGGATGCTTGCCGGGGTGGCGCGGGTCCTGCTTGCCGCCGGACGGGCCGTGGAAGTAGAACCAGGGCCAACCGTAGAAGCCGCCCTCCTGGACGTGGGTTACGTAGTCGGGAACCAGATTGTTGCCCAGGCCGTCGCGCTCATTGGTGGAGCACCAGAGCTCGCCGGTGGTGGGGTTGATGGCCTCGCCGACGCAGTTGCGCAGGCCCCAGGCGTAGATTTTGACGAACTTTCCCTGGGGAGTGAACTCGAGCACGTCGGCGCGGTGGAACTCCTCGGGGTGGGTATCGGTGTCGTCCACGTTGGAGTGGGACCCGACGGAGGCGAACAGCTTCGATCCGTCCTGGGAGAAGACGACGTCGCGGGTCCAGTGGCCGCCGCCGCGGAGACGTCCTCCGCCGGGCAGCTCAACCAGGTTCTCGATGGGGCCGCGGGCGGTGAGGTCGCCGTTGCGGTAAGGGAAGCGGACGATGCCGTCGGTGTCGCCAATGTAGACCCAGGCGGGATTGGGGCCGCTGGGATAAAAGGCGATGCCGAAGGGCTGGTGGAGGCCGGTGGCGAAGACGGAGATCTGGGCTGCCTTGCCGTCCGCAGCCACTCCGCGGAAGACTTTGATCTTGCCTGTCTCGCTCTCGGCCAGGAACAGGTCGCCGTTGGGTGCGGTGCGCAGCAGGCGGGGGTTGTCGAGGCCGGTGGCGTAGAGTTCGACTTTGAAGCCGTGCGGGGCGACGGGCCAGGCGTTCGCGGGGCGGGGAACCAGGATGGGGCCGTTGTCCACCGACTCACTGGGAGCCGGATCGGGCAGGTCGGCCACGGTCAGGTGGCGTCGGGTGCCGGGCGACTCATGGACCGCGTCGGTGAAGGCTGCCTGGCCGCTGAGGACGGGGTGTTGGGGCGCGGCTTGGGAAGGGGAATCGGCCGCGCGCGCCGTGAGGGTGGGCAGAAAGGCAAGGGCGCAAAGAAGGGCTATAGACATGAAGGAATGGGGCAAATTCGTCAAACGGGTCATGAAACCTCCGCGCGAAATGCGGTACGATTTGGATGTGGGTCGGAAGGAGGAAGATGCGGATTTGCCTGATTCATCGCTGGATGCGCAGCTTGCGCCTTGGGCGGGTCCAGCGCCCGAAACACCCCGGCCTGACTTGGCAGGTCTCTGAATCTCATGAAAAGATCTGGGGTATTCCGGGGTGGTGGGAGTAGCCGTGGATCGGATCGCAGACTTGGGAAGCGCGCTATGTCTACTTCGATGGGGCAACAGGGCTTTGGGGTTGCATGGCGGGCGCAGAACTTTCCTGGGGCGGGGTACTGAAGAGCGAACGGGAGAGTGTCGCTGTGGCCACGACCCGGTTGTGTTCCGGGACCACTTTGGCGGTCTTCAGGAACTCCTTGAGGCCGTTGTTGGCGGCGTTGGCGGGCAGGGGAGCGGTAAAACCGCGGGCCAGGGTGACCAGAGTGGCCAACTGGGCGGCCTGGCTGGCGGCTACGTCGTCGCTGGGGGCAATCTCCTCGATGCGGATGCGCAGGGCGCCGGCCATGGGCAGTTCCGGCGCAACGCTGGCAATGAGCGTGGTGTCGTCCGGCACCTTGAGAGAAAACCCGAGAATGCTGATTGCGCCGCTCTCAGAAAAGGGCAGGCCGATCTGGCCTACGCCCCAGGCCAGTGAGAGCAGCGGCACATCGCGATAGTGCCGGGCCAGCAGCGTGGAGCCCGCAAAGGGCAGGGCGGCGGTGCGATGGCGGTCAAGCATGGAGTGGATCTGCTCGGGCGTGGGGGTGTTGGAGACGGCCACCATGTCGTAGCCGATCTGCGCCACGCGTACCGTGCGCCCCTCCGATGGAATGCTGTAGACCGTGTGTCCGGCGTAGGACTCGCGGCCGACGGCATGGGCATCCAGCCAGGAATTGAGCTTCTGGCCGGTGATTTTGCCTACCAGCACCATGGAGTAGGCGACAGGACCGTTCGGTCCATTGGGGTTGGGCATCCGATGAAGGCCGATGGCCACCTCGTCCAGGTCGCGTTCCGGGTCAACGCCGATGGCGTCGATGAACTGCTGGTACTCGGCTACATGCTGGGGCGGCTTCAGGTCCTTGTGGAAGAAGGCGCGGATGGGCTGGAGGTTGAGGTACACAATGCCGTCGGATTCAGGCAGCAGCCGCGCCGCCTCCGGAGGTGCCTTGGAGCGCAGGAAGATGGCCACGGCCAGCAGGAGCAGGACCGCGGCCACTATCCAGAGCGTTCTTCGCGTGCGTCTGTGCATGACTTCAGACTAACCGATAACCTCTAGGACTGCCCCAAACACGTTCGCAATGAGAAACCGGCACTCTCATTTCATGCCAAAGTCGAAGACGCGGCCCGATCCTCCAGCGGAGCCCCCAAAGGGTGTGGCCACGGCCATCGCGCCTGGGGCTACAAAACCGTACTCGCCGGATTGCAGGGGCGCACTGATCGTTACCTTGTAAACCCCAGGTTTCAGTTTACTGTAGGTGAAAGCTACGATGGCTTTATCGTCGTTTCCACTGGATGCGCCGTATGCGCTGAATTTGCCAATCGTCGTCTCGCGCGTGGAATCCTTCACGTCGAACTTCAGCAAAGTGTATTCATTCGGAGTACTGGTGCCCCCAAAGATACTGGACGCATTGCTCAGGCCCGCACCCTGCTGTTCGAAGTAGAAATAAAAGACGGTCTGAGGATCGGTCACACGGGCGTTCGAGTGAGCGCCCCGCAAGATTGCTTTCATCTTGGCCTTGGCAATCCCATAAGTCATTGCCGATGCAAAGATGCCTCCGGTCTTGCCTTGGCCGTAGACCGACGGCTCGAGCATGGTCATCTTGTGGTCCGGAGCAGTTTCGCTGAACGCGTAGATCCCAGCCTCATGCGGCGACATTGGATCGTCTGGATCCTGGGCCACCGGCGGGGGTGGCGTAGTGGGAACTGCGGCAGGCCCCGCGGGAGACGATGCCTTCGTCACGATTGCCGCAACCACCTTGTCGCTGGCTCCCGCGGTCTTCAGGGCGATCAGCCCATCGGCTGATGTGTCATAACTTCCGGGTGAAGCATTGATGGTAGAAACGATCAAATCATCCGACAGGCCAGCCTTCACAAGCTTGATGATCGAGCCATTGTTGAGCGATTGCTGAGCGACGAGCAGGGGGCACAATGCCAGAAATACAAATGCGAGTAAAGTCTTGCGCATACAGTTGTTCCCTCTTCTAAGAGCGGCCTAAGCATATCAGGAAAGGGAGACTAAATCGCTACTTCGCCGCGGCCTGTTCCAGCTCGGCGTTCAGGTGAACCGTGCCGCCGGTGACGTTGAGGGTCTTGGTCCAGTCCGTGAAACCTTTCTTTTTGACGACAACCTGGTGACTGCCAGGAGCGAGTGTAAGTGTGGAGGGCGTGTTGCCGACGAAGGCGCCATCGATCTCGATGTCGGCGCCGGCAGGAGTGGAGTCAATGGCCAGCGAGGCTTTATCGGCGGGAGCCGGAGTTGTGGCCTGCGCGGTCGTGGAATCGGCAGCGGGCGCGGCCTTGAGCTTGGCCAGTGACTCATCGACTCGCTTTTTCAGGTCGCCCGCATCGTTGTTTATCAATCCGCTGTAAGCCGTCTGAACCTGCAATTCGCAGCTATTTCCATTGTCCTTGCTATTGAGGACGGCGGAGTTAATGCGCTTCCCAGTCAGATTGCCGCCGATGTTGTATGAAGCCGTCATCTCGATGTTGTCGATTCCGATAATGCCGTACTTTCCTGAGTTTCTGAGGGTATCTTTGAGCGCGGGCCACAACACGCTGCAGGGGACGTTGTAGAGTTCCTTGTGAGTTGAGGCGAATCCTGGCAGCGCAAGGGTCAGCAGCAAAACCACGAGTACGATTCGTTTCATGACGAGCCTCTCCTGAACCGGGCATGGGAGATTTTTCATCAAATTGCGTCGACGACCACGGGTTTTCCGCCCGCGATTCAGAGCCGCAGAAGCTATCAGCGAATGAGCAGGAGAATCATCTACCCAAACTCTGCTTTTTCGCAAGTGCATGTTAGGCCGCCTTGACCGGCAGCGGAGATGAGCTTGCGCGTCCCTTCTTTCTTGCCGGGAGCGAGCTGGAGCGCTCAGACCGGCGGCGATGGGCGGGGCAGGCGCGGTGTTTCACCTGGATGGTTACTATTTCTCTACTGCGAGGTTACCACTGGTGAGGGGGGTAGGGGTGGTCATACGGCGGGTTGCTTTTGGGTCTTTGGCGCGTGGTGGAGGACGCCGAGCGCGACCTGGGCGGCGTAGAGGAACTTGGTGGCGTCCATGGCTTCAATGGCGCCGATGACCATGCCGTGCGCGGTACATGCGATGAAGTCGCGGATGTTTTCGTAGCCTGCGAGGTCAGGCATGGCGTCGCGGTAGGCTTGCCTTGCGTATTGTTGAGTCTCGTAAGTGCTGCGACGCTTGTCCAGGCTGAGTTCGAACGAGTGCTGGCGGGCCTGGCAGCAGCGCAGGACGGCGGCGTTGCGGGCGGGCGGTTCAGGCGAAGCTTCGAGGGCGGTTGGAATGAGGACGGTTTCGTTCATGCCGGGTTCTCCTGAAAGCATTGTGCGCGGGGCGGGGATAATCTTCTGCAAACGCAGGTGGCTGCCAGGAGAGAATGTTCCGGCTGCTCTGCAAGTTCAACAATCCAGGGGGGCCAGTGAGCGAAGAACGGTGGAGAGTGGTTGTAGCGAGCTGGCCCCCGCTGCGCGGGGTTGGCGAGTTGGCGGGGTGAACGGGTTTCAGCGATGGGCGCGGTTTCATTCTCCGTGGACAGGGAACGGCGGCGGGGGAACTGGAATGCGGGAAGCTCTTCCTGGAGATTTGGGCGCCCCCGTTCGCCGCCCCATTTCCAGGTTCCACCGCTCCTTTTCCGCGTCGGTTTGCTCCTCTGACGGGGGTGTGCTAACCTTGATTTCTGTGCCGTAGTACGTGCGGAGGTTCAGTGTGTCCGCTCGCACTGTCGGGTGTCCGGGCGGTCTCCGGGTGGAATGGGCTGGCGTAGCTCAGCTGGTAGAGCATCTGATTTGTAATCAGAGGGTCGGGGGTTCAAATCCCTTCGCCAGCTCCACACAAGGGAAACTGAAAAAGGAACCAGAAGCGGCAGACGAGTTGAACCGGCGCAGTTTTTTGGTGCCGGGCCTGTCCTCTGCGGTGATCCCACTGAGGTGCATGCAGCTTGCGAACCGGAGGTTTTCCGGGCGGGGGTTGATGTGCTGGTTTTGGGCGATGCAGATTGCGCGATCAAGTGGGTAGGTGTTGGGGCGCAGGCGGGTTGGACGGGGTTCTTGGCAAGTGATTTTTGCTTGCTGGGGTGAGTGAGCACAGGTGGCCGAGCGGTTAATGGCAGCAGACTGTAAATCTGCCGCTCCTTGGAGCTACGGAGGTTCGAATCCTCCCCTGTGCACCACGAATTGAGCGGTCGGAAATGCGCGGAGGGCCGGGCGGAATGAATTTGGACGGTGCCAGGCAGAAGCGCGCGATCGAGGGCCTCCACAGTACCGGGGAGGAGTTGGACCGGAAGTATTGGGTGGCTTTGGCGCTGTATGCGGTGTTGGCAGCGCTGGTGTGGTTTACCATGGGCGAGGGCAAGATTCTCGTCGGTGGCAAAGCGGTGGAGTTGCGGCTGGTTCCGCTGATTATCATCGGCGGCTTGGCTTTGCGCACCGTGTTGGCCCGCCAGGCGGAGAAGATTCGCCGGGGCGGCGATGGGGGCGGAGGTTCGGCCTCCTAGAGTTTGTTAGAAGGGCTGATGTAGCTCAGTTGGTAGAGCACTCCCTTGGTAAGGGAGAGGTCACCGGTTCAAACCCGGTCATCAGCTCCAGATTTTCAGCTTCTAGCTTCTAGCTTCTAGCTGCTAGCCTCTAGCTCCTAGCCAGTGCATCGGTGGATTAGGCCCGTGCGGCTGGGCAGGTGAGGCCAAGCTAACGGCTAGGAGCTAGCAGCTAGAAGCTGTTTTTTGCGGGAGTAACTCAGTGGTAGAGTCACAGCCTTCCAAGCTGTTGGTCGCGGGTTCGAACCCCGTCTCCCGCTCCATCATCGGGGCCCCCGGCGGCTGGTTCTTGCCGCTGGGGTGAAAGCATCGGGGCCCTCGGCGATGGGCGTTAATCGCTGGGGTGAAAGCATTGGATACCGGCGCAAGCGCTGAGAGAGCCCAGAACGAGGCAGGGAATGAAGTTTGAACAGGCAGTGATCGCGGTCAAGGATGAGCAGGGATATGCTCAGCTTCATGCGCATATTGATGCGGCATTCGACCCCCGGGACGTGGAAGTTTTTCTGAGTCGCGCGGGACGGTCGAAGCTGCGGATCCGGGACTTCGAGGGCGTTCTGAACTGTGGGTTGTTGGGCAAGGATGCGGCGGGCCTTTACCGGACGCTGCCGGTTTCAGACCAGGCCTTGACCCGCGAGCGCTATCTGCAACTGGTGGAAGCGGTGCCGCTCGAACTGCGGCAGCGGTATTTGAAGGTGTACGCCTACTATTGAGCCGTACAGTGAAGAGCTTTTACGCTCCGGTAAGTTTTGGCGCACGACAGAACAAAAAGTCTAACGGAAGGGACTGAAGGGCATGGGCAAGGAAAAGTTTGATCGTTCGAAGCCGCACGTGAACGTGGGGACCATCGGACACATCGATCACGGCAAGACGACGCTGACGGCGGCGATTACCAAGGTATTGGGCAAGCACAACCCGAAGAATGTGTTCCGTTCGTTCGACTCGATCGACAACGCGCCGGAAGAGCGGGAACGCGGTATCACGATCGCTACGGCGCACGTGGAGTACGAGACGGCGAACCGGCATTACGCGCACGTGGATTGCCCGGGTCACGCCGACTACATCAAGAACATGATCACCGGTGCGGCGCAGATGGATGGCGCGATTCTGGTGGTTGCGGCGACGGACGGCCCCATGCCGCAAACCAAGGAGCATGTGCTTCTGGCGCGCCAGGTGGGCGTTCCCTGCATCGTGGTTTTCCTGAACAAGTGCGACGCGGTGGAAGACGAAGAGCTGACCGACTTGGTGGAGATGGAAGTGCGTGAACTTCTGTCGAAGTACCAGTTCCCGGGCGACGATGTTCCGGTGATTCGCGGCTCCGCCTTGGGCGCGTTGAATGGCGAGGCCAAGTGGGAAGCCAAGATCGACGAGCTGATGGAAGCGGTGGACAAGTATGTCCCGCGTCCTGACCGCGCGGTTGACCTTCCCTTCCTGATGCCGATCGAAGACATTTTCTCGATCTCCGGCCGCGGCACGGTGGTGAC
>Ga0181520_10003490_pt1 | contig 27531 bp, 18 predicted proteins | sample PEATcosm2014_Bin_29_FD_132451 | JGI IMG/M metagenome (GOLD analysis project Ga0181520, IMG submission 132451) | Peatland microbial communities from MTU Mesocosm Facility, Houghton, MI, USA - PEATcosm2014_Bin02_30_metaG | ecosystem: Environmental > Terrestrial > Soil > Wetlands > Peat | place...
GTTCGATGATGTAAGAGGAGGCTTCATTGCTTTGTTTGATGTAATAGGCGTCGCTTAGACTTCCACCTATAAAGTCGCGATTAGGCCGGTCAAGATATTCTCTATAAAGGAAACAGGCATTTAATCCAATTGAGAGTATGAAGACAATTCCCAATACCCGCTTCATAGTAGCCTCCAAAATCGAAACGGTATAGTCACGCAAACCCTCATCGACCTACGCGAGCAGATTTACGATTACTTCGATCGGATGATTTTGTGCTTTCCCACCCTTTTCGCGGAGAAACTGCGAAAAGGATGGGGCACCCACACTGGTACAATTCATCCGGTCCGAGACCGAGGTGCCTCAAGGCCTCGGTTCTGAAACCTCGAACCTAGCAACTAGGACCTCGCGACTACGTGTACTGCACGCGCTTGGCGCCCTTGACGATGCGGCCGATGACGAAGAACTTCTCTTCGGCGCGGTCGAGCAAATTCTTGGCGCGCTTGAACTTCTCAGCCGGGATGGCGGCGATCAGGCCGATGCCCATGTTGAAGGTGCGCATCATCTCGTCCTGCTCCACCTGGCCAAGCTGGCGAAGGTGCTCAAAGATGGGCAGCACGGGCCAGGAGCCGAGCTCGATCTGGGCCGCGGTGTTCTTGGGCAGGATGCGGGGCAGGTTCTCGGTGATGCCGCCGCCGGTGATGTGGGCCATGCCGGTGGTCATGCCGCTCGCCACCAGCTTCTGGATCACATGCAGGTAGCTGCGGTGGGTCTTCATCAGGGCCGCGCCGGCCTTGTCCTTGATGGCGGAGACGTACTGCGAGGGCTTGTAGCCGGCCACGTCGAAGAAGAGCTTGCGGGCCAAAGAATAGCCATTGGTATGCAGGCCGGTGGAGGGCAGGCCGATCAGCACGTCGCCGGGCTTGATGCCCGCGCCGGTGACCATCTTCTCGCGGTCCACGGCACCGACGATGAAGCCGGCCAGATCGTATTCGCCGTCGGTGTAGAAGCCGGGCATCTGCGCGGTTTCGCCGCCGATCAGGGCGCAACCGTTGGCCTTGCAGCCTACGGCCAGACCGCTGATCACGTCTTCGGTGATGGCGGGATCGAGGCGTCCGCTGGCAAAGTAATCCAGAAAGAACAAGGGCGTGGCGCCCTGCACCGCGATGTCGTTCACGCAGTGGTTCACCAGATCCTGGCCGACGGTGGTGTGCTGGCCAAGCTCAAAGGCGAGCTTCAGCTTGGTGCCCACGCCATCGGCGGAGCTGACCAGGATGGGGTTCTTCCAGCGCTGCAGATCCAGCCGGAATAGCGCGCCAAAGCCTCCAATGCCGCATAGAACGTTGCGGTTGAAGGTCTTCTGCGCCATGAACTTGATCTTGTCCTTGGTGCGGTCTCCCTGGCTGATGTCGACGCCGGCATCGGCGTAGGTCACGGGCTTCGGCTTGGATTCTAGAGGCACGGCAGGCGCTTTCTTGGGGTTGGATTCAGGGTCGGGGCAAAGAACCCCGGAAAGCTTGATTTTATCAGGGTTCCAGGAGACGGCACGTGAGACGTGCACTGAACTTGTCGAGGTCAGTTTCGCCCGCAACGGATCGAATCGTCCGCGAAAATCGCCCAAACCTTACAAATGATTAGAGAAACCGGGCGCGGTCTGGAGGCGCGGGCAGCGGGCAGGCGTTGAGTCGGCCCCAGATGCGGTAACGGGTCTGCGCCACCAGGCGATAAACGAGATTGCGCAAAGGACGAGGGACAATCCTGGCCAGGGAAGCGCACGCGGGCCAGGGCGCGGGCAGCACCTGCAGAATGGCCAAAACCGCGTCGGATTGGGCCAGAACCCGTTGGCCGGTCCGGCCTGGATGCGCGACCACCACAATGCTGTCGGCTGTAATACCGCTCTGTTGGCGCCAAGCGGCTCCTGCCGCGGACTCCTGCGGCGCAAAAACGAGCCGGGTTGCGCGATCCCGCCGCAGCAGCCAGCGCACCGCCCCGTTGCACAGGCCGCACTCTCCATCGAAGAGGACCAACAAATTTTCGGGATGGAAGAGATCAGGGGGCGCCATACCTGAAGAGATGCCGGCGCCCCCACTTCTGATGCACGGACGCGGCCTTCTATACTGAGCGAGTATGAATACTCCTTCCCATCCCCAAGACCACAGCAAATCCCGCTCGATGCAAGCCCGGGCGGAACGGTTTTTCCCTGGAGGCGTCAACTCGCCAGTCCGTGCTTTCCGTGCCGTGGGTGGCGCGCCCCCGTTTGTGGAGCGCGGCGAGGGCGCGTACCTGGTGGACGCCGATGGCAACCGCTATGTGGATTACTTTGGCAGCTGGGGCCCGATGATCCTGGGCCACGCCTTCCCGCCGGTTGTGGAGGCCATTCAGCGCGCCGCCCGCAACTCCGCCAGCTTTGGTGCGTCCACGGCTGCGGAAGCTGATCTGGCCGAGCGCGTGGTTGCCTGCTATCCAGCCATCGAGAAGCTGCGCTTTGTAAGCTCCGGGACGGAGGCCACCATGAGCGCCATCCGTTTGGCGCGCGCGGCCACGGGGCGCAAGATCATCATCAAATTTGAAGGCTGCTACCACGGGCACGCCGACGGGCTGCTGGTGAAGGCCGGCTCGGGCGTGGCGACCTTGGGGATTCCCGGCTCGGCCGGCGTGCCGGAAGAGATTGCCCAGCTCACCCTGGCCCTGCCCTACAACGACGTGGCTGCGGTTGAAGCCGCCTTTGCCGCGCACCAGGACCAGATTGCCGCCGTGATTCTGGAGCCGGTGGTGGGCAACGCCGGTTGCATTGCGCCAGCTGCGGGCTATCACGAAGCGCTGCGCAGGATCACCGTCGCGCACGGCGCGCTGCTCATTGTGGACGAGGTGATGACCGGTTTCCGCGTGGCGCTGGGCGGCGCGACGGAGCTTTTTTCCTTGGACCCGGATCTGATTACGCTGGGGAAGATTGTCGGCGGCGGGCTGCCGGTGGGCGTCTTTGGCGGAAAACAGCGCTTCGTGGATTTGCTGGCGCCTCTGGGGCCTGTGTATCAGGCAGGAACGCTCAGCGGCAACCCTCTGGCCATGGCGGCGGGTCTGGCCACAGTGGGTTATCTGCAGGAGCACCAGGCTGAGGTGTACGCGAAGCTCGAAGCCAGCGCCAAGGCCGTGGCCGAGGGCGTTGCGGCGGAGGCTGCAAAGGCGGGCGTGGCGCTGACCACCAACCGCGTGGGCTCCATGTGGACGTGGTTCTTTACGCCGAATCCGGTTCGGGATTACGCCGGAGCGGCCAGCTCCAATACGGCTGCGTTTGGCCGCTTCCACAACGCAATGCTGGAGCAGGGCATCTGGCTGCCGCCCTCCCAGTTTGAGGCCATGTTCCTGTCCACGGCGCACGACGAAGCCGAGATTGTTGCGACAATTGCAGCGGCAAAGCTGGCCTTTCAAGCGGTTCTGGCCGGGTAACGGAATTGCAAGCTGGAACACGAGGGCGCTCGATTCTTCGAGCGCCCTTGGTGTTGGACCTTCAGTCTTCGGTTACGCCCACTCATCCAGCGTTACAAAGCGGTGGGTGGCTTTGTAGTGGGCCACCAGCCGGTCCGCGGCGATGATGGAGGGTTCGCGGTAGACGGCTGCGTCCAGGTGGCCGCCGTCGTGGAGCACAATGTTGGCGGCAAGGCCGTTACGGTTGAGGTGGTCAATCTTTTTCTTGAGCTGGGCAACAATCTTTTCAGTAGAAGGCTCCGCCCAGTCGCTGGTCATGGTATTCCACAGCACCGTGGTCAGGCCCATCTGGCGGGCAATGCGGAAGACCGCCGGGCGGCGTGCGCCAAAGGGCGGACGGAAGAAACGCACTTCAGAGCCGGTGATCTGCTGGAGTGCGTCGCGGCTGCGCTTGAGCTCCTCTTCGATGGTTGCGCTGCTGGACCGGGAGAAGTTGGGATGGCTCCAGGAGTGGATGCCGATGAGATGGCCTTCGTCATGAGCGCGGCGCACTAACCCTGGCTCCAGGGCTGCGTGTGTGCCCATTACGAAAAAGTTGGCGTGCACACCGTGTCCAGCCAGCAGGTCGAGCAGTCGCGGGGTCCAGGCGGCGTTAGGCCCGTCGTCAAAGGTAAGCGCCAGTTCGCCCGGCTTGCGGGGCGCGATGAGCGCGCTGCCAAAGATGCGCGAGCCGGGCCACAGCGAGGCGTAGGCATAGCTGCCCGCCATCAGCCCGAGCCCGATGGCTGTGCCCATTCCTGTCGCAACTGCTGTGGTCCAACTGGCTTCCATTTGCAATCCGGTTCGATGCCGAGATTACCAGCGTGGGCGGCGTGGGTCAACCGTGGACTCTGCGGCGAACCCACAGCATCCCCCGCAGGGATGCCAGGATGAGAGCAGCTTCCTTTTGCTCTAGACCTCTGTGCTCCATCCATTTGCGCGCTTCTTGCGGCAATGGGTGGGAATTTAGCTCTACATCCTTTCAGGAAATCTTCTAGCTTGGCCGTTGAGATTCTTTTCGATTGCCCATCTCAGAATTGCCGGCGAGATCATCGTCCAGGCGCGCTGTCCGGTCCTTACCTTAGGTCCGGACGGAGCAGGTGTGTCGAGTGGATTTGCAGGATTCCCTGGAAATGCTGACGGTTGCGAAGCGTCGTCAGCAGGTGGTGGCCATCAAGCAGTGATTGAGAAGTTCGAATATACTGTTGGCAAGCCGTTTGCACGATGGCGTGACGATCTATAACCGCATCTGAACCGGTTCTCAGGTTGATTGAGTCAACCCAAAATCCTATGTGGCCAATTCGTGAGTTGTATTTGGCGGGCCTTCTTCTCTATGCACTTGCAGCGTTGACAGGGCTGGCCGCTCATCTTCGGAAGATAAGAGCGACTTGGGTCGCGACCTTGCTGTGCTGTGCCGCCATGGTGGCTGCGGCGTTCGAGTTCAGTGCGTCGGCTGCGAGTCTGCTGGTTGGCGCGGAATTCAACTGGTCGCTTCCCTCCGGTATGCCGTTTCTGCATTATGGTGTCCGATTGGACCCATTGTCGGCCTTTTTCAACCTCTCCCTATCTCTCCTGGCTGCCTGTGTTGCTCTCTATTCCGTAGGATATTTGAAAAGAGGAGTTACTCGAAACAGGCCGGGTTTGTTTTGCTTCTTCTTCAATCTTCATCTTCTCTTTCTGACGCTGGTCTTTACCGCCTCGAATACAATCTTCTTTTTCATTGCCTGGGAACTGGTTGTGGTCACGGCCTACTTCCTTGTTGTTACGGACCATGAGTCGGCGGAGTCGCGCCAGGGAGGAATGCTCTATATCCTCATGTCGCGCGGTGGCACGGGGCTACTATTCATTGGCTTTCTTCTCTTGGCGTCGGCCGCTGGCAGCATGGAATTCCAGGCCATGCACGGCAGCGGTGCAAAGCTGACACCGGCTCTGGGCGCAGCCGCTTTTCTTTCGCTGTTCTTCGGGTTCGGCGTGAAGGCTGGCATGATTCCATTGCATATCTGGTTGCCCGCCGCGCATCCTGTTGCCCCCAGCAACGTCTCCGCACTGATGTCAGGAATTGTCATCAAAACCGGCATCTATGGAATGGCACGCGTATTTTTCGATTTCTATGGAGATTTGCCGGTGTGGGCTGGGCTGCTGGTCTTGCTGGCTGGAGTTGTCTCCGCGCTGCTGGGAGTGCTGTACGCGCTGATGGAGCATGATCTGAAACGCCTGCTTGCCTATCACAGCATTGAGAATATCGGCATCATTTTGATGGGATTCGGATCAGCCGTGCTGTTTCGTTCCTTCGGGCATCCCCAGTTGGCCGCGCTGGCATTGGTCGCGGGGCTCTTTCACACCCTCAATCACGGAGTCTTCAAGTGCCTGCTGTTTCTAGGCGCGGGCAGCGTGGTGCAAGGCACGGGGACGCGCAACATGGAGCAGATGGGCGGCCTGATTCGGCGCATGCCGTGGACAGCTCTCTTCTTCCTTGTTGGCGCCATTGCCATCTCCGGTCTTCCTCCATTCAATGGCTTCGTCAGCGAGTGGTTTACTTATCAAAGCCTTCTGGCAGGCTTCGGCGCAACTCCGACGCTGGCACGCATCGTGTTTCCAATCGCAGGCGCAATGCTTGCCTTGACTGCCGCGTTGGCCGCGACTTGTTTTGTCAAGGCATTCGGGATCACGTTTCTTGCCTTGCCCCGCTGCAACAGCGCGGAGCACGCAACTGAAGCGCGCTTCTCCATGCAGGCTGGAATGGCTACCCTTGCTGTCGCATGCGCGGTTCTTGGACTAGGTGCAACCTGGTTCGTTCCGATCTTTGCTCCAATTACGCAGAACGCGTTTGGCGTTCAAATTACCCCGCAGTTGGTTTCTGCCAATGGCCTCTTATTGACCGCCGGCTCCGTGCAAAATGGCAGTGTTTCGCCCTTGATGCTGGCCGTAGCACTGGTTGCACTTGGCATTGTTCCATTGGCATTGTGGTTTCTGCTGGGGCGAAAGTCAACCCGGGTCACCGGTCCGTCATGGGACTGTGGATTGCCAGGCCTGACTGCCGCAAACGAATACACCGCAACCGCTTTTTCCAAGCCGCTGCGCATGATCTTCGGCGCGCTCTTTCGCCCCCGGCGTGAGATTCAAGCGCAGTACGATGTTTCGCCTTACTATCCCAAAGCGATTCACTTCGAGTCGGAGATTGTGCCCACCTTCGAGACCCATTTTTATCAGCCCCTGCTGGCTGGCATTCAAATGCTTGCAGCGCGCATGCGCAGGATTCAAACCGGCAGTATCCACGCCTATCTGGCATACATCTTTGTTACCCTCATACTCCTGTTACTGTTCGGAGTGCGCGAATGATGGAACAGGTGCTTGCGATCTTCTTTCAAGTTGCGTTGGTGCTGCTGCTGGCCCCGCTGGTCACCGGATTCAACCGCGCGATGAAAGCACGCGTGCAGACGCGCCGAGGCCCCGGCCTGCTGCAGCCGTACCGGGATCTCTACAAACTGCTGCGCAAGGGGATGGTCATTCCCGACACGTCGTCGTGGATCTTCAGTGCCACGCCTTACGTGCTGTTTGTTACAACCTTGCTGGCCAGCTTGCTGATTCCGACCATCTCAGCGCATGCGCCTCTCAGCTTGTTTGGTGGGGTGCTTGCAGTCGTCTATCTGCTGGCATTGGGACGGTTCTTTCTGGCGCTTGGCGGATTGGATGCGGGCAGTTCCTTTGGTGGGTTGGGCAGCAGTCGCGAGATGACGATAGCCGCGATCGCGGAACCCGCGCTTATGCTTGCCGTCTTCACGGTTGCAATTGGCGCAGGCTCGACAAATCTCAGCATGGTGGTACAGGCGGCACAGGGACAGAGTTGGCGCTTTCTTGCGCCCTCACAAATGCTGGCGTTTGCCGCGCTATTCATCGTTCTGATTGCGGAGACGGGGCGCATCCCGGTGGATAATCCGGCCACACATCTGGAACTCACCATGATTCACGAAGCGATGATCCTGGAATATTCAGGTCCGTATCTGGCCTTGATCGAGTGGGCTTCCGCCATCAAGCAATTGGTGCTGATGACCCTCCTGGTGAATATCTTCTTCCCGTTCGGCTTGAGTGCGAACTGGTCGTCGACGGCTGTCCTCATCAGTTTGCCGTTGTATATTCTCAAGTTGCTGTTGCTGTCCATTGTGGTGGTGATGGTAGAGGTCACCAACGCCAAGATGCGGCTGTTTCGCGTGCCAGAGTTATTAACGATTGCTTTTGTCCTGGGAGCCTTGGCGCTGATTTCAACGTTTATCTTTCAAGGCTAGCGAAGACTGGGGACCGGATGGATTTTTGGCAGGACCCTCAATTCGGCAACAAGATGATCACGCTGATGGCGGCGCTGGTGCTGGTGCTGCAGATCATGATGGTGACGCAGCGTTGGCTGATCACCAACATCAGGGCCTTCGCGCTGCAATCGTTCCTGCTGGCCTGCATCGCCACTACGATTGCTTATTACAACAACGCACCCCACATCTACGCGGCGGCGATGTTGATGCTGCTGGTCAAGGTGATCCTGCTGCCGATTGTGTTTGTGCGTCTGGTGGCGAGGATCGAAATACGTCAGGAGATCGAGCCGGTCGTCAACACCCCGATTTCAGTGATCATCACCGGCTTGCTGACATTGCTTGCCTATGTCATCGCGGAGTCCCTGCACCGGCCCGATGAGCCCATGGGGCCAGCGAGTCTGGGCCATAATACGCTTGCCGTTGCCATCGCCTTGTTTCTGATTGGCTTCTTTATGATGGTGAACCGCCGCAAAGCGCTGACGCAGGTTCTGGCCTTGCTCTCGTTGGAAAACGGCATCTTTCTCGCGGCTATCTCGCTGACCTATGGAATGCCCATGATTGTGGAGTTAGGGATATTCTTTGATGTTCTGGTGGCGGGAATGGTGCTTGCGATTCTGGTCTATCGCATTCGAGAGACCTTTGATTCCACGGACGTCAGCCAGTTGAGTCACTTGAAAGGCTGAAAACCCCATGATCCTGTTCGTCCTTCTTTCCATTCCGCTGCTGGCCTGCTGTTTGGCAGCCGTGGCGCGCACTCGGCAATGGATGGAGACAATTCACTTGGTGTCTGCCGCCGGTTCGTTGATCGCGGCGCTGTTTCTTGTCGCCGAGGTGCTGCGCCAAGGTTCCGTCTCAGAGAACAACGGTTTTCTGTATGCCGATTCTCTCAGCGCACTGGTCGCGCTGCTGACTGCCTTTGTCTATCTGGCCTGCGCTCCGTATGCGATCGGTTATCTGCGCCACGACCAGGCAGCCGGGACCCTGGCCGCTGCGGGCGACCATCACGCCGCACTGCGGAAGCTGCGTATGTTCTATAGCCTGTTGCCACTGTTTGCCTTTTGCATGTTTCTGGTGGTGGTGGCCAACAACCTGGGCGTGATGTGGATCGCTATCGAAGGAACCACACTGGCTTCCATCTTTCTGGTCACCTTCTATGGACGGCCTAACTCTCTGGAAGCCGCATGGAAATATGCGATGATTGGCGGCGTCGGGTTATCGATGGCGCTGTTTGGAACCGTTCTGATGTATTACTCCGCGCACCAGGTGATGGGCACCGACAGTCTAAGTGCTCTTAACTGGTCGGTGCTTGCGTTGCAGGCTCCGCGCTTTGACAAGACGGTGATGCGGCTCGCCTTTATCCTTATCCTGTTGGGTTATGGCACCAAAGCTGGCCTGGCGCCCATGCACACATGGAAGCCCGACGCTTATTGCGAGGCGCCGGTGCCGGTTGCCGCGCTCATGTCGACCGCTGTTTTGAATTGCGCAGTCTATGGTCTGGCGCGCTTCTATGTGTTGACGGTTGGCTGCCTGGGGCCGGCCTTTGCCTCTCATCTTCTGATTCTCTTTGGGCTGCTTTCGGTCGGCGTTGCGGTGCCCTTCATCATGGTGCAGCGCAGCTCGCGCAGGATGCTGGCCTACTCCAGCATTGATCATGGCGGCATCATGGTGCTTGGCCTAGGCTTCGGCGGCGTGTTGGGCGTGCTGGGTATGTTGCTGCACATGACTTACCATACCGCGATCAAGCCACTGCTCTTTCTCTCCGTGGGCAACGTGCAGCAGCACACCGGGAACGACGCGCTGAGAAGGGGAGCCAGCGGACTGGTGCACGTGTTGCCCATCTCCGCGCCGTTGTTTTTGCTGGGCGCGCTGGCGGTAACTGGAACGCCGCCCTTTGGCATGTTTCAGAGCGAGTTCATGGTGCTTCGTGCCGGGTTCGCCGCGCAGCATCAGTGGCTATGCGTGCTTTTCGTGATTTGCATCGTGATGATCTTCTGTGGCTTCTTTTCTCACGTGGCGCAGCTGGTGCTCGGCCCGCCCAGCGGAGCACCGCGTGAGGTGCCTAGCCGCTGGAAGACCTATCCAGTGATGGGGCTGGCTCTGGTGGTCATTGTCATGGGATTCTGGCTGCCTGCGCCGCTCTATCAGCTGATTGAAGGGGCCGCGCGCATTGTGGAGGTGCAACCGTGACACAATCCTCCAAAGCATTCACCAGCAAATTCGATCAGATTCTTGCGCCTTACGGCTTCTCCTCCGCAGGCTGGAGTGAAGCCAATGAAGCCGAAGTTAGTCGCGCTGAAATCCATGCCGTTGTCGCGCTCGCGGACTTTCGATCAACTGTTACTCGACTGATTGAAGATGGGTGCCGCCTTGCTTCTGTCTTTGCCGAGGACAGAAGCCATGCTGGTTTGGGTTTTCTGATCTACTATGTCTTCGATCATCGCGAGGACGTGCGTTTCCTGCTCCTTCGCACCTCGGTGTCAGAGGATAGCATGGTGTTTCCCTCGGTCTCCGCGGAGATTCCCGCCGTCAACTGGCAGGAGCGCGAGATGCAGGATATGTTTGGATTGGTCGCGGAAGGCCATCCCAACCCGCGTCGTGTGGCCCTGCACGATAACTGGCCGGATATTCATCCACTGAGAAAAGACTTTCCCATCGATACCGTGCTGCCGCCCTTCGAAGGGGAACAGCATGTGTATCGACCCACGCTCGGCGAAGGTGTGTTTCAGATTCCCGTTGGCCCGGTCCATGCCGGCATCATTGAGCCCGGGCATTTCAACTTTGCCGTAGCAGGAGAACCGATTCTCTATTTGCAACTGCGCATGTTCTATACGCACAAGGGAACCGAAAAGCGCTTCGAACATATGCCGCTGCGTCATGCGGTCTATTTGGCTGAAAGCATCTCGGGAGATTCCAGCTTTTCTCATGGAACCGCCTTTTGCCAGGCCGTGGAGTGTGCCTCAGGTGCTGAGATTCCGATTCGAGCAAAAAGAATGAGAACCATTTTGCTTGAGCTGGAGCGACTTTATAATCACGTCGGCGATATCGGCGCGATTGTGAACGATGTCGGGTTCGGCATCGCCAATGCGCACGGCGCGCGCTTGCGCGAGATGATTCTCTGCGTCAATGAAGAGCTCTGCGGCAGCCGCTTGCTGCGTGGATTGGTGTGCCCCGGTGGGATGCGTTACGATTGGACCGAGCAACAGACCACGCGCTGCCGGGAAGGCCTGCAAATCTTTGCGGCGGAGTTTACCGACCTGATGAAACTCATCGACAGCTCCGACTCCACGCGTGATCGTTTGGAGCACACCGGAATCTTGCATCCCGACAAGGCCGTCGATCTGGGAATCATCGGCGTCTCTGGTCGAGCCTCGGGTGTGGATCGCGATCTGCGCCGCGATCATCCCTACGCGGCTTATGACGAGGCCTCTTTTGCGGTACCGGTTTATCAGGCGGGCGATGTCTTCAGCCGAATGTTGGTGCGTGTCGATGAAATCGTGCAGTCCATGCGCATTCTGAAAGATACCCTGGAGCGACTTGTTCCCGGTCCCTGCCTTGTTACACTTCCGCCTTTGCCCGCGAATTGTGTTGCTCTGGGCGCGGTTGAAGGCTGGCGAGGTGAGATACTGCATTGGATTCGCACCGGGCCGGATGGTCGTTTGGAACGTTGCAAAATCAAAGATCCGTCGCTTAGCAATTGGCCCGCACTGGTTGAGGCAGTCCAGGGTAACATCGTGCCCGACTTCCCCGTGATCAACAAGAGTTTCAACCTCTCTTACTCCGGGACGGACCGCTAGCCATGTTTCACATCCTCAAGAAATCCGTGCAGACAGGCCTTGTCACCATCGGGTATCCGCATAGGCCCGCGCAGATCCCCGAGCACTTTCGCGGGGCGCCCAGCTTTGAGTTAGCCGGCTGGCAGGACGCGCGACCCTCTGCCGAGGCCTGTCCCACCGGCGCGATTGCCATCGAGGAATCTGAAGCGCGGCGGCGAGTGACAATCGACTACGGACTCTGCATTTATTGCGGGCAATGCGCGGAGGCCGATCCCAGCGGCGCGGTGAAGATCACCCGTGACTTTGAGCTAGCTGTTCGGGCGCGCGGCGACCTGGTGACGACGGCCGAATATCCGCTCACCTCCGATGGACGCCAGGGGCCTGTTGCCGTGGTTCCAACAGGTTTACCCGCGGCGCACCGTACCTTGCAACCCTTGGAACAAAAGCTGCAGCAAAGGATTCACGATATTCTGGGCCGCTCGCTGGCGATTAGGGAAGTGGATGCTGGATCGTGCAATGGCTGCGAGATGGAAATCGGCGCGTTGAATAACCCTGTCTACGATCTGGAACGTCTGGGTATTCATTTTGTTGCTTCTCCACGTCACGCCGACATGCTGCTAGTTACTGGGCCTGTTACGCGCAATATGGAGCTTGCCTTGCAGAAGACATACCGCGCCACTCCAGCACCGAAGATCGTGGTCGCGGTTGGGGCGTGCGGAATTAGTGGCGGAATCTTTGGCAATCATTACGCGACCATCGGCGCAGTGGATGCGGTGGTGCCGGTGGATGTCTTCATCCCAGGCTGTCCGCCAAGGCCGCAAGCACTGCTCCACGGGATACTTCTGGCGCTGGGACGAATGGAGCAAAGGCTAAATTCGAGCGATGCTGGGCGTTGAGATAAGTCCATTGCACGATGGGCAGGTACAAGATCGCACACGATGGGCTCATCCTTCAATGCGTGCTCATTCCTGGTGGAGGGCATGAGCACGCATTGGAGTTTTTACTCCGCTTACTTTTCCTCCGCGTAATACCCCTCGCGGGTGGCCACGGTCCACTCGTCCTTCTTCCCCTTTACCAGGACCTTGTGGTATTCGCCGTCGGCGGGCTTGTCAGGGGTGTAGGTCAGCAGGTACTGGTTGCGCAACTGCTCCACAATCTGGCCGTAAATCTCTTCCAGATTCTCCTTCTTCTTGGCCTCAAAGAACTCTCCGCCCGTGCGCTTGGCGATCTGCTCCATAATTTTCTTTCCGTCCACCTTCACCGTGTCGCCGCCGCCACCGCTGCCGCGCCGTCCGTTGCCGCCACCGCCTGCATTGCCTCCGCTTCCTGGCCAGCCACCACCGCCGCCGCCGCCGGGCCATCCTCCGCCCATGCCGCCGCGCCGCCCGCCGCCGCCCTGGTTGCCGCCCATGCCGTTGTTGCTGCTACGCTCCTCATCACCCTTGAAGTAGATGGTGAAGACCTCCAGCTGGGCGCGGTCGGCGGCATCAATAGCCTCGTTCAGCGTCTCCTTGCTGGCCCGGTCCACGCCGTCGGAGAAGACGATCAGCGCCTTGCGCCCTTTTACGGGCTTCATCAACTCATCCGAGGCCAGGAAAATAGCGTCGTAGAGGGCCGTGCCGCCGCTGGCGTTGCCGCGTCCCGCGCCGCGTTCCCCACCGCGATCGTTGCCCCGATTGCCCTGCCCACTGTCGCTGGTCTGCGAATCCTGGTGCTGGTCGCGCGTCGCGCGCGATGGCCCCATCTCGTCCACCTCGCGCAGCAGCTTGGTCGAGGAACTGGTAAAGTCCTGGAGCAGCTCTACCTCCCGGTCAAAGTGGAGGAGGAAGGCCTGGTCGGCAGGGTGGCCGGCGGGGGGATTGTCGGGCAGCATCTGGTGGATAAACTTGTCGGCGGCCTTACGCGCGGCTTCCAGGGCGTTGGTCATGCTGCGGCTGGTGTCCACGAGCAAGCCGACGCGGAAGGGCAGGTCGGTTTGGCGCGAAAAGCTCTTGATGGTCTGCGGGCGGCCGTCTTCCGTTAGGGTGAAGTCAGCCGGGCTTAGTCCACTCACAAAGCCCTTTTTGTCGCGTACCGTAACCGGCAGCAGCACCTCGCGGGCTTGCACCTTGATGGTGGGCAGCGGCGCAGGGGCGGGTTGCTGGGCTGTGAGCCCGGCAGTCAGGACCAAAAGGGCAACAGGAAGCAGGGTGCAGGTGCGCAAACGATTCACGGTAAGGACCTCTCCGGAAGTTTAGACGAGAGAATCCGGCCGAGAGTTCACAACCTTCGTGCCGCCGTGGGCTATTTGGAGCAATACGAGGTGCTGCCCGCGCGGCAGGCTCTTTGGTAGAGTTCATGGGCTCGCGCGGGGTCCTTGGGGACGCCCTCGCCGTTTTCGTAGAGGTGGGCAACGTCGTCGCACCAGGTGCCCTGCAGATCGCAGGCATGCTGGTAGGAGATGCGGACCTTCTCCAGATCCTTGATGCCGCTGCCGGAGTAGTTGTAGATGTTGCCCATGAACACGCAGCTTGCCGGGGTGCCGTTGTCGCACTCGCTCTGGTAGAGGACGACGGCCCTGGAGTAGGCCGCGCGGGCCTTTTCTTTTTCCGACATGTCCATGGAGTACATATCGCCCAGGTGGTTGCAGGCATCGGCCATCTTCATCTGGCATGCGGTTGCGTAAAAGAAGGCGGCGCGCTGCCTGTCGGTGGTCACGCCGTGGCCGCTGCGGTAGTTGGCGGCCACCTGGTCGCAGGTGGAGGCGTCGCCGCCCACGCACTTCAGTTCGTCGGCTGACTGCGCGGTTACGTAGTGATCCAGGCCGGGGATTGCGATGCCCTGCAGGGTGGGATCGACGGCAGGCGGCTGAACGACTGGTGGCTGAACGGCCTGCTGTTGGCGTTGTTGTTCAGCCCGCTCTGCCTCCAGCCGCGCATCGCGCACCGGTTGCAGGGCTACGCGGAGCAGCGTTTGGTGCGCGGGGTCCAGGGAGACTTCCTTGACCACGTGGTCAAGAGAGCCCTCCGCTGTGGCCACCACCAGATGATCGCCAGGTATACCCTTCACTTTCACCGATCCGTCGGCGTCCATGCGGCCCCCGGCCTCGCCGTCAAAGCTGAAGGAGCAGGCCAGATCGCAGCTCACCAGCAAGTCCGCCAGCTTGGGGGCGGCGGGCTTCGGGGCGGGCTTGATGGCCGGTCTGTGGGGCTGGAGAATCGGAGGCTCACTGTTGGCCTGCGCTCCAGCCGAGACCACGCCAAACGCCAAGAGACAAAGGGATGCTGTCCAACAGCGGGTCCAGTTCATCGAGAAACCCTCAAATTCCATCTTCACAAAAGATAGCGCAAAAATCGGGCTTGGAACACGCTGGACTCTGCGCAACCTCGCTCAGGGTCTTCAAGAGGCAAGAGCAGCTCAGGGAGAAACGGAGGGCTTCGAGCGGAACTAGGGTGGAGGTATGCCCATTCAGCAGAGCGCGGGGGCTTTGCTCCCGGGTGTTGCATCGGCATGAGTGCTCGGGCTTCAGGCACCCATCAATCCCGGTCCCACCTTGGCGTCTGTGGTGAAGGTCAGGTCTTGAATAGGCACGGCTTTACAGACTGCGGAAAACGGTCAGGGAACGCAAGAAGTGTCAGGGCACGACTTCAGTCGTGCCGCAAGTGCCACAAAATCGACGAGGGCTTTAGCCCCTGCGTCTTATTGTTCAAGGTTTTGCAGATCCTCAGCGGCTAAACCCGGCGTCTATTTCAACCATTTTTCGGCACCCTTCGACTGCGCTCAGGGCAGGCTCTGAAGTCGTGCCCTGACGCTATTCACTCCCATGCAGGCAATTTTGCAAGAGGCTCAGATGAATGCCTATTCAGCAGATTGCGCGGGTGTTGCATCGGCACTGGAGGGCAGAGCTTGACGATCATCGCACGCTGCGCACGGCCTGGCAGCCTGCCTGCTCACCGCCGGTGCAGGCGCGCAGATAGAGTGCCCGGGCACGAGGCATGTTGCGGGGAACCCCGTTGCCCTGCTCCATGAGTTTGCCCAGATGAAAGCAACCGAGCGAATCGCCAAACTGGCAGGCGCGCTGATAGTTCATCCGTGCCCGTTCGTAGTCCACGGGCACGCCGCGTCCATGTTCAAACAGGTAGCCGAGGTTGTTGCAGGCAGGCATGACGCCGGTCTCGCACGCACTCCTATAGAGACTGAGCGCGCGGACGTAATCCGTCGTTACGCCCTGGCCGTGATCGTAGAGGAATCCCAACCAGTTGCAGGCTTCCACATTGGCGCCGTCGCAGGCGGAGGCAAAGAGCGGACGGGCCTCGGCAAAGCGCTGCGCGCGGTAGAGCGCGACGCCCTGGCGCAGATGGTCGGCGGCCAGTTGACGCAGATCCTGCTGCCGGGAGGACTGCTGCTGGCGTGCCAACTGCTGCTGCCGCTCCGCTTCCTGCTGCCGTGCCACCTGTTGCTGGCGTTCAGCCTCCTGTTGCCGGGCTATCTCCTGTTGTCGGGCCACTTCCCGCTGGCGCTCTAGCTCCTGCTGCCGGGCAAGCTGCTTCTGGCGTTCGACTTCTTGTTGCCGGGCGCGCTCTTCGGCATCGCGGCGGGCCTGCTCCTGTTCGAGACGGGCGTCGTGGATGGGCTTGAGCTCAACTTGCAGAGAGGTCTGCGTTGCGGCTTTGGCCTGGACCGTCTGCCTGCTGGTGTCCTGGCCGTCTTCCGTACAGGTCAGCAGGAGATGCTGGCCAGGATCGACAACCGCCCGGGCGGAGTTCTCCGCTTCAATCCGCCCCTGTGGTTTGCTGTCCAGCGTCCAGATGCAGGCTAGATCGCACTTGATGAGCAGGGTCGTGGGCTTGGGTTTGGGCGCGGGAGCTATGTGAGCACGCGGCTGCAGAACCAGGCCGTCGTCGATGTTCTGCGCGCCAGCCAGTTGAGCACAAGCCGCCAGCAACACGACTGCGAGGAGAGGGTGCGGTTGCTGCATGGTGTTGACTCCTCCGCCTGCTCCCCTTTGGATGGCGCGAAAGGGAACGGATGCAAATCTGGTGCTATGGTAGCCCGGCGCGCGGTCCATGTCACTGGTCGTAACGTAGATTTGGTTACTAATGGCTACGGATTCGGGAAAGAAGAGGAGGCCGGCGCGCGGGGCTTGGGTCTCGGGTGCAGATCGATGCCGTCCTGGAGCAGAAACGCCTCATAAATGGGCACTGGCCGCCAATGCCGTGACAGGGCAAAGGCGCTCATGTTGGCAATCATCAGCGGCAGCACCAGGCCGTAGCCGGCAGTCATCTCAAAGATGATGAGGATGGAGGTCATGGGAGCGCGAACGGTGGCGGCAAAGACCGCGCCCATGCCCACCACGGCAAAGGCGCCAATGGAGTCGGCCGGATGGTGGAAGACGGTGACGTCGATGTAGCCCACCGCGCCGCCCAACATGCCGCCCATATAGAGCGAGGGCGCGAAGATGCCGCCGGCGCCGCCCGAGGAGTAACTGGACACGGTGGCGGCCAGCTTGAGCAGGCAGAGCGCCGCCATGGCGGTTGCAGGGAGTGCGCCGGTGAGCGCCAGGGTGAGCGTGGCGTAGGGAGCGCCGGCAATGCCGTTCTGGTGGAAAAACAGGAGCGCGCAGACCGCCAAGCCGCCCGTGGCCAGTCCGCCCAGCGCGGGCTGCAGCCATTTGGGAACGTGCTGGAGCCGCCGGAACCCGGCGCGGAAGTAGAGCAGCGCATCGGTAAACCCAACCGACACCAACGCCGCCAGCAATCCCAGCAACGCATACCATATCAGCGACGAAGCCGCGCCCAGCGAATAGTTGTGCGGCACGTGGAAGATGGGATTGGCGCCCAGGATGGTGTGCTCCACCACCGCGGCCAGAGCCGCCGCGACAATCACGCCGGAGAGCATGGTCTGGTCCAGCGCGCCGATCAGCTCTTCCAGCGTGAAGGTGATGGCGGCAATCGGCGCATTGAAGGCCGCGGCAATGCCGGCCGCCATTCCTACGGAGGTCATGCGCCGCTGGTTTTTGGGGCTGAGCCGCGCCAGCTTGGCGAGCTGACTGGCCACGCCGGAGCAGATGTGCACGGTGGGCCCCTCGACGCCGAGCGAGGAGCCCGTGCCCAGCTGCACCACGCAGAAGACGAACTTGGCCACCGTCTCCCGGAGGGTGATGGAACCGTTGCGAAGGACGTACGCGGCCTTCACCTGTGGAATGCCGCTGCCGGCAGCCGTCGGTACAAGGTGGTAGAGCGCCAGACCCACGGCCAGCGCTCCCAAACAAGGCACGGCAAGAGTCCAAACAATCCACCAGTGGCCAGGAGCATGGGTGGCGGGCTCGATCAGGTGGGTTTGCAGGAGCCCAATGGAGATGTGAAAGGCCACCGCGGCCAATCCGCATAGGCCTCCAGCCACAATCGTCAACGCCAGCAAGCGTTGCTGCTCGCTGGGCATGCGCCGCGCCAGCCAGCCAAAGAATCGCGTCAAGATACCCTGTAATCCGACCCAGTAGCTCAAGATAGAGTGTGCTCCACGGCGATATGCGCTGTTACCAGTATAGGAGCGGGCGAAGAACGGGTTGAAAGCGCGCCTCGATAGGGGTTGGCGAGGCACGCGCTCGGCGTTTATCGTTGGCAACGAGGGCAAGCATGACCGAACTCCCCATTCACCTAGCCACCGAGGCCGATACCGACTGGTTTGCCCGGCAGATGGCCGCGACCGATCCCTGGCTTACCTACGGCTACACGCTGGAGGTGCTGCGCAAACGGCTGGACTGGCCCGGCAGCAGCCTCTATATAGCGGGCGACCGGGCTGGCGGCATGCTTTCGCACGAGCGCGGGCTGCTGGGCGCGCCTTATATTGCGACCCTGGTGGTTGCTCCCGAGCACCGCAACCAGGGCGTGGGCAGCCAGTTGCTCCGCTTTGCAGATCGTACCTTCGCCGGCCAGCGCCAGCTCTTTATCTGCGTCTCCGCCTTCAACCACGGGGCCCAGCGGCTCTATCTCCGCCATGGCTTTGAGCAGGTGGGCCTGCTGCCGGATCTATTGATCGACGGTTTTGACGAGCTTCTGATGCGCAAACGGCTGCAAGACTCAGATCCGGTCTGAACGCCCCACACCCCTTCCGCAGACGACGCGAAGCAGTTAGCCCCACCGCAGGTGGCACCTGCGGTGCGGCCAATCGCCTTCGGCTCGGTTGTGGGGGCACCCGGCGGCTGAAGCAGGTAATCCCTTCCTGATCTGCCCACACCCCTTCCGCAGGCGACGCGAAGCAGTTAGCCCCACCGCAGGTGGTGCGGTAGAATTTTTGCGTACCCCGATGCCGAGCCTTTCTTCCCAATCCGGTCATCCAACCTTGAAGCGGTACCGTCACGGACGCCCTTCCCGTGGGCGGCTCCTCTCCCGCTAAGGGTTCTGTTGACGATATGTTCTAGCTGTACAGTGCCGGAGGCCGGCGCGTACGGTAACCTTGCGCATTCCCCCTGGGCACGCCCTGCCCGGATTCCCCCTCCATCCGCCCCCTGTGCGGAGAGAAAGGTCGTTTCGCAATGAACAGCTTTGAGAGCCGGGCCACACTGACTTCCGGCAACCGTTCCTACACTTACTTCAGCTTGCCCGCCCTGGAGGCGCGCGGCCTCAACCTGAGCCGCTTGCCCTTCAGCCTCAAGGTGCTGCTGGAGAACCTGCTGCGGCGCGAGGACGGCGTGAATGTGACCGCCAGCGAGATTGAATTTCTGGCCAAGTGGGATCCCAAGGCCGAGCCCAGCCGCGAGATCGCCTACATGCCGGCCCGCGTGCTGATGCAGGACTTTACGGGCGTTCCCGCCGTGGTGGATCTGGGCGCGATGCGCGACGCCATCAAGACCCTGGGCGGCGATCCGGCGCTGGTGAATCCGCTCATCCCCGCCGAGCTGGTCATTGATCACTCCGTGCAGGTGGACGAGTTCGGCGCCGCGGGTGCTCTTGCGACCAATACCTTGTTGGAATATCAGAGGAACCGCGAGCGGTACGCCTTCCTCAAGTGGGGTCAAACGGCCTTTCGCAACTTCAGCGCCGTGCCGCCGGGCATGGGCATCTGCCACCAGGTCAATCTGGAGTACCTGGCCCGCGTCGTCTTCACCCTGGAAGAGGGCGGGGAAGCGGTCGCGTACCCGGACACCGTGGTCGGCACCGACTCCCACACCACCATGATCAACGGCCTGGGCGTGCTGGGCTGGGGTGTGGGTGGCATTGAGGCCGAGGCGGCCATGCTCGGCCAGGCTGTCTCCATGCTGATTCCGCAGGTGGTGGGCTTCAAGCTCACCGGTAAGCTCAAGGAAGGCGCCACCGCCACCGATCTGGTGCTGACCGTGACCCAGGCGCTGCGCAAACTGGGCGTTGTTGGGAAGTTCGTAGAATTTTATGGTTCCGGCGTAACGCAGTTATCGCTTGCCGATCGCGCCACCCTGGCCAACATGGCTCCCGAGTACGGTGCTACCTGCGGCATCTTCCCGGTGGATGCCGAGACTCTCCGCTACCTGCGCCTCAGCGGCCGCAGCGACGAGCAGATCGCCCTGGTTGAGGCCTACTACAAGGCGCAGGGCATGTTCTACACCGCCACGACCCCCGAGGCCGAGTTCACCGCCACCCTGGCGCTGGATCTGGCCACGGTTGAACCCAGCGTTGCCGGACCCAAGCGCCCGCAAGATCGCGTACTGGTCAAGAACGTGGCTACTGGCTTCAACGAGCAGCTGCCCAACCTGCTTTCGCCCACGGCCAAGCCGCTCGGCTCGCGCACGGCGGAGGCCTGGACCGGAGAGACGGCCGTGGATGCTGCCGCGACCTCGACGCAGCTCACTACCACCGTCCAAGCCCGCTTTGGCGTCGATCCGGAAAAGTATCTCGATCACGGTTCGGTGGTTATCGCCGCTATCACCAGTTGCACCAACACCTCCAACCCCAGCGTGATGCTGGCCGCGGGTTTATTAGCCAAGAAGGCGGTGGAAAAAGGCCTGGAAGTCCCGCCGTGGGTTAAGACCTCGCTCGCGCCCGGCTCCCGCGTGGTGACGGATTACTACGAGAAGGCTGGCCTGCTGCCCTATCTCAACGCGCTGCGCTTCAACGTGGTTGGTTACGGCTGCACCACCTGCATTGGCAACTCCGGCCCCCTGCCCACTGACGTGAAGGCCGCCATTGACGAGCATGGTCTGGTGGCCGTCAGCGTGCTTAGCGGCAACCGCAACTTTGAGGGCCGCGTCAATGTGGACGTGCGCGCCAACTATCTGATGAGCCCACCGCTGGTGGTGGCCTACGCTCTGGCCGGCAAGATCGGCCATAATTTTGAAACCACGCCGCTGGGCAAGGACAAGAGCGGTGAGCCGGTCTATCTCAAGGACATCTGGCCCACCCAGGCAGAGGTGGCTGCGGCCATCGAGAAGGGCGTCTCCAGCGAAGGCTTCCGCCGCGAGTATGCCAACGTGAGTCTGGGTGACTCGAACTGGCAAGGCCTGAAATTCCCGACTGGCGACGTCTACCAGTGGGAACCCGACTCCACTTACATCCGCAAGGCGCCTTACTTTGACGGCATGACCCAGACGCCCGCTCCGGTCACCGACGTTCTGGGCGCGCGGGTTCTGGCGGTGCTTGGCGACTCGGTTACCACCGACCACATCTCGCCCGCGGGCAACATCAAGGCCTCTAGCCCAGCCGGGAAATATCTGGAAGATAAAGGCGTGCGAACGCCGGACTTCAATAGCTATGGTTCGCGCCGCGGCAATCACGAGGTTATGGTCCGCGGCACCTTTGCCAACGTCCGCCTGCGCAACAAGCTGGCTCCGGGAACAGAAGGCGGAGTTACCCGTCTGCTGCCCGAAGGCGAGCCCATGTCCATCTTCGATGCTTCCGTAACCTACGCCGAACGCAAGGTCCCGCTGGTGATTCTGGCTGGCAAGGAGTATGGCTCCGGCAGCTCGCGCGATTGGGCGGCAAAAGGTCCAAAACTTCTCGGCGTCCGCGCTGTGATTGCCGAAAGCTTTGAGCGCATCCATCGCTCGAATCTGGTGGGCATGGGCATCTTGCCGCTGCAGTTCCTCGCGGGCGAAAACGCCGAGTCGCTTGGTCTTACCGGTGAAGAGGTTTTTGACTTCCCCGGCCTCACCACGATGTTGTCCACGAAGTTTGCTGGCGGCAAAATCCTCGATGTTATTGCGACGAGCCCCAACGGCGAGAAGAAGATGATCCAGGCCGTGGTCCGCATCGATACCCCGCAGGAGATCGAGTACTACGAGCACGGCGGCATTCTGCTGTATGTGGTGCGGCAACTGGCGAGTAAATAGCACCGGCGGTGTGGCCACCTGCGCCACCTGCGGTGGGGCCAGCTGAGCTTGCGCGCGGGAAGAATCGTTCTATCCCAGGTCCCAAAATCGGGACCTGGGGCACCCGGCCACCTGCGGTTGGGCCAACGGTGCTTGCGCGCCCTATAACGATGAACCCCAAGTCATTAACCGCAGCTTGGGGTTCGTTTTGATCCAGTCCTTACTGATCCGCTCCTCGAATAGTGCGTGGGGATTCCACCCATTTCGCGATAATGCGGGTGCCCCACCCTCGCTGCGTTCTTGTTTTTTGCGGCTAGGGTGGGATACGACGATGCAAAGTCTTTGGACCGGATCAATAGCATCGTACTTTCGGTCTGCAGTAACTTCGAAAATGCTTTAAGAATCTCAACGCCCGAGTGCCCCGCAAGGGGCACAGTGCGAATAGCCCAGGGCCAGCCGCAGGCGCAGCCCTGGGAAAGCTGTCCATAAACGACAAGCGCCCTGTAAGGGCGCTGTGAACCCCTGCAATCCCTCCGCCATGAGGGACGCGAAGTCGGCTGTCGCACCGCAGGCGCCTTCGCTGCTAGATGGATTTCTCAAACCGAGTTACTAGCTCCCCATCCGCCATCTCAATGCGCGTAACACATCGTTCGCCCGAGAGGGACGTGTATCGAATTTGACAATCCAGGATTCTCTCCTTGGACGGACGGGGCTCTCCCAATAACTCATTGCCGCCAGCAGGAATGGGATTCATGGCCAATTCGAAGGAATGCACATCCTGCCCCTCAATAAACTCATATTTGCAGTCGATGGTGACATCCAGGGCAGGGCCGCTCCCTTGGTTTTCGACTGCCCACCGCGTATAGAACCGCTTGTGAATCTCATCCTCAAAATGTTTCTGGGTTAACACCAGGAACGGCATCTGCGCGTTACTGAGCTGCAGCGCGTCCGCACGTGCAATCCGCCGCATATCCCGCGCATACAGGCAGAAAACCACGAACGTCAGCAGCGTGATCAGGACAAGCGCAATCATTCCGCTAGCTAAAACCCAGATTGGACTGGCTAGACTTCCGGAAAGAAAAGACAACTGAAGGTGCATCATGCGGGCGCTCCCTCTCAACGCTCCATGATAGCTTGCGCTACAGCGCCTGGACCTTCACAGCGCTCGTAGGCATGAATATGCCGGTGTGCCCCCGGTCTCGTTTTTGAGACCCGGGAAAAGAACAAAGCCAGTTCTGGCATAGCCGGCAAATCGTCATCGCGGTGCCAATTCGGATTGAACCAGGGGCGACGCATTCGCCCCAACATGCGCGGAGCGCGTCTGCTGCATGCAATGCCCTTTACTACTTCCTGACATCTCTGCGGCTATCATCAAGGCGACGGTGTTGCGCTTCCCCGCAGCGCCGTTGTCTTCCCTGGAGGTTGTAAAGAAATATGCAGATTTTGAACCGTTTGGTGGCGAGCCCCGCGGGGGCGATCCTGTTTTTGTGCATTGCAGCCTTCCTTGAGGCCTTGGGCGACTCCTTGTTCCAGACTGCGTTTTACCGGCAAAGCGGCATGGGCCGGTGGATCACCATTGGGTTGGGTGGCATGGTGTTGGCCGCTTATGGAGCCAGCGTCAACCTGCCTCGCTGGGACTTTGGCCGCCTGCTGGGCGTCTACGTGGCCGCATTCTTCGTGGTCGCGCAGATTCTCAACCGGGTACGTTTTGGCCAGGCGCCCACCCCTGCCATCTGGGCTGGTGGGGCTCTGGTGGTCTCCGGGGGCCTGGTGATGGCGCTGGTCCGGTAATGGAACCTATCGCCTGCCCGTTACATAATGAGAAGGGCAGGCGAAACTTTTGTGATGTACGACACAATTAGCGCTGGCCAGTCGCAGGCAAGCCATGGTAAATTTGCGGAAATTGCTACGGATACCGGAAAGCTCCCCCTTGAGCCCCATACGGAGAGTGTCGTCCGTAGCAATCTACGTCACAATCGGTTGACAGCAAAGCCGGTTAGAGCGTGACCAGGGAACGAATAAACTGCATCTTCGGTTCTCGTCCCGGTGTCGAATATTTGTAGAACTGGCTGACGTTGCTCCTTCGAGGCACTTCCCCTCGGTGTTTTTTTATGCCTCGAAACCAATCTTGCACATGACCTGTGTGATCGCTGTCACGGCGGGAACATCTGGATCTGCACAACCAGGCAAGGAATCGACTCATGGCGCAACTTTTCGACCGCAGCTCCAACGCTCTGGCACGGATGGGCCTGGTGCTGACGGGATTGACCGTCATCGCCCTTGGTGTGGCTTTGGACCAACTGCAGCGCTCCCCCTGGGTGACGCGGCAGGGCCAGAGGCCGGACCAGCCGGTGGCCTTTAGCCACAAGCACCACGTGGAAGGGCTGGGCCTGCAGTGCCAGTACTGCCACACCTCTGTGGAGCGCTCCAGCTACGCGGGTATTCCCCCGACCAAGACCTGTATGAACTGCCACGCCCAGATCTGGACCAACGCCCAGTTGCTGGAGCCGGTGCGCGAGAGCTGGGCCAAGGGCGAGTCGTTGCAGTGGACCAAGGTCCACGACCTGCCCGACTACGTCTACTTCAGCCACGAGATCCATGTAGCCAAGGGCGTGGGCTGCGTGAGCTGCCATGGTCAGGTGAACCAGATGCCGCTCATGTACATGCAGAACTCGTTACAGATGGAGTGGTGCCTGGACTGTCACCGCAATCCGGCCAAAAATCTCCGCCCCGCGCAGCAGGTGTACAACATGGCCTGGCGCGAGCCGGCAGCCGATCATCCGGTGTGGTGCGCGGCCAACGGCAAAACCGGCCTGCCCACCGCGCAGATGGTGGATTGCACGGCGAAGGACCCCGGCGTTCACGCGGGCTTTGAGCCGGTTGCGCTCAGCCTGGCCGCGACGCCGGAGTACAAGAAATTTACCAGCCAGGAAGAGATGGGACATTTTCTGGTGGATCACTACAAGGTACGGACTCCCAAGGATCTGACCAGTTGCGAGGTCTGCCACCGATGAGCGAAGACAGGAACGGGCGGATGAGCGAAAACGAAACGAATCAGCCTATGTCGCTTGCGGCAGTGCGCCAGGAGCTGAAGGCCACCAAGGGCAAGAAATACTGGCGCTCGCTGGACGAGCTGGCCGATACTCCCGAGTTTCAGGCCGCCGTGGAGCGCGAGTTCCCGCAGGCCGCGGCCGAGTGGGTGGATCCGGTCACGCGTCGTGGCTTCCTGAAGGTGATGAGCGCCTCGCTGGCGCTGGCTGGGTTGGCGGGTTGTACCAAGCAGCCGGACGAGCCCATCCTGACCTACGTCAAGCAGCCGGAGGATCTGGTCCAGGGCAAGCCGAACTACTTTGCCACGGCCTTCCCCTCAGCCACTGGAGCGTTGCCGCTCTTGGTCAAGGCAGATCAGTATCGTCCCATCAAGGTCGATGGCAATCCGGAGCACGCCTACAATCGCGGCTCTTCGGATCTGTTTGCGCAGGGCTCGCTGCTCGACCTCTACGATCCGGACCGCTCCCAGCATCCGCTCTATCGCGGCGAGCAGCGCGAGTGGGCGGAGTTCGCCCTCGGCTTCCGCGACAAGGTGCTCTCCACCAAAGACGGTACGGGCATCTACTTCCTCAGCTCCACGATTACGTCGCCGACACTCGCCCGCCAGTGGCAGCAGGTGCAAAAAGCCTTCCCCAAGGCCAAGCTGGTGCAGTACGATCCCGCGATTGCCGGCACGGCGCTGGAGACTGGCCTGAACGTGCAGTACGATCTGGCCGAGGCCGATGTCATCGTCTCGCTCGATGGGGATTTCCTTTCGGGATCGAGTTATCCGGGCTTCCATAAGCTGGTTCGCCAGTATGCGGAGCGGCGCAAGAATCCCGAGAAGCTGAACCGGCTTTACTCGATCGAGTCCACCACTACTACAACGGGTCTCAAGGCGGAACATCGCTTGGGCCTGCGCGCCAGTGAGGTTCCGGCCTTCGCGGCGGAGCTTGCCAAGGCTGTGGGTGTGGCGGGCGTCAATCCTCCGGCGTACGCGTGGACAGAAGAGCAGAAAAAGTTTCTGGCCGCGCTGGCCAAGGACTTGAAGGCTCATGCGGGCAAGTGTGTCGTGCTTCCCGGCATCTATCAAGACAGCTCGGTCACAATGCTGGCCGCGGCCATGAACGATGCGTTGGGCAATCTGGGCGAGACGGCTTTCATAGCGCCGGAGCCATTGAATCCACTGCCATCGAACCAACTCGCCGATCTCAAGTCTCTGGTGGGCGATCTCTATGCGGGCAAGGTGGATTGGCTGGTGATTCTCAACGCCAATCCTGTCTACGCCACGCCAGCCGATCTTGGTTTTTCGACGGCCATCAACAAGGCTAAGACCATCGTGCATCTCGGCTCGCATGTGGACGAGACTGGGCAGGCCGCGCACTGGCACATTCCCGCCGCGCACTACCTTGAGTCATGGTCCGATGCGCGCGCCTACGACGGCACCGCATCCATCGTGCAGCCGCTCATCGATCCGCTTTATGGCGGCAAGAGCGCGCATCATCTTTTGCAGGCGTTGCTCGATGAGCCCGGCCTGAGCCCCTATGCCGCGGTGCAGGAGACTTGGAAGCCGGTTCTCACCAAGTCGGGTGAGTTCGACAAGAATTGGCGCACGGCCCTGCATGCGGGTTGGATCGAAGGCACAACCTACGAGAAAACCTCCAAGCCAAGCGCGAGTGTTTCCTACAAGGGGTCTGTTCCCGCTCCCCACGAAGGGCTGGAGATCATCTTCCGCCCCGATCCCGGCGTTTACGACGGCCGCTATTCGAACAATGGCTGGCTGCAGGAGTTACCCAAGCCAGTTACAAACCTTAGCTGGGACAACGCCGCCATTGTCAGTGGTGCAACGTTGACCAAGCTTGGCCTTGCGGAAGACGATATTGTCGAAATTACCGTGGGCATGGGCAAGGTGAAGGCTCCGGTCATCGTGGCTCCGGGCCATCCGGATAACTCCGTCACCGTGCATCTTGGTTACGGACGCGAGTTTGCGGGCCGCGTGGGTTCGGGCGCGGGATTCAACGCTTATCTTGTCCAGACTGCCGCATCGCCCTTTGTTGCTATCGGCTCCATCCGCAGGTTGGAGGGCAAGTGGGGCACGGCCATCACCAAGAGCCACTATCAGGACCATCGCTCGGAAGCCTTTGCGGGCAAGGGCAAGGGCAATAATTCGCTCGAAGGCGATGAGGCTATCGACGAGCGCGGCATTATTCGCTATGCCACGCTGGACGAATACAAAAAGAACAAGGGCTTCGCGAATGAAGGCCAGGGCCGCGAAAAGACCGACGTTGAGAACACGCTCTTTCCCAACTGGGAGTACAAGGACAATGCGTGGGCCATGTCCATCGATATGGCCAGCTGCACCGGTTGCAACGCCTGCATTGTGGGCTGCTATGCGGAGAACAACATTGCCGTAGTCGGCAAGCAGCAGGTTCGCATTGGCCGCAACATGCAGTGGCTGCGTATTGACACCTACTTCGAGGGAGATTTAGCGGCCCCACGGGCCCACTTCCAGCCCATGGCCTGCCAACACTGCGAGAACGCGCCCTGCGAGCAGGTTTGCCCGGTGGGCGCAACGGTTCACACGCCGGAAGGCCTGAACGCGATGGTCTATAACCGCTGCGTGGGCACTCGTTACTGCTCCAATAACTGCCCCTACACGGTGCGGCGGTTCAATTTCTATCAGTTCTCGGCATATGAGACGCCCAGCCTCAAACTGCTGCA
>Ga0181520_10003491_pt1 | contig 27526 bp, 36 predicted proteins | sample PEATcosm2014_Bin_29_FD_132451 | JGI IMG/M metagenome (GOLD analysis project Ga0181520, IMG submission 132451) | Peatland microbial communities from MTU Mesocosm Facility, Houghton, MI, USA - PEATcosm2014_Bin02_30_metaG | ecosystem: Environmental > Terrestrial > Soil > Wetlands > Peat | place...
CGGTCAATTGCTGCTCGGTCACCTGCGTCTGGTCCAGTGAGGTTGCCAGATTCGTAAGATAATTCGGGTCTACCCGCATCGCTTCCCTCCGCCGCATCCGGCTTTGCCGGCCACTGGGCGCATTTGTGGCCTCAGGAAACCGCTGTCGTATCGCCCAGGTTCAGTACCGACGCCATGATGGTGTCCAACATGGTGAATACCTGGGAGGCTGCCTGGTAACTGCGCTCGAACTGCTGCATGTTCGAGGCTTCGTCATTCAGATTCACGCTGGAAAGCGCGTTGTCCTGCGTTTGCAGCTGGGTTACCGAAGCGTTCTGCGCCGTGTTCTCGGCTTGCACTCCGGAAACAGTCGAACCCAGCACGGTCACCATGTTCGAGAAGAAATCGGTGGGCGTCTGGCCATTCACAATCGTCTGGTTGGCCAGACCAGCCATTGCCGTGGCATTCGAATTGTCACCGGTTCCCTGCCCCAGCCCGGCCGCCGCAATACGGTTGGGATCGGTCATGGTCACGCTCATGGCTGCCGCGCTGCCCGCAACCTGCGTGGGCTGAGAGAAGATATTGCCGGCATTGCCATTGTCGCCGTCCAAATCGGTTCCCGCATTGTTCAGAGTATTCACCTGGGTCGATACGTCGTAGGCCAGTTGATCCAGTGAAGCCAAAACGTTGGGAATGTCCTGATCGCGAGCTGTCAGATACCCTCCCAACTCGCCTCCTCCGCTGGCCAGTTGCGAGGTCACATCCGTTGTCCCCACAAAGAAGTGGGTAACGCCATTGATCTTGCCGCTGGTCATCTGGAAGCTTGTGCCTCCCGCAACCAGCAATTGACCTGAAGCGGTGGTGATCGAAAGTCCGTTGTCGTCCCCAGTGATGCGGTTGATTCCAATCGACTGCGAGAGCTGGCTCAAGTCCTGCTCGCGCTGATCCTCGAGCGTTCCGGCATCGCCGCCGGCCGAGGTGGACTGGATCTGCTGATTCAGTTGGGCGATTGCGGAGGTTAGCGCGTTCACCTGACTGGTGACTCCGGCTGCCTCCTGGTCCAGCGCTGCCTGTTGGGAATTCAGGCTGGCCGCGGCGTTCGAAACATCGCCAGATAGCGTTGCCGCCGAGGAGAGCACCTGCTGGCGCAACGAATTGTCGGTCGGATTGGCCTCCAGCGAAGAAAAGGAATCGAAGAAGCTGGTGATATCGCTGCCAATATCCCCGGCCGTGGAACTCGAGGAGCCCGAGGCGGGCGTGAACAGAGCCTGCATTGTATTCAGTGCGGTCAAACGCGCGCCCGAGGCTGAAGCCAACTGCTGCTGCTGTGCTAGCCGCTCCTCCAGAACGCTGTCGCGCACTGAAGTCGGCCCGGTCTCCGTCACCCCCGTCCCATAGGAGAGGTCATTGACCTCGATGGGATCAGTTTCCTGAAAGTTGGCAATCTCCCGCGTATAGCCCGTGGTGTTGGCGTTGGCCACATTGTTGGCCACAATGCTCAGGGCCGATTGATCGGCATCCAAGGCCTTGGTGATGATGCTGAAAGCGGAGCTAATGGTCCCCATGACCAGCCTCCGCCTCGACCCATCCTCGTACCTCTCCTTCGCCGTACTCCAGCCGTTCCCCGTTCAGTTTCCGCAACTGCCGCATCACGTTTAAATTGGCGCGCGTCGCCTGGAGAACTCGGGCAAACACCGCCATATCGTTGGCTGCTTCCCAGGCCTGAGCTGCCAGCGCAACGCGATCCATGGTTTCATTCGACGCCAGACCGCTACTCAAGGCGATGCACGACGACGCCAATTCCTCCAGCCGCTCAGCTTCCAGGTGGGCCAGCGCCCGGGTAGACTCTCTAACCAACTCCTTCAGCGCCGGGCGCGGTCCGCACAGACCGGACGCCCCAGCTTCCCGCTTCTCCTTCGTCTTTGCCGGGTTGCTTCCCATTCCCCTCAACCCTCTGATGAAGCTTTCAGTTGCCGCCCAGCATGGCGTCCACGACTTTGGAAGCCACTGCGGAGGCCGTCACGTTGTACGTTCCTGCCGCCAACGCAGCCTGAATCGCGGCAACCTTGTCCATGCGCACATCGGGATCGGTAGCCGTCTGCGCCACCTCGCTCCCCGCGCTGCTCAGGGTCGCCCGGTCGTTGGCCATCGAGGTCAACTCCGAAGCTGCCCCGCTCTTGGGCCGCTGCGCGGATGCAGGGTCTGTCTGGCCCACCCCCAAAAGCGACGTCAATCCATCGAGATTAGTGCGAATATCCATAACTTTTGCTCCTTGTTGGGTCCATCGGCATAGTAGCTAATCACTCTAGTCATTTGATCTTTCCGATTACGGTATCGTCGTGCTCATTCCCGGTTACGTTCCGGTTACTGGATTGGGAGAGATCCCGCACAATGCGATTAGCGATTCCAAATCCGCCGTGGTCGCTCAATGCCCGCCCCAGAGCCTCGGCCCCAAACTCTCCCAGCGCATCTCCGGAGCCTGGTTCACTGTCCGCTCCCGCGAGTATGCTTTTTGCGGTCATCGGCTTCAGCAACTCCTTCATCATCTGCGCCTCGAACTCGCGAGCCGCCTGCACCAGCCGTGGCTGCGGGGAAGTTCCATCGTTTCCGGTTCCACCTGCAGGATTCGCCGCCAATATCTGCATCACAATACCTCCAGATCGGCTTCCAATGCACCGGCCTCTTTCATAGCCTGCAGAATCGAGATTACGTCTCGCGCACCGGCGCCCGTGCGCTGCAACTCCTGCACCAGGTCCTCCACCGTCGCTCCTGCCTTCAGGTCGATGCGGTTCACCGGCTTGTCCTGGGCCTGCACCGTGGTCTGCTGCACAACCTGCGTCGTTCCCGAGGAGAGCGGGTTGGGCTGCGAGACCTTTGGCTCGGAGATCACGTTCACAGACAGGCCTCCGTGCAGGATCGAGACCGGCTGCAAGCGAACCATGCCACCAATGACCACCGTTCCGGTGCGCTCGTTGACCACCACGCGGGCCCGCGGATAGACCTCGATCTCGACGGCTTCCACGCGGTCAAGCAACGCCGCAATGTCTTCGTTGGGCGCGGCGGTTACCTCGACGCGCCGGCTGTCCATGGCATGGGCACGGGACGGGCCTAGCGCCCGGTCGATGGATGCCGCCATCCTCTCCGCGGTATGAAAATCGGCGTCGTTTAGCACCACGCTCACCGTACGCATCTGCTTCAGGTCGAATGGCACAGGCCTCTCGACCAGCGCACCACCGGGAATCCGCGCCGTGGTGGGGTGATTGAGCTGCCGGGTACTTCCCCCCGAAGATGCCATATACCCACCCAACACCAGCGCGCCCTGGGCCTGGGCGTAGATCTGCCCGTCCGGGCCGTAGAGCGGAGTCATCAGCAGGATGCCCCCCTCGAGTGAACGCGCATCGCCGGCCGAGGAGATGGTGATGTCCATTCGGTAACCTGGCCGGGTGAAGGGCGGCAACGTGGCCACCACAAATACCGCAGCCATGTTCTTGACCTGCATGTTGCTGGCGCTGTTCGAGCCGGTTTGAGGAACAGTGATGCCCATCCGCTCCAACGCCGAGATCAAGGTCTGCGCCGGAAACACGGTCTGCGAGCTGTCTCCGGTCCCGCGCAGCCCCACCACCAGCCCGTATCCCACCAGCTGGTTGTCCCGAATCCCCTCGATGGTCGCCACGTCTTTGACCCGCGCCAACTGGGCCGCCGGCTCGCCATAGGCCAACGCAGCCGCCAGAGCAAATGCAAAGGCCAGAGCAACCCACCACCAGAAGGTCTCGCCCAGTCGCTGCTCCGTGCTCTTTTTCGTATTTCGCATGGCTCTGACCCCTGATCCTGATTCCCCACTCACGATTCCCTGCCTCTAAAACACCAGCAGCCTCTCAAGGAACCGCACCACCGGATTCTGCCGGTAGGTGGAGTCGTTGACGATGCCCTTCCCGGTCACTTCCAGTTCCAGGTCGGTCATGGCCGTGGAGAGCACCTGGTTCTGCGCGCTCACGTCCTCTGGACGCACCAGGCCACGCAACTTGATCAACTGCGTCTGCTGCGAGAAGGTCAACTGCCGCGTGGCCTGGACTACGAGCATGCCGTTGGGCAGCACATCCACCACTTCTCCCCCAAAGGTGGTCGCCAAACTCGAATTGGTTGTGCTCTGTCCCTGTGCCGTCAGCCCCGATGCCGCCGTCGCGCCAAGCAGGTTTTGCATATTGTTCGAGGTTTTAAGGGCTCCAAAGAGCGCGGTCAGCCCGGAGCTGGCGCTCGATGCCCGCGAGTTTTTCACCTGACCGTCGGTCGAGGCTGCCAGGCTCTCGGTAACCACAATCGACACCACATCATGCAGCCGGACCGCCTTGGCGTCCGTTCCCAGCCTGACCAGACGGCCCTCGGCGCTCCAGATGGAGCCCGGCGTCCGCACCTCCGCTGCCTGCTGCGCCCGCACCCGCTCGACATAGGCGCGCAGGGCAACTTCCGGCGGTGTCGCCTTGGCCGTCTGGGCCTGCGGCTTCTTTTTTCCCAGCCCATACAACGACGGTGTAAGGGCCAAGATGGCAGCCAGACAGAGGATCCCCGTCTTGACCGGACGCGCACTCATGGCCTGCCCTCCCCAGTGGAAGCGAAAGCCGCGCGCCCCGGTGCCAGGGCCACTGCCCGCACCACCTTGCCGCCAATCCGCAGCCGCACTTCGAGGGAACCTCCGGCTGCCGCCGGCCCGAGGGCGACCGCCTCCAGACGAGACTCGACCACCGCCGTATTCTCCTCGACCACCAGCCGATCGCCGGCGCGGATCACCGGGCGAAGAGTGGCCAGTTCGTTGCTCGCCAATTCGGCCGTCGCCGCGCCGAATTTGCGGCTCCGCGACAACTCTCCACGTCCGCTTTCGATCAGCACCAGGCGGCGCGGACCTGCCGGGCAGTTTTCGTCGCGCACCAGAAGCCAGCGCGCGCCGTTGAATGGGTCGTCAATCTCTCGAATGAGCTGGCCGGGAGCCAGAGCCGAAGCCGAAGCGAGTCCCTGGGAAGACAGGAGCACGCGGGGATCTGGGCCGGTGGCTTCCCCAGCGGGCACGGGGAGAGCCTGGCTTGCAAGGTGCGGGGTGGCCAACATGGTCGCCAGCACCACCCCCAGAGCAATTCCAAACCCTGCTCTGGCCCTATTCATGTGCAATTCGCTCTTCATCTCACCGGTCACCCTTAGCGGGTCATGTTATTAACTTGCGAGTACATATCGTCGGCGGCCTTGATGACCTTGGAGTTCGATTCATAGGCGCGCTGGGCCAGCACCATCTGCACAAACTCAGTCACCACATCCACATTCGAGTTCTCCAGATAACCCTGTTGCAGGGTTCCCATGCCCTCTGCCCCTCCGGGGTTACCCAGCACCGCGTCACCCGAACTGAGGGTGGCCTGCAACAGGTTCGATCCCATGCTCTCGAGGCCACCAGGATTGGGAAAAGTGGCCAATTGAATCTGGCCCAGTTGCGAGGGGTTCTGCTGGCCCGGCAAGGTTGCATTCACCACCCCGTACTGGGTTATGGTCACCGAGGTCGCGTTGGGAGGAATGGTGATGTTGGGCAGCAGGGGGTCGCCGTCGGTGGTCACGATGGTCCCCTGGTTGTTCAAGTGAAATTGTCCGGCGCGGGTATAGGCGATGGTTCCGTCGGGGCGCTGCACCTCGAAGAAACCCGATCCCTCAATCGCCACATCCAGCGGGTTCGAAGTCTGGTTCAGCTCCCCCTGGGTCATGATCACCTCGGTGGCCGCCGAGCGGGTCCCCAACCCAATCTGCAGGCCGGCCGAGACTGTGGACTGGCTCTGCGCCGCCCCAGGGGTCACCAGATTCTGGTAGATCATGTCCTGAAACTGGAGCCGCAACTGCCGGAAACCGGTGGTCGAGGAGTTGGCCAGATTGTTGGCGATGGTGTCCAGATTCAACTGTTGCGCGCTCATACCGCTGGCAGCGGTATACAAGGCTCGAATCATGACGGCTCCTTCAATGCCGTGGTGAGTGAACAGTGGTCGGCGGTCAGTGGTCAGTTTTCCGGCCACGGCCGGCTGATCGCTACCCTCGTTTCAAACAGTTCGCCAGCGAAAACCTGACGCCCGGCTGCGCGCCATCGGTTTCTGCCCCCCCGAACCCTGACCACTGTTCCTTGTTTCTTCACACTCTGGGCAAATCCTCGCTGGCAATCTTGTTGAATTCGGTGTGGAAGATGGTGAGCGCCTTCTGCATCATCTCTGCCTGGCGCTGCATGACGATCAGGTCCAGCGATCCCTGAATCACATCCTGGTTGGCGGCTTCGACCGCCCCTTGGTGGACGGCCGCATCCTTCGAGAGCAAAGGATCTGCTCCCGCGGACGGCAGATACCGGTTGGCTCCCTCGGGGATCAGTTGGATTCCGGGCGGAAAGGTGAAAATGCCTAGCGTTGCCACCACGCCTCCTTCCACCGACAGAGCTCCGTCCGCTCCCACCGAAACCACCCCGGGAGGTATCAGAATGGGCAGTCCGGCTGTAGACAACACCGGCTCACCCGCCGCCGTCACCAGTTGCCCGCTCTGGGCGCGGTGAAAGGTCCCATCCCGCGTATAGCGAAGGCCGTTGGACGTCTGAATCTGAAAGAATCCTTGGCCCTCGATGGCCAGGTCGAGCGGGTTTCCGGTGGTTTGCAACTGCCCTTGGCCCATGTTGAGGCGATCGCCGCCCAGGAGGCCGAAGTTGTTCACCGTTTGCCCCAACTGGGAATCCGCCGCGTCCGCCCCCAGCAACACTGACCGAAAGTACTCCCGCTCGGCCCGGTATCCGGGAGTCTGGGCATTGGCCAGATTGGAGGCTGCCGTATCCAGTGCCTGGGTGCGCGCCACCAGTCCGGTAATCGCCGCATAGTATCCGCTGTCCATCGGGCGCGCCTCCTCAAACCTGGAAGCTTGCAGGTGATGGACCGGAAGCAGAAGATGGGGATTAAAGCAAGATCAGAATCGCCTGCGGATGAAGCAACGGAAGATAGGGGCGAGTCGAGCGCAGGGTAGCGGGCGCTCTCCCGCCGGGCAGCGCCCGTTCATTCGAATCGGCCGAAACTTGAAAATGATCGGCTATTGCAAGCCATCGCAAACGATGGTCACCGCAAAGTTGGAATTCTCGAATCGGTAGGCATGAACCAGCCGGAACTCCGGGGACAGGACGTGGAGGTGGTAGTCCCGGCCGGTGATTACTGCCGGCACCGACAGACCGCAGTTTGCGGCCAACTCCGGCACCTTGCCCTTCCACGCACCGGCCAGGATGTTGCAAATCTCGCCCATGGCGTCTTTCACGATGTCGTCGACGTCGGTGAACTCCATGCCCGTCATGCGCCCCGCCATCTCCATGGCCTCGGTTCTGCCCGCGCGGAAGATGCAAGCCCCGGTCAGGTGTCCGCAAAACCCAACCACCGCAGTCACCGATTGCCCTTCAATGGGAGCCGGTTCCAGATCGCGCTGGCAAGAGACACCCAGCATCATTTGAAAAACCTCTGCCACGCTTGCATCCAGGTTCCGGGGATCGGAGACCAGGTGGAGAGAGCTACGCAAGGAAAGCGCCATCGTTTGCTCCAAATTCGTTCAGGACGTTCCCGCGCACGAGCGTGAGAGCGAGTCGTTACATCCTATTAACGGCATCCGAGGCTCTTCCGATCAGACCGCATGAAGCAACGGGAAAACCCGCTCCTTCACCTGCTCAGAGGTAAATGGCTTTCGGATGTATCCGTTGGCCCCCGCTTGAATGGCTTGCTTCACATGCTCCTCGCTGGACTCGGTGGTGATCATGATGACCGGAACGCCGGGAGCCAGATTCCTTATCCTGATCTGGCGAAGGAACTCCAACCCGTCCATCGAGGGCATGTTGATGTCCGAGAGGATCAGATCTACCCTCTTCGTCTTCAGTATTTCCAATCCTTCGCTGCCGTTATTCGCTTCATTCACAACCAGAGGGTCGAGGCCAGCCTGGCGCAGCGAACGCTCCACAATCTTGCGCATAACCGACGAATCGTCAACGATCAAGGCTCGTATTTCGCTCATTCCAGGCTCCACTCTGCTGTGCCTATCGGCCGACCCGGAGATTTCATGAGCCTGACGACTTTGCTGTGTCGTCCGGGCCGTATTCCGTGGTCATTCCGAGTGCGCGCCAATCGAGCAGATCAGATCCTGGACGGAGTCAAGCGCCGGCAGCGGCCCAGCCTGGGGTCGACGCCACATCCTGAGCCAGAGGCAGTCGTGAACCCGCACCAGGCGCGACTCAAAAGGCCGCCCCCGCTCGATCGACCTGGAAAGCACTTGCACAACTGCCGGCTCCGAAGCGGATTCGATCAATTCCACCGAGGGGAAACTGGCGCTCAACATGCGCGCAAGCGCCGGCCGAAAGATCGATTCTTTCACCAGGCCGCTTTCTACGCGCAACCCCGTCATCCGCTCGACGGCCAGGGCGACAATCGGGTCCAGCCGGTCTTCAAAGCCCAAATAGAGGAGTCTGCCCGCCGCCACGCGCAAGGGCAATGCGCCGTATGCGTCCACGAACAGCCGGGGCAGCAGCGGAGTCAACGCCTCGGCATCATGGAAATCGAGCGGAAAGACCGGGCAGCTCCACTGCAGGCCCAGCGCCCTGGCCACCAATTGCTCGCTAACCCCTTGCTGGCGCACCAGCCAGTGCCCCAACCGGCCTGCGCCGGCCACCCTCTGCCCCTCGAGCGCCTGGCGCAATTGAGCGGCTGTGATCCATCCCTGTTCCAGCATCACCAGGCCCAGCGGGATGCGGTGGCGGTGGTTCTCCAGCGCGTTTCCCCGGCCATCCAGTTCGCGTCGCACAGCGGTCTCGACGCGCACCCTGGTACAGCCCGCCGAGCAGTTCCAGCCGCCCTCGAAGACCGGTGTCGAGCGGCTGCGCAGCAGATGCAGCCAGCCTGACCCGCATCCGGGATTGGCGCAGGTCTCAAGCAGCCCTGAATGCAAACCGGAGGGCCGGCGCCCCGGCCTGCGCGAAGCGTTCTGGATATTGGATACTTCTTCCCCGGTAGCGCCCTGCAAAACCGGTCCGTTGAGCGATGCCTTCATCTCCTCAGCGTGCTTTCGGTTCAGAATAGGCATCGTATGCTCTCCAACCGCCTTTTGGGCGCAGCCACTTCGGTCACCCGCAGGCCGAAGTTGCCATTGACCAGCACCACCTCGCCACGGGCCACGATCTTGTCGCCGACAATCAGGTCCACCGGGTCGGAGACATGACGGTCCAACTGCACGACGTCTCCCGGTCCGAGGTCGAGAATCTCGCCCAACATCATCTCCCGGCAGCCAAATCGCAAGGATGCTTCAAGCTCGACGTCGAGGAGCAGCTCGATTCCTGGACTCAGCCCCTGAGGAACAGCCGGGGGCGGATCCGGTGCGGGAGGGGCATCGGGCTGGCAGGATCGCACCTCGTCGCACACCAGAATCGCGAAGAAACGATCGGCGAACCTCAACTCGAAGGCCCGGGACGCCGTAACCCCTCCCGCAACCTCCTCGAATTGCTCGACGCAACATTTCTTGCCAGACCTGGCCAGCAGTTCCCCTGCCGCGGCATCGGCCACCTCGCGCAAAAGTTCGCTCCAGGCGGCCTTCTGCTCTACCCCCTCGCCCAACAGCGGCGATTGGAGCAGCGCAGTGTCAAGAATTACAGTGAATCGGCCCTCCTCGTCTCCGGAAAGGGAGGCGGCAAAACCGAACGAGCCCGCCGCCAAGGGCTGGGATGGAGCTTCAGCCAGCTCCGGCGCTCCCGCGAGAGCCTGGGAAAACAGAGTTGCGGCTACCCCGGTCCAACATTCGAGGAAGATGCTCATGGCTCAACCTCGTCCTTGAGTTGCCCGATGCGCGCGGCGCGGTGGGGGCCCTGGCGGATCGCTTGCCCTTGAGAGAGGGCCTGGCCGCCAACCCGCCACTCCGGCGAAGTGTTGGCCGGCATATCCAGGCGCAGAATGCCTCCCGGCTCCAGATTCTCCAGTACGCTTGCCGGCAGTCGAAAGGTCGGCAGTTGCAGGGATCCACCGAATCGAATGCGCCGCGCCACCGCTTCCATCCGCGCCCTGGTCTCTCCGGCATGACGCCGCCGCCGTCCCCAATCCGAGGTCAGCCTGCGCAGGATGGTGTTGGCGACAACCGCGGGAAACGCCAGATTGAGCAAACCCGAGCTATGCGGCATGCGAATCTCGAAACTCAAGCAGAGCGTTTTCTCGGCTACCGACATGATGCGTGCGACCTGGGTCTGCATCTGGCGGCGCTCGAACTTGAAGCTCAAGCCCACGGGCTGCCAGGCCGCAGTCAATTCGCGACAGATGATCTCGACGACACTGCCCAGAATCGCCTCCTCAATGTCGGTCAGTTCGCGCAGCGGTCCGTCCCGGCCTTCGCCGCCCAACAGCAGATCGATGATCGGAGGGGCCAGCGCCAGATCGAGTTGAAGCACTGAAAGCGCGCCCAGCGGCTCCAGGCGTACCGATGCCACGTAGCTGATCTCCGGAATACGAAGCAAAAACTCATTGAACTGGATCTGCTCGGCCGAAACCAGGTTGACCTGAAAGCGAGTGCGCAGCCAGGCGGCCAGGTTGTGGGTGAGATTGCGGGCAAACAGGTCGTTCAACATGCTGATGGCGCGCAATTGGTCGGTCGAAATCTGACCGGCGGAAGAGAAGCTATACGGTACGACCCGCGCCCTCACTTCGGGCTGAGAAGCTTCCGGCGTTGAATTCCTTGCCGCTTCAAAGAGGGCGTCGATCTCCGCCTGCTTGAGGATTTTCTGCATTGCTGGCTATGCTCCCTGCCTTCCACATTTCGCTGCCGCTCGATTTATGCTCCCCACACGCGCTCAATGCTTTGGCATTTGCACGCCTTTTCGCCGAGAGGCTCGATCGAAGGCGCCGCGCGCGGCCAGGTCTTTGAGTGCGGACCTCAAGTGCGCCACCGCCGAGGCATGCACCTGCGAAACTCGCGACTCGACCACCCCCAGCGCCAGCCCGATCTCCCGCATGGTCATCTCCTCGTAGTAATAGAGGCTCATGACCAGCCGCTCCCGATCCGGGAGATTGGCGATCGCTTCGGTGAGCCGCCCTTCCAACTCCCCCCGCAGGCAGCGGAAGAGCGGGTCCTCCTCGGGCCGGCCGGGAACATACGCCAGTTCCTCTTCGCCTGACTCCTCGCTGCGTTCAACGTGCAGCGTGCCGATCTCCAACCCCTTCAGGTCGCCGAGCAACTGCTGGTACTCTTCGAGCCCCAGCGCCATCTCCGCGGCCACCTCGACCTCGCCCGGCGCGTGGCCCGTCCGCGCCGTCAGCGCGCGAATTGCCTCTTCGACCGCCCTCCCTTTGCGGCGCAGTTCCCGCGGACTCCAATCCAGCGTTCTCAGGCTATCCAGAATCGCACCCCGGATGCGGAACTGCGCGTAGCTGCGGAACTGCACCCGCTTGGCGGGATCGAACTTCGAAAAGGCATCCATCAGCCCCACCACACCGGCGGAGACCATGTCCTCAATGTCCACATGTTGTGGAAGCCGCTCGTGGATGCGCCGGGCAAGAAAGCGCACGATGGGCAGATGTTCGAGCAACAGCCGCTCTTGATCCGCGTTGAGCACTGGGACGGCCGGGGCGGAAGGCGGGTATCCGCCTCCTCGACCCTCCTTGCGCAGTCCCCGCAGACTTCCCGCTGCAGCCGCACTTTCCATCCCCATCGCTTCCCTCTTTGCCCGGCCTCAATCCCGTGTCAGCGGATCTCCCCAATCGATCAGCGCACCGTGCCCACCGCGCGCAGGCGAATCTCGGGAGGGATCTCCACGGCGGCGACCACCGCCAGCCGCGGAAGAACCGGCTCCAGCCAGCGCTTGACGTGAAAACGTGCCGGACTGGGTACAAGAAGCACGGGGAGGGCCGCAGCGGAGGCGTTGCCGATAAGCTGCCTCAAAGAATCTGCAAGACGGCGAACAAGCGGCGGCCTGGCCACTCCCGCCGCCGGCAGCAACTGCTGGGCGGTCTCCGGAGAAAGGCTGGTGAGAATCTCTTCTTCGAGTGGGGGGGCCAGCAAGAGGGCCGGTAACTGGCCGTCGCTGTCGAGCAGCGGCTGGATCAGCCGTCTACCCATTGCCTGACGCGCGCCTTCAACCAGCGCCACCAGGCTCTTGGTGGCTGGCGCGGTCTCCAGCAGAGCCTCCAGAATCACCCCCAGGTCGCGGATTGATACCCGCTCCCGCAGCAATTGTTCAAGCACCTTCTGCACCTCGCCCAGGGTCATCTGCTTGGGAACCAGCTCTTCCAGCAGCTTGGGGTGGGTATCGTTGAGCGAGTCGAGCAGCCGCTTGGTCTCCGCCCGGCCCAGCAGCTCGTAGGCGTGGCGGCGGATCAGCTCGCCCAGGTGGGTGGTGATCACCGTAACTGCGTCTACCACCGAGTACCCTGCGGCAATGGCCTGCTCTTCCAGCTGAGGGGCAATCCAGATTGCCGGAACGCCGAATGCCGGCTCCCGTGTTTCCCGGCCCCCCAACGGGCGGCGGCCAGGGTCGCCGGAGACGGCCAAGAGTTGCGTTCCCTCGGTCTGCCAGCGGCCGACCTCCATTCCCCGCAACGAGAAGACATACTCGCGCGGACGGAGCCGCAAATTGTCCGAAATGTGCACCGGAGGCACCAAAAATCCCATCTCTGCCGAGAGATGGCGGCGCAGGGAGCGAACCTTGCTCAAGAGCTGCCCGCCCTGCTTTTCGTCGACCAGCGGAATCAACTGGAAACCAATCTCCAGGGTCAGATCCTCGAGGCGCAGCAAAGCCGCCAAGTCGGAGCCGGGCGCTTGCTCAGCCTTCTTCTTCTCACTGTTGCCCGCATCGGCAGGGGCCAAGGGCAAAGGATGGGCAGAGAGGCGGCGCCCTGCCCAGAAAAGCCCCGCCGCAACTGTAAGGAAAGCCAGCTTGGGCAGCCCCGGAATCAGGCACATAGCCCCCGAAACCAGGCTTGCAAGGTAGAGAGTGGCCGGACGGGCCAGCAATTGCTGCTGGATCTCGCCGCCTAACATCCCCGCCGAGTTGGCACGCGTCAGGGTGATGCCCCCGGCCACGGAGACCAGTAGCGAAGGGATCAACGTCACCAGCCCGTCGCCCACCGTCAGCACCGTGTAGGTGCGCGCCGCTTCGCCTAGCTCGATTCCCTGCTGGATGGTCCCGATCAGCAGGCCGGCCACGATATTGATGACCGTAATCAAGATGGTCGCAAGAGAATCCCGCTGATTAAACCGGGCCGCTCCATCCATTGCGCCGTAGAATTCCGCCTCACGGGCGATGCCTTGCCGCCGTCGCCGCGCCTCGGCCTCGTCGATCAGCCCGGCATTCAAGTCCGCATCGATGGCCATCTGTTTGCCCGGAAGGGCATCCAGGGTAAAGCGAGCGGTGACCTCGGCGGTGCGCACCGCCCCATGCGAGACCACCAGGAACTGAATGGCGATCAAGGCCAGAAAAAGCACAAAGCCCACCACGTAGTTTCCGCCCACCACAAACTGCCCGAAGGCCTCGATCACCTTACCCGCGGCGGATGTGCCTTCCTGTCCGTGCAACAGAATGCGGCGGCTCGAGGCGATGTTCAATGCCAACCGGAAGAGAGTGAGCAAAAGCAGCAAAGTGGGAAACACCGACAGTTCGACCGCACGCCTGATCTGCATCGCGGAGAGGAAGACGATGATCGACGCGGCCATGGAGAACGCCAGCAGGAAGTCCAGCCCAACCGCCGGCAGCGGCACCAGCATCACGAAGATCACGCTCACCGCGGCCAGCGGCAGCAGATACTCGCGCAGCCTTTGCCAAATGGTTTGGGCGGGCAGCGTACCCGCGGGCAAAGCGGTCGTACTCATTGGGGACCTCCTCGATGGGGCGGAGAACCGAATCCGGGCCTCCGGGGTTGGTTGGCAGCTTGCGCCCTGGCGCGGCCAACCGCCTCGCGCGCCCGCCGCTCGCGCAACTCGGCCTCGACCCGCTGGCGATAGAGATAGGCCAGGATGGCGGCGACTGCCGCGTACAGCTCGACCGGGATGGGCTGGCCGACCTCGACAGAGCGGTAGAGGGAACGTGCCAGCGGCGGGTTCTCGATGATCGGGACGCCTGCCCAACGGGCCTCGGCCTTGATCTCCTCGGCCAGCAGGTTCCGTCCCTTGGCCACTACTTTGGGGGCATCCATGGTGCCGAAATCGAAGCCCAGGGCTACTGCATATTGGGTCGGGTTGGTGAGCACCACCGCCGCCCGCGAGACATCGGCCTTGACCCTGCGGCGGCGCATCTGGCGCTGCAATCCACGAATACGCCCGCGGATTTGCGGATTGCCCTCGGTCTCCTTCATCTCGTCGCGCAAGTCCTGGCGGCTCATCTTCAGCCGCGACTCCCGGCTCTGCCACTCGACCAGGTAGTCGATTACCGCCCAGCCGAACAGCAGCCAGGCCGCCGCAACCAGAAGGCCGTAAACATCCTTGCCCAGAAGTTCCAACCGCTCGGCCGAGAACGGGGGCACGGTCAGTTGGCGGGCAATGCGCTGGACGGCGAAGACGGCCAGAAGTCCGGCGGGGATCAGCGATTTACCCAGCCGTGCGGCGGCACGCAGCGAGAAAAGGTTCTGGAGATTCGAGACCGGGTTGATGCGGCTCGGCTTGAAGCCCACCGCACCGCCATGGAAGTTGACTCCTCCGGTCTGCAGAATCCCCACTGCCAGCGTTGCCGCGGCCACCGCCGCCATGATCGTCCCCAGCGGCCAGAGGACCGAAAGCGAAAGCCGCCGGATGGCGTAGAGAGTGGGAAGAATCTCGGCAGGCTCCCAGCGGGAGGGCGCTCCGAGGTCGAGAAACGCGGCAAAGGTTCCGCGCCAGGCGGTCAGCGTGCGGACGCCTAGAATGCCCAGCGCGATGGCGCCTGCCAGCGTGCCCGCCGCGGCCGAGAGTTCCCGGCTGTGCAGCAGGTCGCCTTCCTTGCGGGCCTTTTCCCGGCGGTGCTGCGTGGCTTGTTCGGTGCGGTCTCCAGGCATCGGCTAGCCCCCCGCGCCGGGAGTTGCCGGTGAAGCAATCAGCCGCTCGGCCAGGTCCAGCAGCCCGGCGAAGCGCGCCTCGATGAAGCGCGGCCACAGAGCCAGTGATCCAGCCAGAAGAGCAAAGCCGGTCAGCGTTTTGAGCGGAACCGTCAGATTCATCACCGGCAATTGCGGGCTCAGCTTGCCCATCAAGGCCACTGCAATCTCGACCAGCAGGGTCGCTGCCAGCACCGGAGCGGCCAGCTCGACCGCGGCCAGAAAGATGCCTGCCGCAGCACGCACAATGGTCAGGGCGGTAACCGGAGCGAGGGCGTACAGACCCAGCGGGGCGGCGCGAAAGCTACGCACCATCGAGGCCAGCAGAATCCGGTCCAATCCCGCTGCCAGCACCACCAGCGTGCCCATCAGTTGGAACAGGTCGCCCAGCAGCGGCGTCTGGATCTCCGATGCGGGATCCATCAGGTTGACCAGCGAGAAACTGAATTGCAGCCCGGCAATCTGACCGGCAAAGAGCAGCATCTCGTTGAGCAGCGCCAGCGTTAGCCCGTAGACCAGACCTACGGCCAACTCTCCCAGAAGTGCTGAAAAGCCCAGCGAGACACGGGCGTTGGGCAGCGTAGCCACCAAAGGGGCCAGCAGCAAAGCAACCAGCAGCACAAAGACCGCCTTGGCGCGCATCGGCAATGCCGTGGAAGAGAAGAACGGAGCGAACGCCACCATCCCGCTGACCCGCACCAGGGCCAGCGTCATGGCGGCGAAAAAACTGGGCCAGTCGGCCAAAGGCGAACTCCTTGAGGTTGAGCGTTGCTAGCGGAATTAGCGGCGTTCGCGTTGTTAGTGGGGTTGGAAAGGCGGTCCAGTCAAAGCTGACTCCACTAACACGCGCGAAGCGCGGCTAGCCGCGCCAACTCCGCTAACCCAAATATCTGTGCAGGTCGTTTAGCAACAGCCGCGTGTAGGCCGCCATCCGGCCAAGGAACCAGGGCATCCCGGCGAGAAGAATCAGGGCCACCGCCGCCAGGCGCGGGACAGAGGTCAGCGACTGCTCCTGCAAGCTGGTCAGGGTTTGCAGCAGGCTCAAAATGAAGCTGAGCAGGGCCGTGGCGATTAACAGCGGCGCGGCCAGAATCATGGCCTCCTTCATCAGTTGGCGCAGCAATTCGGCAACCATGTCGGGCGTCATCCAGCACCCCTTCAGAAGCTCTTCAAAAGCGAGTTAGCTAGCAGGTTCCAGCCGTCCACCATCACAAACAGCAGAATCTTCAGCGGCGTGGAAACCACCACCGGCGGCAACTGGAACATGCCAATCGAGGTGGTGATCGAGGCGGTCACCATGTCGATCAGCAGAAACGGAAGATAGAGCACCGCGCCAATAGCGAAGCCAGCCTTCAGCTCCGAGAGCACATAGGCCGGAATTACCACGCGCATGGGCAGGTCTTCGGGCTTGTTGGGACGGGGAATCTGGCCGGCGGCGGTAAACAGGGCCAGGTCCTTTTCGCGCGCATAGCGCAGCAGAAATACCTTCACCGGCTGCGCCCCCTTGTCGATGGCCTCCCAACCGGTGACCTGGCCTAGACGGTAGGGCTCAACCGCCTGCTGGTCTACCTGGTTCAGCACCGGGGTCATCAAAAACCAGGTCATCATCAGGGCCAAACCCATCAGCGTCGGATTTGAAGGTGCTGTCTGCGTCCCCAGGGCCTGGCGCAGAAAGTGAAAGACCACCAACAGCCGCACCATGGGGGTCATGGCCATCAGAATCGCGGGCAGAAGGGTGATCAGAGTCAGTACGAAGAGAATGGTCCAAGGAGTCGAATCGGAAGGATGCAGGCGGGCGTTCAGATCGGGCAATAACGGCGCGGATGCCGGTGCAAGCAGACCAATCGCCGCCCACGGGGCTACCACGAGACCCTCGCAATGGGCCGGGCAGGCGGCGCGGCGGCCCGCGCTCGCTCATCGAGCGCATAAAAAGCTGGCGCGCCTTCTGCCGAGGTAGCCACCAGGGAGCGCCGCCCCTCGGCCTCCACCAGAGCCAGAGACTGCCGGGGAGCCAGAGCGATGCGTTCCAGCAGGCGCAACCTGGGCCGGCCGCGACCTCCGCCCGACAGCCGGCGCAGCAGCCATCCGGCGATTCCCCACCCAGCGGACCGCGCCCCCTCTGCTCTGCCTTGACCTTGCTGATTCATTCCCGGCCTTTCTCCCCATGCCAACTTTGAAACTGCTACTGCTTCCGCTCAGACCAGCCGGGTGATCCGCACCGCCAACTGGGAATCAACCACCTCGAATTCGCTCCAGGCCAGTTGCACGTCGCCCGAGGCCAGCGGCACATCGTCGCCATGGCCCCACTGGGTCTCAACCACCTGTCCACGTTCAAGCGCCAACAGATTGCGCACGCGAAACTCCCGTACCGCGACCGAGACATCGAGTTCCACTGGAAGGCGCGCCAAGGGAGCCCGCAGCAGAGCTGGATCTTCGACCTGCTCCGGTTGAGCCAGAGGCAGCAGCGCCGCCTCGGCGGAAACCTCCGCAGCAACAGGCTCTGCCTCATGCGCCTGCCCGGCTGCCGCCGGCGGCGGTGGATTTGGATTCGCCATCGGTCAGAAAAGGAGCAGAAAGATGACCAGAAACGATACAGAAGGATTGGGGCAGATTAAGAATCCGAAGGGCCAGGCCGGCGCTGATTTCGCCGGGTGAAACTTGGCAGCAGCATGGCTGCTACACTGGTAGTTACCATCAAAAAGCGGTTTCCGGAGCCCTGAGCGGTCCTCGAAGCTGCCTCGAATCGAGGTCAGAGTCCATGTCGGAATTGAATGAAAACAAGAGCTTTACTGGAACCAGCCTACGCCTGAAAATTGGCCTGGCAGAGATGCTCAAGGGCGGCGTCATCATGGATGTGATGAACGTCGAACAGGCGCGTATTGCCGAAGAGGCCGGCGCAACTTCGGTCATGGCTCTTGAGCGCGTGCCCGCCATGATCCGCGCCGAGGGCGGCGTGGCCCGCATGGCCAAGCCCAGCCTGATCAAGCAAATCATCCAGGCTGTCTCCATCCCGGTCATGGCCAAGGCGCGTATCGGCCACTTTGCCGAGGCCCAAATCCTCCAGGAGCTGGGCGTTGACTTCATCGACGAGAGCGAAGTCCTGACCCCGGCCGACGAGGCCCATCATATCGATAAGCATGCCTTCACCACGCCCTTCGTCTGCGGCGCGCGCAACCTGGGCGAGGCCCTGAGGCGCATCGCCGAGGGCGCGGCCATGATCCGCACCAAGGGCGAGGCGGGCACCGGCGACGTGGTCCACGCCGTGCAGCACATGCGTCAGATTATCCGCGAAATGAAGGCACTGACCGTCCTGAGCGAGCAGGAACTCTACTGTGCCGCCAAAGACCACCAGGCCCCCTACGAGCTGATCCGCATGGTCGCCCAGACCGGCAAGCTGCCGGTGCCCAATTTCTCGGCGGGCGGCATCGCCACCCCGGCTGACGCCTCGCTGATGATGCAACTGGGCGCCGAGGCCATCTTTGTTGGCTCCGGAATCTTCATGAAGGGCAGTTGCACTCCCCTGGATGTCGAAAACGATCCCAAGGAGCGCGAAGAGGCCGTCAGCCGCGCCAAGGCCATCGTCATCGCCACCACCCACTACAACGACCCCAAGATCCTGGCCGAAGTCTCCGAGCAGGTCACCGGAACCATGAAGGGCCTGGCCGCCGCCGGAATCGAGCTGAAAGACCAATTGCAAACAAGAGGTTGGTAGCCACCTGCGGTGGGGCCAGCCGCTCGCTATTCGCTCGCAAGGGCTTGGGTGCCGCTCATCCTTGAGCTAGAAAATAGCGCAAGGATGGGGCACCCAGCGTTATCTGCACGTAAACATTTGGACAGTCCGATGCGCAATGCGCCAGCCATGGACAGATACTGTATCGAGGCAATCAACAGTGGTTGCCTACTTTTCCAACAGAGACCGGGGTAGAATGTGCCCATATCAGACAAGGAGGGAGAATGTTTCCACTTTATGACCCGGTCACGAAGGCGCGTCTCGAAACGCTGGTAAATCAAGCGGCGAATCATGCTGACAAAGTGGAAGAGGAACTTTGGAAAACGTCAATAAGAATTGCAGAGGAGACATCAGCGTTTTTTGAAAAAATCGCATTGGGTTGCGGAGCAACTGTTGCAGCAGTCGTTTCATTCCTTGGAGCACATTCTGGTAGATTGACTCCGCCGTATCTTCTGCGCGTATCGTTAGTCACCCTCGTTCTATCAATTTTGGCAGCGATGTATCGAAATTGGAGATACCCGAATTACGTATTAGCGAATTACCAATCTCAGCAATATGAAGCTCTCTTGAAGCGTGAACGTTGTAGGCGAGATCTGTTTTCTGCTGTTCCATCCGTCTCACTACAAGATGGTCAACCGATTAGTGCTTCGATATTCGCGCAATACGTCGAAAAGCTCGAAGGGTCTTTCACGGAGTCGATTGCGAACTTCAAACACAGAGAAGACCGGATCAATAAAGAAGTGATATGGGTTGGAAATCTGAGCATACTGTTCGCCGTAGCCGGTATCTGTCAATTGATTGCTCTTGCTTGGATTAACTTCTAGCACTTGATAGCGTCCATCAACGTTCGCATATGTCTTTCTCAGCAAATGACTTGCATAGTGCCCCTTCTCTACCGGGTGACCTATCCTTCGCTTTTTTCTAGCGAAGGATGGGAAACCATTCCCCGTCCGTTCCCCGCGCCGAAGGCCGCTGGCCCCACCACAGGTGGTTGACGCTGTAAACTAAATAGTCTACACTGCGAAAATGATCGGCAGCTTCCGGCACAAGGGACTTGAAGAGATTTACCTCACCGGCACAACCCGCCGGATTGGCCCCGATCATCTCAGAAAGTGCATTCGCGTCTTGCAGTTGCTGGAAGTCGCAAGTCAACCCGAGGAGTTGAACATCGCTGGTTTTCATTTCCACAGCCTGCAAGGCAAACCAAAGCGATGGTCCGTGCGTGTGACCGGGAATTACCGTGTCACCTTCGGCTGGCAGGATGAAACCGCTTTGGATGTCGATTTCGAAGACTACCATTAGCTGCCCAGATTAAGGAGGACGTAATGGAGAAAAAGAGTGCGCTGCCACCCGTTCATCCGGGCGAAATTCTCAAGGAGGACGTTCTGCCCTCTGCCGGCCTTTCCGTAACAGCAGCAGCCAAGGCTCTCGGCGTCTCCCGCCAGATGCTTCACGACATTCTGTCGGAGCGCAAACCCCTCTCTGCCATCATGTGCCTGAAGCTCTCTCGCTTGTTGGGCGGCTCGCCGGAAGTGTGGATGCGATTGCAGGCAGCTTACGACCTGAAGATGGCGGAGCAAGACAAGAAGGTCATGCAGCGCGTCGCGCAGATAGTGCCTGTTCAGCAAGTCGAGGAACTTCAAGCTTGATGCGGATGCCGCAGGGAAGGGAGAAAACCGATGCTGCAATACGCCGCAAAGTTGACCCCTGCCCTCCCGGAAGAGGGCGGATATACCGTGACCTTTCGCGACGTGCCCGAGGCGATCACCGATGGCGAAACGCTGGAAGACGCGCTCAAGTACGCGGCCGAGGCCTTGGAACTGGCTCTGGAGCATTACCTCGACGAGCGCCGCATGAGTCCCGCTCCCACGGCCCCTCAAGAGGGCGAATACCTCATCGCATTGCCCATGAGCCTTTCACTCAAATGCGCACTGCTGGATGAGATGATTCGCCAGAATGTGCGTCCAGCGGAGTTGGCAAAGCGGCTAAAAACCAGCAAGCAGGAAGTCAATCGCCTGACCACTCTCTCGCACGCCACCAAGGTGGACCGCATCGCCGAAGCCTTCCATGCGCTGGGCAAGGAACTCATCGTCAAAGTCGCTTAGCTTTGTCCCCTCCTGTCCTTGAGCTAGGTGAAATTTCTCTAGAATGAGGTGCAAGGATGGAAGCACGGTGCGGGCGAGCCTTCCCTGAGAATGACCCCCTGATTTTTCCAGGAGTTTGCAGGAATGATGACTATTGAACTATCAAAGCCGGTTCGCGCGGCTGCAATTGCTTCGATGCAGCGTTACTTCGAAGAAAACATGGCCGAGCCGCTTGGCGATCTGCCCGCCAGCTTGCTGCTCAACTACTTCCTCGAAGATGTCGGACCGGTCATCTACAACCAGGCCATTGCCGACGCGCAGGCTCGCATCGCCCAACGCGTCTCCGATCTGAGCGGAGAACTCTACGCCGACGAGTTTCAGTACTGGTCCAGGATCGACAGCAAGCGCAAGAACCGGCGTTAAGGGGCTCCGAGTCTCCGTCCCCACCGCAGGTGGACGTCGAGCGTGAAGACGCGCCAAGCGGATAAAATTGTCTTCAGCAGCGTCAATTACCCACAAGATCGCTGTCGAAGTTCAATCCAGCAAAAGGCGGAACACCCAGTTGACGAAGTCAGAAGGCCATTCCCCGTCGATCAAGGAGATTCTGCTGGACCCCGCCGGTCCAGAGCTGAGCGACGACTGTCTGGCTCTTTGCGGTGAGCGGAATCGTCGGCTGGTCGGGCGGCTCAGATCCGAGGAAAGGGCCGAGCGCGATGCGGAGGCCCTTTGCCTGCACCGCAAGGAGCACCCTCTGATCGGTGTCTTGGCCATCCAGGGCAACTACGCCAGCCACTCGGCAGCGCTCACAGAGGCCGGCGCCAATCCCTGCGAAGTGCGCAAGCCAAGCCAGCTCGCCGGCCTGGACGGGCTGGTTTTGCCCGGCGGCGAATCCACCACCATGCTCAAGTTCCTAGAGAAGCACGACTTTTTCGAGGTTCTGCGGGAGTTCTGCGGCAGGAAGCCCATCTTTGGAACCTGCGCCGGGGCGATCCTGCTGGCGCGGGAGGTTCTCAATCCGCCCCAACGATCATTGGGTGTCCTCGATGCCATCGTTGAGCGCAACGCCTACGGACGGCAGATCGACTCCGCCATCCTGACCGCCGAAACCGAGCTTGCCGGCGGTCCGCTGGAGATGGTCTTCATCCGCGCCCCGCGCATCGTCAGGACGGGGCCAGGCGTCGAAGTGCTGGCCCGCCGCAGTGGCTTCCCGGCGCTGGTTCGCCAAGGGAGCCTCATGGCCGCCACATTTCACCCCGAGCTCTCCTCAGACCGCCGGGTTCACCGGCTCTTTGTCGACACTGTTGCCGCCGTTGCTTCATAATCGACATTGAGACCGGACCGGAGCGCCCGGCTTTCCGCGGGATCAAACCATCCCCTTCAATTCCCCATGCGTCCAACCCTGAGTGGGAGTATGCTCGTCCTCCAGAGAGGCCTTGCCATGCCTTCGACTTTTACGCGCACACCAGCAGAAACAGAGCGGAAAGAGCCGGGAATCGGCGGCAAGCCCCCCGTAGACCGCCGGCCCACCGGTGGAGGCGGAGGCGGAGGCGACGACGACTGGAATCGCGAACACCGGGGACCCAGGGAACTGCTTCATCGCATCCGGTTCTTCGTTTTCTCGGCATTGACCGCCGACATGATCACGTTCGCTGTGCTGGTTTGTTTCTTCTATGCGCGCCAGTCCGGGTTGCGCATGGACCCGTTGACCCACGAGTTCACCGGCGACTGGCATCCAGTCCAGTTGCCGCCCATTCTCTACTTCAATACGGCCGTCTTGCTGGTCAGCAGCCTCACGATGGAGGTTGCCCGGCGAAACATCTTCCGCGAAATCGACGTGCTGGAGGAGTGGCTGGGACTGGGCCACCCCGCGCTGCGCCGGACACTCCCCTGGCTGGGTGCGACCCTGACGCTGGGCGCGCTGTTTCTGATTGGACAATGGATTGCCTGGAAGCAGATGACCGCGCAGGGCTTTGAGTTCGGCCGCTGGGCGACTCCAGCAAGCAATTTCTTTTACCTGATCACCGGCCTGCACGCCATGCACCTGGCGATCGGCGTCCTGGCATTGGCACTCTGTCTGAGCGCGCTCGGTTGGCTGAAACGCGTCGAATACCGGCAAATTGCCGTGGACGCGACCGCATGGTACTGGCACGCCATGGCATTGGCGTGGGGCCTGCTGCTGGTTGTGCTGGCTTTCGGACAATAGGGAAGAGATCAGGCGAGTAGCGCCTCGCGGCGGCATGGTCGGACTCGCGAGGCGCCGCCGGAACAGTCTTACAATGAGTTGAGGTGCAAGAACGCGCGCAATCGTTCACTGAGACTTGGAACTTCAGGGCACTCGAAGTAGACCTGGCGGTTGAGCGCCATCAGCAGTTGAACCGCCTGTAGCTGCGTGCCGTTTGACGAAACCGGGACGCCTCGATGCACAAACTCATCCGTCAAGTATTCGATGGCATGGCCAAGAATCTCCAGGGCGTGTCCTGCTCTTGGGCTGATGCGGCGGCGCCTGGCCGACGCGCTCGACATCGAAGTCGCGGGCGCTGAAATGAGGATGCTGGTTGTTGATGTAGCTGCCATTGGATTGCACCTCAGCCTATTCATCGGCTATTAAAGTACGGTTTTCCTGGTTACGAAGGTACCTACTCGAACAAAATCGCAAAACAGGAATCAAACTTGCAATTGTTCAGCGTTGGCAACTTAACCCTATTGAAACTGAATGCGCGCTCCCTTTAAGTGATATACATCACAGTTGCTTGGCATGAATCCAAGCTGAATTACCCTCAAAGTGTGCGGAACGCGGATGCTTAATCGGCTGATCTTCGCCCAGCGGGGAGAACCCTGAGAGTCTTCTGAGAAACTTCGACCTTTTGCGCAGGTAACCTACAGTGGTAACCACTTCTGCTCAACTCTCGCGGGTTTGCGGAGCTACAGACTGCTAGGGTTCCCGACTTCGAGTAGCGAGTTCAGGGATAGCGTCTCACAATGCAACGTAATTCTCTGCAACCGGTCCGTTCTGTACCGCCCAGGGCCAGGGCCGCAAGGGCATTCCCTCCCCGCCGGGTCGGGACGGTACGGACAGCGGCCGGGTTTGCCTTGACGGGACGCGGTTGAAAACCTAATCTCAATCCAGCATCCTGTTGGCCGAGTTGCGCCCGAACCAGTTGGCGATTCCGGTTGATGGGATGAAATTCCCTGGGACCGATTCAGACTGGGTAGCCATGATCCCTTACCACTGGCAGTACCTGCCATTATTGATGCAAATCCTTGCCGCCTTTGGCCTGGGGCTGGGTATGGTCGCCGCGTCCTGGTTTGTCGGCCGCCATCGCAACACAGCCTCCAAGCTGGCCGCTTACGAGTGCGGAATCGTAGCCGTCGGCGATGCCCGCGGACGATTCAGCGTGCGCTTCTATATGGTGGCTATGTTGTTCATCCTGTTCGACGTGGAAGCGGTCTTCATGATGCCCTGGGCGGTAATCTACCATCAACTTCCGCAGATTACCGGTTCCAGGCTCTTCGGATTCTGGGAGATGGTGGTCTATCTGGGCTTTGTGGCAGTCGGACTCTACTATATTGTGCGCAAAGGCATCCTGAACTGGAGCCAGGACAAGGCGGATCTCTAGCATGACCGAGGCAATCAAGAACTCACTGGAAGGGAAGGCCGCGGTGCTAGAGGGCCTGCCCGAACATCCGGCGGTCAGGGCGATCCTGGGCTGGAATCCCGGAGCGCTGGTAGACGCCAAATTCGACCGTGGCGAACTAACCCTGACCATCGCAGCCGAGGAGATTCACGCTGCGGCGGTCGCGGTGCAAGCGGCAGGCTACAACTTCTTCGAGGACATGACTGCCGTTGACTGGTTTCCCTCTTCGCCGCGCTTCCAGCTCAGCTACCACATTCTGTCGCATTCTTATAAGGAGTACATCCGGCTGAGGGTGCTGGTGGACGGACCCGACGCGGCAGTGGAGACGATGACCACCGTCTGGCCCGCAGCCAACTACTACGAACGCGAGGTCTTCGACCTTTTTGGCATACGATTCGGGGGCCACCCCAACCTTCGCCGCATCCTGATGCCCGACGATTGGGAAGGCCATCCGCTGCGCAAAGACTACCCGGTGGAGGGCTATCGCTAAATGTCCGACCTACAAAGCATGCCCATCCTCCAGGCGCCTGTAGCCGAAGGCGCCAAAGACCAGCACATGGTTGTCAATATGGGGCCGCAGCACCCGGCAACCCACGGTGTTCTGCGCCTGGTGCTGGAGATTGACGGCGAAATCGTAGTCCGTCTCTACCCGGAGATCGGGTACCTGCATACCGGCATCGAGAAGACCTGCGAGGCCAAGTTCTACCAACAGGTGGTGCCGCTGACCGACCGCGTCAACTATCTTGACCCGTTGTCGAACAATCTCTGCTACTGCCTGGCCGTGGAGAAGTTGCTCGGGCTGGAAGCTCCCCCGAAGGCCCAGTGGCTGCGGGTGCTGCTGGCGGAGTTGAGCCGTCTGAACTCCCACCTTATCTGGCTGGGCACCCACGCCATGGACATTGGCGCCTTGACCGTCTTCCTCTATACCTTCCGCGAACGCGAAGAGATTTTGAGGATCTTCGAGGGTCTGGCTGGCCAGCGGATGATGACCAGCTACTTCCGCATCGGCGGACTTTTGATGGAGCCGCCCCTGGATTTCTTTGACCGGGTGCAGGCGTTCATCCACATGCTTCCCGAAAAGATCGATGAATACTCCAACCTGCTAACCGGTAACCCGATCTTCAGGGGCCGCCTGAAGGGTGTGGGGTTTCTGTCGGCGGCCGATGCCGTTGCGCTGGGCGTCACCGGCCCTCCCATGCGCGCCTCTGGCGTGGACTTCGACCTGCGCCGCGATATGCCCTACAGCGGCTATGAGAAATTCCAGTTTCATGTCCCGATCGCAACCGAGGGCGATTGCTGGGCGCGGTACGAAGTCCGGCTGGTCGAGATGCGGGAAAGCATCAAGATCATCCAGCAGGCTCTGGACGGGATGCCCCAAGGGCCGATCAAGGCGGATGCGCCCAAGATCGTGCTGCCCGACCGCGAGAAGATGAAAACCCAGATGGAGGCGCTCATCCATCACTTCAAGATCGTCACTGACGGCTTTGCCGTGCCCGCCGGCGAGGTCTACCAGGGGATCGAAGCGGGGCACGGGCAGACGGGGTACTATGTGGTCTCGGACGGCACAGCCAAACCTTACCGCGTCCACATGCGCTACCCGTCCTTCGCTACCTTGCAAGCGCTGGAGACCATGTGCAAGGGCCGTCTACTGGCCGATGTAGTAGCAGTCATCGGATCCATTGACATCGTGTTAGGGGAGATTGACAGATGAGTGCACGCGTGAGGCTGAGCAACGATCCCTACATCGCAGGGTTAAAGCATCGTTCCGAACTGGCGCAAGAATGGTTCGGGGGAATTGCCAAAGTGCTCCAGAGCGATCTGGATGAATTCAAGAAGCAGATTGCAACGGCGCCTGGTTCTGCTTTTGCGCTGGAAGCTCTCGACCTTAAGGTCACCGGAGGCGTGCCGGTCGCGGAGGGCGACAGCGCGAGCAAGCATCCCTCTGAGTTGACCCTCTCGACCCGGTTCTCCCAAGTCAAGGTGGTGGCCAACGATCCTCCCGGCTGGCTTGCGCTGGAAGTAATCAAGAAGTCGCCGCTATTCGATGGAGTTCTGCATCGGGGTGCGGTCGAGGTTGTTCTGAATCCCCACGGAACAGGGCACGCGGAGGTCCATTTCGTTGAATGCGACTGGCTCTGCGCCGATGGCTCCGATTTTCCTAAAACCGCCGAAGGGGCAGCGGACAAATTGTGGGATACTCTCTTCTTGCCGAAGGTCCGGCATCAGTTGGCCGCGGCGCTGAAGGGCACGGGACGCTGATATTGGAGCATCCGGGTGACTCTGTCTGGCGCGAGCTATGGATTTCCCTCGCTTCCCTGCTGCGCAGCTATACCGCTCTGCACGGACTGAGCACCAATCGCCAACCCGTGGTTGAGTCGGACGAAAACCGGATACTGGTGCGTCAAGGCGAGCGGTGGTTGGAGTTAGAAAGACAAGAAGCAACAATTCGCTGGAAGCGCGAGAGCGGAATCCAGGGAAGATTGGAATTGACTGATTCGGGCCGGCTGCGAAACAGCTCGGGTGAGGAAGAGATGGATATGGCCGCTGAAGCATGGGCGCGAGAATTGACACGGGAGTTGATGCAATGAGTCCAGAAACCATGACCGTCTTTTCGCCCAAGTTGGCGGCGCGGTTCGATGCGCTGGTCCTGAAGTATCCGTTACGCCGCTCGGCGCTGGTGCCCATGCTGCTCTATGCGCAAGACGAGATCGGCTATCTTTCCGACTCGGTCATCGCCGAAGTTGCCGAGCGCATCGGTATCACCGAACTGGACGTGCGCAACGTGGCGACCTACTACTCCATGCTGCGCTTCAAGCCGGTGGGCAGATACAACGTGCAAGTTTGCACCAACATCAGCTGCATGTTGACCGGAGCCTACGAGATCTTCGAGCGATTCCAAGAGGAACTTGGCATCGGCCCCAAAAGCGTGACGGCAGACGGCCTCTTTTCGCTCGAAGAGGTCGAGTGCATCGGCGCCTGCTGCTGGGCGCCGGCCATCCAGGTGAACTACGACTTCCACGACGAGTTGAAGCCCGA
>Ga0181520_10003492_pt1 | contig 27522 bp, 29 predicted proteins | sample PEATcosm2014_Bin_29_FD_132451 | JGI IMG/M metagenome (GOLD analysis project Ga0181520, IMG submission 132451) | Peatland microbial communities from MTU Mesocosm Facility, Houghton, MI, USA - PEATcosm2014_Bin02_30_metaG | ecosystem: Environmental > Terrestrial > Soil > Wetlands > Peat | place...
ACCCCAACTCGGCCCCAAAACGCCACTCTTCCGGACCTTTGCGCAACCTGACTCCGCAAGCACCGCCAACCTCGCTAGCTCTGCCAGGTTTTGTCTTTCGACCGGCACAGCTGCTCCAGATTGCACCGGTCGCACTTTGGATTGCGCGCCAGGCACACCTGCCTGCCGTGCTGGATGATCTGGTGCGAGAAGCTGATCCACCTGTCGCGCGGCAGAACCTGCATCAGCTCCTGCTCCACTTTCTCCGCGGTGTCGCTCTTGGCTAATTCGAGCCGTCGCGATATGCGGAAGACGTGCGTGTCTACCACCACGCCTTCAGCCTTGCCGAAGCACACGCCGAGCACGACGTTGGCCGTCTTGCGAGCCGCTCCGGGAATCGTGATCAGCTCGGCAAGCGTCTGCGGAACCTCTCCGCCGAAGTCCGCAACGATCTTTTTCGCCGCGCCCTGGATCGACTTCGCCTTGTTGCGGAAGAAGCCCGTCGTCCGAATGATCTCTTCAAGCTCCGGAAGAGTCGCCTTCGCCATCGCCTGCGGAGTAGGGAAGCGCCGAAACAACTCCGGCGTCACCATGTTCACGCGCACGTCTGTGCACTGCGCCGAGAGAATCGTCGCCACGAGCAGTTCCCAAGGGGTGCGATGATGGAGCGCGCACACCGCGCTGGGATACGCCTCGTCCAGGCCCGCGAGAATCGCGGCGATGCGTTCCGCGGCGAGCGCTCCACGCGCCACTGGCTTTACAGAGGTTTTTTTCACGGATTTCTTCGGCGATGCTTTTTTCTTTGGCTTCTTCGCAGGCATGATTGCGAGTGTAAACTTTCCGGCCGGATAAGACGGAGGAACTGGCCTAAAGTTTTCCCTCAAGCCACCCGCCCAGCTTCTCTACCGGCAATCGCACGCCGATGAAGAACTGCCCGAAGAGTGCATAGACCGCGCTCACTTCGTCGAAGCGCATCTCGTAGATCAGCTTCTTGAAAACCACGGGATCGTCGGCGAAGAGATCGACGCCCCACTCCCAGTCGTCCATCCCGATCGATCCGGAGATGATCTGCTTTACCTGCTCGGCGTATCGTCGCCCGATCATCCCATGCTCGTGCATCATCCGCTGCCGCTCGGCAAAGGGCACTGTGTACCAGTTCACCTGTTCGCCGCGTTTGCGGTCCATGGGATAAAAGCAGAGATACTTCGCGTCGGGGACGGTCGGAAACAGTCGCGGCTTCATCGCTTCAGCGCTACGCTCCAGAGACGCAGCAATCTCCGCATTCCACTCCGGCGAAAATGCCGCGAATTCCTTGGCTGACGCGGCCTCATACGTCTTACGGCTCGACTCGTACAAACCCAGCTCGACAACCGAGACATAAGAATGGCGTAGTTCTAGAAAATCGTAGAGCGGCGTCCGCGCGAGCGAGAGCTCAACTTGGTTCAGCTCCTCCAGCGAGTCGCGGAAATGGATCAGCATCAAATCGCCCTTGTGCCCGAGCTGCGAATAGAGCGCAGAACGAACAGTTGCGTTTTCGTCTTTGCGCTCGATCGTCTTCAGCGTTGCCACAGCATCGGCGACGATCTTTGCCCGCTCGCCGCCCGCGGCGCTTTTACGTTCGCCCGGCGCGCAGCCGTTCCACGCCTTCCAGTCGAAGCGAAAGAACTGGTGCAGCACGCTGGAGCCCTCAAGCGTGAGCGGAACCGGCGGATGTGTGGGCGAAATCGGCGGTTGGTCTGCCACTGAACCTCCCTGGAACAGCTTCCATCCTAACAAAGGCGAATTGCAGACGTGTGCAATCGTTGTATCCCCGTCACCGTTCTCATCCAAAACTCAAGACCGCGCGAGCGGATATACTGGAAAGGCTCATGAGTGAAAGAATCCTGGCCCTGCTGGTGGAGTTCGTAACCCGTGTGATCAGTGCCGGGGGCTACGCAGGCATCGCTGCATTGATGGCCATCAACTCGGCTGGAGTTCCGCTCCCTTCTGAGCTCATCATGCCGTTTTCCGGCTACCTGGTGTATCTCGGCCGCTTCAATCTCTTCATGGTTGCAATCGTGGGAATGGTGGGGTGCAATCTCGGCTCGGCCATCGGCTATTGGATCGGAGCCAAGGGCGGGCGTCCGTTTGTGGAACGCTACGGCAAATGGGTTCTGATGAGCCATCACGATCTGGATCGCATGGTCTGGTTTTTTGGGAAATACGGTTCGATCGCGGTCCTGCTGGCGCGCATGATGCCCGTAGTGCAGACGTTTATCTCCATTCCGGCGGGAATTGCAAGGATGCCGCGCCTGCGCTTCCATATCTACACATCTCTAGGTTCAATCACCTGGTACACCTGCCTCGCTTATTCCGGCATGAAGCTTGGAGAGAAGTGGCATACCGATCCGCGCCTCGAGCAGATCTTTCATCGCTTTCATCTTGTCGTGGAGCTTGCGCTCCTGGCAGCGCTGGTGTGGTTTGTCTGGTCGCATTTGAGCCGGGTAAGACAACCGGATGCGGCGTGAGAAGTAGGCGCGGCTTTTCTTGTGCGCTTGATTGAGCAGTGAAATTGATTTTGAAGTCATCCGTAAAGGAAGGTTAGGAGAAGCAATGGCGACGAAGAAAAAAAGCGGCTCGAAGAACGCGGTCCCATCATCGATGGGGCGGAAGACCGCTGCAATGATGGTTGAGCCCGCGAAGGGTAAGTTGGGCGTGATGGTGGTTGGACTCGGTGCGGTGGCCACCACAATGATTGCCGGCGTGGAAGCTGTTCGCCGGGGACTGGCCAAGCCAATCGGGTCGCTCACGCAGATGGGCACGATTCGGTTGGGCAAGCGGACCGATAACCGCTCGCCGCTGATCAAGGATTTTGTGCCCCTCGCGGATTTGAAAGACATTGTCTTCACTGGCTGGGACATTTTTGAAGACAACGTGTACGAGGCAGCCGCGCACGCTGCGGTTCTGGACCCCGATACCCTCAAAAAGCTCAAGCCGTATCTGTCCAAGATCAAGCCGATGCCCGCGGTCTTCGATCGTTACTATGTCAAGCGCCTGGATGGCACCCACGTAAAGACAGGCAAGAACAAACGCGATCTGGCCGAGCAGTTGCGGGCCGATATTCGCGCCTTCAAGAAAACCGTGAACCGAGTCGTCATGATCTGGGCCGGATCGACGGAGATCTTCCTCAAGCCGACCGCTGTGCATCAGTCCATCGAGGCCTTCGAAAAGGGGCTCGAGAAGAACGATCCCGGCATTGCGCCCTCGCAGATCTACGCATACGCGGCGCTGAAAGAGGGTGTACCGTTCGCCAATGGCGCGCCGAACCTGACCGTCGACGTGCCGGCAATGATCGAGCTTTCGAAGCAGAACGCCGCGCCCATCTGCGGCAAGGACTTCAAAACCGGCCAGACCTTCATGAAGACCGTCCTGGCACCGGCCTTCAAGGCCCGCATGATCGGCGTGAAGGGTTGGTTCTCAACCAACATTCTGGGCAATCGCGACGGAGAAGTGCTGGACGAGCCGCATTCCTTCAAGACCAAGGAAGAGTCGAAGCTGGGCTCGCTCGAATACATCTTCCAGCCCGCCCTTTATCCGGATCTCTACAGCGACATCTACCACAAGATTCGCATCAACTATTACCCGCCGCGCGGCGATGAAAAAGAAGCGTGGGACAACATCGATATCTTCGGCTGGCTTGGCTATCCGATGCAGTTGAAGGTGAACTTCCTGTGCCGCGACTCGATTCTTGCCGCACCGATCGCGCTGGATCTGGTGCTCTTTCTCGATCTGGCCAAGCGCACGCCGGAGCTCCGCTCCATCGGCATTCAGGAGTGGCTCAGCTTCTACCTCAAGTCGCCGCAGTCGGCGAAAGGCCTGTACCCGGAGCACGATCTCTTCATCCAGTCGATGAAGCTGAAGAACACGCTACGCCACATCATGGGCGCGGACCTCATCACGCACCTCGGCCTGGAGTACTACGACTGAGGAGTGTTGCGAACGGGAGCGAGCCTGGCTTGCTTCCGCCGATTTTTTACACGCCGCGCGATGTCGTAATCTGAACTTACGATGAAAGACTCAGCCGTTCTACTCATCGATTGCCCCGACCGCAAGGGGCTGGTGGCGCGCGTGTCGGGGCTGCTCTATGAGCGCGGCGCCAACATTCTGCACGCTGACCAGCACATCGATCACGATCTGGGCCTCTTTTTCATGCGCGTGGAGTGGAGTCTTGGTCCCGCGGACCGCGGCCCTTCGGAGAAGGGAAGCGCGAGGGCGAAAGTCGACGCATCATTCGATCTCCCGGCCTTCAAGGCAGAGTTTGCAGCCATTGCCGCCGAACTGGGAATGAACTGGAAGCTCACGTCAAGCACCCAGCCGCCGCGTGTTGCCCTCTTCTGTTCGCAATATCTGCACTGCATGGCCGATCTGCTGCATCGCTGGCGCACCGGTGAACTTGTCTGCGAAATCCCGGTCATCGTCTCGAATCATCGCGAAGCAGAAAATCTGGCGGCGTTCTATGGAGTGCCGTTCGAATACATTCCAGTGACGGCCCAGACGCGTGCGGAGGCGGAAGCGAAGCAACTCGAGCTTCTGGTGCGGCACAATGTCGAGCTGGTTGTTCTGGCTCGCTACATGCAGATTTTGTCGCCGCATTTTGTGGCACAGTATCCCGCCGCGATCATCAATGTGCATCACTCGTTTCTGCCGGCATTCACCGGAGCGAAGCCCTATCACGCGGCTCACGCGCGCGGGGTCAAGCTGATCGGAGCCACCAGCCACTACGTCACCGAGGTGCTCGACGATGGGCCGATCATCGAGCAGGATGTCGCGCGCATCAGTCACCGCGACCAGGTGGAGGACCTCGTCGCCCGGGGCCGCGACCTCGAACGGATGGTCCTTTCGCGAGCAGTCCGCTGGCACCTGGACCGCCGAATCCTGTGCTACGGAAACAAAACTGTCGTATTTGATTAGGGCGGCATCGAGAGTAGGAAGCAGGGAATTGGAGAGAGCGTGGCGGGAAGCGAGACTGTATGAGCGAATCTGCTGAGGCTGTTGCACAAGCATTCGTGCGGGCCATCAATCGGCAAGATGTGGATGCGTTGGCCGAACTGATGACGGAGGAGCATCGGTTTGTCGACGGGCTGGGAAATGTCGTAGCGGGCCGGGATCAGATGCGGGCGGCATGGAAGGGCTATTTCGCTATGGTTCCGGACTACACGATTGCAGTAGAAGAGGCCTACTGTGACGGGCCGGTTGTGGTCATGGTTGGCAAGGCGCAAGGGACCTACGCAGTGGACGGCCGGACCCCAGGCGAGAATCGCTGGGAAACGCCAGCCGCATTTCGGGCGCAGATCGAGCTGGGCAAGCTGGCGGAATGGCGAGTGTATGCCGACAACGATCCGATCCGGCAGGTCATGGCGCGTCAGAAGCCGCGCACCTAAGTCATAAGGCTATAAGAATCTGATGGATATGGGAAGATGCCGATGCGATTCCCATCCGGGACTTGCCTTTGAGGCCGAGTCTAGTGTAGTTTACTAACCAGTTAGTTAATTATGACTCCACACCCCACAACCGAGGCACAAGCCGAGCGATCGGCAGAGACGCGGGGCCGGATTTTGGAGGCCGCGCTGGGCGAATTTGCCGCCAACGGGCTTGCCGGAGCGCGGACGGAACATATCGCCGCGGCTGCAGGCGTAAACAAGGCGCTGCTCTACTACTACTTCGAGAGCAAGGAGAAGCTGTATTCCGCGGCGCTGGAGATGGTATCGGCACGGGTTCGCGATCGGTCGATGGCGGTTTTTCTGCGCGACGCCAGTTCCGGAGAGCGGATGCTTCGCGCGGCGCTGGATCATTTTGACCGCATTTTGACGCAGCACGAATTCCAAACCCTGATGCAGCACGAAATGATGCGCCTGCATACGGGCGAAGAAGGCGAGTTGCCAATCCTGGTCAAGCGGATCTTCGCGCCGCTGCACGCCATGTTTCAGTCGATGATCCGCGAAGGCATCGCTTCAGGCGAGTTGATTGAAGCCGATTGGCTGCAGATGGTACTGACGGTGATCGGCGGAAACGTCTTTTATTTTCTCAGCGCGCCCATCTGGCGTCACATTCTGCCCTTCGAGCCCTTCGATGGCGAGGCGTTGCGGGCGCGCAGAGTGGCAATCGTGGAGTTTTTGGGCAAGGCAATTTTCGTGGACCGGCAGCACGGCGCGGAACTGGCGGTGAAAGTTCTTGCAGATACGCCGATGCCGGATTGCGCCAATTTCAAAGTTCTGAGGTGAGAGCCAAGTGAACGCGCGAAATCGAGTTTTCATGATTTTGGGAGTCCTGCTCGTGGGGTCGCTGGTCTGGTATCTGTTGACCACGCGACGCACAGGCGATCTGCAACTGGTCGGAACCGTGGATGCAAACGAGGTGGTCGTGAGCTCGAAGATACCGGGGCGCATCCAGACTCTGAAGGTGGAAGAGGGCGAGGACGTGCAGGCCGGAGAGCTGATCGCGGTGATGGAGAGCGACGATCTTGAGGCCGCGCTGAAAGCGGCGCAGGCAACGGCGGCCAGTGAGAAGTCGAAGCTGAGCGGGACGTTGGAGACGGAGCAGCAGAACCGCGGTGAAACTTCGAGCGCTACGGTGAGCGCGGAGGCGCAGGTGAACGCCGCTCAGGCGGCACTAGCGCAGGCGCAGGCCAACTTTGAGCATCAGCAGGCCGACACCAGCCGGACCGTGGCGTTGGCAAAACAGGGGATCATGAGCACGCAGGCGCGGGATGAAGCCGTGACCAGCCTGGAGGCCGCGAAGGCGGCGGTGAGCGCGGCGCGCGACAACCTTTCCGCGGCGCAGGCCAATCTGCGCCAGGCGCGGTCCCATGAACTGTTGACCGCAGTTTCTGCGCGGACAGTGGATGAAACTCGCGCCGAGGCGGCAAATGCCCGCGCACTGGCCCAGGAAGCAAGTGTTGAAGAGAGCTACGCGCAGGTGTTGTCGCCGATCAGCGGGAAAGTGGACGTATGGGCGGCGCGGCAAGGTGAAGTGGTGACGGTCGGTGCGCCGATCGTCACCATCATGGACCTGACCCAAACCTGGGTCTATGCACCACTGCCGGAGACGCAGGCCGATAGCGTGCAACTGGGCGATACGCTGCGCGTCGAGATGCCCAGCGGCGACACGCTGTACGGGAAAGTCATCGCCAAAGCGGCGGAGGGCGACTTTGCCACGCAGCGCGATGTAAACAGCATGAAGCGCGACATCAAGACCATTCAGCTGAAGTTGCTCATCCCCAACGCCGGCGAAAAGTTTGTACCGGGCATGACGGCGTTTGTCTATATTCCCAAGGCAAAGTTGGTGAAGCAGTGAGCGCGACGCCAATCCACAGTCCGGCAGCGAACGGCAACGGAGCGCCGCTCCCGACCGCAATCGCGGTGGAGCACATTGTCAAGCGCTACGGCGACTTTGAAGCGGTGAAGGACGTAAGCTTCAGCGTGGCCGAGGGCGAGATCTTCGGTTTGCTCGGTCCAAACGGGGCGGGGAAGAGCACTTTAATCCGCATGATGACGACGCTGATTCCGGTGACTGCGGGGAGGGCGATCGTAGCCGGCCACGACGTGGCCAAGGATCCGGACGATGTGCGCCGGGTCATAGGCGTGATTCCGCAGGCGCTCACCAGCGACCAGGACCTGACACTCGAGGAGAACCTGAGCATCTACGCCAAGCTTTACGGCGTGCCGCACGGCGAGCGCGAGAAGAACATTAACGACGTGCTTGAAGCTGTAGACCTGACCAAGTGGCGCAACGCGCAGACCAAAACGCTTTCCGGCGGCATGAGACGACGGCTTGAGATCGCGCGCGGCCTGGTGCACAACCCCAAGATCTTCTTCCTCGACGAGCCCACCACAGGCCTCGACCCTGTGTCGCGCATCGCAGTGTGGGAGATGCTCAACAATTTGAAATCCACGCGAAACCTCACCATGCTGCTGACGACGCACTACATGGAGGAAGCCGACAAGCTGTGCGACCGCATTGCCATTGTGGACCACGGCACATTGATGGCACTGGGAACGCCGGTGGAGCTGAAGAACAGCGTGGCCGGCGCCAATGTTGTCGAGGTTCACTTCGACCGCGAGACGGAGGAGTGGGAAGAGCGGCTGAAGAAACTCGAAGGCGTGACCAGCGTGCAACCGGAAAGTGCCGGATTCTACCGCGTGCTCACCACGTCGGGCTCGAAGACCACCATGCAGATTGTCGAGCTGGCTCAGAGCTTGGGCGAGACGCTCACTTCACTGAGCGTGCAGAACACGACGCTCGACGATGTATTCATCCACTACACGGGACGACAATTGCGCGATGAGCAGGTGAAACCGGTGTTTACTATGCCGCCGCGGCCGGGAGCGCAGCCATGAACAGGATGTTCGCTATTATCGAGCGCGAGATGCGCAAGTTTTTCCGTTCGCCCACGTTGATGATCATGTCGCTGATGTTGCCGATTTTGCAGCTGATCATCATCGGAAATGCGTTCGGCGGCAAGATTGTTGGCACCCATGTCGGGGTTGTCGATCATGATCATGGGCCTCAGGCAGTCAAATTGCGCGAGGCCTTCGATGCCGTCGCCGCCAACATCAAGACGTTCACCACCATCGACTATCCCAATGAAGTGCAGGCGCGCGAAGATGTGCGCACGGGAAAAATTGACGCTGCCGTGATCATTCCGGAGCAATACTCGCGGCGGGTCTACGCGCAGGACGCACCCAAGCTCGGCTTCGTCGTCGATAACTCCGACTTGTTTACCTCGTCGAGCCTTGAGGCGGAGATGCAGTCACTGGCCGACTCGATGAACGCGCCCCAGATTCAGCCCCGGCTTGCGACGCAAATTGCGCTCGAAATCGTGGAGCTTTACCCGTACGTGAATTATCTGAAGTATCTTCTGCCCATGACCGTGGCACTGGCCATGTACATCTCCGTCATGATCGGCGGCGGCATGCTCTATATCGACGATAAGGCGCGAGGCGTGCATGAGGGCTATCTGGTTACGCCTATCACCAAGCTTGAGCTGGTCTTCGGGTTGAACATCGCCGGCTCCATCAAGGCCACGCTGAGCGGACTATCCATCGGCATCATCGGGTCGCTCATCGCGGGCCTGGGCGTCGTCTTTCATCCCATAATCATGCTGCAGATGTTATGCCTCATCATCGCCGGCTCCATTGCCTTCAATGGCATGATGTTTCTGCTCATGGTGCGCGTCGACGATCCGCTCGTGCCGCGCGCCATGTTCGGCGTGCTCAATGTGCTCCTGTTATATCCCTCGGGCGCCATGTATCCCACCGCATCGTTCCCCAAGTGGATGCAGGCGATGTCCGTTGTCGATCCCTTCACGTACGCGATTCATGGCTTTAAGGCTGTTCTTCTCAAAGACGGCGGCTGGATCGCCATCAGGGGCGATCTCGCGTTCCTCACCATCTTCGGCATCGGCACGCTGCTGATTGCCACGCCGCTGTTCAAGCGTACGCTCTAGGTCCCGCAGGCTGGTTTGTTGCGTCGTTCAAAGCGGCGCGGGCTTTCATCTCAGGCCGTCGGATCATCTGCTAGTATGGCCAAACAGCGCTGCGGATTTGCGAATGTTCATGCGCCTTCTCCCGGTCCTGGCATTGCTGGCTCTGCCAACTGTGTCCGCCGCCCAGTTCGACACCTCGCCGCCAGTCCAGGTCTTTGGGGGCTTCACCTATCTTTCGAATTCATTCAATGGAACTCCGGGAGCGCGGCAACCGCTGGCGGGTTGGGATGCTTCTGCTACGTTTCCCTGGTTCCACCGCCTGCGCTTCGTTGTGGATGTGTCCGGATACCAGGGGACGAATCTGGGCGCGTCTCAAAACGTCGTTTTCATCCTGGCTGGAGGACAGTACGAACGGCGATTTGGCCGCGAAGGCCTATTCGTGAAGGCCCTCGCGGGGGACGGGAGATTGAATCAGCACTGGGGAGCGAATGGTGCGCTCGGCGACAGTGCATCCTTCACGACGTTCCTTGGCGGCGGGCTCGATACGCCGTTGTCGCATAGGCTCGGTTTTCGTGTCGAAGGTGGATTTCAGCATTCGGACTTCGCCCTGCTACAAAGTGTGGCGGATCCTGTTCCATATCGCATTCCCGGGCTGCCAAACTATTTTGGCCGCATGTCGGCTGGGCTGACGTGGACGCCCGTTGCTGGACCTGCCTATGAGCGAGGCGACTCCGAAGGCCGGAAAGCGTTTCGTGCGCCGGTTGATAGTGAGTTGGTTTTCGAGGGGCTCGGCTCATTTGGCCACTACCACATTTTCGCTTACACATGGTGGAGTTATCTGCACGTGGGTGGGCTTGAGTACGACCGTCACTCCTGGGGAAAATTCATCGGCGCACGCATGGATTATGTGGCTGAGATTCTGCCTATCGTGTTCCTGAAGCAGCCGGCCCACACCGACTCTTTTGGCGATCCGCTGGCTCCCGGATTTGTGAATGTTGAAGGGCTGGGCATTTCGCCGGCCGGATTGCGCATGATGTGGCGCGATGGGAAAAGATGGAAACCATACTACCTCATCAAAGGTGGCGTGATCGGGTTTACGCAAAAGGCGCTCTCCGTCGACGGTTCCTACGAGAACATCAGCCTGCAGCAAAGCGTGGGGATTCAGTTTGCCCTCAGCGGGCGGTGCGATCTACGAGTCGCAGTGGGTGACTTCCATTTCTCGAATGCGTTTGTTGTGCCGTCAAACCCCGGAATTGACGAAATGAATGTAAACGCCGGCCTCAGCTATCATTTTGGGAAGCGCCAAACCGGCAATTGAAATCCGCCAAAGGATTCGAAAGCGACACTCGGGGGCGGCGTGGCACGACTCACTCCTTCCATAGCTCGTCCCATCTCCACAACGCAGACGTCACTTTGCCCGGCAGCCGAAATCCGAGCTGATGCGCAATCATGCACACCTGTCCGCGATGGTGCGCTTCGTGAGAAATCATGTAGCAGAGCATCTCCGGCCCAGCCGGCCATGGGCGCGACCATCCGTCCTTGCGAAACTTTCTCACGCGCCCGCCCTCGCTACCCAGCGCCTCGGCGAGCATCTTCCCACATTTGTCGGCGCTGCGTGCCAATGCCGTACGAGCCTGGCGTGGCGTGCAGTGCGCGCGGCTGAGCTGTGACGGAACTCCCAGGCGGGGCGCCGTGAGCCTGATCCATTTCGTGCGCACATTGTGCATGTGCGTGAAGATGGCTGCAATGGTGCGAACCTTTCCGGGAGGTTGGGCTTTCCAGGCAACAGGGTCGAGATGCTCGATAAGAATCTGGTTGAGATGATCGTTGAGGGCAAAGATGCGGACCGCGGTCCGAGAGAATTGTGCGTCGACTTGGATCTTGCGCGCAGTCACGGCTTCGTTCTCCTTGAACTCAGGTTCTCGCAAGACGCACCTGTAATCGGACCCAGCCGCCCTTGGCGAATGGCGCATCTGCGCGGCCGGAAATCTATTGCGCGGGCGGCGGCGTTGCCGGCGGCGCGTTTGCATCCGTCTGCTTCGTGAATTGGAACGAGCAGGGGCGGCCCAGAATGCCCGCGCCTTCTTCGCGTTTACCCGTGCCAGATGTGTCGGTGAATGTTGCATCGATGTAATAGTCGTATTTGTTGCCCTTGAGTTCGGTCACGAGGCCTGCTTTGCCTGCCGTCACCTTCCCCTTGGCATGCAGCTTCCCCATGCCGTCGGGCCCTATCGTCCCGTCGATCACCAGATAACCTGGCCCCCCCTCTTCGCCGTGCTGGCCGTGGAAGGCGCCGTTGGAAATTGTGCTGACAAATGTCCACGTGTAGGCAGGCATGTGGGCGCTCGCATCACAGGACATATTCGTGGTCCAGGTGCCATCGAAGTGGCCGCCCGCTGTCTGTGCCCAAAGCAGCATCGGCGCGCAAACCAAAGCAAAAGACAATCCTCTCCCGATTCTCATGGATGACCTCCAATAAAAGCAGGATATTCCGAAGAGCGGTGCTTTTGACAAGAGATTTTTGAGTGAATTTGCAGATTTGCCGTTGCGATCCGGTGGCGAGGGACATCGAGGACTCGCTGCCGATCTGGAATCGCGAAGTGGTCATCAATGGGCGGGGCGACCCGCCCAAATTCACACCGTCACGCTGCGGGGCTCGGATCGGATGGCGGGGATGCCGGAGCGGAACCCCAGCAGCCGCGCATGCCCTCGCGGAGTTTCTCGCGCTCCTCAGGCGTCATCTGCTCCCAGCGCTCCCGCATGCGTCCGCGCCACGGGCCGCGCCGACCACGGGGACCGCCAAATCCACCAACGAGAAGTCGGCACAGGATGATTAGCCCAACGGCCTGCCAGTAGCCAATGATCTTCCACCCGAAGAGCGCGGGCGTGAGCCAATTCCACAGGCTCATAACCACCCAGCCAATCAGGGCTAGCACGGCGAGAAAGAGCAATGCGAAGAGTACGAACTTAACAGCGCGAGAGACGATTTTGGCAACAACGTGCTGCGGGTGATCGGTTTTCATTTCGGTATATCTCCTGAATTGATGAATTCGTTATAGATGGCGCTCAGCCGCCGGCGCAGATGGGCGACCGCGTAGTGTTTGCGCGAGAGCAGTGTATTGACGCTCACGCCGGTACGTGCGGCAATCTCCTTGAAGCTTTCTCCATCGATCTCGTGAGCGATAAAGACCTTGCGCTGTTCCGTGGGAAGTTCATCGAGTGCGTCCTCGATCTCTTCGAGCAGAACGCCGCGCACGTATGCTTCGGCGGGGCCGGCCTCAGGTGACGGAAGCATGTCCAGTAGCGATGTTTCTCCCTCATCCGGTGCTTTTGCCGGCTCATCCGCGAAGACCCAGAGCCGCTTCTTGCGGAACAAGTCGACGATGCGGTTGCGGGCGACCTGAAACATCCAGGCGCTCCACTGGCTCACCGGCTCGTGAAGACGAAACGCTTCAATGACTTCGAAAAAGACCTCTTGAAGAAGATCCTCTGCGTCGGACTCGTTGGTCACGCGCCTGCGGATGAAGTTACGCAGCCGGAAGCCTTCGCTCTCGATGATCTCGGCGATTTGCTGGTTCTGCTCGGTCATCAGCGCAACGCTCGGCGGCACACTCATCAATTGTGGAGACGAATGAAGGCCGAATATATTGTAGTAACGAGTCTATGCCCCTGGTTGTCCCAGAATCTTTTCGTAGAAGCGGACATATTGGGGAACCACGAGCGTTGCGCAGAAGCGCTTTTGCGCGGTTTGGCGGGCGGCCTCGCGCATGGCGTCGAGCCGGGACGGATTGGTCAGCAGGCTCAAGGCGCCGGCAGCCATGGCTTCGATATCGCCGACCGGGAACAGCAGCCCGGTGATGCCTTCGTCGATAAGTTCGGGAACCCCGCCGACTCGCGTTGCAATCGACGGTACCTTGCAGGCCATGGCTTCCAGAGCGGCAAGGCCGAAGGACTCAAGTTCGCTGGGCATCAGGAGGAGATCGGCGAGTGCAAGCAATTCACTGACGCGCTCCTGCTTGCCCAGGAAATGAATGCGGGAATGAATGCCAAGGTCGTGAGCAAGCCACTCGGCCGAGGAGCGGTCTGGGCCGTCGCCGATAAGAATAAGCTGCGCGGGGCGCTCCCGCGCCACGAGCGCAAAGATTTTGACGACATCGGTGACGCGCTTCACCGGGCGGAAATTGGAAAGGTGAACCAGCAGCGATTCATCGGGCGCGGCGTATTGGGCGCGGCATCGGGCGCGCTTAGCTTCGTCTTTAATGGGAGTGTAGACATCGCAATTGACGAAGTTGGTGATGGTCTCAATCGGACGCGTGACGCCAAAGTCAGCGATGGTTTTGTCGCGGAGATAATTCGAAATGCTGGTTACGCCGTCACTCTCCTGAATGGCATACCGAGTAATGGGCAAATAGCTGCGATCGAGGCCGACCAGCGTGATGTCGGTGCCGTGGAGCGTGGTGACGAAAGGCAACCGGCGGCCGCGCGCGGCCAGCATCTGGCGAGCGAGAAGCGCGGAGACGGAGTGGGGAATGGCGTAGTGAACGTGAAGCAGATCGAGCGAGTAGTACTCGGCGACCTCCGCCATGCGCGAGGCGAGAGCGAGATCGTACGGGGGAAACTCGAACAGCGGGTAATTGGAAACGGGAACTTCATGATAGAAGATGCCGTCGTCGCGTCCGTTAAGGCGGAAGGGCTGCGAGTACGAGATGAAATGCACTTCGTGGCCGAGGTTGGAGAGCTCGATGCCCAGCTCCGTGGCCACAACGCCCGAGCCGCCATAAGTGGGATAACAGGTAATCCCGATGCGCATGTTTCCTTCTTAGGATTCGATTTGCCGCCACGTCTTGGACGCGCGGGAGTGGACGGAGGATGCACGGAGTCAGCAAATGAGCATGCCGGCGAATACACGGTAAATGCGCGTGCTTCCCCGGTCAAGGCGAGTGCTGCTGGAGCGCGGCGAACGAAACGAGCTCAATGGCCGGGAATTCTTTGAGGGCGATAAGGGCTGAGCGCTCGATGTCGCGCGAAGCGCGCAGGCGAGTGCGGACGCGGGCGAGGTCGGCGTCGTTATAGCCGGGGTGCGTGACGAGTTCCCAAGTGCCGGCCGGCAGGCTTTGAAGCAGGGAACGCAGTGTGTCCGCGTCCAGAACGCCGGTGCCGGCGACGGCGATGGTGCCGCTGCTCGTGACGAATCCTTCGCTGTCGAGGATGCGACGACAAATAGGTTCAAGCCAGCGCAAACCGGCTATCTGCGCGATTCGAAGCCAGGGAGCGCCGTGCGTGGCGCGGATAGCCCACTCCGGCTCGAAGGGATTGCGGATGGCGCCGATTCCGCGAGCGCGCGCGGCGCGAAGGACTGGTCGGAGGACAGCAGGAAGGACGTGGGTATGTTTGTGCGTGTCAATGTGAGTCACGCGAACGCCTCGTTGCTGGAGGAAGTCGATCTGCGCTCCGGTTTCGGCCTCGATTTCGGCGGAGCGAATGCGTCCGGCGAAGAGGCGCGCCAGAAAAGGATTGAGCGAGGAGGGGAAGCAGCCCGTTTGCGAATCGACGAGCGTGGGAATCTGATGGGGCGGCAGAACCGGTTCGCCATCGACGAGAACGATGTGACATCCAACTCCAAGCGCCGGAATGGATTGGGCGAGCTCGATGGCTTCCTCAGTGGCGCTGGCACGAGCCATGAGCGATGCGCTGGTGACAAGGCCAAGGCCGTGCAATTCGACGATGGCGCGATTGACGCCTGCGGTCAGCCCGAAATCGTCGGCGTTCACGATCAGTTGGCCCACGGGGTGAGTTTATCAAGCGGTTGCGCCGCACCTTCCGCATCACGAGCGCTGGTATCATGAAGTCAGGCCACGGCCCGCGAGCGGCGGAGTGGGCGGTTAGCTCAGTTGGTTAGAGCGCCTGCCTTACAAGCAGGAAGTCGGGGGTTCGAGTCCCTCACTGCCCACCATCATCCATGAGTGCGATACGAAGATGCGCGCCCGCCTCGCATGCGGCAGGCAATGCCTCATTTCAGCGAGAGACTGAATTTTCCCAGAAGGTACCCGTACTCGGCAACGACGACGGCCTGGGCTCCTGCTGAGACGGCGAATTCCAACTGGTTCGACTTGCGCGTGATGGCGATGTTTAGAGTTGCGGCGCTGTGGTACACCTGCACAAGCTGGATCACATGGCTCCCAGCCGGGATCGCGAAAACGACGGTTTCACCAATTTGGACCGTTCGTACGTCATAGCCATCGACAACGATGGTATTCGTGATTTGACCGAAAAAACCTCCATAATCGACGACTGTGAAGTTGACCCAGGCGGTTGCGGCGGGCGCCTGGATCGGATTCACACCGGCGACGGGCGCAGATTGGTAAGGGGGAGTCTGAGGATCGGGAGAAGATTGGTTGACGGCGGCGCCGCACTGACCGCAAAAAATCGAGCCATCTGGAAGCAGTTGGCCGCACTTGGGACAGCGCTTGACAGCGGCTCCGCACTGGCCGCAGAAGGTCGCGCCATCTCTGAGCGGTTGGCCGCATTTCGTGCAGTCTGGCATTAACACGCCTCGATGCAAAAGTGGTCTGGTAATCTCGACCATCATAAGCACATGCCCCGGGAACGTCAACGAATTGCGCGAGGCATTCAGTGGTCAGTTGGCTTGGAATTCTGAGAGCGCCTGTCCCTTCGACTCAGAATGGATTGACGAGACGGATTACTCTGGCTGGCATGGCACGCGCTTTCGGCGATGATAGGAGTGGCAGCACCAGGAGAGCAGCGAGATCGTGAATGAATTCCAGGCAGGCCCGGGCAAAACGGCGATCGTGGTGGGCGGCGGCGTGGCCGGCATGAGCGCTGCGTGCGCGCTGGCCGAAGCCGGGCTGCGCGTAAAGCTCGTCGAGCGGCGCGGCTACCTTGGCGGGCGCGCTAGCTCCTACAGCCATCCGGGCGTGGACGAAGTCATCGACAACTGCCAGCACGTGCTCTTCGGCTGTTGCACAAATCTGATTGGCTTTTACCGGCGCATCGGCGTCGCGGATCGCATTCACTGGACGAACGCGATCACCATGATCGAGCCAGGCGGACGGCGCACGCTGCTGAAATCGTCGCGCTGGTTGCCGGCTCCGTTGCACGGGCTGCCAAGCTTGTTCGCCGCCAAGGCGCTCACGCGCGACGACAAGCTGGCGTTGGCGCGGGCATTTCGGACGCTCATGCGTCCCGTGCCTCCGGATTCGAAAGAGACGCTTGGGGCGTGGCTCAGGCGCAACGGGCAGACGCAGGGGGCGATCGATCGCTTCTGGCGGCTGGTGATTGCGAGCGCGCTGAACGGCGATGTGGACGTGATCGCGCTGCCGTATGCCGCCAAAGTGATCCGCGAGCTTTTTCTGAACTCCGCTGAGGCGGGCAGCATGGGGATGAGCACTGTGCCGCTGAGCGAGCTCTATTCCGGAGTGGAGCAATATCTGCGCGAGCGCGACGGCGAAGTGCTGGTCAACGCGAGCGTGGAAAAGGCGGCGTGGGACGAGGAGACATCGCAGTGGACGGTGTCAACGCGGATGGGCGATGTCGTCGCGGATTTTCTTGTGCTTGCCCTCCCATTTGAGGGAACGGCGAAGCTGCTGCCGCACATGCCGCCTGCAGATGGCGTTGACGCACTGGTCGAACAAATCTCAAAGCATGAACATGGGCCCATTTGCAGCGTCCACTTGTGGTTTGACCGCGCGATCACAGATCTGGACCACGCGGTTCTGCTCGACCGCGAGATTCATTGGCTATACAACAAGGGCCGGCTTCAGCCCTGGCGCAATTCGAAGGGCAGCTACCTCGAGCTCGTCGTCAGCGCTTCGCAGAAATTCGCCGCGATGAGCCGCGAAGAGGCGATTGATCTGGCAGTGCGCGAGCTTGCAGAGTTCTTTCCGGAGGTTGCAGCGGCGAAGGTCGAAAAGGCAGCGCTGGTAAAGGAAGTTCGGGCAACCTTCACCGTGCCGCCGGGGATCGATGCGGCAAGACCGACATCCATCTCGCCGTGGCCGAACTGCGAACTGGCTGGTGACTGGATTGCCACCGGATGGCCCTCGACCATGGAAAGCGCGGCGCGAAGTGGCCATTTGGCGGCGGAGGCGGTATGCGCAGCGATTGGCGAGCCGCGGAAGTTCCTGGATCCCGACTTGAAACCGCGCGGATTCATGCGATTCGTGAAGGCATCCACTAACTAGCGGCTGGAAGCTAGCAACCAGGTGCCATCTCTCAGTGCGCCAGCAGATATACGCCAATGCAAACGAGTATGGCTGCTCCCCAGCGGCGGCGATCGACGTTTTCTTTGAGGAAGATTTTGCCGGCGACCGCGTTCGTTACCAGCGTAAGCGACGCCGAAGCCGGAGCAACCAGGCTCAGGTTGAGGTGATTGAGAGCGAAGAGCAGCGAGAAAAACGCCAGCGCGAGAAAAAAGACTCCGGAAAAGAACAGCGGGCTGGTCACGACGGCGCGAATTGCGCCTTTGAGGCCGGATCTGGCGCGGATCAAGTCGAGGTCGCCGATGGACTTCATGGCGGCTGCCGTAAGCACTTCCCCGGTCGTGGAGGCGAGCACGACGGCCCCAATCGCCGCGGCAGCAAGCCATGGATTTGTGAATATGACGAGAGGCGCAACTGAGGACGAGATCGTCACCGCGGCGGCCCCTCTGAGGCGACGGCCTCATCTGGTAGCGGCCCCTTGGCAGCGGAAACGGGCCGCTCGGTAAGGGCGGGACCCTGCGCGACGAAACTCACGCCGAGAGTGATGAGCACGACGCCGGCCCAGCGTTCGAACGAAATCGCTTCGTGCAGCCAGAACTTGGAAAGAAGTTCCACAATTACATTGCCAGCGGCCGTGGCAGGCAAAACAAAAGTGAGATCGGCCCAGGATAGCGCAGTAAGATAGCTGGCGAAAAAACCGATGAGAAGAGCAATGCCCGCCGCGATCCAGGGCGTGAAGACGGCAACGATGAGCGAGCCCGGATGGGTAAGCGAGATCGAGGGAATCGCGGTCATGCCGCGTGCCAGGCAGGCGTCGCCCAGAGGAGCGCAAACCGCTACGAGCCCCAAAATCAAATATTGACGCGACGAAAGGGAGTGGTGCGGCATTGGCGAGTCGATCAACCCCAGAGTTCAAGTGCCAAACAAATCGAGGGCGGACGCAACTGCGCCGCCCCCGACGTTGAGAACAGGAGAGTGCCTATGCGCCGGCGCCAGCGGGGGCAGTGGGCGTAGCCTGCTGCCTGCGCGACTCCTTCACCATCTTGTTGCGTTGCGCGCGCAGCTTGAGGAACGACTTGGCCTCGACGTAAAGGCGAGGCAAATCGCGGTTCATGACGGCCTTCCACACCACGCGGAAGGCGGCCTTGGGACGGAAATAGTACTCGTCGTAGAAGCGGTGGACCATCTCCATGATGTAATCGGTGGGCAGGCCGGGGTACTCGATATGCGCCATCTGGTGGCCGCCGCCGTCCTGCATGTTCTGGTTGGTGATGAATCCGTTCTGCGCCGCGTACTCGTAAAACTCGGTGCCGGGATAGGCATGAGCGATCGAAACCTGAATCGTCTCGACGTCCAGCGACTTGGCGAAGTTGATCGTGTTGCGAATGGATTCTTTCGTTTCGCCGGGAAGTCCGAGGATAAAGTCGCCGTGGATGGTCAGACCCAGGTCGTGGCAGTCCTTGGCGAAGGCCCGGGCACGCTCGACGGTTGCGCCCTTCTTGATGTTCTTGAGGATCTGCGGATCGCCGGATTCGAAGCCGACGATGAGCAAACGGCATCCGGCTTCGCGCATGGCCTTCAGCGTGTCGTAATCGGTGGTGACGCGGGAAGTGCAGCTCCAGGTGATGCCGAGTGGCTTCAGCTTTTCGCAGAGTTCTATGGTGCGAACCTTCTGGATGTTGAAGGTATCGTCGTCGAAGAAGAATTCCTTCACTTCAGGGAAGTTCTCCTTGGCCCATTTCATTTCCGCGGCAACGTCGTCACTGGACCGCTTGCGCCATGCATGCCCGCTCAGGGTCTGCGGCCACAGACAGAAGGTGCACTGCGCCGGGCAGCCGCGCGTGGAGTAGAGCGCGATGTACGGATGGAGCAGGAAGGGAACGTTGTAGCGCGTTACATCCATGTCGCGCTTGTAAATCTTCGTGGCCCACGGCATGGCGTCGAGGTCTTCGATCTGCGGACGGTCGGGATTGTGGACGATCACCCCGTCCTTCTTGTAGCTGATGCCGAGGATTTCGTTGAGCGGCTTGCCCTGCGCGAACTCCACGACCGAGTAATCGAACTCGCGGCGGCAGATGAAGTCGAGAGCGGAGCATTCATTCAGGGCGCGGTCGGGGTCTGTCGTGACCGGGGGGCCTACAAATGCAATCCGGATCGACGGGTTGGCAGCTTTGATGGCTTCAGCCAGTCGCTGGTCGCCTTCCCAGCCGACCGTCGAGGTAAAGAGCACAAGAAACTCGTAGTCCTTGCAAATTTGGATCGTTTCGTCGGCGGAAACGTGGTGGGGCGGCGCGTCGAGCAGCCGCGAACCCTCCAGCAGGCCAGCAGGATACGTGAGCCAAACCGGGTACCAGTAAGACTCGATCTCGCGAGTCGCCGGCCAGCGCGAACTTGCGCCGCCATCGAAGTTTTCAAACGAAGGAGGGTTGAGGAAGAGTGTTTTCAGTGGCATAGACATCTCCTTCATTCTACCATCCGCACTGTTTTCTTAGACGCATTTGCCCGGAATCACGTGACGGCCGGAAACCATGAAAGTGCAAGCCCGACGTCACCGGTAAGCCGTTCTGAATCAGCGTAATGACGAGGGTTCTTCCACCGCCGGAGGCAGTTTTGAGGGGTTGCTGCGGGGGTACCCGCTGGCAATTACTTGGCGTGTAGCTCGTTGAGCCAGTCCTGCATGTGGCCCAGGGCGCGCAAGAGGTCGAGACGCGCCTTGCTCAGGTCGAGCTCGGCGTCGAGCGCGTCGAGGTACTTCTGGCGCTCATCGATGCGGGCCTGTTGCTCAGCAGTGGGTGAAAGTTGAGGCGGCGCGCCCGGATTGCCCGTCGCGCCATTGCCCAGTTCCAGCTGTGCAAGAACGCTCTTCAACTGCTCGGCGGAGATCTGCTGCTTTAGGCTGGCGACTTCGTCCTGGGCATCGAGCTCGCGCAAACTCGCTGAGAGCTGGCCGATCTGAATGTCATTCTGTTGTTGCGCTTGCTCGGCCTCAACCTTGGCGCGAAGTGCCTCAGCGGCGGAAACCTTGGCCTTTGCCCGAACGGCAAAGTCGAAGAAGGGAACCGAAACCTGGAGACCGAAACTGACGTTGTTCGGTGTGAAGTTTTTGTAATAGGTACTATAACTGTTCAGCTCGTTGGAGTCGTAGTTATAGACGGCGCCGAATCCGATCGAAGGGCGGCGCCAAGCCAGATCGGCTCCCTTTGCCTCCAGCAGCTTGGAACGCGCCAGGGCATTGGCGGATTGAATGCCGAGAAGTGGCTGTGGCGCTTCGTCGGCGGACACGGCGGGAATCTCAGGAATGCTCGAGTGATCGGCGGTGATGGAGCCAACGGGCAGGCCGGTGAGTGTTGAAAGCTGCTTAGCGAGCGTGGCGGAGCGAGTATCGAGGTGCAGGCGGCTCAGCTTCAACTGCGCTGCAGTCAATTGGGCCTGCAGCAGAGCGCTGAGCGGATCGATACCCGCATCAGTTCGCTCCTGCTCGATCGCAACAAGACGGGCCGCATCCTGCTCCTGCTGCCTGACGGCTTCGAGTTCGCGATCAACCGTATCGATCTCGATGTAGGCCGTGGAAGCGTCGAGGGCAACCTGCTCTTTGGCATCCTTGAGACTCAGGTTGGCGGCTTCCACGCCGGCCCGCGCAGCCTTGGTGTATTGCCGTTGCGAGAAGCTGAGAACCAGCGACTGCATCGAAGCGCTCCCAACAGAGGGCTGGCCGGTTGGGAAGCCGTGAGAGTAGCCGATTTGTGAACCGATGACAAAGTTGGGGATGTATGCGTCTTCAGTCTGGCCGAGCGCAGCTTGCGCCCTTTGAAGGTCAGCGTCGGCCAGTTTGACGGCACTCGAGTTTTGCTGAGCCAACTCAACCACGGTGGTCAGCGAGACCTGAGCCGGCGCGCGCGCTGATGAGCAGGCAAGCCCGATGGCCATCAGAGCCGGCACCATAACCCCGAGCGGCTTCAACCGAAATTTCAAACGCGCTTTTTGAATCAACGTTTCAACCTTGGGCTTCAACCCTGTGCCGGATTAAACTCTTTGGCCATCTGTGCGGCAATCGCCAGCTCGCTTTTGGCGCCCGCCGCATCGCCGAGCTGCTGTTTCAGGCGCGAAAGTCGAATGTGCGCGATAAATGCCGGCGCTTGCTCGCTCGTGGACGAACTCGACAGGTAATTCTCGAGCATCTGCGCCGCCAGCGACGGGTTGCGATTCGCTGCAATGAGCACGCCGGCCCCGTCATAAAGGGCGAAGCTCGAACTCTTGTCCTTCCCTACTGCAGTGATGCAACTTTGAATGGCCGCGTCGAGATCGGACCACTGCTGGCGGGTGGGATAAAAATTTGCGAGCACGGTCCAATAATCGGCAGGCTCCTGAGCGACGGCTGCCGCTTGCCGATACTCATTCTCCGCGGTTGTGTAGTCCTTTTTGGCCATGGCAATATCGCCGCGCAACTGCTGAGCCCTGGCCGAGTCAACCTTGTCCAGTTGCGACGCGATCGCCTGCGCTTTGTCCGTTCCGCCGCCCGCGATGCCGGGAGCCTGGGCATAATAATCGCCGAGGTCAGACAAAGCCGGACCATTTTGCGGATTGAGCTTCACGGCAGTCTGCATTGCAGAGAGCGAGCGTTTGGCGATTCCGTATGCTGAGAGGAAACTCGCGTGGCTGGCCTGCTGACCCAGAACGCGCCCCAGCCACATGTAATCATCGGAATTCTGCCCATCGAGATTCACTGCCTGCTGGCACTCCGACGCAGCCTGCGACCATTGCTGCAGCACAAATCGCACGCGGCAGAGCATGTTCTGGGCTTCCGCTGCACCATTGCCGGAGGTTGGCAGCGGCGCGAGCAGCGCAATAGCCTCATCCGCCTGGCCGGCTTGCAGATCTGCATTCGCCTGCGTCAGCGTCGCCGGAGAGATTTGCGCGTGGCCCTGCTGGCACGCGGCAGCCCACGTCAAACATGCCAGCGCGGAAATGAAAGCCATCGCTGGTGAACGCATCAACGCTCTTCCTTGATCGGTACGCCCTCCTGCAAGGGCTGCCCGTTGGTTGTGCCGATGGCGACCATGTCGCCCTGTTCGAGCCCGGAGACAATGGGAACCTGCGTAAGATTGGGAGATCCGATGATCACAGGAACGCGCACCAGCTCATCGTTCACAACCTTGAAGACGAAGTATTTCCCATTCTGCTCGTGAAGGGCCTCGCGCGGCATGCTCAGTGTGTCGGGCTCGCTGGAAGTCGTGACGGTTAGCGTGACATTGGTGTCTGGCAAAAGCCCGTCTGAGGAATCATCGAAGTCGATCAGCACCTCGCCCACATTGCGCGTGGTGTAGGTGACGACTGCGGAGGGAAGGCGAACGATGTGCCCGTGCCATTCCACGCCCGGCTTGGCCTCCCAGCGAATCACGACTGCTTGTCCCGTCGCCAGGCGCCCCAAATCAGGCTCGTCGAAGTAGCCTCGGACGCGCTCATGGTGCAGGTCGGCCATTTCGAGAAGCAATTTTCCGGCTTCGGAGAATTCGGACAGGGAAGCGTCCATGTTGTAGATGGTTCCGGCGATGGGAGCGCGAATCAAAGTCTGCGATTCAATATGCTGCGCCGCCGCCAAGCTCGCTTGCGCATCGGCCAACACGGCCTGGGCGTGTGCCAAATCGCCGGACGAATAACGATGATGCCCGCTCTGCTCGGCAGCATTCAGGCTTGCCTGAGCTGAGTCAAGGCGCTCGCGAGCCGCGATCACTTCGCCCGGAGCAGCCGCGCCGCTCGCAACCAATTTGTTGAGCGCATCCAGATCGTGTTGGGCCTGATCGCGTGTCAGGCGGTCCTGTGCGATTTCGGCAGTGGACGCCTGCCGTTCCGCCTGGGTTCCGTTGTGGGTCACCGCGTCCAAAGCTGCTTGCGCGGAACTCACCGCACTTTCAGCGCTCGCTACCTGCGCCCTCGCCGCCACATCGTCCAGTGTGATCAGCAGCTTTCCTTCGGGGACCGTGTCGCCCTCCTGCGCGTACGCGGCCTTTACCGTGGTAGCAATCGGGCTGTAAAACGGATAATTCACGATGGGCTCGACGCGGCCATCGGTGCTGACCGTGTTCACCAGCATCGCGTGTTCCACGCGTGCCACGCGAACCGGAAGGCGATCTCGCAGGAAATAGCGCGCCGTGAAGAACACGGCAACCAGGACAACAGCGCCGCCGATCCAGAGCGCCAAGCGGCTCGTCTGTACTTTCGCTTCAGCCATTCAATGAACCAGAGCTAGTATATAAGACTCATTAACATGGGATAAGAAGCAGGAAAATGGTGCGGGAAGCGGATCGCTCCGGTTCGTTGAGCCTCGTACAATACCGATATGGCGGCGAAATCGAGATACACCGACGAACATGCGAAGGCCGGGCTGGACTTTGCTTTCCCCGCAATTGAGACTTGGCAGAATCAGTTTCCCGGATACGAGATTCAGATTGACGATCCGGAGTTGACCTCGGTGTGCCCCAAGACCGGCCTGCCGGACTTCGGTGTCTTGACCATCCGCTACATGCCGCGAGAGCGCTGCCTCGAGCTGAAGTCGCTCAAAGAGTATCTCTTCAGCTACCGCAACCTGGGAATCTTTCAGGAGAACATTGTGAACCAGGTCTTGGAGGACGTGGTGAAAGCCTGCAACCCGGTTTGGGCGGTGGTGAAAGGCGAATTCCGTCCACGCGGCGGAATCGGGACGACGGTGGAGGCCCGCTGGCCGCGGCCGTCAGCGTAAGGCGGTTGGGGGAACACGCTCCGCTGTGATATTCCTGAGTCCTCTCGTAGCTCTGCTTTGCTCCGGAGAATCTTGCCAGACATGACTCAACCTGCGCGCCCCCGCATCAGCCCAGCCTTGGGCACGGTTGTGCTGCTTCTCGCGCTCAATCTGCTGAATTACATTGACCGTTACATTCTGGCCGGCGAAGTGTCGCCCATCCAGCACGAGTTTCATGCGACCGACCAGCAGATGGGCGCGCTGGGCACAGCGTTCTTCGTCTTCTACATGATCGCCGCGCCGCTCACCGGTTGGCTGGGCGACCGCTACCGGCGCAAGCCGATGATCATTACCGGCGCAATTCTTTGGAGCCTCGCTACTCTGGCTGCCGTTTGGATTCACAGCTACGCGACGCTCTACATGCGCCAGGCGCTGGTCGGAATCGGTGAAGCCACATTTGGGATCTTCGCGCCTGCCGTGCTTTCGGACTTCTATCCCGAGCGCGAGCGCAACCGGGTGCTTTCGGTGTTCTATATTGCAATCCCGGTGGGTGCGGCGCTGGGTTACCTGGCCGGCGGGCAGATCGGCTCGCACTGGGGTTGGCGCGCGCCGTTTCTCGTTTGCGCGCTTCCGGGATTTCTGGTTGCCGCGTTGTACGGCTGGATCGGGCGCGAGCCGGAGCGGGGAGCGAGCGATCATGTCGAAGCGAATTTGAAGCGCGCCACCGTATTGGGAATCATTCGCAACCCCGCATTCTTGACGGCGACCTTTGGACTGGCGATGTTGACCTTCGCTATGGGCGGAATCTCGTGGTGGATGCCTGAGTTTCTGCGGCGCTTCGCAGGCATGTCGATGAGCACAGCGAGCCTGACGGTGGGCACCACCACGGTGGTGGACGGCATCGTTGCCACTCTCGTGGGTGGGTGGATCGCGCACGTCTGGTTGCGCAGGAATCATCGCGCGCTCTACTTGCTCTCGGCTTGGAGCGTGGCGCTGACACTGCCATGCGGGGTCATGCTGTTTTTTGGGCCGCACAAATGGGCCGTGCCCTCGCTGTTTGCCGCGGAGTTCTTTCTCTTCCTCAACACAGGTCCGTTAAATGCGGCCATCGTCAACTCGGTCTCAGCGCCGGTGCGGGCGACTGCAATTTCCATCAACTTGTTCTGCATTCACTTCTTCGGCGACACGTTTTCGCCTCAGGTCATCGGCGCCATCAGCGACCGTTCGAACCTGAGCATCGGGCTGGGCGCGACGCTGGTCTTCCTGGTCATCTCGAGCACGATTCTCTTCACGGGCGCGCGCTTCGCGCCGGTTCTGGAAGAAGGCTAGGGCTTGGGGCCCCTGACAAATCTCCGGCGCACAGATCAGAGCCTCACGCAGGGGCGCCTTGTTTGTGCTGTGCGGCGGTCCGCCATGGCAAATGCTCCCACAGCCCGCGCGCCGAGAGGATGACAGAGAAGAGAGCGGTCACGCCGAGCGCGAGGAGCGTCCAGATAAAGAAGAAGGCTTCGTCGGACTTGGCGATCGCTCCGCCGACTCCCGCCCCCTTCATGTGGATGACCGGAACGATCAATTCAAGGAGCGACACGAGGAGGAGGATGACGTATCCAGATCGCTTTCCGGCCAGCACTAGCGTTCCGTACAGCTGGACGACAACGATGGGCACCACAATCAAGTCAAAAAGCGTTCCTGGCTCAATTCCCCTGACGATGTCGTCCGTCATGTGAAGCGTCATGAAGAGGACCGAGAGGAGAGCCGCGATGGTTAACGTAACGTTCTGTTTCATTGGATATCTCCTTGTCAGACCGGAGCGCCTTGGTCTTGCAATGCGCGGAGGATAACATCTTTTGCCCCAGGGATTGCTAAATCCGCCAACTCCGCTACTTTCGCGGCAGCGACTCCCGATCCTTCGTGTTCATGAAGGCACGGTGGCCCCCTTGCGGTCGCAGATTCGGGTCAGCAATTGGGGGCCGCTCCTGGTCGGCGGTGAAGCCGCGGGCAAGGAGGGGATTGGGCTTGAACCTGGGAGGGCCGCCGTAGAACTGGCGAGAGTGGCTCAAGACCATTCCGGAGCGGCCATGCATGGGCTGGACGATGCCGCGAATCTGGACGTCGGCGTCGCGGTATTTCTTCAGCTCACCGACTTCGTCCCGATCTTCGGGAAGGCTGACGACGGTGAAGCGGCATTGGTCGTCCGGGGTTTGCGGCGAGCACACGTCCAGGAAGCGGGTGCCATCGGGAAGCTGCACCACTTCATAAACATGCGCCGAAACGCAAATGTCCTTGTTGAGCATTTGCGCGGCCTGGTCGGCGGTCACGCAGGGCCGGGGTTTTCCGGCGGGGGCCAGTACGGGCACGCAGAGTGCAAGAGCCGCGATCGATGCGGGACGGCTGAGCCGCATAGGGAGTCTCCAAGGAGTTGGAGACAGCGTAATGCGGAAGCTGCATGATGCGATGTGACGGCTGTCGCGGGCGAAAGGCCGACTGGCAGTGGCGTAGCAGGCGAGTGAGTAGCGACTACCGTGCGCCGACGAGCTCGCCGGCCTTCGCGCTCTGGCCGTAGTGGCTCTCGACGTAGTGATCGAGGATCTGCTTGAACTCCGCCACAATCGTGTCGCCGCGCAGAGTGGTGGAAAGCTTGCCGTCGATGTAGACAGGCGCGACCGGGTCCTCGAATGTGCCGGGCAAACTGATGCCGAGATTCGCGTGCTTGGATTCGCCGGGGCCGTTGACCACGCAGCCCATCACGGCGAGCTTGAGCTCCTCGACGCCCGGATATTTCTTGCGCCACTCGGGCATCGAGGAGCGCAGGTAGCTCTGGATCTGCTCGGCGAGCTCCTGGAAATACGTGCTGGTCGTGCGGCCGCAACCGGGGCAACTCGTCACCTGCGGCATGAAGCTGCGGATCGAGAGCGACTGGAGGATCTGCTGCGCGGCAGCCACCTCTTCGGTGCGGTCGCCGTTGGGCTTGGGCGTCAGGCTTACGCGAATCGTGTCGCCGATTCCCTGGAGAAGCAGCGGCGCCAGGCCCGCGGTCGAAGCAATCAGGCCCTTCGAGCCCATTCCGGCTTCGGTCAGGCCGAGATGCAGCGGATAATCGCAACGCGCGGCGAGCTTCGAGTAGACGTCGAGCAGATCGCGGACGC
>Ga0181520_10003493_pt1 | contig 27514 bp, 23 predicted proteins | sample PEATcosm2014_Bin_29_FD_132451 | JGI IMG/M metagenome (GOLD analysis project Ga0181520, IMG submission 132451) | Peatland microbial communities from MTU Mesocosm Facility, Houghton, MI, USA - PEATcosm2014_Bin02_30_metaG | ecosystem: Environmental > Terrestrial > Soil > Wetlands > Peat | place...
CGGCGATCACATCTACAAGATGGACTACGAGAAAATGCTCCAGCAGCACGTCGAGTCGAAGGCCGACGTGACGGTGGGCTGCCTCGAAGCCTCGCTCGAGGAGGCCAAAGGCTTCGGCGTCATGCACATCGACGAACAAGACGCCATCCTCTCCTTCCTGGAGAAGCCTGCTGAGCCGCCGCCGATGCCCGGCAAGGCCGATAAGGCGCTGTGCAGCATGGGCATCTATGTCTTCGAGACCAAGTTCCTCATCGAGGAGCTCAAGCGCGACGCCGCTGATCCCAATTCGTCGCACGATTTTGGCAAAGACATCATTCCCTACCTCGTCGCCAAGGGCAAAGCGGTCGCGCACCACTTCTCGGAATCCTGCGTCGTCGCCAACGAGGAGTCGGTGGCCTACTGGCGCGACGTCGGGACGGTCGACGCCTATTGGGCGGCCAACATCGACCTGACCGACATCATTCCCGATCTCGATCTCTACGATCGCACTTGGCCGATCTGGACCTACGGCGAGATCACGCCGCCGGCCAAGTTCGTCCACGACGTCGACGGCCGGCGCGGCGTCGCCATTTCGTCGCTGGTCTCGGGAGGCTGCGTCATTTCCGGCGCGGCGATTTCGCGGTCGCTGCTATTCACCGGCGTGTGGGCGCATTCCTACGCGACCATCCACGAGACGGTCGCGCTGCCCTATTCGCAGATCGGCGGGCGCGCCCGCCTGCGAAAAGCGGTGATCGACTCCGGCGTCATAATCCCCGATGGTCTGGTCGTCGGCGAGGATCCGGAACTCGACGCCAAGCGTTTCCGGCGCACAGAGAACGGCGTCACGCTGATCACGCAACCCATGCTCGACAAGCTTGGCCAATGACCGCGCTGGCCTATCTGTGACTTTGCGGCGACGGGGAAGTCGACAGCGCCAACTGCAGGCGCGAGCCGGCGCCCGCGTGCGCATTCCGCGGCTGCCGAGCGCCCATTCCGCGGGATCGTGGGCCTGACGGGAGCAAGGTCTGAGCGCCCTGCGGAAATGGGCGGGCCCAGATGTCGCGGCGCCGACGGCCGTGCTGTTTCGTGAGACCGGGACCATCGGAGACTTGGCGACGGGTCGATCTGAGTAGATTCCGACTCTACGGCCCGGACCCGCCTGCGGCTAATGGAGACGACGTCAGCGCGCGCTCCAGAGGATTCGAGCTGGGACCGGGCCAAAGCGCCGGCGTGGGCTGATGGCGCCGCGCAACCGCGGGCCACAAACTTTCGCGCGGTTCGGCCATGGACCGCGAACCTAATTCGACGACCTCTTTTGCACCCCGCGTCAACTGCGTTTACGGGGCAATCGCGAGAACGCAGATGTTGAATGCAGGCATTGATGTTCTCCAGCTCGACCGGACGGCGCTTTTCCTGGACGTGGACGGCACCCTTCTTGATCTTGCCGCGTCGCCGATGGCCGTGGTTGTTCCCCACGGGCTGGTCGAATGTATCGCCGACATCGAGCGGGCGCTTGGCGGCGCGTTCGCTCTCGTCAGCGGACGAACGTTGGCGGATCTCGATTGGCTGTTCTCGCCGCTGCGCCTGAGAGCGGGCGCCGTTCATGGCGCCGAAATTCGCTACGATCCGCAGACGCCCGTCATCGTGGACGCGGCCGCCGCCGCCTTGCCCGCGCGGCTATGGCGGTCCTTGAACGAGTCTCTCGCGGATTTTCCTGGCGTCTTCGCGGAAGACAAGCGCTTCAGTTTCGCGGTGCACTACAGAGCCGCGCCGAACTGCGGCGCGGACTTGCGGAAGCTTCTGCGGCGGCTTGTCGCCGCCGAGGCGATTCCCGACATGCAAATCGTCGACTCACGCCTCGCCTTCGAAATCAAAGGCGGTGGGTTCGACAAAGGCTCGGCGATCAATCGATTTCTCGCGCGCTCGCCGTTCGTCGGCCGTGTCCCGATCTTTGTCGGTGACGATGGGACCGACGAGGCGGGTTTTGCGGCGGTCGTTGAGCGTCACGGCGTAGCCTATTCGGTCGGTCAGTTCAGGCCCGGCGTCAGCGGAGTGTTTTCCGAGCCCTCGATGGTCCGCGGCTGGCTCGCCCGTTCGGCCGCGCAAGTGGCCTGCACATGAGCGAAAAAGTGCAAAAGAACTTTCAAAATCTCGATCTCGCGCTGATCGGCAATTGCCGAGTTGCGGCTCTTGTCGATCGCTGCGCTCGCATCGTCTGGTGGTGCTTTCCGCGTTTCGACTCCGATCCCGTGTTTTCAAGACTACTGGCAGGCGACGAGGAGAAGGGCTTTTGCGAGGTGGCGCTGGTCGATCTCGTCGATTCCGATGCAAAATACCTGCGCAACACCGCCGTGGTCGAAACCCTTCTGACGGATGCGCATGGCGCACAAGTGCGGGTCACGGATTTCGCGCCGCGGTTCGATCGATTTGAGCGCACTTTCCGACCGCCGCAGATCATCCGGCGCATCGAGCCGCTGCATGGCCTGCCGCGCATCGCGATCAAAGTCAGGCCGACCTGCAATTACGGCCATCCAGTCGATGAAGTCGTCGTTGGATCGAATCATATCCGCTACCTCGGCGGCGCCGAGGTGATGCGGCTGACCACGGACGCGCCGCTGTCCTACATCACGTCGGAAATCAACTTCGTGTTGACCCAACCCGTCAATCTGATTTTCGGGCAGGACGATCCGTTTCGCAGCGCGATCGACGTGACAAGCCGCGAATTTCTCGACCGCACGCGTGAGCACTGGCTCGGATGGGTGCGCCATCTCGGCGTGCCGTTTGAATGGCAATCCGCAGTCGTTCGCGCGGCGATCACGCTCAAGCTTTGCAACTACGAGGAAACCGGCGCCATCGTCGCCGCCCACACGACTTCGATCCCCGAAGCGCCATCGACCCAACGCACTTGGGATTATCGCTACTGCTGGCTGCGAGACGCATTTTTCGTCGTCGACGCGCTGAACCAGCTCGGCGCGACCCACATGATGGAATCCTACATCAACTATTTCACCACCATCGCCGCCGATGGCGTGACCCACATGCGCCCCGTGCATGGCATCGTGCCGTTCAGCTCCCTCGAAGAAACGGTGGCGCCCGATCTTCAGGGCTTCATGGGGCACGGTCCCGTCCGCGTCGGCAACCAAGCTGCGACCCAAACCCAACACGACGCCTATGGCAGCGTCGTGCTGGGGGCGATGCAAATGTTTATCGACGAACGTCTGCCGAAAATGGGCGACGAGGCGCTCTTTCGGCAGCTCGAGCCGCTCGGCGAGCATGCGCTTCGCTATGCGTTCGAGCCCGACTCGGGCATTTGGGAGTATCGCAAGCGCGCCAGGGTGCACACCTATTCCGCGGCGCTATGCTGGGCGGCGTGCGATCGCCTCGGGCAAATTGCGCATCGCTTGCGCCTTTCCGATCGGTCGCAATATTGGCGCGCGCGCGCGGTCGCGATCAGGGACAAGATTCTCGCCGAGGCGTGGGACGAGAAGCGCGGCGCGCTGACTGGGGCGCTTGGACACCCCGATCTCGACGCGAGCGTATTGTTGTGCGCCGACCTCGGTCTGCTTGCGTCGACGGACCCGCGCTTTCGCAGCACTTGCGACGTCATAGGACGCGAGCTGATGCGCAACGGGCGCATCATGCGCTATACGACCGACGATGATTTCGGCGCGCCCGAGACGGCGTTTCTTGCGTGCAGTTTCTGGTACATCAACGCGCTTTGCCTCATCGGCCGCAGAGACGACGCGCGGCGAATGTTTGAGGACATTCTCGATCGCCGCAATGCATTCGGGCTCCTGTCCGAGGACATTCATCCGGAGACCGGAGAGCTTTGGGGCAATTTCCCGCAAGCGTATTCGATGGCGGGGATCATAAACACGGCGACCCGTCTGTCGTCGAGTTGGGAGGAAGCATGGGCCCGCGTCTGATCATCGTCTCGAACCGAGTCGCCGTGCCTGAGCCCGGGAACGCGCAGATGGCGGGCGGGCTCGTGGTCGCAGTGAAAGCGGCGCTAAGAAACCGCACCGGCGTGTGGTTCGGCTGGAGCGGCAAGATCGACGAGACGGAGACGGCGGAGCCGCGCATCGTCGAGCGCAATCACATCACCTATGCCGTCATCGATCTCTCGAAAGGCGATTTTGAGGAATATTACAACGGGCTGGCGAACCGGGTTCTGTGGCCCATCATGCACTATCGCGTCGATTTGCAGGAATATTCGCGCGCCGATCATTCAGGCTATATGCGCGTCAATCGCCTGTTCGCCGACAGGCTCAGCGCCTTCCTCAGGGAGGACGACGTCGTTTGGGTGCACGACTATCATTTGATGCCGTTGGCAAGCGAACTGCGCGCTCGAGGGCACCTCAATCCAATCGGTTTCTTCCTGCACATCCCCTGCGCTCCGTTGGACATTCTGCGCACCTTGCCGCACCACGACGAGATTCTCGGCGCCCTCACATATTATGATCTCATCGGCTTTCAGACCGAGAACGATTGCGACAATTTCGCCGCCTATCTGTTGACAATGCCGGGCGCCAAAAAGGGACGCGGCTTGACGTTCGAAGTGGAGGGACGTCAGACCCGGATCGGGGCTTTTCCGGTCGGCATCGAGACCGCCGCCTACGCGCGGCTCGCGCGCAGCGCCGCGCGTTCGCCGCTCGTCAAGGAAATTATGGAGAGCCTCGCCGGGTTACGTTTGGCGCTCGGCGTCGATCGGCTCGACTATTCGAAAGGCATCATTCAGCGCGTCAACGCGTTCGACCGCTTTCTCGAAATCAACCCGGAGTGGCGATCGCGCGTCACCCTGTTGCAGATCACGCCGAGGAGCCGGTCCGACATCAAGGACTACGCCGAGATCGAGAACGAAGTGACGACGCTGATTGGCAAAGTCAACGGCCGCCATGGCGAGGCGTCCTGGACGCCGATACGATATGTCAATCGATTCTATTCGCGCACCGCGCTTTCGGGCCTCTATCGTGCGGCGGATGTGGCGCTCATTACGCCGCTTCGCGACGGCATGAACATCGTCGCCAAGGAGTATGTCGCGGCTCAGGATGCGGAAAATCCCGGCGTGCTCATCCTTTCGCAATTCGCCGGAGCGGCGGCGGAGCTCACCGGCGCGCTGATCGTCAATCCGCACGAGAGCGACGCTGTGGCCGCGGCGCTGAAGCGGGCATTGGGAATGCCGTTGTTCGAGCGACGCGAGCGCCACGGCCCGATGCTGGAGCATCTCCTGGTCCATAACATCGAGCGCTGGGCGGAAGACTATCTTGCTGCGCTCGCGGAGACGCGGCAGCGCCCGAGCTTGATGAGCGAACTGCGCGCATTTCTCAGCCCTTCGAAGCCGCGGAGCGATCGGCGCGCAACCCCGGAGGCGCGCAGAGAGGCTTGAGAGAGGTCTGCGCAGGAACTGGGGCATGCTGGTCGAAGTGGGCGCAAGGACAGATCTTGCGAGAACACATAGGTCAAGATCGCGGCGAGAAACATCGCAACGCCAACCCAGAACCACGGCGGGTGATGGACGCGTCGCCAGTTGCGACTTGGCGCGTCCCGCTGGGCGCGGCGATGGGGCCATCGCTCGTCGCCTGAACTCATTCCCTCCTTGACGCCGCCGCTCGTGCGTCGACGGCTCGTCAGTCTCCGCTTTCATCATCGACCAAGTCCGAGATCCAAATCTCTCGGCGGACGCCACATAGGTGCGTCCTTTGCTCCGGGGCGAGCCGAGCCTGAGACAAGGTCGCTGAAGCATCGGGCGTGAGTAGATTCCGACTCTTCACCGGCGTCCCGCCGCGAGGTATCGGCCCATGTGTCGAATGCTGATGTCTCTCAGCGAGAAGGACCAGACTGTTAGCGGCGTTGGACGTTGGCGTAGCGCGCTGGCGTCGCGTCGGAGATCTGGCCAAACAGATTGGACGAACCGATGAATCTCAAGACTCTCCTCGGCGCCGCCGCTGCGACGCTGGTCTTCGGAATGGCGCTGCCTGCCTCGGCCGACCAACAGGTCAAGGTCGGCGCCTTGCGTTGCGAGGTCTCCGCGGGCCTCGGCCTCATCATCACGTCGAGCAAGGAAGTCAGTTGCGCCTTTACGTCCGCGAATGGTTGGCGCGAGCACTATTATGGCCGGATCCATAAGTTCGGCCTCGATCTCGGCGCGACCGATCGCGGCGTTCTCGCCTGGGACGTGTTTGCTTCCGTCGAGGGACCGCGGCGCCACGCGCTCGCGGGCGAGTATGGCGGCGTCGATGCGTCGGCGACGGTCGGCGTAGGCGTGGGCGCCAATATTCTCGTCGGCGGCTCTGGCCGTGCGTTCACTCTGCAGCCTCTGTCGGTCGAAGGGCAGACGGGTCTCGCTCTTGCGGCGGGCGTGGAGTCCTTGACGCTTCGCTCCGGTCGCTGAACGAAGATCGCTGGAGACAGCCGGAGCCTGTTTCAGCGCCGGACGGCGACCCGTCAAATCGCCGCCCGGCGCTTAAGCGGGGATGCTCCATATCCGAGCGGGCGCCGCGTCGCACGGATGGACCGTCCGGTTCTCGTCCCGAACCGCCGCGCCGATCGCCATGCCCAGCCGGATAAGGCCGCGGGCAGGCGCAGAACGAAGGGGCTACGCAAATGGGCGTCGTTGAGAGCGTGGCGCAAGCCGACCCGGCGACCGTCGTGGACGCGAGCGCGCCGCGTGAAACGAAGAGCGACTCCGCTAAGGCGCCCGATCCGAAGAAGCGTCCTGTCATAAGCAAGAAGGGCAAAATCGTTCTCGGCGCGATCGCCTTGGCCGTGGTGGCGGCGGCCGGCGCCTTGACTTGGTTTTGGCTCCAACCCGAACCGATCGGGCCGGGTTTCGCCAGCGGCAATGGCCGCCTGGAGGGAACCGAGATCAATGTGTCGCCCAAGATCGCTGGCCGGCTGGCGCAGATATTCGTGAACGAAGGCGATTTCGTAAAGCAAGGGCAGGTCGTCGCTCAGATGGATACGGCGACGCTTCTGGCGCAGCGAGACCAAGCGCAAGCTGAGCTCACTCAAGCCGTCAACGTCATCGCGGCCGACGAGAGCTTGGTGGTGGCCCGGCAAGCGGATCGCGCCGCCGCGCAAGCGGTCGTCGCTCAGCACAAGGCGGCCTCGACGGTCGCCGAGGAGCAACTGGGGCGATCGCGCATTCTTCAAGCGCAGGGTTGGACGACGGGGCGGCAGTTCGATCAAGACCTTTCCGCCGAGCAGAGCAGCGACGCAGCGGTCGCGACCGCGCTGGCGCAAGTCGCGGCGGCCGATTCGGCGATCGTCACGGCGCAGGCTCAGGTGGTTGGCGCGCGTTCCGCCGTAGTCGCCGCGCAGGCGGCGATCGCCGTCATTCAGACCAATATCGACGACAGCGCGCTTCGTTCGCCGCGCGACGGCAGGGTTCAATATCGGGTCGCGCAACTTTCCGAGGTGATCGCGGCTGGCGGCGTGGCGCTCACCATCGTCGATCTCACCGATGTGTACATGACCTTTTTTCTTTCCGACGCCAGCGCCGGAAAGGTTGCGATGGGCGCACAGGCGCGCTTGGCGCTCGACGCGGCGCCCGAATTCGTGATTCCCGCTACGATATCGTTCGTGGCGGCGGTGGCTCAGTTCACGCCGAAAACCGTCGAGACCACCAGCGAGCGCGAGAATCTGATGTTCCGGGTGAGAGCTCGGATCGATCCGGAGATCCTCAGGAAGTTCATCACCCAGGTGAAGACCGGATTGCCCGGAACGGCTTACGTCCGTCTCGACGCGAGCCAACCTTGGCCGGCTCGCCTCGAGACGCGCCTGCCGAAGTGACCCTCTCCCCACACGACGATATCGGCATGGCCGTCCGTCTTAGGGACGTCAGCCTGCGATATGGCGAGACGTTGGCGCTCGACGGGGTTACGCTTGATTTGCCCGCGGGTCGGATCACCGGCGTGATCGGACCCGATGGCGTGGGGAAGTCGACGCTCTTCAGTCTCGTCGCCGGCGCGCGGGCCCTGCAGGACGGAAAGCTGGAGGTTCTGGGCGGCGACATGTCCGATCGCCGTCGCCGTGTCGAGGCGTGTCCGCGCATCGCCTACATGCCGCAAGGATTGGGTCGCAATCTCTACGCCACTCTTTCGGTCGCCGAAAATCTGGAGTTCTTCGCGCGCTTGTTCGGTCAGGGCAAGAGGGAGCGGGACAGCCGCATCGCGGATCTGTTGGCGAGCACCGGGCTCGCGCCGTTCCGGGACCGGGCGGCGGGGCAATTGTCGGGCGGGATGAAACAGAAGCTGGGCCTCTGCTGCGCTCTGATACACGACCCCGATCTTCTTATCCTCGACGAGCCGACGACAGGCGTCGATCCGCTGTCGCGGGTTCAGTTCTGGGGCCTGATTGATCGAATTCGCGCTTCGCGAAAGGGCATGAGCGTCGTCGTCGCGACCGCCTATATGGAAGAGGCCGCGGCCTTCGATCTGCTTGTGGCGATGAACGCAGGGCGGATTCTGGCGCGCGGAACGACCCAGGAGCTGCTTGAGCGCGCCGGCGTCGACAACCTCGAGGACGCGTTCATCGCCCTGATGCCGGAGGCGCAGCGACGCGGTCACAAGAAGGTGGTCATCGCCGAGAGGTCGAGCGACTCCGCGAGCGATGTCGTGATCGAGGCTCGCGGGCTGACCATGCGCTTCGGCGACTTCACCGCTGTCGACCATGTCGATTTTCGCATTGAGCGCGGCGAGATATTCGGCTTCCTCGGGTCGAATGGCTGCGGCAAGACCACGACCATGAAGATGCTGACGGGATTGCTGACCGCCAGCGACGGCGAAGCCTCGCTGTTCGGCAAGAGCGTGACCACGAGCAACGCGGAAACGCGGCGACGCGTGGGATACATGTCGCAGGCCTTTTCGCTCTATTCCGAACTGACCGTCACGCAGAATCTGGCGCTGCACGCCCAGCTCTTCAGCTTGCCCGAGGCCGAGGCGCCAGGGCGCGTCGCGGAAATGATCGATCGTTTCCAACTCGTCGCCGACAAAGACGCGATGCCGGACAGCCTGCCGTTGGGCGTCCGGCAACGCCTGTCGCTGGCCGTGGCGATGGTTCACAGACCCGAGCTTCTGATCCTCGACGAACCCACGTCCGGCGTCGATCCGATCGCGCGAGACATGTTCTGGCAAATGCTGGTCGATCTGTCCCGCAACGACCATGTCACCATCTTCATCTCGACCCATTTCATGAACGAAGCCGCGCGTTGCGATCGCATCGCCTTGATGAACGCCGGACGCGTCCTGGTCACGGATACGCCGTCCGCCGTCGTCGCCGGCAAAGGCGCGAAATCGCTGGAGGCGGCCTTCATCGACTATCTCATCGAGGCGAACGGCGAAAAGAAACGGCCCGCCTCGGCGCCGGCCTCGGCGGAGGCGCCTCGTGTCCAAAATCGCCGCGCCGCGGGCGGCTTCAGCGTTCGACGGGTGTGGAGCTACACCCTGCGGGAATCGCTGGAGCTGGCGCGCGACCCCGTTCGCGCGAGCCTGGCGCTGTTCGGTTCCCTTTTCCTGATGGTGATCTTGGGATTTGGTTTGAACTTGGACGTCGACAAGATCCCTTTCGCCGTTCTCGACCGCGATGGGACGGCGCTGAGCCGCGACTATGTCCTCAACCTCTCGGGTTCGCATTATTTCCTGCAACATGCGGCGATCATCGACGATTCCGATCTGTCGCGCCGCATGAAGGACGCCGAGCTTAGCCTGGCGATCGAGCTGCCGCCGAACTTCGGACGTGACGTCGAGCGCGGGACGCCTGTCCAGATTGGCGTATGGGTGGACGGCGCCATGCCGCAGCGGGGCGAAACCATCGAGGGCTACGTCGAAGGCATGCAGGCGGCTTGGCTTACGCAGGTCGCCTTGCAAAGCGGCGGCGCGACGACCTCGGCGAGCCCCGTGAACGTGCAGATCAGGTATTGGTACAATCCGGCCATCGTCAGCGTGGTGGCGATGGCGCCGGCGGTCATTCCGCTCCTGCTGTTGATGATCACGGCCATGTTGACGGCGCTGAGCGTCGTCCGCGAGAAGGAGCTCGGCTCCATCGTTAATCTCTACGTGACGCCCGTCACGCGCAGCGAATTCGTGGTCGGGAAACAAATTCCCTATGTCGTGTTGGGGATGGTCAATTTCGTTCTGCTGATCATCCTGACGACAACGGTCTTCGGCGTGCCCGTGAAGGGCAGTTTGGCGATGCTGTCGGTTTCCGCGTTCGCCTTCGTGCTGTTCGCGACCGCGTTCGGGCTTGTGCTGTCCACATTCATGCGAAGCCAGATCGCGGCCGTGTTCGGCACGGCGATCGGAACGATGATACCCTCAATACAATGGGCGGGGATGGTCAACCCGGTGTCTTCGCTGCAAGGCGCGGCCGCCTTCATCGGGCGCATCTATCCCGTGACCTATTTCCTCGCAATTTCCCGGAGCGCCTTTTCGAAAGGACTGGGCTTCGCCGATCTGTGGCCTTCGCTCGTTCCGATCGTGGCCGGCGTCGCCGTGCTGATGAGCCTGTGCGTCGTTCTTCTGAAGAAACAGGAGAGCTGAGCCGTGCGCGTATCCAACATCCTGAGGCTCGGCGTCAAGGAGCTTCGCAGTCTGACGCGCGACACTGTGATGCTGGTCTTGATCGCCTATGTATTCAGTCTGGGAATATATGTGGCGGCGACCGTCATCCCCGATACGCTCCACAACGCGCCCATCGCGATTGTCGACGAGGATGATTCCCCGCTTTCGCGTCGCATCGTCGACGCCTTCTATCCCCCGCTTTTTCTGCGCCCGGCGATAATCGCCGTCGACAAGGAAGGCCTTGGGCTGGACAAGGGACTCTATACCTTCGCCCTCGACATTCCGCCGAACTACGAAAGCGATTTGCTCGCCGGGCGCCAGCCCGCCGTACAGCTCAACGTCGACGCCAACCAGATCACGCAAGCCTTCACGGGGAGCGGTTATATCGAGTCGATGGTGGCTCAGGAGGTGACGACCTTCCTGAGGCGCGACGAACCCCTGCCGCGGGCGCCGATCGATATCGACATGCGCGCGAGTTTCAATCAATCGCAGACGCAATCGTGGTTCGGCGCGTCGATGGAAATCATCAACAATGTCACCATGGTCGCCATGATCCTGACGGGCGCGGCGTTGATCCGCGAGCGCGAGCACGGCACGATCGAACACTTGTTGGCGACGCCGGTGTCCCCGATCGAAATCATGACGGCGAAGATCTGGTCCATGGGCGCCGTGGTGCTGCTGGCTTGCGCGTTCTCGCTGATCTTTGTCGTGCGGCTCATCCTTCACATTCCGATCGCCGGATCTATACCGCTGTTTCTGAGCGGCGCGACCCTCAACATTTTCGCGACGACGTCCCTTGGCGTCTTTCTGGGAACTGTCGCGCGCTCCATGCAGCAATTCGGAATCATCGTGATCTTGGTCTTGCTTCCGTTGGACGTTCTGTCGGGCGGAATGACGCCACAAGACAGCATGCCGCAGCTCATCCAGTGGTTGATGATCGTGGCGCCGACCACGCATTTCGTCAACTTCGCCCAGGCTATCCTCTACCGCGGCGCTGGACTGGATATTGTATGGCCGGAGTTCTTGTATCTGCTGGTCATCGGCGCCGTCTTCTTTGGCTCGAGCGCGTGGTATTTCCGCAAAGCCATGATGAAAATGGCGTAAGAGACGCTTAAATCGACGACGCTGGTCGCGTCGCTTCTATGGCGGCGGCTCGGATTCCCTGGCGGATCGAGAGAGCCGCCATGTTGTTCCGCCTCAAGAAGTCGGGCGATCGCGCCTACCTCCAGATGGTCGAAAACAATCGCGTCGACGGCGCCGCGCGCCGGTCGGCGGTCGTCAACCTCAGCCGCGCGGACGGGCCGATGTCGGCGGCCGCCAAGCGCATCGGCGGTTCGCCGCCATTCGGCCGGATCTGGGAGCGGCTTGGGATCGGCGCGGTCTTGGCCGACGCGCCGGGGCGCGCGCCGATGGCGGCGCGCTCTTGCGCCTTGCAGCCAAGCCAATACATTGCTTCGTCTCGGCGATGCGGCGGGCGCGCCGGCGATGCGTTCCTCCGCCGCCGCCGCCGGATCGTCGCATGGCCTTTTCCTGCTTGAGCCGCGTGTTCGCCGCAAAGCCGCCGCGTCCGGCTTCGACGCCCGAGCGGACCCGCGTCTACGCGATCGGCGACGTGCACGGGCGCGACGATCTGCTCGACGCGATGGCCGGCCTGATCGAACGCGACTGCGCGAGCGCGCCCGCCGAGACGGTCACGGTGACGATCGGCGACTATGTCGATCGCGGGCCGCATTCGGCGGCGGTGGTGGAGCGACTCGCTTCGGGCCGCTTTCCCACGCCGCTTCGCGCGCTGCGCGGCAACCACGAGGCGATGTTGCTGCGGTTTCTCGCCGAGCCGCTGTTTCTTGAATACTGGCGTTGGAGCGGTGGACTGGAGACGCTCCGCTCCTACGGCGTCGACGTGTCGGCGGCGATGCGCGGCGAGGGTTACGAGAGGGCGCGCGACGCTTTCGCCGAGGCGCTGCCCGCCACGCACCGCGCGTTTCTCGAAGCGACGGAGCTCAGCGTCTCGATCGGCGACTATTTCTTCTGTCACGCCGGGGTGCGGCCGGGCCGGCCGCTCGAGCGTCAGAGCGGCGAAGACCTGATGTGGATTCGCGACGGCTTTCTCGGCTGCGAGCGGCCGTTCGGCAAGATCGTCGTCCACGGCCACACGCCGGCGCCGAACCCGGAGGTGCGGCCCAACCGCATCAACATCGACACCGGCGCCTTCGCCACCTCGCGCCTGACCTGCCTGGCGCTGGAGGGTGAAAGGCGGTGGTTTCTCACCGCCGGCGGGCCCAATGGCGAACCGGCTTGAGCGCGGGCGGCGCTATGGGCTCGCCGGCGCGGCGAATGCGCGCTCGCGGTTCTTCAGGTCCTGCAGCATGCCGGGCGGCAGAGGATAGGCGCGCGGGGGGCCGGCGCCGGCGGGCGCGTCCACGTCCGCTTCGCCGGGACCGGCGCTGGGCGCCGGCGCAACGTTCATCCGCTTCCAAACCTCTTGCGCTTCCGCCTTCCGGGCGGCCGACGTCGATCTGTCCGGGCGGCCGACCGGGCGCGGCTGGAACAGCCCGTCCGCGCCGCCTCCCTCGGCGACCGGGACGACCTGCCGCTCGCGGCCGTTCTCGACGGCGAAGCCGCGCATCTGCGGGATGAATTCGACGCGCCCTCCGCCGCCTTCGATGTCGCCGATCATGCAACGGCGAAAGAAGCGCTCGCAGTCGGCGCGGTTGGGGAATCTCGGCGCCTTTTCGTCGAACTCGGCCTTGGCGTTGGCGTAGGCGGCGTCGCACTCGGCGTCGCTCAGCGCCCGGGCCTCGCGGCAGGCGGCGGCGTCGAAGAAGACGCGCAGCGCGGCGCCGGCGCGCGCGTCGGCCGCCGGCGCGAACGTCGCTGCGATCAAGCCGAAAACGGCGGCGAGCGCCCGCGGCGACGAAACGCGGACGCGCCGGGTTGGGCGCCGCGAAGGCGCCGAATCAGCGGCCGCGGCGCGCATGTTCGGTCTCGCGATTGAAGACGCGACGCGCGCCGCAGCGGCCGAGGAGGGTGGCCGGGACGACGCAACGCGAACGCCCGTGGGTCGCGAGTTCTCGCTGCGTTTTATGCGGGCTCGGACCCTTCGGCGGCCGCTTTCGCCAAGCCTTGCGCGGTTGAAGGTCGCGCGCGCGATTGTCAATGACCGCGTCGCCGACAGTCGACAATAGAAAAAGCGGAAGGCCTATCGGGTCGCCACCGCGATGCATTACGTAGAGTAATCCGTGACGGTATTTAGAAGGCACAGGCATGTAGCCACCGTGGTTACGCCGCCCCATGGTAAGCATGCGGCGACGCGACAACGCCAAGACAGCAATATTGGTTGACTCAATAGCCGATCTATGCGCAAGTCTGCAACTGTAGGTTGTGTCGCGACGCATGAATCAAGCCTGCCGTGCGCCGTGCGCGCTACGGGGAGGGGAGCGTCGCCTGGGGGCGATCTGTAGACGGGCGCGTTGGAATGGGGGTTTCGTCGCCAACGTCGAAGCATCGAGCCTGGCCTCGGCTGGCGCCGTTGGACGCCGTCTGGGTGACGGTGGCGCCGTTCGTGGCGCTCGCGCTACGCGACGACGCGCTGCTGCGTTTCGACCTGCGCTCGGCGGGATCGTTGGAAGTCTACCAATACGCGCTGATCACCATCGCCTGCGCCTTGCCCGCCGTGGCGCTGTTTCGGCTGGGCGACGGCCTGAGCCGCGACTTCGCGTTCTCGGACTTATGGGCGGTTCTCGCCGCGGCGGGCGTCGCCGCGTCGGCGAGCGCCGCGTTCGCCTTCACCATCAACCGCCTCGATTACATTCCGCGCTCGACGCCGCTCATCTATGCGATCGTGCTGCTCGCCGGCCTGGTCGGCGGGCGCGTCGCGTCGCGCGCCCTCGCTTCGGCGTCGCCCCGCGGCGAGGCGGATGGCGACGACTGTCTGCGCGCGCGGGCGCGCCGCGTCATTGTCGTCGGCGTCGATCGTTTCGCGACCTTGGCGATCAAGCTGGTCGAGGCCCAGGCGCCGCGCGCCGTCGAGGTCGTCGGCGCGCTCGACCCGAGCGGCCGCTTCGTCGGGCGGGCCGTGAATGGCGTGAGGATCGTCGGCGCGCTCGCCGACCTGCGGCCGCTGGTCGACGAATATGCGGAGCACGGCGTCAAGATCGAGGAGGTGTGGGTCTCCGACGGGGCGGCGTTTTTGCCGCCCGACGCGCGACGCGCGCTGTTCGCCGCTTGCGACGCCATTGGCCTGCGCTGCGCGTCGCTGTCGCGCGCGCTGAATCTCGTTCCGGTGCGGCCCGTCGCCGCGCCGAGCGGCGCGCCGGCCCCCGCGGCGCCCCGCTATTTCCGGCTCAAGCGGCCTCTTGAGGCGGTCGGCGCCGCTCTGCTTCTCGCGCTCCTCGCGCCGGCGGCGGCGATCGTCGCGGCGACCGTCGCCTTCGACGTCGGCGCGCCGGTGGTGTTCTGGCAGGAGCGGGTCGGCCGCGAGGGGCGGCGGTTCCTGCTCTACAAGTTCCGCACCTATCAGGCGCCGTTCGATCGCGCGGGCAGGGCGGTGCCGCGGGAAGCGCGCATGTCGAAGGTCGGCGCGCTGGTGCGTCGGAGCCGCCTCGACGAGATCCCGCAGCTATGGAACGTCCTGCGCGGCGAGATGTCGCTGATCGGGCCACGCCCGCTTTTGCCGGTCGACCAGCCCGAGGACGCGCGGACGCGGCTGATGGTGCGGCCCGGCGTCACCGGCTGGGCGCAGGTCAACGGCGCGACGCTCGTCACGGCGGAGGAGAAGGACGCGCTCGACGCCTGGTATATTCACCACGCCTCGCCCGCTCTCGATTTGCGCATTGCGCTGAAGACCGCCGCTTATCTCGTTCGCGGCGAGCGCAAGGACGACGCGGCGATCGAAGCGGCCTTCCGCTGGCGGCTGGACGCGCTGGAGCGCGAGCGCCGCCCGCCGGGCGAGCGCACGAACGAAGCGGCGGCGGAGGCGGCCGAGCAACGGCCGGCGAGCGCGCGCTACGTCCACGTCGAAGCGGCGTCGTAGCGGCGATGGGGCCGCCCTAAGGCCGCCCGACGCTGGAATAGCGGAAGCCGCGGCGGCGCATCTCGCCCGGCGCGTAGATGTTGCGCAGATCGACGATCACCGGCTCGGCGAGCGCCTGCTTGAGCCTGTCGAGGTCGAGCGCGCGGAACGCGTCCCATTCGGTGACGATGGCGAGCGCGGCGGCACCTTCGGCGCACGCGTAGGCGTTGGGGCAGAACGTCGCCTCGGGCAGCAGCGCGCGAGCCTGTTCGATCGCCTGCGGGTCGTAGGCGCGCACCTCGGCCCCGGCGTCGATCAGCGCGCGCGCGACCTCGATTCCCGCCGAATCGCGGATGTCGTCGGTATTCTGCTTGAACGAAAGGCCGAGCACGGCGATCGTGTTGCCGGCGACCGAGCCGCCGCACGCTTCGACGATCTTCTGCGCCATCCGGCGCTTGCGCGCCTGATTGCCGCCGGCGACCGCCTCGACGATCAGCGTCGGCGCGCCGAACTCGCGCGCGGTGTGGGCGAGCGCCCAAGTGTCCTTGGGGAAACACGAGCCGCCGAAGCCGGGCCCCGCGTGCAGGAACTTCGAACCGATGCGGTTGTCGAGCCCCATGCCGCGCGCGACTTCCTGCACGTTGGCGCCCGCCTTCTCGCAGATGTCGGCCATCTCGTTGATGAAGGCGATCTTGGTGGCGAGGAAGGCGTTGGAGGCGTACTTGATCAGCTCCGCAGTGCGCCGCCCGGTGAACAGAAAGGGCGCGGCGTTAAGATAGAGCGGACGATAGATCTCGCGCATGACCTCGGCGACGCGCGAGTCCTCCGAGCCGATGATGATGCGGTCGGGGTGCTTGAAGTCATAGATCGCCGTGCCTTCGCGCAGGAACTCGGGATTGGAGACGACGGCGAAGTCGGCGTCCGGACGCGCCTGGCGGATGATGCGCTCGATCTCGTCGCCGGTGCCGATCGGCGCGGTCGACTTGTTGACGACGACGGCGAAGCCGCCGAGCGCGCGGCCGATCTCGGCGGCGACCGCGTAGACGGCGCGCAGGTCGGCCTGTCCGTCGGCGCTGCGCCGCGGCGTGCCGACGGCGATGAACACCGCCTCGGCCGTGTTCGCCGCGCCGGCGAGGTCGGTGGAGAAGCGCAGCCGCTCCTCGGCGCGGTTGCTGGCGACGAGCCCCTGCAGGCCGGGCTCGTAGATCGGCATCTTGCCTGCTTCCAGCGCGGCGATCCGCTCCGAGTCGTTGTCGATGCAGGTGACCTGGTGGCCGAAGTCGGCGAAGCAGGCGCCGGAAACGAGCCCGACATAGCCCGAGCCAATCATCGCGATGCGCATGCTTGCTCCCCGCAGCCGTCGCAGAAAGGGCCGTCGCGTCGTGGCGCGAACGCCAACCCGCGGCTCTGAAGGAAAGCCGCCCGCCCGCTTCGGCAGATGCCGCATGTCGCCGATGGTTGCAAGCGAAATAGGCGTGCGCGAGCGCGGTCACGCCACGGCGGCGGTCTTCAAGAGCGGCGCTTCAGTCAGGGGCGATCAGGGCGAGCTTGGGAAAATACGCGCCATAGCGCGCCGCGCCGCGCGTCATGAGCTGATGGCCGGCGACCGCCGCGTGGGCGCCAATGAAGAAGTCCGGGAACGGCGAGCGCTTCTTTCCGCCTCGTCGTCGATAGGCGAGGAACGCCTTGCCGGCGAGGAAGGCGGCTTTGTAGGGGATGGGCTCGCGATCGAACATGGCCTTCGGCAATGCGGCCTCGAGCTCCTCAATGCGCGAGAAGCGGATCGAGACCTCGGCGCAGACGATCGGGTTGACGATCAGGCGATGGCGGTCGGCGGCGCGCTCGATCGCAGGCGCCGACCACGCGAACCAGCGCGCGTCCTCGGTCATCACGTCGGGCAGGACGTTGGCGCCGATGAGGACGTCGGTCATTCGTCGGCGCGGGTGAGGGCGAGGATCGCGTCGGTGGTCATCGCGACGTCGCCCCGTCCGCGCAGGCGCGCGATCACGCGCGCGCCGCGCCCGTCGCCGTTGCGTGGCTCGGCGCGGACGATGCGCACGAACTCGCCGTCGAACTCGAAATCCACTTCCGTCTGCGGCGGCAGCCCCGCCCGTTCGCGAATGTCGGCGGGGATGGTGACTTGCCCTTTGGAGGTGATGCGCATGATGAATTCCTTACTCTTACAGGTAGGAGCAAGAGAAAATCGCGACGCCGCAAGGTCCGCCGACATGCCGACGTGCGGACGAGGCCTTGGTCAAATCGGGCCAGTTGAGCCCTTTGGGCCAGCGCCGAACAGGGCGAGAATACGGTTTTGCAACGGGGCGATCACCTCCGCTGGGGTTACCCAGTCGATTGTGTTGTACTGGCGAACGTCAAAATGGAGGTCTTTGATGGCGTCTTTCCGACAGGTGAAGATCACCCTCTTTCCCAGCCCATGCGCAAAGCCGGCCTCGTAGTAAACACCGCCGCGATGTCCGGTGAAATCGGCGATAACGAAAGCCGATCTTCTGATTTCAGCGATGATCTTGTCATCGATCTTTTGGTCGTGTTCTAGCCTATCGACCCTTATGGGCTCGTATCCAGCTCCGTTAACTGCCTGAGAGACGCCATGCTCGAACAGGTCTCGGACCGAGGCGTCAAACCACATTGCGACAAACACTTGGACCGTCGCGGTGCGCTCTTCGTGCATCTCCTCATAGAGGATATGAGCTTGAACCCCGAGCCGGCGTTCCCCAATTGCTGCTTCTTCAAACGCGCCTCTCGCTGTCAGGTGTTCGGCGATTGCAATGGCATCTTTGTCATCAGGAGACCAACTTGCGACTTTCAGCCTAGGATCAGTGATATTAATGCTACCAAGTAACTTTCCTCCTAGCGAGGAAATGGCTCTACCAAGATAAAGGTCGATGCGGCGCGCTGTTTGCGGTCTCGGGAAAGCTCTGACGGACTCGACCGTCGCAACGTCGATCAACGGCGCGAATCCCCCGAGGTTTTGGCCGTAATTCCAAGAGGCTAACTTGAAGCATGTTTCTGAGTCAGTTTGAACCTCCCTTAGGGCAGCAAAGGTGATTCGATACTTGCCGCATGTCAAACAATTGATCTCGTATGTTTGGGTGGTTGGCTCTGGCGCTTGCGCCGTGGTCTCACCGCATAGCGGACATTTCATTGTGCCCTCCATATTCTGCGGCAGTCGGACTGCATCCGGCGGCGATGTGTGCGGGACTGAGCGCGAAGTGCGACTCACTCAGTCTTTGGCATATATATCAATAATTTCAGCACATAATTGGCGGAGGCGGTGTCCGCTGACTAGCGTTGACTTTAAACGATAAAACAGGCGATGGCGAATGCTGCCCCAACATTCGCCCCAACAGAGAAAGCGGTCGCCAGCGGACACCCGCGGGAAACGGCCGCCGGCCCTGCCGTCGCAGGATCGGCAGCGCGATGCGATTGAGGCGTTGCGCGCCGGGCGCGTTGACGTCGCAGAGTTCGGCGTACTGCTCCGGCGTGAACGGCTCGGCCGGGCCGAACGCCATGGAGCCGGCGTTGTAGACCAAAGTGTCCTCCCGTTCGCTTTCCCTTACGGCGATCGTGACCGCCGCTTCGATCGAGGCTTCCGACTGCGGGTCGATCTCGATCGGGCGGAGATCGACGGCGAATTCCGCCGCATGGGCGCGGGCGCCGTTCGCCTGCGGGGCGTCGCGCAGGCCGGCGTAGACCGCTTGGCCGGACCTCGGTTCTCCCAAGCTCGATCAGACGAACATGCCGCCGGACACTTCGATCCGTTGGGCGTTGACCCAGCGGTTGTCCTCGGAGAGCAGCGCGGCGACGGCGGGGCCGATGTCGTCGGGCAGGCCGGGACGGCCGAGCGCCGTCACGCTGGCGATGAAGGCGTTGACCTCTTTGTTGTCGCGCACCGATCCGCCGGCGAAGTCGGTCTCGATCGCGCCCGGCGCGATCGTGTTCGCGGTAATGCCGCGCGGTCCCAATTCCTTGGCGAGGTAGCGGGTGAGCGCCTCGACCGCGGCTTTCATCGCGGCATAGGCGGCGTAACCCGGCAGGCTGAAGCGGGTGAGGCCGCTCGACAGGTTGACGATGCGTCCGCCGTCGGCGATCAGCGGCAGCAGCGTCTGGGTGAGGAAGAACACGCCCTTGAGGTGGATGTTCATCAGCCGGTCGAAGTCGGCTTCCGTCGTCTCGGCGAACGGCGCGTAGACGCCGATTCCCGCGTTGTTGACGAGAAAGTCGAAGGTCGGCCGACCCCACTTGGCGACGAGCGCCTGCTTCAGATCGACGGCGAAGGCGGCGAAACGGGTCGCGTCGCCGGTGTCGAGCTGAAACAGCGCCGCCTTGCGGCCGAGCGCCTCGATCGCCGCGGCGGTCGCCTCGGCCTCGACCTTGTTGCTGTGGTACACGCCGATCACGTCGACGCCCTTGCGCGCCAGCGCGATCGCCATGCTGCGGCCGAGGCCGCGGCTGGCGCCGGTCACCAGGGCGATCTTCGCGCCATTGGGGGTTGTCATGGGAGGGTCTCCTTTCGAGGTCCGATCACTTCGGACCCGCCTTAGATGACCCTTTTCATTCGCCAGATAATTGGCGATGATCTACGATCACTATCCGGAAGAGGCGAACAATGGACCGGATCGACGCCATGCGCGTGTTCGCGCGGATTGTGGAGCGCGGCAGCTTCGTGCGCGCCGCCGAGGATCTCGGCCTGCCCGCCTCGACTGCGACCGACGCAGTCAAGCGGCTCGAGGCGCGGCTGGGCGTCCGCCTGCTGCAGCGCACCACCCGGCAGGTGCGGGCGACGCTGGACGGCGAGGCCTACTACCGGCGCTGCCTGACGATCCTCGACGACATCGAGGAGGTCGAAAGCGCGTTTAGCGGCGGGCGCCCGCGCGGGCTGTTGCGCGTCGAGGTCCAGGGGAGCCAGGCCCGGCGCGTCATCGTGCCGGGCCTGCCGGGCTTCTTCGCGCAATATCCGGAGGTCGAGCTGTTCATGAGCGAGGGCGACCGCTTCGTCGACCTCGTCCGCGAAGGCGTCGATTGCGCGCTGCGGGCGGGCGAACCGAAGGAGAGCGACCTGATCGCGCGCCGCGTCGCCCTGCTGTCCGAGGCGACGGTCGCCTCGCCCGACTATTTCGCGCGCTTCGGCGTTCCGCGCCGCTGGGACGCGCTCGGCGGCCATCGCATGGTCGGCTTCCACTCCTCGGCGACCGGCGGCGTCCTGCCGCTCGAGTTCCTGGTCGACGGCCAGCGGAAAACGGCGACGCCGCCGTCGGCGCTGTCGGTCAACGGCGCCGACACCTACCGGGTCGCAGCCCTGCATGGCCTCGGGCTGATCCAGGTTCCGCGCTATTCGGTGGAGCGGGACCTCGCCGAAGGCGCGCTTGTCGAATGTCTGTCCGACACGCCGCCGTCGCCGACCCCGGTCTACGCGCTCTACCCGCGCAGCCGCCAGCTTAGCCTGCGGGTGCGGGTGTTCCTCGATTGGATCGCGGCGGAATACGCGAAGCTCGCCGAGCCGGGCGACTCCTCCTTTCGCGCGACGTCGTGAGATCCGGGGCGCGGCGCGCGTTCCGGCGACGCGTCATTGAGGCAGACAAGCGCGTTGGCAGTCGCTCAGCGCCTCGAACGGCGGCGTTTCGCCGCAGCCGCCCCACAGGAACGACTTGCAGGCGCCGGCCTTGGCGTCGAACCAATAGGCCTCGAACGCCCCTTTGCAGGTCCCCTTGACCGGTTGGGCCTCGCACGCGGCCGGCGGCGCAAGACGGAGGAAATCCGAGCGGTCGGCCGCTTCGGCGCGAAGCGCCCGCGCCTCGCCCCGCAACGGCGCGTCGACGTCGTGGTCGAACTGGAGATCGCCGTCGCGACGCATGGCCTGCAGATAGATGGGATCGTCGCCGAAGAAGGTCCGCCAGTCGGCGAAGATCGGCCCAAGGTCGTTCTCCTCAGGAACCAGCCGAACCGACGTGCTCGCCTTGAAATCCTGATCCAGGCATTTGCCGTGGCTGGAGGGATCGGCGCTGAGATCGACGTCCGCGCCGTGGAAGACGGCGCCCGGATCGTTGGAGCCGGGGCGGCACAAAGTCGTCGGCGCCGCGACGAACAGGTCGATGGCGCCCTTGCCGCCGAAGCTGTTGGAGGTCAGCAGCGGATAATAAAGGTTGGCGCTGGCGAAGCGGAAAGCCAGGGGTTCGACGAGGCGCGTCTCGGCGCCGACGTCGACCCGGTCGAGCACGAAATAGCCGTAGCCGCGACGCACGTAGTTCGAGACGATCGCCTCTTCCTTGGGGTAGGCGGCGGCCGTCGGCAGGCCGTGGGCGCGGAAATAGTCGTTCACCCAGCCGCGGAAGGCGGCGGCGTCGGCGACGTGGATGGTCGTCACGTCATGGGAGCCGACGCGGGCGGCGGCGACGACGTCGACGCCTTGCGTCTTCTCGGAAGCGCCGCCCTTGGTCATCCAGCGCGTCACGAAAGTCAGGCGGTATTTCTCGACCATCGCCTTGACGTGGTCGAAGGCGTCGACCGGCGCCGCCGAAACCTGCGGCGCGGCGGGGAAAGGAATGAAGCGGACGATCGGCGTCGCGGCGGCGGCGCCGATCTCGGTTCCGAGAATCAGCACTTCCTCGCGGCGGTTGTGCAGGATGACAGCCTTCTGCGACGTCTCCTCGACCTTCACGGCGGAGTTGGACGCCATCATCCGCCCCATGTCGGCGAACGCGGCCGAGCCGAGGCAGGCGAGGATCGGCAGGCTGAGAAACAACGCGGGTTTGTTCATGGCTGATTCCACGCCGGCCGCAAAACATCGTCGCCGACCGCGCGTCGCATGACGGACGTCAGGCGGAGACGCGGCGGCCGCTCCTTCGGTTCGTCCCCTTCGTCGCAGCATAGGACAGAACGCGGCCGGATGACACCGCCCCCGGGGCGCGAGGGGCAGGCTGGGCGACCGAGGACATTCGCTTGGCTCTTCCCGCGCAGGGCCGCTTGTCGCGATTCGGTCCGGCGCGATCGGGGTGATCGTGGGGAAATAGGCTTGGCGTCGCGCGTCATCAGCCGATGGCCGACGACCGCGGCGCCGCGGCGGCGAATAGGCGTTCGCGCAGCCAGACGTGGGCGGGGTCGTCGGCGGCGCGGGCATGCCAGAGCGCCGAAAGCGAGAAATTGGCGAGATCGAACGGAGGATCAAAGATCTGCAGCTGATCACCGCAGCGGGCGAGAAAGCGCCGCGGGAGCGTGCAAAGGCAGTCGCTCTGCGCCACGACCGTCGGCGCCACGGCATAGCTTTGCACGGAGACGGCGACGCGCCGCTTGCGCCCAAGGCGGGCGAGCGCTTCGTCGACGGAACTGGCGAAGCCGCCGCCGACGGCGGAAACCATAACGTGGGGAAGACGGCAATAGGTCTCCAGATCCAGCGGGCCGGCGAGAAGCCCGGGGCGGCAGGCCGTCTGGTAGCTGTCGCTCAGGAGCTGACGGCAAATCAGCCCCTCGTCGGCGTTCAAGGGCGAGCCGATGGCGAGGTCCAGCTCGCCGCTCTCCAGGGCGGCGGCGATGCTGGAGCCGCATTGGAGAAACGACAGCCGGACCCTCTCGGCGCCAGCTTCTTGCACGGCCGCCACCAATGGGCCGCACAGCATCGTCGCCGCATTGTCGTTGAGGGCGATGGCGAAGGTGCGATCGCTGTGCTCCGGCCGGAACGGCGGGGGCGGATCGAACAAATCGCGCAACTGCGTCAGGGCCGCGCGCAAGGGGCCCCGCATCGCGACGGCGCGCGCCGTCGCGACCATGCCGCGCCCGCCCTGAGCAGGCACCAGCAGCGGGTCGCCGAACAGCTCTCGCAGCCGCGCCAGCTGCGCCGACAGGGCCGGCTGGCTGACGCCAAGCTCCCGCGCCGCCCGCGTCACGTTGGCCTGGTCAAGCAGCGCGTCGAGCGCGGCGAGCAATTTCAGTTGATCCGCGCGACTATCCAATTGGCTTATACCTCGAATAACAAATCGCGATTTTGCTTATGATACGCGATGCGGCCATGCTGAGCCAAAGCCAATCGCGGAAAGGCCCATGACCATGACGGATCACGCGCAGAAGGTCGCTGTCGCCCGACGTTTCCATGCGACGCTACTGGCGCGCGACTGGAGCGCCGTCCGCGCCCTCCTCGCCGACGAGGCGCAATGGACGCTGCCCGGCGACAACGCCGTCTCGGGCGTGGCCGAGGGGGCCGACGCGGTGACGGAGCGGGCGCGCAGGATCGCCGGCTATGGGGTGAAGTTCCAGCTCCTGCACATTCTTTCGAGCCGCGACGACGTCGCCCTCGGGTTGCGCAACACCGCCGAACGCGACGGCCGCAGGCTCGACGAGCATCTCGCGACAGTGCTGCGCGTCCGCGACGGGAAGATCACGGCGATCGAAACCTTCCTGTCCGATGTGGAGGGAATGAACGCCTTCTTCGTCAAGGCGTGAAGACAACGGCGTTGTCGCGGCGCTCCATAGAGGAGCTCCGCCTTGAAAGTCGCCGGTTTCCATCGTTCGACGCGGCGGCGCGAAAGGGGATCGGCGGATTCCATGGCCAAGATTCTGATTACCGGAGGCACAGGCAAGACCGGCAAGCGGCTGTCGGCGCGGCTCGGCGGGGATCGGGCCCGCATCGCCTCGCGTCATCCGTCTTCCGGAGGCGTCGTCTTCGACTGGACGGACCCTCGGACCTTCGAGGCCGCCCTCGCGGGCGTCGGCGCGATCTATCTTGTCGCGCCGACCCGCAACGGCGAGCAGATCGAGGCGATGACGCCGTTCCTGCGTCAAGCCTTGTCGCGCGGGGCGAGGCGCTTCGTGCTGCTCAGCGCGTCCCTCTTGCCGGAGGGCGGTCCGTTGATGGGGCGCGTGCATGCGTTCCTGCGCCAAGAAGCGCCGGAATGGGCGGTGCTGCGGCCGAGCTGGTTCATGCAGGACTTCACCGAGGGGTATCATTTCCCCACCATCCGCGACGAGGGCGTCGTCTACTCCGCGACCGGAGACGGGCCCGTCGCGTTCATTGACGCCGAGGACATCGCCTTGGCGGCGGCGTCGCTTCTGCTCGCGCCCTCGGCGCCGAACCGTGATTTTGTCCTGACCGGCCCCCGCCCGGTTTCCTACGACGAAGCCGCCCGCATGCTCTCGGCGGCGGCCGGGTGGCGCGTCGACCATCGCCGCATCAGCGAGGCCGAGCTTGCGGGACGCTGGTTGAAGACCGGCCTGCCGGAAGAGCACGCCCGGACGCTCGCCGCGATGGACGTGATGATCGCCGCGGGCGCCGAAAATCGCGTCACGGACGACTTCGCTTCGATCACGGGACAGAAGCCGCGGACCTTCGAGACGTTCGTCGCCCGGTGCGCCGATCTCTGGCGTCGCGGCTAAAGGACCCCGATTTCCGCGCGATGGCTGCGCCGCGCCTCGGCCGCGGCGGCGCGAGCATTAACAGATCCGTAACCATATCGCGCAATAGCAATGGTAAATGACCGTTTCGGACGCGGACAGGGGGCGACGGCTCGAGGAAATTCACGAATTCGATCCGTGATCCCAAAAATCTGAAAATTCCGTTCGCGCACGGCGGAGCCTGCGGCCCCGATTCGCGAGGTGGCGAAATGAGACTTTGGTTGGCGCGCCTGTCGATCGGCGCGAAGCTTATCCTTGGCGTAAGCGCGCTGATTGTTCTCCTGCTCGCTTCGTCAGCCGTTTCCTCGTTGAATGCATACAGGTCCCAAGCCTTGGTGGACGAGCTCGCCCGCCAGGCCGCGGAGCAGGCGCTCGTCAATCAACTCGAAGCCGAAGTCTTCGAGACGCGAATGATCGTTTGGCGGGCGCTCGCCACAGGAGAGAAAAGCTTTTGGAACGATGGCGACAAGAAGACGGGCGTCGTCCTCGGTCTCTTGGGCCACCTCATCGACAGGACTCAAGATAAACAGCGTAAGGATAAGGGCATAGAGCTCGTTTCCGCGGTCAACGACTATTCGTCAGCGGTCGACGACTTGCGCGCATACCATACGTTCGCTGAGGCGTCGAAAGACCCGACCGGCTCGACCGTGCTCGCGAATAGCGAAAAACTCAGCGACAAGATCGTCGAGGGCATTCCCCAACTCGCGGCGCTCTATCGCGACGCCGCGAACGCCGCGCAAGACCGCGTCAAGAGCTCCGCCTCTTTTGCGATGACCGTGAGTCTCGGGCTCACGGTCGGCAGCTCGCTTCTTGCGTTGATCTGCGCAATCGCCACCATCGGCAGCATTCGTCGTCCGATCATTGGCGTCACCGCCGCCGCAGGCGCGCTGGCGCGCGGCGACCTTGCCGTTCTTGTGCCGCACGCCGACGAGCGCAACGAAATGGGCGACCTGGCGCGCACGGTCGAGGTGTTCAAGACCAACGCCGTCGAGCGGCGGCGGCTCGAAGCCGAGGCGGTGCAGAGCCGCGCCGCCGCGGAGGCCCAGCAGAGGCGCGCCGCGGCCGAAAAAGCCCGGATCGCCGAAGAACAGAGCGCCGCGATGCAGGCGCTCGGCGTCGGCCTCACTCAAGTCGCCGATGGCGATCTCACTGTGCGGCTCGCGGATGGATTCCCGACCCAGTTCGCGAAGATCAAGGAAGACTTCAATCAGGCCGCCGAGAAGTTGATGTTCGCCGTGCGCACGGTCGTCGAGAGCACCAAAGCCATCAATGCGGGCGTGGGCGACATCTCCGCGGCCTCCGACGATCTGTCGCAGCGCACCGAAAAGCAGGCGGCGAGCCTGGAGGAAACGGTCGCCGCGCTCCGCGAGATCACCGCCACGGTGCACCAGTCCGCGGACGGCGCCAAGCACGCGCGCGACATCGTCGCCGCCGCCGACCAAGACGCCAAGAGCGGCGCCGTCGTCGTCAAGAAGGCGGTCGGCGCGATGGACGCGATCGCCAAGTCTTCGGACCAGATCGGCCGCATCATCAGCGTGATCGACGAGATCGCATTCCAGACCAACCTGCTGGCGCTGAACGCCGGGGTCGAAGCGGCGCGCGCGGGAGAAGCGGGCAAGGGCTTCGCGGTGGTCGCCTCGGAAGTGCGCGCGCTGGCGCAGCGCTCGGCGGAAGCGGCCAAAGAGATCAAGACGCTGGTTTCGACCTCAGCCGCCCAAGTGAGCTCGGGCGTCAAGCTCGTCGCCGACGCCGGCGCCGTGTTGCAGCGAATCATCGAACAAGTGTCCGAGATCAATCGGGTGGTCGCGCAAATCGCCACCGGCGCGGCGGAGCAGGCGTCCAGGCTGCAAGAGGTCAACGGCGCGATCAACACGATCGACCAAACGACGCAGCAGAATTCGACGATGATCGAACAGTCGACGGCGGCGAACCATTCATTGTCGCAGGAAGCCGCGCAGCTTGCGAACCTCGTCGAGCAGTTCCGTTTTGCAGACGCCGGTCCGGCGGCGGTTGGGCGGGAGCCAAAGGGCGCGTCGACGCGCGATTTCGTCGCGCCCTCTATGGCGGCGTGAGGCTTTAGTCGTGAGCGCCTGACGACGCCGGCCGCCGCCGCGCCGCCAAGGCGGCAAGCGGCGCCGAAATGCGGGGCGCGACGGGGGCCGGAGATCATCCGCGGACGAGAGAGCCGCAATATCAGCGCGTTGCGATAAGCGATGGCGGAAGGAGTGAGATTCGAACTCACGGTGGGCTTGCGCCCACGGCGGTTTTCAAGACCGCTGCCTTAAACCACTCGGCCATCCTTCCGTCGGCCCTCTCGCCCCCTCTCTCCCGCTTGCAGGGGAGGATTGGGCGAGGGGGAGCGCGAACGCCCTCGTCCAGCGTTTCGCGCCGCCTTCTCCCGCGCACGGGGGAAGGGAACGCTCCCCCTTAGCAAATACCAGGCGACAGGGAAAACGTCCGGGCCTACACCAGCCGGCTCTGCGCCTTGGCGGCGGCGATGAAGCTCGCGAACAACGGGTGCGGCTCGAACGGGCGCGACTTCAGCTCGGGGTGGAACTGCACGCCG